>Ga0105050_10000211_pt1 | contig 83153 bp, 83 predicted proteins | sample FRY01_FD_78088 | JGI IMG/M metagenome (GOLD analysis project Ga0105050, IMG submission 78088) | Freshwater microbial communities from Lake Fryxell liftoff mats and glacier meltwater in Antarctica - FRY-01 | ecosystem: Environmental > Aquatic > Freshwater > Ice > Glacier meltwater ... | reverse complement strand
GGATCAGGGTTTCCCCCATTGTCCAAAATTCCCCACTGCTGCCTCCCGTAGGAGTCTGGGCCGTGTCTCAGTCCCAGTGTGGCTGGTCGTCCTCTCAAACCAGCTACGGATCGTCGCCTTGGTAGGCCTTTACCCCACCAACTAGCTAATCCGATATCGGCCGCTCCAATAGTGAGAGGTCTTGCGATCCCCCCCTTTCCCCCGTAGGGCGTATGCGGTATTAGCCACTCTTTCGAGTAGTTATCCCCCGCTACTGGGTACGTTCCGATATATTACTCACCCGTTCGCCACTCGCCGCCAGACCGAAGTCCGCGCTGCCGTTCGACTTGCATGTGTAAAGCATCCCGCTAGCGTTCAATCTGAGCCAGGATCAAACTCTTTAGTTTAATCACTGTTGTTTTTTTCGCACTCGGCTCACAGTCCTAAAACCACTCGCCTCGTGCGCGCATCACTCAAAGAAACTTGACAAGTTCTCGTACCGCAAGCAACTTTCATCGCCTGTGTACGAGCTTCTTACCTTGCTTCTTTTTTGTGAGCACTTGCTTATTTTTCGGTCCGCGTCTTCCACATCAAGATCAGCTACCTTGCGGTAACCCCACCTGCTGTCGATTCGCTTCGCATTCAATAATTAAATGCCCACACTTATCGGTTGTTTCGTTGTTAAAGAGCAGTTCGCTGTCGTTTGCTGAGAGGACAACAGATTGTTACAAACTTATTGAGTCCAAAGACTTGATTTGTTTGTCACACATCTGTAGTGATTTTGGGATATCTTGATCGAACTGACCGAAGAAACCTGCTCTCTGCTACCGGCTGCGTCTGCAGTTGTTTCGTTTCGTTTCGGAAACTACGTAACCGCAGAGAAACGAGATTATGCACATGTTTTTGATGGCTGTCAAATCGAATCGACCCTGCCTTTTTGTGACTTGTGTCCCTCGTGCAACGAACAACCTTGCCACTCTTTCAAAAAGCCCGCCTGCGCATGGCGCGCTAGGACGGCTGTTTAAGCTTGTCGCCATATGATTTAACGAGTTTGATTATCTTCGGAGCAACGACAAACTGACAGTAGCCCTGCTGAGGATGATTCGCAAAATAATCATGGTGATAGCTTTCTGCAACCCAGAATGTTTGGCTTGGCAGAATCTGGGTGCAAATGGGTCGGGGCAAAACACCAGAGGCCTCAAGCTTGGCCACAAAAACCTCGGTTGCCACTTTTTGTTGATCATCTTGATAAAAAACAGCCGACTGATACTGAGGACCAACATCATTACCTTGTTGATTGGGCGTCGTTGGGTCGTGAGTCGCAAAGAAGATTTCCAATAACACCTCGAAGGAAATGACTGCTGGGTCATATCCAATGCGAACCACTTCGATATGCCCAGTGTTTGCGCCACAAATTTGCTCGTATGTCGGATGCTCAACATGCCCACCACAATAGCCTGGCTCGACCAAGTTGACGCCTTCGAGGGCGTCAAAGACTGCTTCAGTGCACCAAAAGCAGCCCCCACCAAATATTGCCGTTGCCGTTGCCATTTCCATTTCCTTGTCTACAAGTGTTGCCTAGGGTTGGAGCGACAGTATCCATTGCGTCAACGCTTTGGCTTGCTGCTCACTGACTTGTGTTTGTGCTGGCATCGGAATCGCGCCCCACTTCCCCCGCCCCCCTTTACGAATCATCTGACTCAGGTATTCAAATGCCTCAGGTTGCCCAGCATAGCGCTGAGCAACCTGAGTAAAGCCAGGCCCGACACGCTTGGCTTTCACCTGATGACAACCCAAACATGCCATTTGTTTTGCAAGGGCTTGCCCCTGCTCAAAAGTCAGTGCTGGCTCGTTGCTAGCGGCCACAGGGCCGCCAAGACATATCGCCAGCACCCCAACTGCCGTTTTACTCGTCAAACGCATCAGTAACTGCTCCTCGGCTTGCCGTACTAACCATGCGGGCAAACTTTGCCAAGACGCCTTTGGTGTAGCGTGGCTTGGGTTGAACCCATTGCTGACGCCGACGTTCAATCTCGGACTGCTCGACATTAAGCTGCAAAAGCAATTTGTGTGCATCGATGGTAATTGAATCACCCTCTTCAATAAAAGCGATCGTCCCACCAACAAAGGCCTCAGGCGCCACGTGGCCGACCACCATGCCCCAGGTGCCACCAGAAAAACGACCATCAGTAATAAATCCGACCGTCTCACCAAGACCCTGACCAATCAGCGCCGAGGTCGGTGCCAACATCTCGCGCATACCGGGACCACCTTTGGGGCCTTCATAACGAATAACGATCACATCGCCCGCAACAATCTTTCTAGCCATGATGGCCGCCATCGCCAAATCTTCTGAGTCAAAGACACGCGCAGGACCCGTAATAACAGGGTTTTTCAACCCAGTAATTTTGGCAACAGCGCCTTCAGTGGCCAAATTACCTTTGAGAACCGCCAAATGACCATGCTCATAAAGCGCGTTATCTAGCGTACGAATCACATCTTGGCCTGCCGGCGGCTGATCAGGCACATCTTTAAGCACCTCAGCGATTGTCTGGCCCGTAATCGTCATGCAGTCCCCGTGCAGGAGACCGGCGTTGAGCAAGAGTTTCATGACTTGTGGAATGCCACCCGCCCGATGCAAGTCGACTGTTAAGTACTGACCAGACGGTTTGAGATCGCAAATCACAGGCACGCGCTGACGAATACGTTCGAAATCATCAATGTTCCAAGGCACTTCGGCCGAATGCGCAATCGCAAGGAAATGCAACACCGCGTTGGTCGAACCACCCACCGCCATGATGACTGACACTGCGTTTTCAATGGACTCTCGCGTAATGATGTCGCGTGGGCAGCGTCCACCGGCGTGCACAGCCTCAACCAAAACTTGAGCCGCTTTTTTTGCATTCTCCAACGCTTCGCCATCTTCGTTGGCTGCCGTGCTTGAGTAAGGCAAGCTCATACCCATGGCTTCGAATGATGAGCTCATGGTGTTGGCGGTGTACATACCGCCACATGACCCAGACCCTGGAATTGCTTTTTGCTCAATGGCCTTGAAATCTTCTTGGCTCATGCGGTTCATGGTGAACTCGCCAACCGCTTCAAAAACAGAAACGATATTGAGATCTTTACCCTTGTGCTTTCCAGGCTTGATGGTGCCGCCGTACACATAGATACTAGGCACGTTCATCCGTGCCATGGCCATCATGCCGCCAGGCATGTTTTTATCGCAACCGCCGACAACAACAACACCATCCATCCACTGACCCTGGACAGCCGTTTCGATACAGTCCGCAATCACTTCGCGAGACACCAATGAAAACTTCATCGCCTCGGTGCCCATTGACATACCATCCGAGATGGTTGGTACACCAAAAACCTGTGGGTTGCCCTTGGCTTGACGAATCGCCTCAACAGCAGCATCGGTCAGTGGCTGTAAGCCACTATTACAAGGCGTGATGGTCGAATGTCCATTGGCTACCCCAATCATGGGATTGGCAAAATCTTTTTCTTTGTAGCCCATGCCGTAATACATGGCACGGTTTGGTGCGCGAGTCACACCTTCAGTGATATGACTGGAACGTTCGAATTTAGACATGTTGTCTTCCGGAAAAAATTAATCACAAACTCGGAGGTTATTATGAAACATATTTTAAGGAAACGTTCATTCCATGCTCTCATTCCCCCAAATCGACCCCGTTGCTATCAGCCTAGGCCCTGTCGCCGTGCACTGGTACGGCTTGATGTATTTGGTGGGTTTTGGTTCGGCTTGGTTACTTGGACGGTGGCGGGTTAAAAAAAACTTGACTCGCGTCACAAGCGCTGACCTTGAAGACATGCTTTTTATCAGTATGCTCAGCGCAGTCCTTGGTGGCCGCTTGGGCTACGTTATTTTTTACAAACCGGATTACTACATCAACCACCTGACCGAGATCTTCTACCTTTGGGAAGGCGGCATGTCATTTCACGGTGGCTTGCTTGGGGTGGTTTTTAGTCTGTGGCTGTTTGCCAGAAAACGCGACTATCGATTTTTAGAGCTGGGTGATTTAATTGCGCCACTTGTGCCGCTTGGGCTTGCGGCTGGCAGACTGGGCAACTTTATCAACGGCGAGCTCTGGGGCCGCCCGACCGACGGCCCTTGGGCAATGATCTTTCCAGCCGCACAAGACGGTATCGCGCGGCACCCCTCACAGCTTTACCAATTCGGGCTCGAGGGCATCACGCTGTTTGTTGTCGTGTGGCTTTTTGCCCGGAAACCCAGGCCTGTAGGGCAGGTCAGTGCGGTATTTTTAATCGGCTACGGTGTGCTTCGTTTCGTTGCTGAATTCACCCGTGAACCTGATGCTTTCTTAGGCCTGCTGTTTGCCAACCTGAGCATGGGTCAGTGGTTGTGTATCCCAATGGTTGTGAGTGGCGTCGCGCTGTACTTTTTTAGCGCAACATCACCCATCCTGAAACAGTTACGCTAACCGACTCTTGCCCAGGCTGCAGATCCAAAGCAGGGGTCGCTACCGCATCAGTGCTGGCCATTCTGCCCATCAACATCGGGCGGTTGCCAACCATTTCACCGCTGTCGGTCATCTCTAGCGAAACGATGTCGTATTTTTCGTAACCAAATGCTTTGGCTGTCATGCCGGCCTTTTCACGAAACGATTGTGCCGCGCGCTCAATCAAAAGCAAATGGGCTTGACGCCGCGCCTGATCAGACAAAGAAAAAGTCACTCGCGACAGTGCCAATTCACCCGTCAACTTGTCAGCGGCTTGGCTGGCCGCCAAAATATCCTGCGAATCAAGGACCAACTCGCCCCTGCCCCGCCAAATCGTTGGCTCATTTTTCTGGCTATACACGGGGTAAATCTGAATCGCGCCTGAGCTTACATTCACGCCAGCGGGTTTACCGAGGCGCTGTTGTGCGTCATTGAGCGACCGTATAAGTTGCGCGTTGGCGCCACTCGCGTCAGCCGATTCGGCCTGCGCCGTGAATACGAGTTGGATTTGATCTTGTGGATGCTCGGCGCTCACCGACGCTGAAAGACTGAGTTTGGCTTTGTCATCCGCTTGTGCGGATGTGCCAAAAAGAGATAGGGCAACTAGGCTCGCCCCAAATATCACTGCCACTCTGGAGCGAGCACAAATCATTGCCAGGTACCTCTTAAAAATGCCCCGCTGGTGCCGTCGAGACCGGCATCTCGAACCTAGGGTTCAAGTCGGTCGCTTCGTGAAAAACTTCGAGCACATCCGCGAAGGATGCGCATTCCCGTTATCCAACCCGCAACCTGAATGCCATAAGCATTGGTTCAGAGAATATATGGTCAAGTCACGAACACTGCAGGGACAACTGGTTGCGCAATAATTTAAGTCGCTTGCGCGACATCAATCATTGCATTCATGTCGTCTATCTTACGCTTGAAGTCGCCAACCGACAAATCGCCCAAGGGTCCGCCGGGGGCTTTCACCACCAAAAGTTCCGCGGCAATTTGAATGGCAGCCATGACAGCGATTTTTTCGTTGCCGGTGACCTTGCCAGTGCCCTGGATTCGGCCTGCAAGCTGACTCACATGATGAACAGCTGCTTCGAGCGTCGCCCTTTCTTCCGGCGGGCAGGCTAGCGAGTAATCGCGCCCTAATATCTTCGCCTGGACGGTTTCCATTAACTCACCTCCTGTTGCACAGCGCCGGGCAAGCGTTCAAGGACGCCTTCAATGCGCTGGCGTGCTTGTGCGTTAACCTCTCGCAACCGCTTAACTTCTGTTTCACGGGTGGCTAAATTTGTCTGCATCGTCTCGTTTTCACGACGAAAAAGGTCAAGGGTGCCTTGTAACGAGGATTTTTCTTGTTCAGCCAAGCTACGTGATCTTTCAACGGCTACTTCCGCCTGGCCTAACGATTCTTTTATTTTCTTGGCGTCAGCCTGTTCAGCGTGTAAAAGAGCCACAAGCGATTCGCGTTCAGTTTCAAGTTGTCCCACTTGCTGTCGCAGTGCTTGCGCCTCGCCAGACAGCGATCGAAATTTTTCGACAAGCTGCTCAATCCGATTAGCCAATAGGTTCAGTTCTTCAATCATGTGCTTATCGTAAAACAATTCCTTGCAATCGTCAGCGATTGTTTCGGTACACTTAAATAAATCTTGCCAAAAAACTGTGTCTCGGAGACAAAAAATGACAACCCCAAGTATCCAACCGCGTGATTACGAAAAAGTCCCAGCCTTAAAAGTTGCCTTTATCGGCTTAGGCGTCATGGGGTTACCAATGGCTGGCCACTTGGCCAAAGCCGGCCACCACGTCACGGTTTACAACCGAACCGAAACCAAAGCACGCGCTTGGGCAGCTGAGTTTGGTGGGCAACACGCCACGACGCCACAAAAAGCAGCCGAGCAAGCCGATATTGTTTTTTGCTGCGTCGGCAACGACGACGATTTGCGCAGCGTGGTGCTCGGTGACACGGGCGCCTTCGCGGGCATGAAGCCAAACACCGTCTTCGTCGATCACACCACTGCGTCAGCCGATATCGCCAAGGAGTTGGCTGCCATCGCTCACGAAAAAGGACTGGCTTTTATTGACGCGCCGGTTTCAGGTGGTCAAGCAGGTGCTGTGAATGGCTTGTTGACTGTCATGTGCGGCGGTAACGCTCAGACCTTTGAGCGTATCAAGCCCGTGGCCATGCATTTTTCTCGGGCGGTCACTTTGGTCGGCGAAAGCGGTGCGGGCCAGTTGGCCAAAATGGTCAACCAAATCTGTATCGCTGGTTTGGTGCAAGCGCTATCGGAGGGCATTGCCTTTGGACAAGCAGCGGGCCTAGACATGAAACTTGTGCTCGATGTCATCAGCAAAGGGGCTGCCCAAAGTTGGCAAATGGAAAACCGTGGCAAAACCATGGTGGATAACAAGTTCGACTTCGGATTTGCGGTTGATTGGATGAGAAAAGATTTGGGTATTGCCATCAACGAGGCAAACCGTAATGGCGCTCGACTGCCGGTCACTGCGTTGGTCGATCAATTCTATGCAGACGTACAAAAAATGGGTGGCAGGCGCTTTGACACCTCAAGTCTTATCAAGCGATTGGGCTGAACCATCAGCATCGGGCCGGCGCTTGCCATACAAGGCACGGCTCGAGCGCTGACGAAATAAAAGTGTCGATAATTCAGCAAGTGCTTGCTTGTAAACATCGCGCTTGAATTCAATGACCGAATCCAGTGATACCCAGTAAGGACTCCAGCGCCAAGCATCAAACTCAGGATGGGATGTTGCCCGCAAGCAAACGTCACCATCTCTACCAACCAATCTTAATAAGAACCAAATTTGCTTTTGCCCACGATAATGCCCACGCGAATCACGCCTAATGAAATGATCAGGCACATCGTATCTGAGCCAGTCTTTGGTCCTTCCCAATATCCGCACATGTTCGGGCATAAGCCCGACCTCCTCGTGCAGTTCGCGAAACATTGCCTGCGCTGGACTCTCACCAACGTTGATGCCCCCTTGCGGAAACTGCCAAGCGTGCTCCCTAACGCGTTTACCCCAGAAAACCTCATTTTTCTGATTTACGAGGATAATGCCGACATTGGGGCGGTAACCTTCTCGGTCTAGCATAGCCGCACCCATCAAATTCAATACAATTGGTACAAATTATACGGACTGATCTCCGATTCACCTCACTTAATTCTGCGAAACCATGCGAGCCAGTGCCTTTCACATCAGCACCACCAAAGAAGCCCCCAATGACGCAGAGGTTGCAAGCCATCAACTGATGCTGCGATCTGGCATGATCCGCAAACTAGCTGGCGGCATTTACTCGTACATGCCTTTGGGTTTACGGGTCATCCGAAAGATCGAAACCATCATCCGTCAAGAGATGGAAGCCGCTGGGGCGCTAGAGCTTTTGATGCCGATCGTGCAACCCGCAGAGCTTTGGGAAGAGTCAGGTCGCTGGGAAAAATATGGCCCTGAGTTGCTACGCATTAAAGACCGCCACCAACGCGACTTTGTTTTGCAGCCCACCTCGGAAGAAGTGGTCACTGACATTGCACGCAATGAAATAAAAAGTTGGCGCCAGTTACCCATTAACTTTTATCACATCCAAACCAAGTTCCGCGACGAGCGTCGCCCCCGATTTGGCATCATGCGTGGGCGCGAGTTCACCATGAAAGACGCCTACTCCTTTGATCGCAATGTGGATGGCGCCATGCAAAGCTACCAACGGATGTTTGACGCCTACCACCGAATATTTTCGCGTTTGGGCCTGAATTTTCGGGCCGTGGCCGCCGACACGGGATCCATTGGTGGCACTTCAAGTCATGAGTTTCAAGTCATTGCCGATATTGGCGAGGACCAAATTGTTTACGATCCCGCTAGCGATTACGCAGCAAATATTGAGCTGGCACAGGCACCATGTCTCATTGCCAACCGCGGCGAACCCAATCAAACCATGCTGAAGGTGCACACACCGAATGCGGCCACCTGCCAGCAAGTCAAAGAATTACTGTCTATCGATTTGCAACAAACCGTCAAGTCCATTGTTTTGGCGACTGAACCTGAAGCCAGCGATATTAAAATTTGGCTTATTTTGTTGCGTGGCGATCACGACTTGAACGAAATCAAAGTCGGTAAATTGCCAGGATTTGAAACTGGTTTTCGGTTTGCAACCGAAGAAGAAATCCAAGCGCAATTTAATTGCAAACCTGGATATTTGGGTCCCGTGGGTCTCGCGGCATCAGTGAGCATCATTGCCGACACCACGGTTAACAACATGAGTGACTTTGTATGCGGCGCCAATGAGGCGCCTTATCACCTGCAAGGTGTTAATTGGGGCAGAGACCTGCCAGAACCCATTTTGGTGACCGACGTGCGCAACGTCGTGGCTGGCGACCCAGCACCTTCGGGCAAAGGCCAATTAAGCCTGCAACGCGGCATTGAAGTCGGCCACGTGTTTTACTTGGGTACGCAATACTCAGCAACCATGAAGGCGTCCTATTTAGACGAAACGGGCAAGCCAGCACTTATGGAAATGGGCTGTTATGGCATTGGTGTGACTCGCATTGTGGGTGCCGCCATCGAACAGAACCACGATGACCGCGGTATGGTCTGGCCAGTCGCAATGGCGCCCTTCGAGGCCGTCATTTGCGCCATCGGTTGGGGTAAGAGCGAGGCCGTGCGTCTCGCAGCCACTGAACTTTACGACGCTTTAAAAGCGGTTGGTGTTGACGTCATTCTTGATGACCGTGACTTTAGACCAGGCGTTATGTTTGCCGAATGGGAACTGATTGGGGTGCCCGTGCGTCTTACCGTTGGAGATCGGGGTCTGGCCAATGGCGAAGTTGAGTTACTGGCCCGTCGCGACACACAATCCTGCTTGGTAAAGTTAGCGCAAGCCGTGGCCTCTACTCAGGCGGCATTATGCAATTGAAGCTACCAAATGAGTAACTGATAAATGCCAACAATCACTTCAAGCCCAGACCTTAATTGGCAGCATGCCCACCAATGGCCGGTGCGCGTTTACTATGAGGACACTGATGCCGGTGGTGTGGTTTTTTACGCCAACCACTTAAAGTTCATGGAACGCGGACGCACAGAGTGGTTACGCGCTTTGAGTATCGGCCAACAAAATTTGGCTTTGTCGCAAGGTGTTGTGTTTGTTGTGTCACAACTCGATATGCAATATAAGATACCGGCACGCCTTGATGATGCGCTAACAATTGAAACACTGGTGACTTATGCTGGACGCGCCTCACTAAACTTTATTCAGCGTATCAGGCGCGAACACGACATCATCGCGCATGGCAATATTAGAGTGGGTTGCGTCGATGTAAATTCCATGAAACCCACTGCCCTACCCATCAACGTTCGTGATCAAATTTTAACATTAACTAAGAGATAACCCATGCCCGACGCTAATCCCGACATGTCGATACTCTCCTTGATTCTTCAGGCCAGCTTGCCTGTTCAATTGATTATGTTGATGCTAATTGTCATTTCAATCGTTTCATGGACCTTCATATTTTCAAAAAATGCGGCGTTAAAGCGCGCACGCCTCCAAACACAACACTTTGAAGACGATTTCTGGTCTGGTGGTGACCTCGGTGCTTTGCACCAAACGGTCTCAAAGCGACGCAACGAACAAGGTGCACTGGCGCGCATCTTTGATGCGGGTATGACAGAGTTTTTAAAGACGCACCAAACGGCGAACGCCCTAGACGGCTCTCGTCGTGCCATGAAAGCGGCTTTCCAACGCGAGCTCGACGACATGGAAACAAACCTCGGCTTCTTAGCATCGGCCGGTTCAGTGAGCCCATACATTGGCTTGCTTGGGACAGTTTGGGGCATCATGCACGCCTTTTTGGGGTTAGCCAACGTCGAACAAGCCACTCTCGCCGCTGTGGCACCGGGTATTGCTGAGGCCTTGATTGCCACCGCGATCGGTTTATTTGCAGCCATTCCCGCTGTGGTTGCTTACAACCGCTACACCGGCGAAGTGGATCGATTGGCAACACGGTTCGAAACATTTGTTGACGAGTTTCTCAACATCTTGCAACGCCAGAGCCGATCATGAACTCGATGCGATCAAGCCACGGTCGCTCGCATCGGCGACTAAAAAATGAAATCAATGTCGTGCCGTACATCGACGTGATGCTGGTTCTGCTGGTTATTTTCATGGTGACCGCACCGTTGATTACCCCAGGCGTCATTGACTTACCCAGCGTCGGACGAGCCGCTAGCGTACCGAGCGCACCACTTGAGATACAAATCTCTGAAAACGGCGAATTATCGTGGCGCAAACGCGAGCCAGGCGCGACCTTTCAACCCGTCCAGCAAGACGCATTGGCACAAACAATCTTAAATGTTTTGGCACCAGACCAACCCGTGGTGATTGCCGCTCACGGCAAAGTACCCTATGAGTCAGTTGTGGCCATCATGGACCGCTTACGCGCCAATGGCGTTCAACGACTTGGCTTATTGGTTGAGCAAAAGCAAGGCAAACAGGCCGTTGACGTTACGCCGTCAGGTCAGTAATGAACCGCCGCCGCAGCCAACCACGCAACCAATGGTTGAGCACACTGCTCAACCCTGACCAAGCTCGTGCGCTAGCCGCGGCCCTTGGCCTGCACCTATTGCTGGTTGTTTTGATGGTTGCGGGTTGGAGCTGGAAACAAGAAAGCCCCGGCCCCATCCAAGTTGAGCTTTGGACCGAAGGCAATACCCAACAAATGGTCAGCGCACCAGAACCTGAACCCGCCCCAGAGCCCGAACCCACCCCGGTCGCAGAGACGCAGCCTAAACCTGAGCCCACACCTGAACCCACACCTGAGCCTACACCTGAGCCAGCGCCAGAACCCACACCCGAGCCTGAGCCAAAAATCAATGTTGCTGAGCTTGAGGCTCAAATCGCGCTCGAGAAAGAGCGTGAGCGCTTGGCCGCGCAACAAGAGCAAGAGCGTCAGTTGGCCTTGCGCCTTGAGCAAGAACGTCAGTTGGCCTTGCGCCTTGAGCAAGAAGAGCGCGCGCTTGCCGCCGAACAAGAGCGCCTGCGTTTGGAACAAGAGCGTTTGACTCAGGAACGGATAAAAAAAGAAAAGCAAGCCAAGTTAGATGCCGAGAAAATAGCCAAGCTTGAAGCCGAAAGACTGGCAAAACTTGAGGCTGAGAAGCAGGCCAAAATTGAGGCTGAGAAACAGGCCAAGTTGGCAGCTGAAAAACAAGCCAAACTGGAGGCGGAGAAAAAAGCCCAAGAACAAATCGCACAACAAGCCAAACTCGAGGCGGAGAAACAGGCCAAGTTAGAAGCGCAAAAGCAGGCATCAGCAGAAGCTCAGAAGCAAGCCAAACTCGAAGCGGAGAAAAAAGCCAAAGCAGAAGTTGCACGCCAAGCAAAACTTGAGGCAGAACGAAAAGTAAAAGCCGCAGCTGAACAAAAAGCCAAAGAAGCGGTGGCTAAAAAAGCCGCTCAAGACAAAGCCATGCGTGACGCCTTTCGCAGCGACGTGCTCGGGGCTACCGGCATCGCTGGCGGTACGGCCACGAGCAACCGACAAGGCGGCGGTGGCGATGCCGGTTACGCTGGCTTAGTACGCGCCTGCGTCAAACCAGGGGTATCCTTTTCAACGCCCATGCGTTCGGGTTCAAACAATCCCACGGCAGAGTATCGGGTATATTTGAAGTCTGACGGTATGGTTGAGTCAATGAACTTAAGCCGGTCCTCGGGCGTCGAAGCCTTTGATCGCGCTGTATCGAATGGCATCCGTCGGTGCGCCACCTTCCCGACCCCCTCTTCTGGCCGCTTTCCGTCGTACATCGACGTTGTGTACCAAATGTACGACTGATCGGAGACTGAATCATGCAACAAACTTTTAATTTACGCTACCTGCTTGAAGCCACCAAAAAGACTTGGCTTTTGTTGCTGACCTTGACGGCCGGTTTGCTATTTGTGGCGTCTTCTCAAGCACAGCTCAGGGTTGATATTTCTGGCACCGGTGCGCAACAGTTCCCTGTTGCTATCGCTGACTTCGAAGGCGACTCGGCTGGCCGACTGATTGCTGAAGTGATCCGTGCCGACCTGACCCGATCTGGGCAATTTCGCTTGATCAACACCACGGGTGCTCAGCTTTCTGCAAACTCACCGATTGCCTATGCCGAATGGCGTACACGCGGGGCAGACTATGTTGCCTACGGGTCAGTCACCTCCACAGGTGAAAACCAGTACGAAGTGCGTTACCGCTTGGCTGATACCATCAACCAAAAAGAGCTCGATGGGGTCGCCTTTAATGGAACAGACCGTGAGTTACGCCGTATCGCCCACCAAATAGCCGATCGCATCTTTGAAAAAGTCACTGGCGTGCCGGGTGTTTTTGCGACTCGCATTGCCTACGTCTTTAAGCAAGGTGGCACTTACGAATTACAGATCGCCGATGCAGACGGTCAAAACCCTCAAATTGCATTGCGCTCACGCGAGCCCATCATCTCACCAGCTTGGTCACCTGATGGCAGAAAACTCGCCTACGTGAGTTTTGAGTCAGGTAAGCCCGTGGTCTACGTGCACGAGCTTTCAACCAGCAAGCGCGTGCCAGTGGCGAATTTCAAAGGCAACAACTCAGCACCCGCCTGGTCACCTGATGGTCAAACATTGGCTGTGGTACTGACTCGCGATGGACTTTCACAGGTTTACTTGATTAACGCCAACGATGGTTCAAACCTTCGCCGGCTCACACGTTCGCCGCAAATTGACACGGAACCTATCTTTAGTCCAGACGGACAGTCGATATTCTTTACCAGTGACCGCAGTGGTCGCCCACAGATTTATCAGATCCCTGTCGCAGGTGGCGAAGCACGTCGAATCACTTTCAATGGCGACTACAACATATCGCCACGCATTTCACCTGACGGTCGCTCGCTGCTGGTTGTGACACGCCGAGCAGGTGCATTCCGTGTGGCCGCGATTGACTTGAGCACCGGCTCAGAGACCCTTTTGACTGAAGGCCCTGACGACCAGTCGCCCAGCTTTGCACCGAACGGCCGGCAAGTGTTGTACGCCGCCAAACAAGGCGGTCGAAATATGTTAGCGGGTGTATCAAGTGATGGACGAATGCGTCAGACACTGTCAATATTGAATGGTGAAATCAAAGAACCCACTTGGGGTCCTTTTGGCGACACACCATAACGCCAAACAGCACACCATCAGAAAGACTGATCGAATCTCCCAAAAGGAATTGCAATGAAACTGCGCCTCGTTAAAACGCTCTCGGTACTAACATTAGGAATCGGCTTAGCCGCTTGCAGCTCAGTATCACTGGATGACAGTGCCGCTGGTGCTGGATCATCTGGCATGGGCGGTGGGGTGAGCGGTCAGGGCGTGATGGATCCATTTAACCCAAGCAGTGTTTTGTCTAAAAACCGTTCGGTTTACTTTGAATTTAACAGCTACACCGTTTCGAGTCAGTACGGTGATCTCATCAGCACGCATGCGCAGTACTTGACGAAAAATCCCAATCAAAAAATTATGATTGAGGGCAATACCGACGCCAGTGGTGGCACCGAATACAACTTGGCACTTGGCAACCGGCGCGCTGAGGCTGTTAGAAGCAACCTGACTCTGCTTGGTGCACAAGATGTTCAAATCGAGACCATCAGTTTTGGTAAAGAAAAGCCCAAAGCTTTGGGTGATACGGAAGCAGACTTTGCGGAAAACCGAAGAGCTGATATCGTTTACCTTCGCCCTTAACCCTCTTAAGTGATAGAAATGGCTGCCATGTCTCGTATTTTTAAATCTTCACTCGTGGCCTTGGCCTTGAGTGCCACAATGTCCACCAGTTATGCGTTTACTGACAGTGAGGCAAGGACAGCCATTATTGAGTTGCGCCAGCAATTGCGTACGCTAACCGAGACCAGTCAGCGCGCGAGCATGCAATTGGCACAGCGCATCGATCGCCTTGAACAAGAAATCACGCGTTTGCGTGCGCAACTCGAAGAACTGGGTGCCCCAGCTGCGAGCCAACAATCCGGTTCAGCAGTTCAAGAGCGCGCCCAAGACAGCAAGGAACAAGCCGCTTTTGATGGTGCCTTGGATCTATACCGCGAGGCCAACTACAAAGATTCTGCCGCCTCGTTATCGGCTTTCTTAACGCTCTATCCAGAAAGCGTCTTAGCGCCAACTGCCCAATTCTATTTGGGCAGTAGTCAATACGTGCTTAAAAATTACCAAGAAGCAATTTCAGTGTTGTCATTGATGGCGGGCAAATTTCCCGACCATGCCCGTGCGCCAGACGCTCTTCTTGTGGTGGCGGGTAGCCAGTTCGAGTTGAATCAACGAACCAATGCCAAAGCCACACTCGAAAAAATCTTGAAAACCTACCCTGGTACGGCCGCTGCCCAGTCTGCAGAAACCCGTTTAAAACTGCTGTAGCCAATATCAGTTAAAGGTGGCTGGTAAACTGTTGACTTAAGTCTGCAGCCACAGTAGCCCGGCCACGCCCACCACAATCAGGAACATGCCAATTTTTTCTTGGGTCGTGGTTCGGCCATCAAAAAATCGTTTTGACAAAAAGTGCGCGAAAAACACCTCTACCAAAGCCAGTGTCCGGACATTGGCCGCTGTGGTTAGTGCAAAACCAATAAACCAAGCTTGTGAGCCTGCCGCCCCCAAGAAACCACCCACAATCGAAACGCGCCAAGCCTTCAGGCAACGGCGCCAAGTGGCCGGATCACGCCACGTCAACCAGATGGCCAATACCAGCGACTGAAAACACAAGCCACAAACAAGCGCCCAAGCCGCTCGAACCAAAAAATTGCCATCAGGTAACGACAAAATCGCACCCCTGAAACCCACTGCCGCCACGGCGAAGGCTGAAGCCGCTGCAAGCCCCATCAAGACCGGCTTATAAGCTGACTCGCCATCTGAGCCGTTTTGCCTTGGCCGGTAAGCCATCCAGACCACGCCCAGCGTCGCCAAAGCAATCGCGGCACCCGTGCCAAACCCCAAAGGGTCACTGAGAACCAGCACGCCAAACAGGGCGATCTGTAAGGGCTCGGTCTTAATCCAAACGGTCACCACCACAAAATCGCGCAATCGCATGGCAGCAAGCATGAGCGCAGTCGCTGCGATTTGTGCACTGGCACCAATGAAAGTGAACAACAAAAATTCAGCAGTCAGCGTCGGCCATGGTGCCTTGGTAAGCCACCAGGCCAGCAAAAAAAATAGACAGGCAAAAGGCAGTCCAAACAGAAATCTAATCTGTGTTGCACCAAGGGTGCCAAGCTCTTCGGTTAATCCCCGCTGGATGGCATTGCGCCCCACTTGCAGGGCGGCTGCCACAATGGTGACTGGCACCCACAGCCATGGCCAGACATCGGAATCATCATTCACAAGGTGCCTTCATCATGATCAACACATAAAGTATTAGTTTATAAAACAAAACAACCCTCGACGTTATACGTCGAGGGTTGTTTTGCTATGCAGGTTACTGCGAAATGGCTCTATTAGAAGCCCATACCGCCCATACCACCCATACCACCCATACCGCCCATATCACCACCTGACATACCACCACCAGCTGGCTTGTCTTCAGGCAATTCGCAAATGGCAACTTCTGTGGTCAGCAACAAGCTGGCAACTGAAGCCGCGTTTTGCAGCGCAGTGCGTGTGACTTTGGTTGGATCAAGAACGCCTTGCTCAACCAGATCACCGTACTCGCCAGTGGCCGCGTTGTAGCCGTAGTTGCCTGATTGGGCAGCAACAGCGTTAACAACAACACTTGGCTCGTCACCAGAGTTGGCAACGATCGTACGCAGTGGCTCTTCAACCGCACGCAACACCAACTGAATACCGGCGTCTTGGTCGGCGTTATCGCCCTTGACTTTTGAAATGGCCGAACGTGCACGGATCAAGGCCACACCACCGCCAGGAACAATGCCTTCTTCAACGGCTGCACGTGTGGCGTGCAATGCGTCTTCAACACGGGCCTTCTTTTCTTTCATTTCGATTTCGGTTGAAGCACCGACACGAATCACGGCAACACCGCCAGCCAACTTGGCCACACGCTCTTGCAGCTTTTCACGGTCGTAGTCCGAACTGGCTTCTTCGATCTGGGCACGGATTTGCTTAACGCGCGCTTCGATCGATTTGCCATCACCGGCACCATCAATGATCGTGGTGTTTTCTTTCGCCACTTCGATGCGCTTGGCTTGGCCTAGCTCTTCGAGTGTTGCTTTTTCCAACGACAGGCCCGTCTCTTCCGAGATCACGGTGCCACCGGTCAAGATAGCGATGTCTTCCAACATGGCTTTGCGACGATCACCAAAACCAGGCGCCTTTACGGCGGTGGTTTTCAAGATGCCACGAATGTTGTTCACGACCAGCGTTGCCAAGGCTTCGCCTTCGACATCTTCAGCAATGATCAGCAAAGGACGGCTTGATTTGGCCACTTGCTCAAGAATTGGCAGCAAATCGCGGATGTTGCTGATCTTCTTGTCGAAGATAAGAACATACGGATCTTCAAGCGCTGACACTTGCTTTTCTGGACTATTGATGAAGTAAGGTGACAGATAGCCGCGATCAAACTGCATGCCCTCAACGACGTCGAGTTCGTTTTCTAGGGACTTGCCGTCTTCAACGGTAATGACGCCTTCTTTACCCACTTTGTCCATCGCATTGGCAATGATTTCACCGATGGAATGATCGCTGTTGGCAGAAATCGAACCCACTTGGGCGATTTCTTTTGTGGTGGTGCAAGGCTTTGACAGTTTCTTGAGTTCGGCGACAGCAGCAATCACTGCTTTGTCGATACCGCGCTTAAGATCCATTGGGTTAATGCCAGCTGCCACATACTTCAGGCCTTCGACAACGATGGATTGAGCCAAAACGGTTGCTGTGGTGGTACCGTCACCGGCCGAGTCAGAGGTCTTGGAAGCAACTTCCTTAACCAACTGTGCGCCAATGTTCTCAAAGCGATCTTTCAGTTCGATTTCTTTGGCGACTGAAACACCATCTTTGGTCACGGTTGGGGCGCCGAATGAACGCTCCAGAACCACGTTACGGCCCTTTGGGCCGAGCGTTGCTTTTACAGCGTTAGCGAGAATGTTGACACCACGCACAATGCGTGAGCGTGCATCATCACCAAATAGTACTTGCTTTGCAGCCATGAGATTTACCTCGTGAATTCAGTTCTGATCAGTTGATGACAGCGAAAATTTCTTCTTCGCGAATAACCAACACCTCGTCGCCGTCGACTTTGACAGTCTGACCGGCATATTTGCCAAATAGCACTTTGTCGCCGACTTTGACATCGAGCGGATGCAGTTTGCCATCATCGCTTTTCTTACCGGGACCAACGGCCAAGATCTCACCTTGATCTGGCTTTTCAGCGGCACTTTCCGGGATAACGATACCCGAGGCAGTTTTGCGCTCGTTGTCCAGGCGTTTGACGATCACACGATCGTGCAGGGGACGCAGGGCCATGAAACACTCCTGTTACAAGTTAAATGAAAAAGAATCGAGGGTGAGTTTGTTAGCACTCGACCTCGTTGAGTGCTAATTATAAGGATGAATCAGCAGGTTTCAAGGGGCACCCTCAATAAAACCCAAAATTTTCATCAAATGACGCCCCGCTCAATCCAGGCTTTTTATTTGGATGACGCCACTTTGGCTGCTTTACGTGCCATAAAGTCATTGATGATTTGCGCGTGCTCTGGTGTTTTATGGGCAATGGCTTGATAGGCGGCGGACAACTCTAGGAGATTGGCCAAAGAACTTTGTTGCCCTTCTCGCAGCAGCCGTTTGGTCATGCGAATCACATCTGGCGAATTAACCGTCATTTTGTGCGCCAGGGCTTGGGCAGTGGTTAACAAGTCTTGCTCTGGCACAACGCGCGACACCAAACCCCACTGCAATGCGGTTTCTGCATCAACCGGTTCACCAGTCAATGACATTTCGACAGCCCGTGCCATACCGACAATGCGCGGTAAAAACCACGCGCCACCATCGCCAGGAATAATCCCAACCTTCACAAAGCTTTCTGCAAAGGTCGCTGTTTGCGACGCAATCCGGATATCGCACATGCAAGCCAAATCACAACCCGCACCGATCGCCATGCCATTAACTGCCGCGATGGTGGGGATTTCGAGCTGATAGAGCGCCAAAGGCAAGCGTTGAATGCCATGGCGGTACTCCTGCCGTAGCGCAGCTGGCGTTACTTCAGGCTGAATTTGACGCGCCATCTCGTCAATTTTGCCCCCAGAAGAAAAGACCTTACCTTGGGCGGTCAGAATCAACGCCTTGATGCTGGCGTCAGCCTCAATTCTTGCAAAAGCATCGAGCAGCGCTTCGGTCAAGCCGGTGCCTGTCAAGGCATTGCGCGTTGGCAAGTGGTTTAGCGTCAGCGTGAGCACGCCATGCTCATCTTTAGACTCGATCAGTACGTCAGAGGTCATCACTATTGCCTTTTAAAGCTTGAGTTCTTGGGGCCTTGGGATTGGTATTTTAACGACCAGATGCCTTCGCACTGATACCACCGGCCACGCCGAGGTCGGTTTTCTCTAGGTCATGGAGCAGTACGCGGGTGTGCTGTGTCGAAATACCGATTGCGTCTTGCACGGATTGAGACAGCGCCGCAATCAAGGCCGCCTTTTGCGCCTCGTCTCTGCCCACAATCAGCGCCACATAGATCAAAGCCATGGATTGTCCGATTTCACCCGAAACAATGGTGTTCTCAGGGGGGATTTCAACCAAATTGGCGCGTAGAGAAGCCAGAGGCGCTTGAATGCTGTCTATGGCGGCTTGCGTGACCCCATTTAGGAGTGACGCCTTTTGCGCTTGGCTGTATCCGGTTGGTATTTGTATCGTTAAAATCGGCATCTCACGCTCTCTTGATTTGTGGTGTTAGGATAATAAGTATCAACGCTAGGGTCATCAGCCAATGGCGAGCCCAAGCCAGTTTCGCATTTACAACGTAAGCCTAACAAATTTCCCCTCTTTGGACGACAGTTGCCACGTGTCATCACATCCATCGCCGTATAAAAGTAAGGGTGGCCTTAGCCGACTCAGTGCCGCGCTCGGCTACTCATGGAAGGGCCTTAAGGCCGCCGTGCGATATGAGACTGCCTTTCGGCAAGAGCTGGCTGTGGCCGCGATTTTGTTACCGTTTGCTTTCTTTCTAGGGCGCTCAGCGATTGAAGTATTGGCGCTATTTGGTTCGATTGTCTTGGTACTCGTCGTCGAACTTTTAAACTCAGCCGTCGAAGCAGTGGCCGACGCGGTGTCATTAGAGGACCATCCTTTACTTGGTCGCGCCAAAGACCTTGGCAGTGCGGCTGTCTTTCTAGCGGTTGCCTTTGCAATCGCTGTTTGGCTGACCTTTATCGTTTTAAGACTAATACCAACAACATGACATTTTCAAAAAAACTTCAACGCGCTTGGCAAGACACCAATTCCCTCCTGATGGTAGGCCTTGATCCAGACATGAGCCGCTTACCCGTCGAGCTGGCATCAGCACCCGATGGATTATTTGTTTTTTGTCGCGACATTATCGACGCCACGGCGCCGTATGTCTGCGGTTTTAAACCACAAATCGCCTATTTTTCAGCCATCGGGGCGGAGCCTGTGCTTCAAAGGCTGTGCCAATACATCCGCACACAACACTCGGATTTGGTTCTGATGCTTGATGCCAAACGTGGTGACATTGGTGCGACCGCACAGCAGTATGCCGTTGAGGCGTTTGATCGCTACCAAGCCGATGCTGTCACCATCAACCCCTACATGGGCCTAGACTCGGCACAACCCTATCTTGATCGCGCCGACAAAGGCGTCATCGTCTTATGCCGGACATCAAACCCCGGCGGCTCTGACTTACAAGCACTAAGCGTTGATGGGGTGCCTCTTTATTTGGCAGTCGCTCAAATGGTGGCCAATCGCTGGAACCAACACGGGCAATGCGGTTTGGTTGTGGGGGCCACCTACCCCGAAGAATTAGCCCGTGTTCGACAATGTGTGGGTGACCAAATGCCTTTGCTTGTGCCAGGCATTGGCGCTCAGGGCGGCGATGTTCTCGCCACCTGTCAAGCGGGATGCAACAGTAACGGTACTGGCATGATGATCAATTCATCGCGCGCTATTCTATACGCCAGCTCAGAGCGCGACTGGGCCCAAGCCAGCGCCCATGCGGCTCAAACCACGCGTGACGCGATCAATCTTGCAAGGCGCTAATTGGTTTGTTAAAAAAGGGGGAACAGAAATGATTCAAGGCCTACACCACGCCGCCTATCGCTGTCGCGATTCGGCTGAAACACGCGCGTTTTATGAGGATTTTTTGGGAATGACGTTGGCCCACGTACTGCCTATCCATCAAACAAAAACCGGGCGTGACGTCACAGTGATGCACACTTTCTATCGAATGGGCGACGGCTCATTTGTCGCCTTTTTCGAGGATCCAACACGCCCCTTTGATTTTAAGGCGCAGCACGACTTTGATCTTCACATCGCACTTCAGGTCGATGAGACGACCCTGCTTGCCAAGCAAAAAAAGGCGCTAGATCTCGGTATGGAAGTACGTGGCATTTCGGACCACGGCTTTATTCACTCGGTCTACTTCAGAGACCCAAATGGATACGTGGTTGAGCTGACCGTGGTCGACAAATCGCTGGATGGCAAAGAAGCTCAGGCACAAGACTTGTTAAAGCAATGGCAGCTCAACAAAACATTGCCACAACACTAGATGGTTGGGCGCACGACTGGGATCTTAAGGCTTAAGCCAAGCGATTAACCGCTCAATAGAAAACACCACTGATGCTTGGCGCACCGCAGCACGGTCACCCGTAAAAACGTGGCTAACAGCTGTCACGACAGTGTCCTCTTCTGTGCGTCTGGCGAACCCGAACCACACCAAACCCACTGGCTTGTCAGCACTGCCGCCACCCGGCCCGGCAATCCCAGTCGTCGACAAAGCCAAAGTCGCCTCGGGTGCCATTGCCAAAGCGCCGGCCGCCATCTGTTTGGCCACCGCTTCGCTGACCGCCCCGAAGGCTTTCAGCGACTCTTCTGACACACCAAGCTGTGCCTGCTTGGACGCATTTGTATAAGTGATCCAACCCTGATCAAACCAAGCGCTGCTCCCCGGCACTGAGGTAAATGCCCCTGCCAACAAGCCTCCAGTACAGGATTCAGCGGTCACCAAATGATCGCCTGAAACAACCAAATGACTCGCTAAAACCAGGGCTAGGGGGTGCGCCCCTTGTTCAGTGTCTTGCATTGTTATGCTGCTCCTTGCCAAGCTGGCCATAAAAAGTACCACCACACGGCGATGGGGATGCCCGCGTAAAGCGCCGCAATCCAATCGTCAAGCATCACGCCCAAACCACCTTTGAAATGCTCATCAAGCCAAGCAATCGGCGCTGGCTTGGTGGTATCAAAAATCCGAAACAACACAAAAGCGACGGCCACCACCCAAATGTTCGATGGCAACACCCATAGTAACAACCACATGGCGACAATCTCGTCCCAAACAATGCCCACATGATCGGCCACGCCAACCGCTTTACCGGCGTGTTCACAAATCCAGATGCCAAGTATCGCCAACACGACCAGCAACACGCCAAGCGCGGGCGCAGCGATCCAATGTTGCAACGGCCACCATAGCAGCAGAGCCAAGACCGTGCCCCAGGTGCCTGAGCCGGGTCGAATTAACCCTACCCCAAACCCAAACGCCATCAAACTAACGGGATGTTTTAAGAGCCAACCCAATGTGGGCCAAGCCACGTGATGTCTTTGACTGACGTCATTTCTAGCCATGCTGCTCGCCCCGTCTGAAATGGTCAAACCCCTGCGCCATCAACGTTTCAACGCGGCCATCGCTGTAGCGCAATTTTAGCCCTGGCGCTTGCGTCAGGGAACCCACCCGAGATAGAGAAACTGACAAAGCAATGGCCAACTGTTCGATAGCAGCGCGTGATTGTCTGGGCGCCGTAAAACAAAGCTCGTAGACATCACCACCGTTTAGAACCGCCAAACGCTTGATGTTTTCTGGGAGGGACTGAATCATGGGGTGAACGGGCAGTTGTTGCCACTGAATTTCGGCGCCACAGTGACTCGCCTTTAACAAGTGTTGTAGGTCTTGCGCGAGCCCATCTGAAATATCGATCGCCGCATGAGCGTGAGGCAATAACGCTTGACCCAAGGCCACTCGCGGCTCAGGCCTCTCAAGTCGCCCCCGAGTAGCCGCTAGCACCTCGGGCGAAATATTGACATCACCTTGCAACGCCCTAAGTGCCACGTCAGCGCCTCCCAAGTCACCACTGACCCACAAATCGTCATCAATTTGCCCTCGATCACGCCTTAAACCGAGCTCGCCTTTGGGCAGGGTGCCCAAAGCCGTCACGCTGATAACCGTTCCAAACTCGCTTGAAATGGTGTCACCCCCAATTAAGGGGCACTGCCACTGGTCGGCCAAACGGTAAAAGCCGTCCGCAAAATCGCCGAGCCAATCGGGGCGTGGCGTTGCCAAGCCAATCCCCAGCAAACAGGCCAAAGGCTTGGCCCCCATCGCCGCCAAATCGGAAAGGTTCACCGCCAGCGCCTTGTGCCCGAGTGTGACGGGCGAAACGTCAGCAAAAAAATGTCGCCCTTCAATGAGTAGGTCTTTGCAGCTCACCAAGTCCGAGTCTGGCGGCAAGCTCAAGCGGGCAGCATCGTCACCGCCACCGAGGATGCCTCGGGGCACTGGCCGAGAAAAAAAACGCTCAATGACCGAGAACTCGCCCAGTGTCATGTGTGCTCGCTAGCGTCTAGCCGACCCGCGATTGACTTCAGCGGCTCGAACCGTGGGCGCTAACTTATCGAGCACACCATTCACAAACTTAAAGCCGTCAGTGCCACCAAAAGATTTTGCAAGCTCAACGGATTCGTTGATCGCCACGCGATAAGGCACGTCAAGCTGGTAGGTGAGCTCAAAGCTGCCAATCAACAAAATCGCGTGTTCAACGGGGGACACTTCGACCACTGGGCGGTCCAGAAAAGGCTTGAAGGCTTCGCGCAAGCCATCGGCTTTTTGCGTGACGCCCTGCCAGATCAGAGCAAACCAGGCAGCATCGGCTTGCGCAAACTGCGAGTCGTCTCGTACGTGGGCCTCAATAGCACCAATCTGGTCCTGATCGCTTTGCACCAACCAAGCATAAATGGCTTGTAGTGCAAACTCGCGGGAACGCCGCCGCGCACTGCGCGGCTTGGCGTCACGCCGACCACCCTCTTGTTGCATGGCACTCACGCCTGATTCAGCCGTCATTGCTGGTCCGCATCCTCGTCTGTTTCCCCGTCTTCGTCCTCGTCTTCAACTTCAGGCTCGAGTGCCGCAATCAGGTTCGCCATTTCGACCGCAGCCTGAGCGCAATCACGACCTTTGCCGCTGGCACGCTCATCAGCCTGGGCTTCGTTTTCTGTGGTTAAGACACCGTTAATCACCGGAATACCGGTTTCAAGACCGACTCGAGAAATCGCCGCTGCACTTTCGTTGCTGACGATTTCAAAATGATACGTCTCACCACGGATCACCGCACCTAGCGCAATCAAAGCGTCAAACTCAAGGGTTTCAGCCATTTGAGCCAGTGTGAGTCCAAGCTCAAGTGCACCGGGCACAGTAACAATCATGATGTCGCGCTCGTCGACACCAAGCTCTTGAAGTTCCAGCAAACAAGCGTCAAGTTCAGTTAGACCAACGGTTTCGTTAAAGCGTGCCCGCACGATACCGATGTGCAGGCCTTCACCGTTTAAGTCTGGGGAGATAGTGTAGGGGCTCATTCGATTTCCTGTGGAGGGTTGTTGACTGCGAAGCTTTCATCGTAACCGGTAACCGCTAACCCGAATCCTGGGAGCATGCTCGGCATTTTTCTGGGTCGGGCCATCAGGCGCATCTGTCCGACGCCAAGGTCGCGCAGAATTTGGGCACCAATGCCGTACGTTCGTAAATCCATTCGACCCGCTTTGCGAGCAGGGCTTGCGTCCTTTGCACCAGACCACGCCTGCACTTGCGCAAACACGTCAGTGGCCAAAGGATCCGCATTTAGCAACACGATCACGCCCACCGGCGCGGCAGCGATGGCCTTCATTGCGCGGTCAACACCCCAAGTGTGCCCTGGGCTATCGGTATCAAGCAAATCCAGCAAGGTTGTCGGTTCGTGCACACGAACCAAGGTTTCAGACTCACGATCAATTTGACCTTTGACAAGTGCCATGTGCGGCCTGCCATCGACTGTGTCGCGATACACCGTCAGTTCGAACGCCCCCCAAGGGGTGGTGATAGGCCGCTGGGCCACACGTTCGACCACTGACTCATGCTCATTACGGTACTGAATCAGGTCAGCAATGGTACCAATCTTTAGTTGGTGTTCGCGACTGTACTCAATCAAGTCAGGCAGTCGCGCCATGGTGCCATCGGGCTTTAAGATCTCACAAATCACAGCCGCAGGAGTCAATCCAGCCATTTCTGTGAGGTCACAACCCGCCTCAGTATGACCGGCTCGAACCAAAACCCCGCCGGGCACCGCTCTCAACGGGAAAATGTGGCCAGGCTGAACCAAGTCCTCAGGCCTGGCATCACCAGCCACAGCCACCCGGATGGTGTGGGCACGGTCAGCGACTGAAATACCCGTTTCAACGCCGTGCGCGGCTTCAATCGAAACCGTGAAGTTGGTTCCGTAGGCTGTACCATTGCGGTTTGACATCAATGGCAAATCCAACTGTCGGCATCGGCCCTCGGTCAGCGTCAAACAGACCAAGCCGCGACCATGGGTCACCATAAAATTAATGGCCTCAGGCGTCACAAATTCAGCCGCCATGACCAAATCGCCTTCATTTTCGCGATCTTCTTCATCAACCAACACGACCATCCGACCGGCACGCAGTTCCTGCAAAATCTCGGTCACAGGCGCAATGCTGCCAGCCAAATGTGCAGCGCTTTGGTCTTGGCTTTTGTCTTGGTTTTGGTCCTGCGCTTGCGCGCCCAGCGAGGGTGACATACAAAGCCTTTGCTTCTAAAAGCGGTTAATCCGAAGCGATTTATTCGTTTTGACCATTATAGAACTGTGCGCCCTTGAACAGTCGCCTTGCCTGATAGATTCTCAGACGAAGCCACCACAGCCGTCTAGCCACAGCCGTCTAGCCACACCCACCCCAACCCAAGCCGTGCCACAGGCACTTCCATTTAATTGTTTCAAATTAAAGACTTGTCATCAAATTTAAGGCACAGTGTGGGTAACATCCGACTACATTTATTTAGGTCACGATGAACATGCCAGAACAAGAACTCAAACTACACGTCCCCAAAACGGCACGAGCAACCCTTCAAGGCGCCATGCTCAGGGGCGCCGTGACTCAAGTCCGCCTTCGTGCACAATATTTCGACACGCCCGAACGCGCATTGGTCAAGGCCGGCATTTCGCTGCGGTTGCGACAAGAAGGTCGCAAATGGGTGCAAACGCTAAAAATGGCGGGACCCAACCCCTTGTCTCGTCTAGAACTGAATCATCCGCGACCTGATGCAACGCTAGATCTGTCGGTGTACGACGATTCGCCGGCCCAAAAACCGCTGGCCAAAGCCGTTAAAAAACTTTCTGTCTGTTACGAAACGGACATTAAAAGGCTCTTCCGGCGCATCCGAACGCCTGCCGGCGTGGTTGAAGTGGCTTTTGATATGGGCCAGATTAAAGCAGGATACCTAGCACTGCCCGTTTGCGAAGTGGAATTCGAATTGGTTTCGGGGCAATTACAGGCTGTGTTTCTGCTGGGTCTGAAGTGGCAAGCCACTCATCACTTGATACTGGACTTGCGTAGCAAAGCCGAGCGCGGCGACCGCCTGGCCACTTTGGCGCAGCAACTTGCCGGCTTGGGCGATTCACAAGAGTCAGTCACGGCTGCCGCGCGGGCCGCCGCAGTGGCCTCGTTTTGGATGCCACGACCTGTCATGCCAATCAGCCTCAAAGCGAGTATGGATTGTGAACAAGCGCTGGCTGGCGTTACGTTGGAATGCCTGGAACAAATTGCCCGTAACAGCGCTGTTTTGGCTGAGGTCGACACCGCCAGCATCTGTCAGGCAGGCACACCTGAGCACGTTCACCAACTGAGAGTTGGCATTCGACGTTTGCGCTCTTGCTGGTCGCTGTACAAAGATCTCGCACCACTCCCTCCAGAAGCTTGGCGAGAGGCGGTGAAGGACCACTTTTCTGCTTTGGGAACCACCCGCGACGACGATGTTTTGCGTGAATCGCTCATGCCAGTACTCAATGCCGCCGGTCAACCGCCCGTCCAGTTCACACGCCACAACGACAGCCACTCATCCATGCACTTGACGCGCAGCGTGCCTTTCCAAAGGTGGTTAATCGAGATGCTCGCTTGGGCTGTGCAAGGCCACCCTATTCAAACCCCATCGGCTTTGACAGACGACCCATCGGCTCGCCCAGCCGATCTGAAGCTCACGCTCAAGAAAAAACTTTTCAAATGGCATCAACGGGTACTCAGTGATGGTTTGAAATTTGATGCGCTCGAGATAGAGGCCAAGCATGACCTCCGAAAGCGCGCCAAACGGCTTCGCTATGGTCTGCAATTCAGCGAATCATTGTTGCCCGCAGCGAAACTCAAAAACTATCGCAAGCAGCTGTCGCACATTCAAGACATCTTGGGCGAGATGAACGACCTGTACGTGGCACGTGAGAAGTTCGAAGGCATTCGCGACGATCAACCACCCGCTTGGTTTGCTGTGGGGTGGATTGCGTCTCGCTTGGCCGTTTTGGACAAAGAGGCTAAGACGGCCTTCGCTGAGCTCAAGGGCGCCGACCACTTCTGGGACTAGTGGCAGTACAGCTACTGGACCATGGCTTGCGCGAACGCCTCGGCCACAAATGGCTGTAGATCTTCGATCTGCTCACCCACGCCAATCCAATACACCGGCACTGGCCGACAACCTTGACCGCCGCTGGCGAGCGCGGCCAACACACCGCCTTTGGCCGTACCGTCAAGCTTGGTCACAATCAATCCCGTCAGCCCTATGGCTTCGTCAAACGCCTTGATCTGGGCAAGCGCATTTTGGCCCGTGTTGCCATCAACCACTAGCAATACTTCATGGGGTGCGCTGGCGTCGGCTTTGTTTATGACACGGCGGATTTTCTTTAATTCTGCCATCAAATTCAGTTGCGTGGGCAATCGGCCTGCGGTGTCAACCATCACCACGTCCATTGACCGCGCCAGTCCCGCCGCCACGGCATCAAATGCCACCGCGGCTGGATCGCCACCGTCTTGGGCGATAACAGCCACGTCGTTGCGTTGCCCCCACTCAATCAATTGCTCTCTGGCTGCGGCTCGAAACGTATCGCCAGCTGCCAACAACACGCTCGCGCCTTGCGCACGCAAAGCGTAAGCAAGCTTGCCAATTGAAGTGGTTTTACCCGCACCATTGACCCCGGCAATCATGACCACGAGTGGTTTGGATTCACCCACGTCAAACGGTTTCTCTAATACCCGCAGATGCTGGCTCAACACACCCACCAAGGCTTGCCGAACAGCCTGCGGTTCGCTCAAGTTCTGCTGGCGCACTTTTTTGCGCAGGGCTTGGATCAATGACTGGCTTGCCGGCACGCCCGCATCGGCCATAATAAGCGCTGATTCAAGGTCTTCGTAAAGGCTTTCGTCAATGGTGCCCCCAGAAAAAAGGCCACCGATGCTGCGCCCCGTTCGCGACAAACCCTGGGTCAGTCGCCCAACCCAAGAGGCTGGCAGCGGCGAACTTGCACTAACGCTTTCATCTGGCTTGAGATTTGGGGCTACGGGCGGGTCTGACAGGTCTGTCGGGTTTATCGGGACTAAGGGATCTGACGGCTCAAACAACTCGGGTTCGGCGGGCGCGATCGTTGCTGCCTCTTGGGCATCGAGATCGAGGCCGACCGAATCGGTTTGCGGTTTTTTTTTGCGGAAGAATCTAAACATGATGAAGAAGTATATTCGGATCGTTGCCGGTCAGTATCGAAGAACACCGATTGAGGTGCCAGATATTGCGGGTTTACGTCCAACACCAGACCGCGTACGCGAGACGGTTTTTAATTGGCTTACCCACTTTTGGCAAGGCGAGTTTGGCGACAAACAAGTCCTTGACCTCTTTGCGGGCAGTGGTGCACTCGGGTTTGAGGCCGCTTCTCGGGGCGTTAGAAACGTTCAAATGGTGGAGTCAGATCCGAAGGCCATGGTTGCTTTACGCAGGCTGCGCGACCGGCTCAAAGCCGATGCGGTTCACATACAGGGTCGTCCGGCGCAAAGCGCAATCACACGGATGGAAAATGGGTACTACGATTTGATTTTTTTAGACCCGCCGTTCGGTAAAGGCTGGTTTCCTTCCATTCTTGAGCAAGTCTTGCCGTTGCTCAAACCCAACGCCCTGGTGTACGTTGAAAGCGAAGATCCTGTTCCAGCGCCAGATAACTATGTTGCATTGCGTCAAGCACGCGCCGGTGCCGTACACTATCAATTATTTCAACGCATCGCACCGCTCACATGATCACTGCTATTTACCCCGGTACTTTTGACCCCTTAACGCGCGGCCACGAAGATTTGGTCCGCCGAGCGGCCGGTCTGTTTGATGAAGTGGTTGTGGGCGTGGCTTACAGCCACGCTAAGAAACCTTTCTTCACCGTGCAAGAACGGGTGGAAATCGCACAAGAAGTCCTCGGACACTACCCGAATGTTCGGGTGGCCAGTTTTGCGGGGCTTTTGAAGGACTTTGTGCGCGATCAAAATGGCCGTGTCATTGTGCGAGGCTTGCGCGCCGTCTCAGATTTTGAGTACGAGTTTCAAATGGCGGGTATGAACCGTCACCTGTTGCCAGAAGTCGAAACTTTATTCATGACACCATCGGATCAGTATCAGTTTATATCCGGTACCTTTGTGCGGGAAATCGCACTCTTAGGCGGAGACGTGGGTAAGTTTGTGTTTCCATCTGTTGAGCGTTGGTTACAAGCGAAATCAAAAGAACGACTCGAACAGTCTTGGCCGCACGGTCAAACACCGACGGCATAGTCACGGGTTAGAGGCAGATTGTCATGGCACTAAGAATTACCGAAGAGTGCATCAACTGCGATGTGTGTGAGCCGCAGTGCCCGAACGATGCCATATCAATGGGCGAAGAGATTTACGTGATCGACCCCACAAGTTGCACCGAGTGTGTTGGTCATTACGACGAACCGCAATGTCAGGTTGTCTGCCCAGTTGCTTGCATTGAGTTGCACCCTCAGTTCAAAGAAAACCAAGAAGCGCTGATGATTAAATACAAACGCCTCACGAACGGTCAAGCGCTGGTCTGAACAAAAGATGGCTTTTTAATGCGGTGGTGTCGCCTCTGGGTGTACTTTAACCAAGCGACAAGCCTGCCCCAACAAATTAGAAAACCAAGCGGCCACCAAGTCACCCTCATCGACCACATCGATGGCTTGATCACCAACCCATGCTTGCCATCTAACGCTGTCATCATCTTCAATAACCTCTAAAACGATATCAAGGCGCAACATCCCTGGTGCCTTCAAAACCAAACAATCATGCGCAATGTTGACAGACAGTTTGGCCAAGTCAGGCGCCTTTGATCGTCCAAGTTGCTGACACTGAGCATCTACCAAAAACCAACGATGGTGGTAGGGCGCAGCCTCTGGATGCTCAGCGGCTGGCGCATCAACGACTGGGTGGTTGGACATAGGAGATACCTCTCAGTTTCGATTGATCAAGACAGGTATTGGCACCGGTCGCGGTCGCGCCACAGGCGATTCAATACCGAGATTATTCAGTGGGCCTGACAACACAAACGAGAGATCTGATTGACGCGTTCGGATCTGAATCCCTCGGGTGTGTAAACTCAAGTCGCCTTTTAACTTTAGACGTAACGGCAAAGTCGTCTGGCCAGTGCTCAGATCCACCGCTCCAGCGCTTGCCGATATGTCGCCCCAAGCGCCCGCAGCCGTGAACGAATCCGCACGGGCAACGCCATCAGAGAGTTGCCACCGGCTTTGAAATCGCTCAACCACCCACGCCCCTTCAACACCTAGGCCCACTTGCTCAAGCGCTGCGTGAAACGCCTCTGAGGCCTCAGGCGCCACGCTCAGCCCTTGGGCCTGAGCGGTGACTTCACCAACCGGCACAGGATCAGCCTGCAAGCGTGCGGTTAACATCAAACCGTCCAGACTCAGTAAGGGTTGCGCTGCCACCACGCCCTCAGCGCGGGCGCGCTGTAAGACGTTTAAGCGCTCGATCGAAAACGCATCAATCTGTAGCTGCCACCGCACACTCTCAAGCGCACCAAGCCGTTGCCATCGATGCTGATAGGACTGTACGCCTAACAAGCCGTGCTCACCCATCTGGATCAACAACGGTTGCCATTGACTGCCCGTGCGCCAGATGGTGACATCGCTTAAGCGCGACGCATTAACCCTCACTTGACCACTGAATAAGCCCTGCCAACCGAGATCAAAACGAAACTGACCAATACTGAGCCAAGGTTGCTTGTCTTGCGGATCAAGCACCACCAAATCGTCAGCAGCCAGAGCGAGCGTGGGCCAAACAGAAAGGTCCATCGGCCCGTTCACCGCAACGTGCGGGTGCACCCAGTGCTTGAGTGCCTGCTTCAAAAAACCGTGACCAATCGGTGTGTTTAGCGTCAACAACAATAAGGCCAACATCAAAGCCAACAGAACCAGAAGCCAAGCGCACGTTCTAAATAACAGTCTCACGACGCAACGCCCTCCATTGTTCAGCCTTCAGTTTTTTGGCAACCACCCCGATGGTATCGCCAGCGTGTCCTCATGACCGATCAAACAATCGGTTGTTTGCAACCGAGTCGCCGACCATTGCGACAAACGCGCCGCACTAACCCGGCCCGTCTGCTCGACAGCTTCGACCATACCCTGATGCAGCAGATCTAACAACGTCCGGTGCTGCGTATTTATTTGCCACGCGCTATCGCCACGCACCACCGCAAACTGCTCGGCTTGCAAACATTGTGCCAAGACAGCGGCCGCCTGCGGACCAGCGGCCACCCCAAACCCTTTATCCGTCATCTGGTGAGCATGAAAGGCCGTCAACAAATCCTCATCAGCCTCATGCGGCGGGCACCAAGCAGAGCGGCCGTCATAAGTCAGAACCGTGTAAAAAGGCGTTTTGAGCGCACGACAAAATCGCGCTATCCAAGCCGGAGAAATCAAATCAAACAACGCTGCCGCAGTCACCATGTCAGGTCTTGCGTCAACCAGAACATGCTCGATCTCTTTGTTTAAGTCGGCTCGCAACCAACGGATCGAAACAGTTTTGCCCGCCTTTCGCATTTGCAAGCCATCGCCTTGCTCGGACAAGATTTCATCTGCCCAATGGGCAGTCAATTGGCGTGACGCATCAAGCAACGCTTGATCGTAGTCAACCAGCGTCCAATCTTGCTCGTTACCGAACAACGGCACGAGCGCACGCATGTTTGACCCACTACCAGAACCCAAGTCTAGCAAGCGTAAGCCTGACAAATCAGCGCCATGTCGCTTTCGCAAACAATCCAGCATGGCAGCCTGCACCGATGCGCTGCGGCTGGCATGGTCGACTGGCTCGCGCAGACCCAGCCAATGTGATGAAAACCCACTCATGCTGACCTCGGCTCAAGAACAAATTGTGATTTCAACATGTCAGAAAAATAACCCTCTTTGGCGCGCAACTCATCAAATGACCCTGCTTGCACAATCTTGCCATCAACCACCACCAATACCATATCAGCCTGTTTGATCGTCGAAAGACGATGCGCAATCACCAGTGTCGTGCGGGCTTGACGAACACGCTCAAAAGCTTGAACCACAGCGGCTTCTGTCTTTGGATCGAGGGCGCTGGTCGCCTCGTCAAGAATCAAAATGGGAGGGTCTTTTAATAGCGCCCGTGCAATCGACAGTCGCTGGCGCTCACCACCCGACAAGGAACGGCCTCGCTCGCCTGCCAAAGATTCAAAACCGTGCGGCAATTTCTCGATAAATTCAAGCGCACACGCTTGGCTGGCGGCTTGGTGCAATTGCTCATCCGTGGCGTCAGGATTGCCCACACGCAAGTTTTCCGCCACAGAACGGTTAAAAAGCAAAGTCTCCTGAAATACCACACCAATATTGCGCCTCAGCCCTGAGAGCGTGAGTTGCCGAATATCGATGCCATCGATCAATATCGAGCCGTGTTGTGGGTCAAAGAGACGATAGAGCAACGCCAAGGCTGTTGTCTTGCCGGCGCCCGAAGGCCCCACCAATGCGACGGTCTGTCCTGGCATGACTTGAAAACTCATCCCATCGACCGCTTGGCGACGGTCATCGTAACCAAACCCCACTGCATCAAAAGTAATCGTCCCACTCAAGCGGCCTGGGTCACGCGCGTTCGGTGCTTCAGGCACTCGCGCATTGACATCCATCACTTCAAAAAACTCACGCAGTTTGGGGGCTTCAAGCGACAACCGATTGGCAAACCCGACCGCTTGTTCCAAGCGACCAATAATCAGACCTGAAAAACCAATAAAGGTCACGATTTCGCCAATCGAAATTTGCCCACGAGTCAACAACCACAAACCCAACAAAAGCATCGCCAACACGGCAAGCGTGGTCGCTGAGCGCGACAGCACGGTTATAACTGCCCACCATGACAGCGCTGGAAATTGTGCCTTCAAGACTTTTTCACTGAGCGTCCCGAGCGTACCCACTTCTTGTTGCACCCGAGTGAAGCTTTGCACCAGTGCCACATTCCCCAAGGTATCAGCCACATGCTCAGCCAAGGCCGAATGGTGATATTCAACCGTTCTTTGTAAGACATCTGTTTGACGCATCACAAAGGTCGTCATGGCCACAAACAACACACACAAGACCAATAATAGGCACGCCATTTGCCAATTCAAAAAGAAGGCCACAGGCAACAACACCACAATCGCCAAAAAGGCAGCCAAATGATCCCTGAAAAAACTCAGCCAGATTGACCACAACGCATCAGTGCCTTGCAGCATGATCTTCATCAGGCGGCCAGAATGTTTTAAGTCGCGGTGGTGTGTGGGTAACTGCAACACATGCTCAAAATAATCGCGCAACACAACGTGCCTCTGGGCGTGCGCCAAACGGTCAGCAAACAAGGCCACCAACACCCCGCTAACAATGGCAAACAACCCAACCAATACCCAGGCTGACAAGAGAGGCGTCAGTGCCGCCCAAAGCGCATTTGAATGGATTGACGCGTCACTGGTCTGTCGAATCAAAACATCAATCACTCGCCCAAACAAAATGGGTTCGGCGAACACCGCACAGACGAGAAAAAGGTTGGCTAATGCCAACCACCAACCGGTACGCTTTTGTGCACCGAGCAAAGCCAACACGCGAGCGTAAAGGCGCAGCCACGACATGACTTACGGCACGCTATCGAACCCAGCGCGAACACTGCTCGCGACGGGTTGAATTGGGGTTTGTATACCCTGCAGACGTTCAATAAGTGTGCAAGGTTTCACTTCATCTGGCACTGCGAGCCAGCCTTTGCGACATAAAAATTCGCCCACCGACAGGTTGGCACTGAAAACTGCGAGCGGAACCACAACCCACAACCCACCCACAAACAGCGCCAAAAACGGCAGTGCCTGAGGATACGAGAGAGCCAGCGGCAGCGCTAACAACAAACCAAATGCGGTGTGCAGGTCAAAAACTCGCGTCGCCGTTAACCAGCCTAGGGAAGCATCATCGCGGTTTTGTGCCGCCCAAGTGGCACGCTTACCCACCAGCAACCCCAGTATCGCCAGCGCTTGAGAAAACCACAATACGGGGCTGATCACAATCGAGAAGATGGTTTCAAGCAAGACCCCAAAAGCAAAGCGGCTGGCACCACCAAATGCCCTTCGTTGGTCGGCTTGCAGCAACACCGCGATAACGCTCATTAATTTAGGCGCAAGAATCAAGACCCATAGGCCCACAAATCCTGCCCACAGATAGTCGAAATCAAGAACCGCCGATAAGGTTGGTGCTGTGCTAATTAAGGCCACCATCGCGACAGTACCTAGCAACCATGCCGGCCCCGCCAAAAACATCAAAATAGCCAGGATCAATTGCACCCGGCTGGTGACTTGCAACCCGGGAAGCGTCAAAAAATGAAGGTATTGCATGTTGCCAGCACACCAACGTAGGTCGCGCTGCACGAAGTCCAGCAAATTCAGCGGGTTTTCTTCAAAGCTCTCGTCCTCGATCGGCAACACCCTAACCTCACTGCCCGCGCGACGCATCAAGACCGCTTCAAGCTGATCGTGACTAAGAACGTGCATTGACTGCCCGCGGCGGTCCTTCAAAATAGGCAACTGGCAATGTTCAATAAAGGGCTTGAGTCTGATGGCCGCATTGTGGCCCCAGTAAGGACCACAGTCACCTTGCCACCAGGCGCTACCTAGCGTGTAGGAGCGCATGCCCAATCGCATGCCAAACTGAAAGAATCGGGTAAAGGCGCTTCTCGAAGGCAGGCCCACAACCAAGCCTTGCAAAATACCGATTTCAGGTCGGCGGTGCATGGTGTCAACCAAGCGGTTAAGCGCCTGTGCGCTCATCAAGCTATCGGCATCAAGCACCACGGCCAGTTCGTGATCGCAACCCCACTGCTGACAAAAATCTTTGATATTGCCAGCTTTAAAACCTGTGTTCACCTCACGACGCCGATAGGTAATCGCCATCTGGTCACACCAACGTTCTTTCACCACATCAATGGCCTCGGTCTCTTTGATTATCCAAGCCTCATCAACGGTGTCACTGAGCACATAAAGATGAAATCGCTGCATTGACCCACTGGCCAGCAAGCTGTCTAGCATCAGCGTAATGTTTCTAACCAAACGCGCAGGCATTTCATTGCGTATGCACAACAACAATGCTGTTTGGGATGTGTTGACACTTTGCTCAGCCTCCTCGAACCGTGGTGCGGCACAAATGGACGGGCTGACTTTCTCTAGGGGATTGGCATAAAACAGCGTTAGCCACAAACCAATCATGCCATTGCAAAACCCCACGGCCAACCACGGCATGGTCGTTGCAACCGCCAGCAAAATGAAGACATCAAGCGCACCAAAACCGCCAGGTGACAAGGCTTGCGCCATTAACCCAAGCACGCTCAATGAGCATGCCAATACCAACAAAACGAACAAGACACGTCTACGCGCCATTATCGTCGCACCATATTAAGCAGAGTTGAATAGGATCGGGGCTGGCAGCGGAAATTCCGTTACCGATTCGGCTTGGCTTTGGCAGACGCCTGCAAACCTTGCCCCTATAATTTGATTTCTTCGCCAGTATAGGCGAGACAAGCGATTGCTTGAGCCAACCCTCTTCTTATCACAGGCCTTTTTTTCGTGAACAACTCATCTGTGGTGGCGCATGCCCTCTGGTACGTCGGTCCCAGCGAGGCTGAAATTTTGGCTGAGACCCTTCACGAAGAGCCAGGCGATGACTGCTTGGTTCGCGCCTTGCACAGCGCCGTGAGTCGCGGCACCGAGTCTCTTGTGTTTCACGGCCAAGTGCCTGAAAGCGAGTACGTGCGCATGCGGGCACCAGCCATGGGCGGTCAATTCCCCTTTCCCGTTAAATATGGCTACTGCCACGTGGGTTTGGTCGAACAAGGCCCCGCTGAGCTTGAGGGACAGCGGGTTTTTTCTCTTTGGCCTCACCAAACGGCGTTTTTTGCTCCAGCAGCCAGCCTTTGTACCCTACCGGACGCCTTACCGGGTAACCGAGCCGTGCTGGCCGCCAACATGGAAACCGCCCTAAATGCCGTTTGGACCGCTAAAGTCGGGCCAGCCGATCGCATCGCCGTGGTCGGTGGCGGCGTTGTGGGCCTGTTGGTGGCCTATTTGTGTGGGCAATTACCCGGCGCACAAGTGACCGTTATTGACCTGTATCGAGGACGCGCCACACTTTGCCATACCTTGGGCGTTCAATACGCTCACCCCGAAGACCTGATTGATGACAACACCGACGGCCCGTCAGACACCAGCAATTGCGACGTGGTGTTTCACACCAGCGGCCATCCCGCAGGCCTCACGACCGCCCTTGGGCTCGCTGGCGAGGAAGCCACTGTGGTTGAACTCAGCTGGTACGGCACGCGCCGAGTCGAGGTACCCCTGGGTCAAGCCTTTCACAGCCGACAACTGCGCCTGTTATCGTGCCAAGTCGGTCACATTGAAGCTGACCATCGTCCCCGCTGGAATTACCGGCGGCGTTTACAAGCGGCTCTTCATCTATTGCTTGACGACCGTTTGGATCATTTATTGGCACCCCCGGTTGCGTTTGACCGCGTGCCTGAACTTTTGGGTCAATTACTCGACCCCGCGCACCCAGCCTTATGCCAGGTGATCGACTATCCATCAAGGAGCTAGTATGTTTGCTATCGAAGTCCGTGACCACATCATGATTGCGCATTCTTTTAAAGGTGAAGTGTTTGGTCCCGCTCAAGCGCTGCATGGCGCCACCTTCGTGGTTGATGCGGCGTTTTTTGCCAAGTCCCTTGATACCAACAGCATCGTGATTGACATTGGTCGCGCATTGGACGTTTTAAAAGCGCTTTTGCAACCCTTGAACTATAAAAATCTAGACGACGTACCGGCTTTCAAAAACCTGAACACCACCACTGAGTTCTTGACCAAATACGTGTTCGATGGTTTGGCCAATGCCGCCCGACAAAACGAACTCGGGCGGGTGGGACAAGAGTTGCATGCCATTCGCATCACCATCTCCGAGTCGCACGTGGCTCGCGCTTACTACGAAGCGGAATTGTGGCCACAAAACTAACGTTTGCCTATCCAGGTGACATTAACACCTTAACGGGTGGCTACCTTTACGATAAACGCGTCATGCACTGCCTTGAAGACTTGGGCTGGGACGTGCACGGGCTTGGACTGGGCGAAGGATTTCCAACGCCCAGCCAGAACACTTTGGACCAAGCCCTCTCGCAACTGATGGCGGTCAACACCGACCGCCTGTTGGTGATCGACGGTTTAGCCTTGGGCAGTTTTGGCGCTCACGCCGCGGCTTTGGCCAAGCGCCACCCTTACATCGCCTTGGTGCATCACCCGTTGGCAAAAGAGTCGGGTTTAACGACACAACAAGCACAGATACTTTTCGATAGCGAAAAACCAACACTGGTTCACGCCTCATGTGTTGTGGTGACAAGCCCAACAACCGCAGATACGTTGGTGGCCGAGTACGACGTCGCCCGTCAAAACATTCATGTTGTGATTCCTGGTCTTGATCGCCCAAATCAGCGCGTTCAACCCACACAATCCATCGCATTCAAAAACAAGCCACTTCAGTTTCTGGCGGTAGGCGCTTTGGTGCCACGTAAAGGCTTTGACGTTTTGCTTGATGCGTTGCACATTGCGCTAGCGCACGACTGGTTACTCACGATCGTGGGTGATACCAGCCGCTCGCCGCAGACCACTGCCGCCATTAAGTCGCAAATCAACGCCTTGGGCTTGACGTCGCGCGTGACGCTGGCAGGTTCGTTATCGCCCGAGGCGTTGGCTGAACAATATCGCTGTGCTGATGTGTTCGTACTGGCGTCTCATTACGAGGGCTATGGCATGGCTTACGCCGAAGCCCTGGCGTGGGGTTTACCTGTGATCGGCACCACGGGCGGTGCCGTAAAACTAACTGTTCCAGCCGAGGCGGGTCTATTGGTGGCTCCCGGACAACCTGAAGCTTTCGCCGCCGCCTTGGTGCAAGTGCTCAAAGACCCCATAAAACGTGAACGCATGCGGCTAGCCGCACAGCAACACGGTCAGCAGTTACCCACGTGGGAAAACACGGCGAAAGCTTTTGCAGGGGTGCTTTCAAAGGTTTAAGCAGGGGTTTTTAGGTCGCACTCGATGAGCAAGTCTTCATCAAGTTGATAAGCCCGCATCTTAAAGCGCTCTGCCTGGGCTAAGTTGCCAAGCGGCGGTCGGTTTACCCCAGAAGTGCCAGCACCCAACAATACCGCCGAGGTCAAAAAATGCAAATAATCGACGCTGTTGCTTGCCATAAAACCCGCAATGGTGGCGGGCCCACCTTCAACCAATACCCGATGGCAACCGGCCTCCTCTAGCCATTGCAACACCGACAAGGGCGACAGACGCCCGTTGCCATCAAGCGCCAGGGACACCACCGTCACGTGTGCCGGCAAAAGCAAGTCGCCAGCCCGCTTGGCGGTCATGACCACTGTCATGGCAGCTTGATCATTAAGCAGGCTGGCATGGCTCGGTACCCGACCAGTCGGGTCGAGCACGACCCGAAGGGGATTTGCCCCGTTGACCAGTCGAACCGTGAGCCTGGGATCATCAGCGACCACTGAGCCCACACCAATCACGACTGCGTCGGCCCAAGCCCGCAGCGCATGCAAGTGCTTAAGACCACCGGCGCCATTGATATATTTGGATTGTACCGTCGCTGTGGCAACCTGTCCGTCAAGCGACTGACCGATCTGGGCGATCACCGTTGGCACAGCCGAGCTGGATTTGGGCACTTTGGGTGCCCAAGATTCGCGTTCATGAACACGATTATTTGGCAAAGTGAGCATTCCTTTCAAAAAAAGAAATCAAAAGCAATGTAGCTGCGGGTAATCCCGCTCTTTGTTGGGGTTTCGCTGTAATATGAATATAAATATTAAACCTTTATGGCATTACTTTGTCCTACTTTTTTTGACACTTAATGGCCTCTCCGATTGTCACTGTCGCCGTATAGCCTCGCCCCGATGAACACCGCCATCATTCAATCATCTTTGAAACCACGCCTCGCATCCGAATGCTTAATTCAAGTGGAGCGGGCAGTCAGCGAACTTCGCCGAGGACGCGCATTGCCTGTCACCTCAGATCACCAAGCTCGACTGATTGCGGCCATTGAGACCATTGATCCAGAGGTGCTTGAACAGTTTCAATCGACGCCCACTTCATCAACCTACGTTTTGATTACAGGTCAGCGCGCCAAACGCTTGGGGTTCAACGCGCCAGAGCACGAAACGATCTATCGCCTGTCTTCACCCGCTGGATTACCCATTGATGAGCTGCGAGCCATCACTGATCCCATTTGGTCAAAAGACCGCGCCACGCTGCCCACCGATCTGTTGATGAAGTGGTCGTTGACCGCATGCGACCCGGTTGATGCGATGTGTATCAAGCTCATCAAGCATGCCGAGCTCTTGCCAGCGGCGATTGTCACCGACCTTGAAGACACCACCGATGCCATCATGCCTTGGTCGGTTCAGTCGAGCCAAATCTTGCAGGGGATTGAGCAACAAGCGCGCTCCTTGCAAGTCGTAAGCGAAGCACAAGTACCGCTTGAAGACGCTGAACTGGCACGGATCGTGGCCTTTCGCCCAACCGATGGTGGTACAGAACACTTGGCCATTGTGGTGGGCGAGCCAGACCTGACTCAGCCCGTATTGATTCGCATGCACTCTCAGTGTTTTACGGGAGACCTTTTGGGTTCGTTGCGTTGCGACTGTGGTCCACAATTGCGTGGCGCGATCGCTCAGATGTCACAGTCTGGCAGCGGCATTTTGTTGTACCTCGCACAAGAGGGCCGAGGCATTGGGTTAATCAATAAGTTGCGCGCCTATCAATTACAAGATGCCGGGCTAGATACCGTTGATGCCAACCTTGCCTTGGGGTTTGAAGAAGACGAGAGAGATTACTTACCCGCTGCTCAGATGTTGCAGATACTCGGGGTAAAGAGTGTTCGCTTGATGACCAATAATCCCAGAAAAGTCCAGGCTTTAAACCATCTGGGCATCGAAGTGGTTGAGCGGGTCGCTCACGTGATGACACCGAATCGACACAACAGTGGCTATTTGTTCACCAAGGGTACACGCGGTGGTCATCTGTTTGACGTCAGCCAGTCACCAAAAACCTCAGATGGGCGCGACAACGAATAGCGGTTTTTAGCGCATCTTCATCGGCACCATCAGTTGATAACCCCATCCTCTAGTGGCTAGGGTACTTAAGCCTGGCTGCCCAAGCGAGGATAGTGTCTAAACCAAAACCCCACACAAATTCTTGTGACCTTCGATCACCAAAATTTTAAGCAAGGGCTCGCTTATCCGTAATCACACCATATGCGGGGTGATTACACGTTAAATAGGAAATTTAAGACGTCACCATCGTGCACCACGTATTCTTTACCTTCGGCCCTAAGCTTGCCTGCTTCTTTGGCGCCCTGCTCGCCTTTGTGAGCAACGTAATCATCAAACGCTACCGTTTGCGCCCGAATAAAGCCGCGCTCAAAGTCGGTGTGAATGACACCAGCGGCCTGTGGCGCTGTGGCCCCGATTGGCACAGTCCAAGCGCGAACCTCTTTGACCCCTGCCGTAAAATAAGTCTGTAATCCCAACAATTTGAAAGCGGCTCGAATCAGTCGATCAAGGCCTGGCTCCACCATACCCATATCCTGCAGAAAAACTGCTTTGTCTTCGTCGGACAAATCAGCCATTTCCGCTTCCATTGCGGCACAAATGGCTACCACTGGCGCTTGCTGTTTTGCGGCATAGGCTTCCAACTTATCCAACAGCGGATTGTCTTGAAAACCTTGATCACTGACATTACCCACGTACATGGCGGGCTTGGCTGTGATGAAGCAAACGGGTTTTAAAAGCAACTGATCGTCTTTGGCCAGATCCATGGTGCGAATAGGCTTGCCTTGATCGAGATGGGCCACACAGGCCTGCAACAAAACAACCAGTCGCTGCGCATCCTTGTCACCCGCGCGAGCATTTTTTTGTTGTCGATGCAGCGATTTCTCAGCCGTTTGCAAGTCGGCCAAAGCCAACTCTGTCTCGATGACTTCGATGTCAGCAATCGGGTCGACACGACCAGAAACGTGAATGACATTGTCGTCCTCAAAACAACGCACAACGTTCACGATGGCATCAGTTTCTCGGATATGTGAAAGAAACTGGTTGCCCAACCCTTCACCTTGGCTGGCACCGGCGACCAAACCCGCAATATCAACAAACTCGACCGTGGCGGCTAGCACTCTTTCAGGGTGCACGATATCAGCGAGCTTTTGCAACCGTGAGTCAGGCACTTCCACCACACCCACGTTCGGTTCAATCGTACAAAACGGATAGTTTTCAGCGGCGATTTGCGCCTTTGTTAAGGCGTTAAAAAGCGTCGACTTACCGACGTTAGGAAGGCCAACGATGCCACACTGCAATGCCATGAGAATTCCATAAAAATGTCAAAGTCCCTTGAGTTTAACCCTGTGGGCGCCTGAGCTTGCGGCATGGTATCTTGCCACTCAAGATTAACCCTTTCAGATGCCGACAAAAACCACTGCGCGCCATGAAACAAAGCTCAGCACTGACTCATTCCGCCTTGGTTGCTCGCCTACAGCAACCCCTGGCGACGCTGCCTGACATGTTGCACGCGATCGCCCAAGAAAGGCCCGAACACCTGGCCTTGGTGTTGGATGACGAGTCAATGAGTTACAGCGCGTTCGATGCCATGGTTGATGCGGTAGCCGCTAGCCTTCAACGTGATGGCCTGACCCCTGGGCAAGTGGTTGCCATCTGCGCACAAACCTCGCTGCGCTACGTGGCACTTTATTACGGCACGCTACGAGCCGGTGGTGTGGTGGCGCCACTGCCGCCATCAGCCACGGCCGGCAACCTTTCAGCCATGCTAGAAAACAGCCAAGCCGGTTGGTTATTCATTGACCAATCCATCAACGCTCACTGGCCCGTTCAACAAATTGCCACCGCATTACACCGCTTGGCCATTGATGACAGTGGCGCCGCCGTTGCTTGGACCACTTGGCTCTCGAGCACCAGCCCACTGAGCGCTGTCGTGATCGAGCCCTCTTCACCGTTTAATCTCATCTATTCCTCAGGCACCACCGGTGCGCCCAAAGGCATCATGCAGCCTTGCGGCATGCGTTGGTCACACACACTGCGCGCGTGGCAGACGGGTTATCGTCCCGAATCGGTGTTGCTAACGGCAACGCCGCTTTACTCCAACACCACGTTAGTGGCCCTATTGCCTGCCTTGGCGCTCGGGGCCACGTGCGTCATGATGGCGAAGTTCGATCCCCTCACGTTCCTACAGTTGGCACAGCGTTATGCCGTCACCCACACGATCTTGGTGCCAATTCAATACCAGCGCATCCTTGATCGGCCTGAATTTGATGACTTCGATCTATCAAGTTTTCAGTGTAAGTTCTCCACCAGCGCGCCTTTCTGCGCGTCACTCAAAGCCGCTGTGCTCAAGCGGTGGCCCGGCAGCCTGACCGAAATTTACGGCATGACCGAGGGTGGCGGACGCTGCGAGTTGCGCGCCCACGACAATCAAACCAAGCTACACACAGTCGGGCAGCCCGCAAGCGGCTGTGACATCCGAATCATCGATGACCAGGGCATTGAAGTGGCGCGTGGACAGCTCGGTGAAATCGTTGGCCGATCAGCCGCCATGATGGTGGGTTACCACCGCCAACCCGACAAAACACGTGAAGTCGAATGGTTTAGCCCCGATGGGTTGCGCTTTATTCGCACTGGTGATGTGGGTCGCTTTGATGAAGATGGCTTTTTAATTCTCGGCGATCGCAAAAAAGACATGTTGATTTCGGGTGGCTTTAATATTTATCCCACCGACCTAGAGAATGAGCTCGGGCAACACCTGGCCGTGGCGGATTGCGCGGTGGTCGGTGTGGCCTCAAAACGTTGGGGTGAAACACCAGTGGCGTTTGTGGTGCTTAAAGACAAGCAAAGTGAAAACGCTCTAGCCTTATTGCAATGGACCAACGCTCGGGTCGGGAAAACGCAGCGTTTGGCACGGCTAGAAATCGTCAATGAACTACCTCGCAATGCGATTGGCAAGGTACTCAAGCGTGAGCTTCGTGAAGACTTCGCCTCACGACACGGCGAACTTGAATAGGCTTTGATTCAGTCAAATAAAAGCTTATCAGGTCAGGCCGGCCTCTTGCAACCAACGAAAGGCCAGCCAAGCCACCATGAGGGGCCCGAAATTAAACAGCGCATGCAAAATGATCGCAGCGCCGATGCCGCGATTGACTCGGATCCACCCCAAGACCAGGCCGGTAAACCACTGCGGTAACACCAACAGTGGATACATCCACCAAGCAACCGAGGTAATCGTGAAGTTGTAAATGTGCAAGGCCGCAAAAGCAGCAACTGACAAGTGAAACACCCAACCAAACCAATGCCGATAAAGCCGCAACCATGGCATGGCGTAGCGTGAAGGCACACGGACTTGGCGTGTGAGCCGGTAAATCAACAAGGCAGCAACCACAAACATCATCGACTGGGCAAAGCCGACACCTTGCCAAAGTGCCAGTACCAGAAGGGGTATCAGCCACAGGGCTATAGCAGGCCGACGAAGGCCATACCGAAACAAAATCTCCTCGACCAATGGCGCCCACACCAAAGCCAAAAGCCAGGGTAAGTTTTCTGGATCGACGCGGTGAGTGGCACCCGATTGATTGACCACACTCATCACGATCGGGCCAAATATAAAAATGTTGATCGCCCAGAGGATACCTGCCCAAGCCAGCAACCGACCCAAGCCAATGTTTGGCAACCAGTCGAGCAACCATGCCGGTTGCGGCGCGACTTGACGGCAACGGTAGCCTAAGTGAGGGCGCAAACAAAAAGCCAAAAAATCACGCCATTCGTCAACCCAACGATCGGCTTTCGGGTCTGTGTTGCGAGCCACTTGGGCGGTGCTATTGGGTCGCTGTGGTGGGTTCATCACGGTGCAATTGCGTCACGGCTTTGCTGATTTGACCTTCGAGCAACAGCGCCATCACCGCGTCAATCCGATCCAAACTTTTATCAATGACAGGTTGCTCTTCTTGGCCAGGCGGATGCAGCACAAAGTCAGCCACCCCTTGTTGCAGGCCCAAACGACGAGGGTGACCAATGCCGACCCTCAATCTTAAAAAATCAGGCGATCCTAGACAGGCTTGAATATCCCTCAATCCATTGTGTCCCGCATGGCCGCCCCCTCGCTTACAGCGAACTTGGCCCGGCAGTAAGTCAAGCTCATCGTGCACCACCAAGACCTCTTCAACGGGAACCTTGTAGAAGCGCGCCAACGCAGCCACCGATTGGCCCGAGCGATTCATGTAGGTGCTAGGCTTTAACAACCACAATTGCCGAGCACCAAACCGCGCTTTGGCAACATCTCCAAAAAAAGACTTTTCTGGGGTAAAGCGGGCATTCAATGCCTGCGCCCAGCGATCGACCAGCCAAAACCCCACGTTGTGGCGCGTCCTTTCATACTCGCCACCAGGGTTACCAAGGCCAGCAATGATTGTGATCGGCGTAGTTTCCATAAATGCGCACCAGCAAAAACAAAGAACAAAAAATAAACCCCGTTGACGATATCACCAACGGGGTCATGTGGGCGACATTCACCCACCCAATAAATAGCAGACTTACGCGCTGGGCGCTTCGTCACCTTCATTTTGGGCTTCGTCGCCTTTCTTAGCAGCAGGAACGTTGATTGAGGCAATCAACGGATTCTCATCACCACCGTGAGACAAGTGCTTGACACCGATTGGCAACTTGATGTCTGCCAAGTGAATCGCATCACCAGCCACGACAGTACTCAAATCAACCTCGATAAACTGTGGCAAATTGGCTGGCAAGCACTCCACTTCAAGCTCTGTCAACAAGTGCGTCACAACCGCAGCCGTCAGTTTGACTGCTGGCGAAATGTCTGCATTGACGAAATGCAATGGCACTTTGGTGTGAATGATTTTTTTAGCATCAACACGCTGGAAATCAACGTGCAACACCAACTGCCTGTATGGATGCCACTGCACCGAACGCAAAAGCACTGACTGCTTATGGCCCTCAATTTGCATATCCAAGACCGATGCGTGGAATTGCTCTTTACGCAAAGCATGAAAGATTTCGTTGTGATCGAGTTCGATGTTCAGTGGGGCTTCTGTGCCACCATAAACAATGGCAGGTACGCGACCCGCATGGCGCAGGCGGCGGCTCGCACTCGATCCCTGAACGCTCCGTTTTGTTGCATTAAATAGCATTTTGAAACTCCAAAAGGGGTAATCCCCATATAAACCAGTACCGAACGTCGGCATCCAGTATCGACAAGTGGCCGCGACCAGCCACTGGTCAGATTCGAAATCTTTTAAAGCCTAGGCTTTAGTCCACAAACAGTGAACTGACTGACTCAGCGTGTGAAATACGCAGAATCGTTTCACCCAATAGCGGTGCACAGGACAGCTGTCTGATGCGACCCGATGCCCGGGCTTCATCTGAAAGCGGAATCGAGTCCGTCACCACCACTTCATCAAGTGCAGATTCAACAATGCGTTCGACCGCACCACCTGACAGCACGGCGTGCGTGCAGTAGGCATAAACAGCGCCTGCCCCTTGCTCTTTTAACGCGGCAGCAGCCTTACAAAGCGTCCCAGCGGTATCCACCATGTCATCCATGATGACACAAGTCCGGCCATCAACATCACCAATGATATTCATCACTTCTGAGACATTGGCTCGCGGGCGCCGCTTGTCGATAATGGCTAAATCGGCTTCAAGTTGCTTGGCGAGCGCACGAGCACGCACAACACCGCCAATATCTGGCGAAACCACCACCAAATTCGACAGGTTTCGACGCCAAATGTCACCCAACAAAATGGGGCCAGCGTAAATATTGTCGACAGGAATATCAAAGAATCCCTGAATTTGATCGGCGTGCAAATCCATGGTCATGACACGGTTGACGCCGACGACTTGCAACATGTTAGCCACCACCTTGGCAGATATCGCCACTCGCGCTGAGCGAGGACGTCGATCTTGCCGAGCATAGCCAAAATATGGAATGGCTGCGGTGATACGGCCTGCCGACGCGCGCCGAAGTGCATCGACCATCACCATCACTTCCATGAGATTGTCGTTGGTGGGCGCACAAGTTGGCTGCAACACAAAAACGTCTTTGCCTCGCACGTTTTCATTGACCTCAACCATCACCTCGCCGTCTGAAAAACGACCCACCGACATTTTGCCCAGCGACATGTCGAGGTGATTCACCACATCGACTGCCAACCGGGTGTTGGCAGTGCCGGTGAAAATCATAAAATTTTCAGGAGCCATGTTGAACGAATCGCTGCAATGAAGAAAGAAAAGCGACTGAAACGAGCCCAATGGACTGTGGCTTGTTCAACAGCTTACGAATATTGGCTGGGGAGGAAGGACTCGAACCCTCGCATGCCGGAATCAAAATCCGGTGCCTTAACCAACTTGGCCACTCCCCAATTTAGTCAACTGCCCAGTTCTGCATCGGATGGATCGGTAATCCATCACAAACATGAACTGTTTTCAAACCACCCTGCTCAAAATGCATTTTAGCCACCAATTGCTCATAAGCAAAGACAGCCTCTCTCGGGTTATTGAACTCGCTGAATAAACAAGCCCCAGAACCCGTGAGCCGAGACACCACACCTTGCGTTGCTAACCATTGCTGCGTGATGCTTACCGCAGGGAATAGTCGCTTCACAACGGCTTCAAGATCGTTTCGCCCAAAGGCGTCGGATCCCGTAAATCGAACCGTTGCTCGATTTAGTCCGGAAAAGTCCAACATTTTGACGGGTTCGGAGTTCCGTGTCAAATCAGCTGCTGCAAATATCGTGGGCGTTGGCACACTGGCGTTGGGCTGCGTCACCAAATAACTGCGCTCAGGGATAGTGGCGGGCTGAAATTGCTCACCAATACCCGTCACGAAGGCCGACTGCCCAAACAAAAAGAATGGCACATCCGCCCCCAAGGGCAATCCCAATGCCATCAGTTGTTTGCGCGTGAGACCAGTGCGCCAAAGGCGGTTAAGGCCCAACAACACGGTTGCGGCATCGCTAGAGCCCCCACCAAGGCCGCCGCCAGCTGGAATGCGTTTATAAATCGCAATGTGGGCGCCTGTTCGAGTGCCAGTCGCTTGTTGCAAGGCTTTGGCCGCGCGTATGGTCAGATCGTCAGCTTCAGGCCAATCCGCAGTGCTGCAGGGCTCACGCGAAATCACACCATCCATTCGCAAATCGATTGTCACGGCATCACTGAGCGTAATTAATCGAAACAACGACTCAAGCAAGTGATAACCATCAGCACGTCGCCCCACCACGTGTAAGAACAGGTTTAGCTTGGCTGGGGCGGGCAAGTCATAAAGCATCAAGGCTGACTCATTGTATCGACTGATTAACGACTAGGCGCAACACCACATCCCTTTGCTGGTGCTGGCTCGATAAGACCATTCGGGTCGGTCCTCTGCTGTCATACCGCTCAAACGACACCTGCCAGTTGGCTTGTGTGAAACCGGTCACTCGACCGACATTGTCCCGTGTGAGCTCAGTAATGTCTTTGGCACTACCCAGACGCCCCTGAATCCAATCCTCTAACGCATCGATGGGGACAGGCTCGCCAATGGCTTGTTGCAGCAATGCGGTGGCACTTGTCGCGCGCTGATCAGGTGCTTCGGGCGTTCGCAGCGCGGCGCCTGTGCCATCAACAGTGAGTTGCGCCAATGTTGCACCCAAGGGGCTGCTCAACGACAAAACCCAACCTGTGGGGGTTTGCTGCCAACGAAAATTGCCTTGAACCGCTTTGGGTTGCTCAAAAGGACTTTGGGCACGCATGGCGAACCGCCCCTGGCGCTCAAACCCAGTCGCGTCCAGGGCTGGAGGGGTTGGTGTTGCACACGCCGCGGTCAAAAGACAAACCAGTACAACCGACACACGCTTCGTCTGAACGCCCCTGAACGCAATCACGGCTCAACACCAAACCGTTTTAAGGTATCAATAAGTGAGGCATTAGTCGCATCGATTTTCAGCCCTTCAGCCCAGATCTCCCGAGCAGCGGCGCGCCGTCCGGTTACCCAAAGTAACTCGCCCAAGTGCGCGGCGATTTCAGCCTCAGGCTTCATGCCATACGCTTGGCGCAAATACTGCTCAGCAATTTCGTTTTCACCCTGGCGAAATTTCACCCAACCCAGGCTATCCAAAATGTACGGGTCTTCAGGAAGGATTTGATGCGCTCGGGCAATTAGCTCGTAGGCTTCGCCAAGTCGCACCCCCCGATCGGCTAGCGCGTAGCCCAGCGCGTTGTAAGCATGGGCATAGCCGACATCAAGGGCAATGACCGCACGCAGGTAGGTTTCCATTTCATCATATCGAGACTGTTGCCCAAGCAACATGGCCAGTTCGTACTGAATTTCAACCGAGTCTGGCAGTGCTTGATTGGCTTGCTCAAGGCGCTCAATGGCTTGATCATTGCGTTTGGCTTGGCGCAATATCTGCGACATGGTGAGCACACCAACCAATTGCTCGTCCTCGTCGGCGGCTTGCAGCGCGTCAATCATTCGAACAGCCTCATCGACACGGCCTTGCTCGGCTCGAATGCTGGCTTGTCGCAAGCGCGCTGAATAGCGTGCACCAGGATCATCGATGCGCCCCAAAAATTCGATAGCCCGATCGGGACTGCCCTGTTCTTGTGCGATTCGAGCCAGGAGTGTGAAGGCATCTGCCAAGGCTGCACCCGCATCCGTGGCCCCTGAGGCCATGGACGCCTGACGCTGTGACTGAACCGCCACGTATTCTTCAAGCAAACGCTGCGCTTGTTGCAGACGATTGTCGCTGAAAGCGAGTTGCGCGCGTATGAAAAGGAGATCAAAGTCCTCAGGCGACTGTTCTGACATCAAACTCAGTTCAGTCAATGCCGCCTGAACGTCACCTTGATCGGCCAACTTACCAGCGAGCATCAGGCGCAACTGTCGCGATTTGGGGTAGGCCCTGGCGAAGGCTTGGGCACTTTTAATGGCTTGATCAGCATCCACAGCCACGCCGTAGTCAAGTATGCGAAGCGCGGCATCTTCAGAGCTTGGCTTTAACGCCATGGCCGCCTGTGCTTCTTTTAGCGCACGCGGGAAGTCGCCCGCTGCTTGGGCCACATCAGCCAATGCCATGTGGGCTGCCAGTGTCGACTTTGCTTGACTGCCTGCGATCACTTGCTCAAGAATTTGTAGCGCTTTCGTGGGGTCGGGCATGCGTTTTAAGACGCCGATTGCGCGAGCCATGGCCTCAGTGGTGTCCTGACTTTGATTGATTTCAGTAATCAGTGCTGCGACCAACCCCTCAGTTTGTCCTGCGGCAGCACTAAGGGCCAGCTGAGTCGACCGAGCCTCTTGGCTTTGAGGTGCGCTTTCAACCCAAACCTGAGCGCCTTCTAAGGCGCCTGACAAATCACCGGTGGCCGCATATAACTCAACGGCCCGTTTGGCCAATCGAGGATCCGCAGTCGTTCGAGCGACTTCGAGCGTGGTGTTTGCAGCCGCTGCAATGGCGCCTCGTTGAACAGCGATCTCAGCGGCGAGAATCTTGTAGAGTAAGTCAGCGGTCATACGCACATGCGGCAGCTCACCAGCCCTGAGGGTAACCGCTGCGATGGGGACTTGTGGGGCTTGTGGGGTTTGGACCGGTTCTGTTGAAACTTGAGCCTGAATTTGCCGGGGTACAATCGGCTGTGATGGTGCTACTGGTTGCGCGCAAGCCGCACCGGTCAACGCCATAACCACGGCGAAAGATGCCAGTTTGAGCCGGTTTGGCCACATGGGTGCCTTGCTCAACTCATTTACCCCTAAACGTTTCTGCACACGAGAATATTTCATTGATGGCAAAATAGGTACTATGAAATTAGCCTTCATTTTAGCACCCCACCATGCCTGAATTGCCTGAAGTTGAAACCACTCGAAAAGGTATTGAAAGGCTTGCCTTGGGGCAAGCACTGCTCAGCATGACCGTCAGAGAGCGCCGATTGCGTTGGCCGATTTCAAATGAACTGCCTCAGGCCATTGCCAATACAACGCTTACAAAGTGCGAACGTCGTGGCAAATACTTGTTATTGCATTTCGACCCAGCCGGTACCCTTTTGGTTCACTTGGGTATGTCTGGCTCAATTCGTGCCGTACCGGCTAATGCCCTATGGCTCACCCATGACCACGTGCAGTGGGTATTTGGCGAGGGCATTTGCCTGCGCTACAACGATCCGCGCCGGTTCGGTTCAATAATGTGGCATCCAACCGAGGCTGGCGACGCCCGATCACATCCTCTGCTATCGAAACTAGGCATCGAGCCATTTAATCCAGCCTTTGACTCGGCTTACCTGTTGGCTGGGCTTAAAGGCAAAAAAATATCGATTAAGCAGGCCTTGCTGGCCGGTCATGTGGTCGTTGGTGTCGGTAACATTTACGCCTCGGAGAGCTTGTTTCGCGCCCGAATTCATCCGGCGCAACCAGCCGCAGAGGTCACACGAGCGCAGGCGGTTCGCTTAGTGGCTGCCATCGGGCAAACACTTACCGATGCGCTGGCCAGCGGTGGCAGTACCTTGCGCGATTATGTGGACGCCACAGGTGAGCCTGGGGCTTATTTCACACTTTACGCCGCGGTCTACGAAAAACACGATCAGCCCTGTCGCGTTTGTGACACCAAAATCAAACGCATCGTGCAAGGCCAACGGGCAACCTACTTTTGCCCGCGCTGCCAACGGGCACGCAAATCACCCACAAAACTCAAACGCTCAACACCTTCCCTGGATTGAGCAGGCCTTTGGGATCAAGGGCACGCTTAATGCTGCGCATTAGCCCCAATTCAACTGCCGATTTGTAGCGGGGCATTTCATCGCGCTTGAGTTGCCCAATGCCATGTTCGGCGCTAATGGATCCATTAAAGGCCGCCACGCTGTCGTGAACGAGCGCATAGATTTGGTCTTGCAGGGCCAACAGTACCTCTTGTGGTTGGCCTTGCGCGGGTGCCACGTTGTAGTGCAGATTGCCGTCACCCAAGTGACCAAACACGACGTTGTGCACGCCAGGGTAATCGGCTTGAATGGCAGCGTTCGTGACGTGAACAAACTCAGCAATGCGAGAGATCGGAATCGACACGTCATGCTTAATGCTTTTTCCAAGCTCAGCTTCAGCTAGCGGAATGCTTTCACGCAAATGCCAAAATGCTTTGCTCTGCGAAACATTTTGAGCAATCGCGGCGTCTTGCACCAATCCATCCTCAATGGCTTGACCCAAAACCTCTTCAAAGCGCGCCTGAGCGTGCTCAGCGCTTTCGCTGTCGGACAATTCAAGCAATGCAAACCAAGGTGATTGCGCCGACTCGCCCTCAAACGGAATGCGTTGCTGATCAAACAACCGCACCACGGCTTGCAGCACTGGACCAGCCATGACCTCAAATCCCGTCAGCGACGCACCAAACCCTGCACGTGCTTTTGACAAGAACGTCACGGCGTCTTCCAAAGAATTCAGCGCGAGTATCGCGGTTCTTTGCGCCACAGGTAAGGGATACAACTTCAACGTCACCGCGGTGATGACGCCCAATGTGCCCTCGCTACCAATAAAAAGGTCACGCAAGTCGTAACCGGTGTTGTCTTTTCGCAGGCCACGCAGGCCATCCCAAACTTCGCCTTCAGCGGTCACCACTTCAAGGCCCAAGGCGAGCTCACGGGTGTTTCCGTAGCGCAGCACTTGGGTGCCACCGGCATTGGTGGCCAAATTGCCACCAATTGTGCAACTGCCCTCGGCGGCCAGACTCAAAGGAAACAATCGGTCAGCTTTTTGTGCGGCTTCTTGAAGCATTTGCAAGACGCAACCCGCCTCCACGGTCATTGTGTCGTTATCGGTATCAATGTCGCGAATGCGATTCAATCGGCTCGTCGCCAAAACCACCGCAGTGCCTGAATCATCAGGTGTGGCCCCACCGCAAAGTCCAGTGTTGCCCCCCACCGTTACAATCGGTACGTGGTGAGCCACGCAGCACTTCACCACAGCGGCGACTTCCTCGGTTGATCCTGGGCGCACCACAGCGCGCGCAGCGCCTTTATAGCGACCACGCCAATCAACGAGGTAGGGCTGAGCTTGTTCGCCCGTCAACACATGTGCTGCGCCAACAATCTCGATTAACTTTTCTAGCATTTCCCGTCTCCTGTCCCTGTGATGCGCGCGTCTGGCGCTGCTCATTATTCAAGCGTTATTCTACGGTGCAGCCTGAACTAGAACCAAAAAAACCCGCACGGCTCGGGTTGACCCGTCAAATTTGCGATAATAGCCCCAGTTTTTCTTAGTAAGCACTTTAATGATCCGACCGATCTTTGGAAAAACCATGCCAACCACTGAGCTGCCCTTACATGCCTTCAAAGCGTATGACATCCGTGGCGAGGTACCTGACGCGCTAAATGCTAACTTTGCCACCTTGCTGGGCCGCACTTTGGCCGCAAGGGCGAGCGAAGCGGGCATTTCTGCCTTGGTTATCGGCTATGACGGCCGCCTGAGCAGCCCCGAGTTGTCGCAAGCGCTTGCCGATGGCATTCACGATGGCGGCATCAACACGCTAGACATCGGTATGGTGCCCACACCCTTGGTTTATTTCGCGGCGCACACCCTTGGCACCGGGTCAGGCATCGCAATCACTGGCAGCCACAATCCCCCCCAATACAACGGCTTCAAAATGATGATGGCGGGCAGCGCACTTTACGGCAATGACATCACCTCGCTGCGCGCTGAAATGATGCGACCCAAGGCCATTGCCTCTAAGCGCGGTCAGGGGCAGTCGATCAACGTCGTCGATGACTACGTGACTCGAATCACAGCCGACGTCGTCCTCAAGCGCCCCATGAAAATCGCCATTGATTGTGGCAACGGTGTGGCGGGTGTCATCGCGCCCGCATTATTCAAGGCGCTCGGCTGTGAGGTTCATGAGCTCTTTTGTGAGGTGGATGGCCGCTTTCCCAATCACCATCCTGACCCCGCTGACCCCAAAAACTTGCAAGACCTGATTGCCGCTTTAAAAGAAACGGATTGCGAAATCGGCTTGGCCTTTGATGGTGACGGTGACCGCCTTGGCGTGGTAACCCGTTCTGGCGAAATCATCTGGCCCGACCGTCAAATGATTTTGTTTGCCCGCGACATCTTGGCGCGCCTGCCCAAAAGCCAAATATTATTTGACGTGAAGTGCAGCCGCCAACTCAGCCAAGCCATCAGAGCGGCTGGTGGTGAGCCACTGATGTGCCGCACAGGACACTCACTGGTCAAAGCGAAACTGGCCGAAACGGGCGCACCCTTGGCTGGCGAAATGAGTGGACACATTTTTTTTAAAGAACGCTGGTTTGGCTTTGACGACGGCCTTTACACGGGCGCACGCCTGCTGGAAATTCTATCGCGCGATGCTGACCCGTCTGCCGTGCTTGAGTCCTTACCAACGGCCTTTTCAACGCCTGAACTCAAAATCGAAATGGATGAAGGCGAGCCCTTTACGCTGATTGATGCCTTACAAGAAAAAGGCGTTTTTAAAGGTGCGACACAAATCAGCACAATTGATGGCGTACGGGTTGAATATGCCGATGGTTTTGGGTTGGCCCGTCCCTCAAACACCACCCCTGTGGTGGTGCTGCGCTTTGAGGGTGACACACCCATGGCACTCGAACGCATCCAAACACAGTTTCGCCAGCAACTGCTGGCAATAAGAAGCGACATCCGCTTGCCGTTTTAATCGAGGTTACACGTGCATCTAGAAAAATTGGCACCCTGGCGCGACTTTTGTGAAGCGGTGCGACAAGCACGACCAGATCCAACCACAGTGCGATTGATCCAAGCCGCGGGCTTATCCGTTGACCTGAGCACGCAACGCCACTCGGCTGATTTTGAAGCCAATGCTCAGGCGCTTCTTCTGGCGGCCGGTTTTGAGCGCGCACGCGCCCAGTTGTTTGAAGGTCAAGCTGTCAATGCGAGCGAACAACGCGCCGCCTTGCACACCGCACTCAGGGGCAGTCAAGCCCCCGAGGCTGTGGCACAAACCGTCGCCTCATCACTGACGCGCATGGGTGAGTTCGTTGAACAAACCAACACGGCCAACCGCTACCAAAACATTGTCCACCTCGGCATTGGCGGCAGCGACTGGGGCCCACGGATGGTTTGGCAAGCACTGCGCGGCGTGGGTACGCGGCGTGAGTTGCGTTTCGCCGCCAACATTGATGCGCACGCCATCACCAATGCCCTAGAAGGCTTGGATGCCCAAGACACCTTACTGGTGATTGCATCAAAATCGTTCACCACCATCGAGTCCATCACCAATGCGCAGTTCGCCTTAGACTGGATGAAGCGTGGCGGCGTCGCTGATCCTTTGGCACACACGGTGGCCCTTACTGCCAACCCCCAGGCTGCTAGAGCCTTTGGGGTGGCGCCAGAGCGGACCTTTGCGTTTTGGGATTGGGTCGGGGGGCGCTACTCTGTTTGGTCTTCCATTGGCTTGACCATCGCTCTTGGGTTGGGTTGGCAAACTTTTTTGGCAATGCTCGCCGGCGCACGTGCCATGGATGAGCACTTTTTAACCGCCCCCCCTGAAACAAATGCACCCATTCAGATGGCGTTATCGAGCGTGGCCAACACCAGCGTGTTGGGGTTTCATTCAGAAGTGATTTGCCCCTACGACGCTCGGCTAACTGACTTTGTGCCCTGGTTGCAACAACTTCAAATGGAGTCTTTGGGCAAAGGCGTGACCCAAAACGGCGAGCCACTCGGTGTCAACGTGAGTCCTGCAACATGGGGTATGCCTGGAACAGACAGCCAGCACACCTTCTTTCAGTGGCTACACCAAGGGCAAGAAGGAGCACCTGTTGATTTCATCGCATGCCTTGAGCCAGACCATCCAAGCGCCAACCACCATCGACAGTTGTTCACCAACTGCTTGGCACAACGGGCTGCGCTCTGGCAAGGAAAGAGCAAGAAGCAAGCGTTCGATGCCTTCGTGGCTAAAGGCATGCCACTTGAACAAGCCGACGCACTGGCCAATCACTGTGTACATCCCGGACTCAGGCCCTCGACTTTAATTGTTTTACCGACGCTAGACGCCCAGCGTCTCGGTGCCCTGCTCGCACTTTACGAGCACAAGGTATTCACGGCAGCCGTCTTATGGGGCATCAATCCGTTCGACCAATGGGGGGTGGAGTTCGGCAAAACACTGGCGCGCCAATTGATTGCCGAGGGTCAATCAGACCTCAGTGAGTTTGATGCTTCAACGCAGTTCTGGATGTCAGCGTTAAACGAGCAGCTCAACGAACCGCCCGCGTAAACCAAAAAAACCAAATCCCCAAAAAAAAGGCCCAAAACCGTGAGGTTTTGGGCCAAATCCACCAAAGGAGGAGGGTGGAGGAGACAATCTTGCCGAGTTGACTTTCGGACTTGCGATCTCTTTGCTAATCCACAACAACACGCTCGAGCACCTAGAAAAACACCGAGATAATAAAACGTCAAATTTAGCTTGGTATAAAACCCTTGCTTGGAGTTGACTATTTAATCGCGTTAGCAGCAACTTAAAAGATAGTCATCGCGCACAAAATGACTATAACCAAAATTATGGTGCGATGCAAGATGATATTTAGACAATTTCCCCCTATGAGAGAAAAAATAATTGTTGCGTCGCAACACAAATTACCCCGATCTGATCACCTCGCTCACTAAATTGATTGCTAAATTCGATAAGCACTTTTAGTCATAACTTTAGACACAAACGTCATGATGGCAGGGATTGGCTTTGGCAACGGCACAGCGCCGTGCTGCTGTGCCGTCTTGCGATGCCGGATCTCGTCATCACGCATCTGGATCACCACTTGGCGCGAGCGTTCGTCACCAGCAGGCAGGGTTTTGAGGTGCTGCGCCAGATGGGCTTCGACTTGCCGCTCGGTTTCAGCCATGAAACCCAAGTTATAACGTTCGCCGGCTCGGCTCGCCAAAGCACCAAGCGTAAACGAACCCAAATACCAAATCGGGTTCAAGAGACTTGGGCGACTACCAAGCTCTTGCAGGCGTTGCGAACACCAGACCAAATGATCGACTTCTTCGTGTGCCGCATCTCGCAACAACGCCCGAGTCTGCTCTCGAACACCAGCCAAGGCCTGCCCTCTGTAGAGCGCTTGAGCACACACCTCACCCACGTGGTTAACACGGATCAAGCCCGCCGCATGGCTTTGCTCCTGCGAGGGCATGGTTTCCTCACCCGGTTCAATCTGCCGCCCTGGCGGATATGCACGCGAGGCGGTGGCTACGCCCGATAAGACTTGCACAGCAATCGCAACCTCTCCCACAACACGATCAAGAAAACCTTGTCGGCGGCGAAATGGGGTAACTGATTTTGGTTTGGCGGTCATTGGAAGATCTCCAGAAGTATCCACTGGTGTCATTACATTTTAAGCGACTGAAACGCTATGATTAAGGCAATCAATCCAGTAACCAAGGATATTTCATGGAATGCACAGTGCAGTGGGGCGGTACCGATGGGATGTTGTTCATTGCAAAAACCGGCACTGGTCACATCACGGCCATGGATGGCGCTCCTGACGGCGGCGGTCACAACCTGGCACCCCGGCCCATGGAGTTACTGCTGGCCGGCACCGGTGGTTGCACCGCTTACGATGTGGTGCTCATCCTCAAGCGCGGTCGCCATGCGGTTCAGGGCTGCGATGTGACGTTAACCGCTGACCGCGCCGAGACCGACCCCAAGATTTTTACCAACATTCATTTCGCTTTCACCGTGACCGGCAAAAACCTGTCGCGTGTTGCTGTTGAACGGGCGGTTGAGTTGTCACACGAAAAATATTGCTCAGCCTCAGCCATGTTTCAGCACACCACCAAAATGACTTGGTCCGTGGATATTGTGTCGACCGAGCCGGTCGCGAGCGAGTCTTCATGAATCAGTACGAAACCTTTTTGCGCCATGTTTTTGAGAACGGCGTCACCAAAAGCGACCGAACCGGCACAGGCACACGCTCTGTGTTTGGCCACCAAATGCGCTTTGACCTGAAAGCAGGCTTTCCATTGGTCACCACCAAACGACTGCACACTCGCAGCATTTTTGTGGAGCTGTTGTGGTTTCTCAGGGGCGATTCAAACGTCAAATGGCTGCAAGAACGAAATGTCAGCATTTGGGATGAGTGGGCGCGCGCTGATGGCGACCTAGGCCCTGTGTACGGCGTTCAATGGCGTTCATGGCCCGCCCCTGATGGGCAGAAGATTGATCAGATCAGCCAGCTCATCCACCAAATCAAAACCAACCCCGACTCGCGTCGTTTGATTGTCAGCGCTTGGAATGTTGGTGAAATTCCCAACATGGCGCTACCCCCCTGCCACGCCTTATTTCAGTTTTACGTGGCCCAAGGCAAGTTGTCGTGCCAGCTCTACCAGCGCAGTGCCGACATCTTCTTAGGGGTGCCATTTAACATCGCCAGCTATGCCTTGTTGACGCACATGGTGGCACAACAATGTGATTTAGACGTGGGCGATTTTGTTTGGACCGGCGGCGACTGCCACCTTTATGACAACCATGTCGATCAAGCCATCGAGCAACTCGCACGCACGCCCTACCCCTACCCTACGCTCAAACTAGCGCGCAAACCCGCCAGCTTATTTGAATACGAACTCGAAGACTTTGTTATCGAAAACTACCAACACCACCCCCACATTAAGGCACCGGTCGCCGTATGACATCACTCATCATCATCGTCGCTTACAGCCGCAACCGTGTGATTGGCAAAGACAACCAGTTGCCATGGCGCCTGCCAAGTGATTTGGCGCATTTCAAGCGCCAAACGAGCGGCCACCCCATCATCATGGGCCGTAAAACCTGGGAGTCACTCGGGCGTCCATTGCCAAATAGACACAACATTGTGATCAGTCGCCAAGGCACCGGTGATTTCACGGGTGCCACGCTGGTGCACTCCGTAGAAGAAGCCATCGCCAACGTGGGCAATGTGGCGCAGGCCTTTGTCATTGGTGGGGCAGAACTTTACGCGCAAGCGTTGCCGCTTGTTCACGAAGTGATCGCCACGGAAGTTGATGCCGACATCGAGGGCGATGCCTTTTTTGCACCGCTGTCACAAGCCGAATGGGTTGAATACTCGCGAGAAGGGCAAGCCCCAGAAAATGGCTTGCCCTTCTCGTTTGTCACTTACCGTCGAATTGCTTAAATAAGCAGTACTTGCGCAATTAAGCGGTTTGCTGCGCGGGCGAAGCCTCGGCGTAATCGCTCACCGGTGGGCAAGAGCACACCAAATGACGATCACCCCACGCATTGTCCACCCGAGCCACTGGCGGCCAGTACTTGTTTTGTAGCAAAGAAGGCAAGGGGTAAGCGGCCTGCTCACGGGTATAGTCGTGGTGCCACTCATTTGCCAGAAGCGTGCGTGCGGTGTGTGGTGCGTTTTTAAGCACATTGTCAGTCGCATCACATTGCCCACTTGCCACATGGTTGATTTCCTGGCGTATGGCAATCATCGCATCAATAAATCGATCCAACTCGGCCAAGCCTTCAGACTCTGTGGGCTCAACCATCAGCGTGCCTGCTACCGGGAACGACATGGTCGGTGCATGAAACCCATAGTCAATCAGACGCTTGGCGATGTCTTCGGCTGAAATACCAGTGTCGTCTTTTATGCCACGGATATCCAAAATGCACTCGTGCGCTATACGACCGTTACGGCCACGATACAAGATCGGATAGTGATCACCCAAACGACTGGCCACGTAGTTGGCACTCAGAATGGCGACTTCTGTTGCCTGACGCAAGCCACGTGCCCCCATCAACAAGATGTACACAAATGAGATCGGCAAAATGCTGGCTGAACCGAACGGTGCCGCGCTAACGGGTCCAACGGGTGCGTCTGCTGCCAGTTGGCCTTTGGCATCAACAGCACCCGGCAAATATGGGGCCAAGTGAGCGCGAACACCCACAGGACCCACGCCTGGACCGCCACCACCGTGTGGAATGCAGAAGGTTTTGTGCAGGTTCAAGTGCGACACATCCGACCCGAACTTGCCGGGCTGGGCCACACCCACCATGGCGTTCATGTTGGCACCATCCATATAGACTTGGCCACCAGCGTCATGCACCATTTCACAGATTTCTGAGATCGCTTCTTCAAACACACCGTGTGTGGATGGATAGGTCACCATTAAGGCGGCCAATCGATCACCGGCCTCGGCGATGCGCTGTTTTAAATCTTCAATGTCAACGTTGCCTTGCGCGTCAGCACCGACCACCACCACATCCATGCCCACCATGTTGGCTGAGGCTGGGTTGGTGCCGTGCGCCGACGATGGGATCAAGCACACATTGCGTTGATGATCGCCGCGGGCCCGATGGTAAGCACGAATCGCCAGCAAACCGGCGTACTCACCTTGGGCCCCCGAGTTGGGCTGCAAACTGATGGCGTCGTAACCTGTGATCTCGCACAAGTCGCGTGACAAGCGTTCAATCATGACCTGATAGCCTGCGGTCTGATCACGAGGCGCGAAGGGATGAATGTTGGCAAACTCAGGCCAAGTCACGGGAATCATTTCCACCGTGGCGTTAAGCTTCATGGTGCATGAACCGAGCGGGATCATGGTGCGATCAAGCGCCAAATCCTTATCCGCCAAGCGACGCAAGTAACGCAACATGTCCGTCTCAGACTGGATACTAGAAAAAATCTCATGCGTCAGACAAGCCGCTGTGCGCAAGAGCCCTGCTGGCACAGCCACGGGCGCCTGAGCCCACTTTGCAATAGCAGTCTTTCCAACGGCCGAACCCAGCACGTCTAACAACGCTTGCACGTCTGTCTGCGTGACGGTTTCGTCAAACGAAATGGCCACGTGGTCATGATCGACTTGGCGCAGGTTAATACCCGCTTTGATCGTCGCGGCATGGATCGCAGCGGTGTGAGAACCGGTGGCGACCAACAGCGTGTCAAAGAAGGTGTCGTTGACGACCGTCAATCCCAGCTGCGCGAGTCCATGGCGCAATGCCTGCGTGTGGGCATGAACCCGTAGGGCCATTTTCTTCAGACCCTCGGGGCCATGCCAGAGGGCGTACATGCTGGCCATCACGGCCAACAAGACCTGAGCCGTACAAATGTTTGAGGTGGCTTTTTCGCGGCGAATATGTTGTTCGCGCGTCTGCAGCGCCAAGCGCAAGGCTTGGTTACCCATGGCATCACGTGACACACCGACCAAGCGGCCTGGCATGTGACGCTTAAAGGCGTCTTTGCAACTCATAAAGGCGGCATGCGGGCCACCATAACCAAATGGCACACCAAAACGCTGGGCCGATCCAATCGCAATATCAGCACCCCAAGCACCTGGTGGCTCGATCAGGGTCAGTGCCAACAGGTCGGTGGCACATGCCACCAAACCACCGTTCTCGTGCACTTGTTGGGTCAATGCGCGATAGTCGAGCACCACACCCAAGCTCTGAGGGTATTGCAACATCACCCCAAAGCAAGCGGGAATGCCTTCAGACTCATCACCCACGAGCAACGCAATGCCCAAGCCTTCAGCACGCGTTTTGATGACTTCAATGGTTTGCGGGTGACAGTACTTCGACACAAAATACGGCTGGTCTTTGTCGCGTGCGACACGCCAAGCCAACGTCATGGCTTCAGCGGCCGCTGTGCCTTCGTCTAGTAAAGAAGCATTGGCAATGTCCAAGCCTGTTAGGTCAGCGACCATGGTCTGGAAATTTAAGATCGCTTCTAATCGACCTTGGGCAATCTCAGGCTGATAAGGCGTGTAAGCCGTGTACCAAGCGGGATTCTCCAAAATATTACGCAGAATCACGTTCGGTGTGTGGGTACCGTAATAGCCCTGACCGATGTAGCTGCGCAAGACTTGGTTTTGAGCCGCAACAGCTTTCAATGCCTGCAAAACACTGGGCTCATCAAGCGGCTCAGGCAAGTCCAACAATCCCGACACATGAATGTTGGCTGGCACCACCTCACTCATGAGTGCCTGCACGCTGGCAGCCCCGATGCTTTGAAGCATCTGCTGCTGGTCTGACCCGTTGGGGCCGATGTGTCGAGGGATAAAAGCCCCAGCGGTGTCGGTTGTTGTCGTCATGGTTTAGCTCGCGTCCACAATCGCCTGATAGGCTGATGAATCCAGCAGTGCGTCCAAATCAGTCGCGTTATCAGGCTTGAGTTTAAAAATCCAAGTGCCGTAGGGATCGGTATTGATCTTTTCTGGGCTGTCGTTTAAGGCGTCATTGAATGCCACCACTTCGCCAGTAATCGGTGCGTAGATGTCTGAAGCGGCCTTCACCGACTCAACCACACCAGCGGTTTCGCCAGACTTCAGCTTCGCGCCAACGCGTATGTCACCCACAAACACCAGATCACCGAGTTGGTCTTGAGCTGATTCAGTGATGCCAACAATCATCACATCACCGTCAGTTTTGATCCATTCGTGTGAGGCCGCGTATTTACGATCGCTAGGAATACTCATTTAACTCTCCGCAGTAGCAGTATTTCGAAAGACAAATTTAGGATGAAACCGCATCGTCGACGGGTTTGCCGTGACGCACAAACGGTAGCGTGCAAACCTTAGCAGGAACTGACTTACCGCGAATATTCACTTGAACCTGAGAGCCCACTTCAACGGCATCAGGCAGTCGCGCCATGGCGATCGACACGCCAAGCGAAGGCGACATCGTGCCGCTGGTGATCTCACCGTCGCCATGTGGGGTTGAAACAACCATGTGGGCACGCATGACGCCTTTTTCCAGAAGGCGAAGCCCCATGAGTTGGCCTGCCATCGGAAAGGCCGTGAGGGCGGCACGACCAATAAAGTCACGCGCTTGGTCTTTAAGCGATACAGTCCAAGTCAGGCCCGCTTGGGATGGCAAAACCAAAGCATCCATGTCCTGTCCATAGAGATTCATGCCGGCCTCAAGCCGCAAAGTGTCTCTGGCCCCTAGGCCACAAGGCTTAACACCAGCCGCCAAAAGGTCATCCCACAAGGTCATCACATCTGTCGCGGGGATCATGACCTCAAAGCCGTCTTCCCCGGTATAGCCGGTGCGAGCGATCGTGACATCCCCAAGCTCGGCTGCCCTGAAAGGCTTGAGCGCTTGAAGGCTTGCCTGCCAATCGGTGCGCACTTGGCCCAATAGCTCAGCGGCTTTGGGGCCTTGAATGGCCACCATCCCCAAATCCATGCGTGGGGAAATCGTCACGGCAAAGCGGCCCGCTTGTTGCACGCGGTGCATCCAAGCAATGTCTTTGTCAGCACAGGCGGCATTGATCACCAAGCGCCAGCGGTCAGGGGCAAAGAAGTAAACGATCAAATCGTCAATGACCCCACCCTCGGGATTAAGCATGCAGCTGTAAAGGGCCCGACCGGGTTCGGTTAACTTGTCGACGTCGTTGGCCAGCAAGCGGCGCAAGAAAGCTCGGGCGCCATCGCCAGCGAGGTCAACGCTGCGCATGTGTGACACGTCAAACACGCCTGCGGCTTGCCGCACGGCATGGTGCTCTTCGATTTGGGAGCCGTAGCTCACGGGCATTTCCCAGCCACCAAAATCAACCAAACGTGCACCAGCACTCACGTGGGCATCAAACAGCGGGGTTCTGAGCAAAGCAGCTGACATAACAAGGACTCTCCGGACGGCTCGAAACAAAAAGCATCAACCGTGTGTTGACACCAAAACGATCCGCCCCTCTGTCCTTTTGCCTGAGAGTTGCCCGGCTTGACGGCCGGTGTGCACCTTCGGCGCCTGCGCAAGGCAGGTCTCTCCAGAGTGATGTGCCAAGTCAACAAAAGTTGATTCAGATTCTAACGCGGTATGGCTTACCTGAGCGATTCTGGGCGAATTGCGCCTTCGGCGGTGCTTTTACGGCACTCTCTCCCGCATTAGGAGTTCACATTCAAACGGTAGAATACTCGGAACATTCCGTCCGTACAACCAGAAAATAACTAATCGACGGTTGCAACCGATGCCATTGAGGGTGGCTGAGTCATTCACTTATTTCAGGCGGGTGCGTACCTGACTCGCCGATATATCGGCCACATGCCACCCCGGAAGACCAGGCCCATTGGAAGTTGTAACCGCCGAGCCAACCGGTGACATCGACCACCTCGCCGATGAAATGCAATCCTGACACCCTTTTAGACGCCATGCTGCGTTGGTTCAACTCGTTGGTATCAACACCACCACGCATGACTTCAGCTTTTTTGAATCCTTCGGTCCCAGTGGGCACGGCACGCCAATCTTGTATTTTGGCGGCAAGCTCCTTTAAGCCCTTGTCGGACCACTCGGCGAGCTTGCGTCTGCCCGCTTCTGCCAACCAATTCTCAGCCAGCCGTTTGGGCCAAAAGGCGGTCAAGGCACTGCTCATTTGCTGACGTGCCCCGGCTTTCAAGTCAATCAGTGTCTGCGCCACGGGCACCCCAGGCATCAGGTCAAAAGACAGTGATTGGCCAGGCTGCCAATAACTTGAAATCTGTAAAACACCGGGGCCTGAAAGCCCGCGATGGGTAAAAAGAATATCTTCGACAAATGGGGTCGCTTGTGGCTGATCCGCCACACTCACCCGTGCCACCACTGAAACGCCCGCAAGCTGAACAAAGGGTTGCCAAACCTCGGGATCGAATTTCAGTGGCACCAACGCCGGTCTCGGGTCGACGACCCGCAGACCAAACGATCTGGCCAAGCGCAAACCATAATCGGTGGCACCGACCTGAGGCACGGCTGTGCCACCAGTGGCGATCACCACACGACGGGTTTTGATCGGCCCTTCTGAGGTGTTTAGCGTGAAGCCATCCGGTGTTTTTAGAATTTCAGTCACTTCACAGGGCATGCGCCACTGCACTTGTGCTTGGTCACAGGCGGACTTGAGCATCTTGATGATTTGATCGCTGCTGCCATCACAAAACAATTGACCACGGTGCTTTTCATGCCAAGCAATGCCGTGGCTGTTAACCAGATCAATGAAATCTTGGGCGCTGTAAGCTGCGAGCGCTGCCTTGCAAAAGTGGGGATTACCGGAAATAAAGTTCTCAGCACTCACGTCGCGGTTGGTGAAATTGCAACGCCCACCACCAGAGATTCGGATTTTTTCGGCAAGTTTCTGCGCATGGTCGATCAGAACAACCCGCTGCCCATACTGACCGGCGGTGGCCGCGCACATCATGCCGGCCGCCCCGGCACCAACCACCACTAAATCAACGGTCTGCATCGCAACAGGCTCTATTCATCCCGAATAATGCAATCAACGTAGTAACGAGGTTGGCCATCTGGACCCGTGTCCTGAGCCAAGCCGTGAATGTAAGTTTCAAAGCCGGGGAAAGTGGCATTGAAATTGCGAGCGAATTGCAAGTACTGCACGATCATGGCGTTGAAACGTTCACCCGGGATCAGCAATGGGATGCCTGGCGGATAGGGTGTCAGCAGCACACCCGTGACCCGACCTTCCAGCTCATCAATCGACACGCGCTCAACCTCACCGTGGGCCATGCGGGCAAAAGCATCCGACGGCTTGAGCTCGGGCACCATGTCGCTCAAATACATTTCAGTGGTCAAACGCGCCACGTCGCTGGCCCGGTAGGACTCATGGATTTTCTGACAAAGGTCACGCAAGCCCATGCGTTCGTAATGGCGGTGATCGCGACAAAACTCAGGCAAAATGCGCCACAGTGGTTTGTTAGAGTCGTAGTCGTCTTTAAACTGCTGCAGCGCGGTCAACAGCGTGTTCCAACGGCCTTTGGTGATACCAATGGTGAAAAGAATAAAGAACGAATACAAGCCCGTTTTCTCAACCACCACACCATGCTCAGTCAGGTAGCGCGACACCAGTGCCGCGGGAATACCTGTCTCACCGAAGCTACCCGACATGTCTAGGCCCGGTGTGACAATGGTCGCCTTAATGGGGTCAAGCATGTTGAAATCTTCAGCCAAGTCACCAAACCCGTGCCAATGATCGCCGCTCTTTAAAACCCAATCCGCTTGTCCGCCAATGCCTTGGCTGACCAAATGATCTGGCCCCCAGACTTTGAACCACCAGTCGGCGTCACCAAACTCCGCTTCGACTTTGCGCATGGCCCGGCGAAAATCCATTGCCTCGCGAATGCTTTCTTCGACCAACGCCGTCCCACCCGGTGCCTCCATCATGGCAGCGGCCACGTCACACGACGCGATGATCGCGTATTGCGGTGACGTAGAGGTGTGCATGAGGTAAGCCTCATTAAAGATATTGCGGTCGAGCTTGCGTGTTAGTGGCTCTTGCACCACGATCTGCGAGGCTTGTGAAATACCAGCCAAGAGCTTGTGGGTTGAGTGCGTCGCAAAAACCATGGCGCGCTCGCTACGGGGGCGACCAGGACCAATCGCGTGCATGTCTTGATAAATCGGGTGAAACGCCGCGTGCGGCAACCAAGCCTCGTCAAAGTGCAAGGTATCGATCATGGTCCCAAGCTTTTCTTTGATGGTCTCAACATTATAGATCACCCCATCGTAGGTGCTTTGCGTCAGGGTCAGGATGCGCGGCTTGGTATCGCGCGCTTTACGCGCGAAGGGGTTGGCTGCGATCTTCTTTTCAATATTCTCAGGTTCGAACTCACTGAGTGGTATTGGACCGATGATGCCCATGTGATTGCGCGTTGGGCGCAAGAAAACCGGAATGGCGCCCGTCATGGTGATGGCGTGCAAGATCGATTTGTGGCAGTTGCGATCCACCACCACGATATCGTCGTTGGCCACGTTGGCATGCCAGACGACTTTGTTTGAGGTCGAGGTGCCATTGGTCACAAAAAAACAGTGGTCGGCGTGAAAAATACGGGCCGCATTTAATTCAGACTCAGCAATCGGGCCAGTGTGGTCGAGTAACTGGCCGAGCTCATCAACAGCGTTACAGACGTCAGCTCGCAGCATGTTTTCACCAAAAAACTGGTGAAACATCTGCCCAACAGGGCTTTTGAGAAACGCCACACCGCCAGAGTGTCCTGGGCAGTGCCAAGAATAGGAGCCGTCCTGGGCGTACTTAACAAGCTCCCGGAAAAACGGTGGAGACAGACCATCGATATAACTGCGCGCTTCACGAATGATGTGACGGGCCACGAACTCGGGCGTGTCTTCGAACATGTGGATAAAGCCATGCAACTCGCGCAAGATGTCGTTCGGAATGTGTTCTGAGGTGCGCGTCTCTCCATACAAGTAGATGGGGATATCGGCGTTACGAAATCTCAATTCGCCAATAAAAGCGCGCAGGTTTTTAATCGCACTGGTGTGGTCAATGGCCGCGTCAACATCGAACTCTTCATCATCAATCGACAAAATGAAGGCGCTTGCTCGGCTTTGTTGCTGCGCAAACGAACTAAGATCCCCATAACTGGTGACACCAATCACTTCCGTGCCCTCGGCTTCAATGGCCGAGGCTAACGCCCGAACGCCCAGACCTGAAGCGTTATCAGAACGGTAGTCTTCATCAATGATGAAAATAGGAAAGCGAAATTTCATTGGCACAGCTCCATTTGATCAAGTGCGCGGTAAGGTCACGCCACGTTGGCCCTGATATTTACCACCACGATCGCGGTATGAGGTTTCACAAACCTGATTACCCTCAAAAAACAACATTTGTGCGCAGCCTTCACCCGCATAAATTTTGGCAGGCAACGGCGTCGTGTTCGAGAACTCGAGTGTCACGTGGCCTTCCCATTCGGGTTCAAGCGGTGTGACGTTGACAATAATGCCGCAGCGCGCATAGGTGCTTTTACCCAAACAAATCGTCAACACGCTGCGTGGAATACGGAAATATTCGACGGTACGAGCCAGCGCAAAAGAGTTTGGCGGAATGATGCAAACATCACCGCTGAAATCCACAAACGATTTCTCGTCAAATGCTTTTGGATCAACAATCGTCGAATTGATGTTGGTGAAGATTTTGAATTCGTTGGCACATCGTACGTCATAGCCATAACTGCTGGTACCGTAACTGACAATGCGACCTTTTTCGTCCTCGCGAACCTGGCCAGGCTCAAAAGGCTCGATCATTCCTTTCGCGGCTTCGCTGCGAATCCAAGCGTCGCTCATAATGCTCATGGCTTTCGTTCCGATGTAGAGGCAAAAATGGAATTTTACGCCCAAGGCCCCGACTTAACTCAAACACCGGTCCTTGGAAAGCCACATTGGCTTATTCGCGACGTTTTTCCACCACCACTTGGGGCATTTTGCTGCGCATGTCTTTGGGTAATGCCGCCACCAGACCAGCCAAACGCCGCGCAATCTCTCGGTATAGGCCTGCCTCGGCAGAGTCTGGGTTGGCAACAATCGTCGGGTGACCAGCGTCGGCGTTTTCTCGGATGGCCAAAGTCAAGGGTAGACGTCCCAAACAAGGCACAGAAAACTCTTCGGCCATGCGCTCGGCACCGCCTTGGCCAAATAGGTGCTCGATGTGCCCACACTGAGAGCAGACGTGGACCGACATGTTTTCGATTACCCCAAAAACTGGCACCTCGACTTTTTCGAACATGCGCAATCCTTTGCGCGCATCGAGTAGCGCAATGTCTTGCGGCGTGGTCACAATCACCGCACCCGTGACCGGCACACGCTGTGCCAGCGTCAACGCGATGTCGCCCGTGCCAGGCGGCATGTCCACAATCAGGTAGTCAAGCTCTCCCCAGTTGGTTTTGCGCAACAACTGCTCGAGGGCCTGCGTCACCATGGGGCCGCGCCAAACGGCTGGCGAATCGGCGTTCACCAAAAATCCGATTGAACTCGCTTTCAGGCCATGGCCCACCATGGGTTCCATGGTTTTGCCATCGGCCGAGTCTGGACGACCCGAGACGTTAATCAACAAAGGCACGCTTGGGCCGTATATGTCGGCGTCCAGCAAGCCAACCAAGGCCCCTTCATCACGCAATGCCAAGGCCAAGTTAACGGCTGTTGTGCTTTTGCCGACCCCGCCCTTACCCGATGCCACCGCAATGATGTTCTTAACCCCAGGGACTCGGTCAACCCCAGCACGGACGGCGTGACTGGCGATTTTGGGGGCCACAGCGATTTTGGCGTCGCGCACGTTAACGGCATCGAGTGCCTGCACCAAGGGCGCCAAGATCATGGCTTGGCTTCGACCCACGGGGTAACCGGGTGCAAATGTCAGGCTAACTTGACCGGTTGCCGAATCAACAGTGAGGTCTTTGACGCTATCTTTAAATGGCCGTCCTGACAAAGGGTCAGTGGTTCTTTCAAGCAGTGCTTGGATCGTTTCAGGTGTAACAGTCATTGGTTGTTCCGCTTTAAGGGGCGTAGAATTAAAGTATGTCTTTGATTCCAACCCGCTTTAGATTCTTAAAATGATAGCTTTAATTGGTCGTATTCTTCGCTATGCTGCGCTCGCGATCGTGGCCCTTATCGGTCTGGGAATGGCGTTGATTTTCACGTTCTCCACCATTATCGCTGTCGCCATTTTGTTTTTGGTGGCGCGATTGCGTGGTCAACGATTCTCAGTGCAAGAGTACTGGACAAACCGAAAGGCTCAGCGCAAACCCATTTTTACCAAAGGGAACACGGCTTCTAGCGAGCGGTCTCACGACAGCCAGACACGCGATAACGTGACCGACGTTGAAGCCCGCGATATTCGATAATGCCATTCCAAATCCATCGCTTATCTGAGGACCGCGTGCCTGTGCATTAAAATAGCCCGCTTAAGCTTTCGTCGGGAATCCCATGTCGCGCACGCTGTTTGTCACCACCGCCCTGCCTTACGCCAATGGCTCGTTTCATATCGGCCACATCATGGAGTACATCCAAGCCGATATTTGGGTGCGCAGCATGCGAATGGCTGGGCACACCGTTCATTTTGTTGGTGCTGACGACACCCACGGCGCGCCGATCATGCTCAAGGCCGAGTCTGAAGGCATCACACCACAGGCCCTGGTGGCACGTTATGCCGCAGAACGGCCGACTTACCTCGATGGCTTTCACATCAAATTTGACCATTGGCACTCGACCGACTCGCCAGAAAACGTTGCGCTGTCGCAAGACATATACAGAAAGCTCAAGGCGGCCGATCTGATCGAGACTCGATCCATTGAACAGTTCTTTGACCCTGTCAAAGGCATGTTTTTACCGGACCGCTATATCAAAGGTGAGTGCCCAAAGTGTCACGCCAAGGATCAGTATGGCGACGCTTGCGAAAAATGCGGTGCCGTATTTGCACCAACAGACTTAATTGAGCCCTACAGCACGCTCACTGGCGCCAAACCCGTCTTGAAATCGTCTGAGCATTTCTTTTTTAAGCTGTCCGACGAACGCTGTGTGGCCTTTTTACGCGATTGGACCGCCGGGCATAATGCGCGAGGCGTGCCCCACTTACAAAGTGAAGTGCTCGCCAAAACCTTGGAGTGGCTAGGCGACAATGACGGCCCAGCCAAACTTGGGGACTGGGATATTTCTCGTGATGCGCCTTATTTTGGGATTGAAATTCCCGACGCGCCAGGCAAGTATTTTTATGTTTGGCTCGATGCGCCGGTGGGTTATCTCGCCTCATTAAAGGCCTACTGTCAAAAAATTGGTCTGAGTTATGACACCTTGCTCGATCCTGAAGGCAATACCGAGCAGATTCACTTTATTGGTAAAGATATCGTTTATTTTCACGCGCTGTTCTGGCCGGCGACCCTACAGTTCTCTGGACGCAAAACCCCTGACCAACTCAACGTGCACGGTTTTATCACCGTCAACGGCGAGAAGATGTCAAAGAGTCGCGGAACCGGCATTTCGCCCCTGCGCTATTTGGATTTGGGCATGGATGCCGAATGGCTGCGATACTACCTTGCGGCCAAACTCAACAACCGTGTCGAAGACATTGACTTCAACCCAGACGATTTCCTGGCTCGGGTTAACAGCGACTTGATTGGCAAATACATCAATATTGCCAGTCGCGCGGCCAATTTCATCAGCAAACACTTTGATGGACAACTGCGCTACAGCGGCGATGAGGCTATTTTGACTGCGCAATGGCTGGCAGCGAGTGAAGAGATTCGTAGTCACTTTGAAGATCGCGAGTACAGTCGTGCCATCCGTGAAATCATGGCGCACGCTGATACCATTAACCAAGGATTCGACACAGCCCAGCCTTGGGTGTTGGCAAAAACCATTGCTCAAGCATCAGAGGCGCAACGCGATGCGCTACAAGACATCTGTTCTCGCACCTTGGCTGGCTTCAAGTCGCTCTCAGTCATGCTATCGCCCATCCTGCCAGCGCTGACTGAGCGGGTCGCCCACGCACTATTTGGCTTGGATCGTTCATTTGTCTGGACAGACGCCGGGGTCTTACCAACCCGTGTGGCACCTTTTAAACACCTGATGCAACGGGTCACCCCAGAGATGATGGGGCAGTTGTTTGAAGCGCTTGCTGAACCTGAAACGCCGCCCGTCACCCCAGGTGGTGAGGCTATTGCACCAATCATCACGATTGACGACTTTGCCAAGCTTGATCTGCGGGTGGCCAAGATTGTCGCGTGCGAAGCCGTGGCGGGTTCACACAAACTCTTAAAGCTCACACTAGACGTGGGGGAAGGCACTCACCGACAGGTTTTTTCAGGGATCAAGTCGGCTTACCAGCCAGAGGATTTGGTTAATCGTTTGACTGTGTTGGTCGCTAACTTAGCACCCCGAAAAATGAAGTTCGGTGTCTCTGAAGGCATGGTGCTCGCTGCCAGCCATACCGATGACACCATCGACCCTGGCATTTACTTGCTAGACCCAGCTAGTGGTGCCACTGCGGGTATGCGAATTCGTTAAGGCCATCGTTGGCCAACGGGCTTAAGGCGCCAACGGCGCGGGTCGAAGCGCGGGATCCAAAGTCTCACGCTCGTCGAACACAAAACACGTGCCCTCGTAGCCCGCGCCACCCGTTTGCTGAAAGTATTTCAAAATACCGCCATCAAGCTGATAAACGTGCTCTAGGCCAATTGACCGCATATAGATGGCTGCTTTTTCACAGCGGATGCCACCCGTACAAAAACTGATAACGGTCTTTTCTTGCAGATCGTCAGCATGGGCGCGAACCGCATCTGGAAACTCGGTGAAGCGCCCCAACTGCCACGAAGTCGCCCCCTTGAAAGTGCCCGCCTGCACTTCAAAATCATTTCTTGTGTCAAGCAGCACCAACGGCCTTCCCTTATCGTCTTGACCTTGCTCAATCCATCTTTTGGCCGTGAGTGCGTCGACGGCTGGGGCCCGACCGTCTTGGGGTTGTATCGTCGGGTGATTCATACGAATGATTTCGTTTTTGATTTTGACCTTGAGCCGCTTAAAGGGTACGGCTTGAGATTCGCTGTACTTCACCTCGAGTGCCACGAATTCGGCGTGCGCCTTTAACCAACTGACAAACCCATCAATGGCCGTTCTATCACCCGCCAAGAAAAGATTGATCCCTTCGGCTGAGAGCAACACTGTGCCTTTTAAGTCATGATCTTCACATTCTTGCAGAATCGCTTGCTTGAAGGTTTCAAGCTGATGAAGGTTTACAAAGTGGTAAGCAGCAATATTGGTAATGGGCATGGGGCTCGATGCAAAGGTCAAGATTTGTTGGTGGTGGTGCTGGCCGACGGTTGGGTTTGGAGCGTTTGTTCAACCCTGGGTTCACCAGATGCGTCCGCTGGCTCAACGGGGATAGACTTGGCAAAGGACAGTTCATAAAAAATTGAGCTGTCGAATTTTTCACCCAACAAAGTGCGCGACAAAAGTTCAGCACCCAACAGTTGTGGTGAAAAGACCATGTCAGCATTAACACGACGCATTTTTTCCAAGTTTTGGCTGGCGTTGACAACGGCCACCGTTTTGGCTGGGCAGCCAGCAAAGGACTTGACCGCCAAAACAATAAAGGCATTGTCAGGGTCATCGTCACGCAGCGCCAACACAACCTTTGCATCCATGACACCTGCCTCAAGTAAGGTTTCTGTGCCTGAGGCATCGCCCCAGATAATATCGGCATTTGGTGGGTACTCATGATTTACATTGAGCTTAAGGATGACTGTTATCGCCTCTCCCTTGGCTGTTAAGCTTTTATACAGGTTCGTTGCCAACGGTGTCGAACCGCATAATATCAAATGGTTTTTTCTCATGGAATGTCTCGTTTTACGCTGAATCAGCTCTCGAAGTTTGCCGCCAATCAAGGGCGTGATTACCGCACCGAGTGCGGTTGCAAAGACCGTGATGCCCACCACAACCACAGAAATCACGAACAATCGGGCCGTGTGAGTGATTGGCACGATATCCCCAAAGCCAACGGTTGACATTGCCACGACAGAAAAGTACGCCGCCGTTGCAACGTCCTCAATCTTGGGTGCGAAGTCTTTGCCCAAATACAAGGACCCCAACATGGCGTACCAAATCAGCGATACAAAACTGGCCAAAGCAAACAGGGTGCCTGCGGCTAGACTGCTGCGACTAAAGATCGACCAGTAGCGCATCAAAGCCAATATCAAAACCACGTTGTACCAGATGATCGGGTCGTATAGGTTCTCAGCTCGCAGCGCCGAGATGATGGTGGTGGGGATCAAAAGGATCAGGCTAAACGCCCAGGCCACGCGAGCTCGAGCCCAAAGTCCAAAAAACATTAACAACAAGCTCAGTGAGAAGGCAACTGATGGCAAATCCAACAACCCCACGGCCCTGATGATGTCACGCCAGGACTCCTCAGAAAACCACGACAAATGCTCGCCCCTTAAAACCCTCGAGGCAAGCGGATACCCAACCCAAAACGCATCAAAAAAAACCGCTAGCGCCAGTATTTTGGCTAAGCGCGCATTGAGCCAAATGGCAAGCCGGCGCAGCAACGTAGGGCGAATTGAGATTGCTGCTGGAAGATCGCTCATGGTTTGGTGTCCATCGGTACCAGGCAAGGATTAACGGAATAGCGCAATGATGTGAATAATGCCAGTTGAAGTTTAGACCATAACAAAAAATGGCCAATCAAATCACCACCCATTTAACGCCGCGCGCCACCCAAATCGCCAAGACTCGGCTTTGATTACTCGGGCTCGGGTGTCCCAAGGCTTTTAAGTTCAGCAAACTTTGCCGCCATCGTGGGGTTACCGCGAGCCAGTTTTTTGATCGTGACATCTTGCGCTTTGTCATTGGCCAAACGCAAGTTCCGATCCGTACCAAGTAACGCCTCTTTGGTTTTTTGCAAATGCTCGATGGACTTGTCAATCTCGTCAATCGCCGTCTGAAATCGCTTGGCGGCCAAGTCGTAGTTTTTACCAAAGGCGTTTTTGAAGGTTTCGAGTTGCGCCTCAAAGTTAGTGATGTCTATGTTTTGCGCCCTGACTTGGGCCAGTTCGGTTTTGTATTTGAGCGAATTCATGGCCGCGTTACGCAGCAACGTGATGATGGGGATAAAGAACTGAGGGCGTATCACATACATCTTGGGGTAGCGATGAAACACATCCACAATCCCACCGTTATAGAGCTCACTGTCAGGCTCTAACAACGACACCAACACAGCGTACTCGCAACCTTTTTCGGTTCGGTCTTTGTCTAGCTCTCTGAAAAAATCTTCGTTCTTTTTCTTAGTGGCGGTCTCGTCGCTCTCGTTTTTCATTTCAAACATAATCGAAACAATTTCGGTGTCGCTTTCGTCCAGATCCCGAAAAATAAAATCCCCTTTGCTGCCTGCGCGGGCATCGTTGTCTTTTTCGAAGTAAGCACGCGGAAAAGCCATGGACCGAACACGATTGAACTCGGTTTCGCAATGCTGCTCGAGCGTTTCGCCAACCATCTTGGTCGAGAGTCGGGCCTTCATGTCACGCAAACGATCAATCGCGTCGTCACGGTCCTTAAGTTGGGTTTCATACTTTTCTTTCAACGAGCGCTCAGCGAGGTGCTTTTCGAGGGTGATTTTTTCAAGACCGTTCTTTAACGTATCACGCTCTTTTTCAACCGCAGAAACGGCCTCAGTGATAGCCAATTTTTGTGTCACTGTACCCGCATCGAGTTTGGCCTTTAATGCTTGAATCTCGGTTTCTTTGGCGGCGGTGGTTTTTTGCAACTCGTTGAGTAAATTGACTTGGGCTAACTCTGCCATGGTTTGCTTGTCGCGTTTGGCTTGCGCGAGATCATGGGCTAAGGCATCACGTTCTTTTTCAATAGCACCCAGTGCTTGTGTCACTGCCAGTTGGCGCGTGACTTCACCGGCATCGATCTGCGCCTTTAGCGCTTGGATCTCAGCCTCTTTGGCCGCTGTGCTCTGTTGAACCTCAGCAGTGATCTTGGCTTGTGCCAATTCGACCGCGCTGCGCTTGTCCTGCTCGGCCAATTCAAGCCGTTCATGCAACTGTTTCTCAAAATCGCCATCACGGACTTGCTTCAGGATGTCGGCGTAGCCGGTTTCATCGATTTTGAAGGCTTTATTGCAATGCGGACAAATAATCTCATGCATTTTTTTCTGCCCTTTGGACGAACTTTTGATTGGTCAGTCAACCTAATTGCTCACTCGACCATTGTCTGAGTGGAGCGGGTGATGGGAATCGAACCCACGCTTGAGGCTTGGGAAGCCGCCGTTCTACCATTGAACCACACCCGCGCTTGGTAACAGTTTGATTTGTAACGTTTTTATTAAGTTTGCGTGGGAACCACGCATCATCCAATTGCTCAGCTGTAGTTTATCACCACATCATTGATTCACGGAAACACCAACCGGTAGCGCTGCAAGTCTTCTTCAAACGCATGACACTGCTTGAAAGAATCGTGGAGCGCTTGTCGCGGTTGTGCGTAATTAAAGGCAGCTGTCCAATTCTGAATGCGTGACATGGCTCGAATATAGGGTGACGGATCGGCATGATTGGACATGCTTTTTAGTGGCAAAAGATAATCTTCGCGATAGACCGTGGGCACGATAATGCGTGACAGACCTGCAGCGCTAAGCACGGCGTTCATCGCCAAACGCGCCGTCCTGCCGTTGCCATCCTTAAATGGGTGAACTTCCAAAATGACGAACATGGTCATGAGTGCTCGCGCAAAGGGGTCTTCAAGCGCCGAAATGCGCTCAAACCCCTCTTTTAACGTTCCTTGCACGAGTTCGTGCGAAACAAATAAAGTTGAGCCTGCTTGGTTGTCTTGGTCCTTCCACTGTCCCGGTTGCTTATCCATTCGGGACTGCATAACCAGCGCATTAACACTTTTAAGCCATGTCTGAAACTCTGTCGCCGTGCTAGCTGGTTTGTCACGCCAAGGGCTTTGCATGGCCGCCTGAAACGTGCCTAGGATGTCGTGAGAGTCCTCTGCTCGGTTTGCGATTAGTTTGCCTTGGAAGACGATTTCCTCGGCCTCTCTGACAAGAAATGTCGTGCCCTCGATATAGTTTGAAAAGTACGACTCAAAAAATGCAAAGTTTTCTCGTGCAACGCCCGTATCTGCTGTGTCTTCAATTTCAGATAATGCCTGCAACCGCAGAGCGCTAAAAAGTGTATCAAACAAAGCTAGCCGGTTTGGGTCGTATGGGTGCCCGGCCGCCCGGGCTAGCGCTTGCTTGCCTTGCAGCTTTTTACTCTCGTGCGTGCCCAACATGGCACCGATGATGCCATCGAGTCGTTTGAACGCCTTTTCCCGCCCCAATTCATTTGCTAACCTGCGGGCGGTGTCTCGGAGCTGATTGAATCGATACTCTCCTCGAACAGACAGCAACTTTTCAAGCGCTTGCTCTAGGTCCACCTGCGAGAGTGTTCGCTCTGCGGCACCGCGACCAACCGCAAGGTTATCCAATAACCAACGCGCTTGACTCGCCAGAAAAACACCCTTGTAGGGCATATCGCCCTCAATAGGCCCTGGCCCTGGCAGCACCTTAATGGTAAGACCGGGCAAAACCAACGTTCGGGGTCTAATACCACGGGTGACATAAAGACGATCCTCGTGCGGCTTTGCATCGTAACCACTGCGATAACTAAGCACGCCACCGGGCAGCAAATAACTCACAATACTGATCCAATGGCGGCGAACCACCGATGCGGGAGGGCTGATCAAATCGTTGGTGTAGATGCCTTTGTATAACTTGAGCAACTGCCCTTGAGCAGCCAATCGATTGATCTGCCGGTTGGCCGCAAGATCGCTCCCGCCAGTAAAAAGTATTTCAGGCGAAGAAATGTCGGGTTTTTGTTTAATCACCATATCATTTTCTTCATTTTTGTCGGAAATTTGTACGATTCCGACCGTTTTTGTCGGAATTTTGTATTACTTTGGCGTTTTTTGTTAAAAAAGTGCTTGATTGTTAAACCCAAGACTGTCTGATTTTATACAGTTACTCAGCCTGCTAGTGATAAATTTGTCGGAAATTTGTACGATTACGACCGTTTTTGTCGGAAAAGTGTTCGATTCTTTTATGGACCCGCTTAATTTGGCCCTAATTTCAGTTCCAAACAGGGCACAAACCACTCAAGGCTTGAGCGTTTAAAATAACGCCATGAACATTCAATTAAACGGTGAGCCCAAGACGCTCAATACCCCCTGCTCGGTTGCCGAGCTGCTCAGCGAGCTGAGCCTGACTGATAAGCGGGTGGCTGTCGAAATCAACGGTGAGATTGTGCCTCGTAGCCAGCAAGCCAGCCGGTTGCTGGCAGCTGATGACCGAGTCGAAGTGGTTGTGGCAGTGGGTGGCGGTTGATGACTGACCTGACGAAAGAAAGCAAACCATCGGCTGAAGTCATCGAAACCGTTGGGCTGGGTATCCCGCCCACAGGATTGCACATCAAGAGCTTTGTGCACCGACGTAGCCACATCACGCAAGGCCAGCGCTTGGCGCTCGAAACCTTGGGCTCAAGTTGGGTGCTGGACTACTCCCCTAGCGTATTGGATCTTACCCAAACGTTTGGCCGGCAGGCGTCGACAATCCTTGAGATCGGTTTTGGAATGGGTGAAACAACAGCCGCCATTGCGCAGGCGCGACCGGACGAGAATTTTTTGGGTCTCGAGGTGTTTAACGCTGGTGTGGGGGCCCTATTGGGTCGAATACAGTCGCATGAGTTACGCAACATTCGCATTATTTCGCACGATGCGGTCGAGGTGCTACAACACATGATTGCGCCACAATCGCTTGCGGGAGTGCACATTTACTTTCCCGACCCTTGGCCCAAAACCCGGCACCACAAACGACGTCTGATTCAAGCACCTTTCTTACAGCTCTTAAGCAGTCGCCTGGCCAGCGGTGCTTATATTCACTGCGCCACTGATTGGGAACACTACGCCTTTCAGATGCTGGATGTGCTGCAAAACGAACCCGCCTTAGAAAACACCGCAACAGGTTTTGCGCCAAGGCCAGATCATCGGCCACTAACCAAGTTTGAGTCCCGCGGCTTGAGACTCGGCCATGGGGTATGGGACCTGATTTTTAAGAAGCGCTAGCGACCCGTTCTTACCCCCTGAACCGGCTCAAGCCGCTGCCCAAGGATTTCATGCCACCCATGGCCTTGAGCATCTTAGACATACCGCCTTTTTTCATTTTCTTCATCATGTCTTGCATCTGCTCAAACTGTTTAAGCAGCCGGTTGACTTCTTGTACTGGCACCCCTGCACCCGTGGCGATACGACGTTTGCGCGAGGCTTTTAAAAGTTCGGGCTTGGTGCGCTCAAGCGGTGTCATGGCATTGATAATGCCCTCTGTGCGACGCATCTGCTTTTCTGCTTGTCCACCCTGCAACTGACCAGCTACGGCTGCCAAATCACCAGGTAATTTTTCCAGCAGGCTACTCATATCACCCATTTTTTTGACTTGGGCGAGCTGCTCTTTAAAGTCGTTTAAGTCAAATTTGTCACCTGACTTCAGCTTGCCCGCGAGCTTCTCGGCTTGAGCCATGTCAATGTTTTGATGGGCCTGCTCGACGAGCGAGACAATGTCACCCATGCCGAGCACGCGCTGTGCCATGCGATCTGGATAGAAAGGCTCAAGACCGTCGAGCTTTTCGGAAACACCCACAAACTTAAGGGGTTTGCCCGTGACGTGGCGCACCGACAGCGCCGCACCACCCCGCGCATCGCCATCGAGTTTGGTTAAGACCACACCGGTTAAGGGCAAGGACTCACCAAATGCTCGGGCGGTGTTGACCGCGTCTTGACCTTGCATGGCGTCAACCACAAACAAGGTCTCAACAGGCTTGAGCAGCGTGTGCAGCATCTGTATTTCTTGCATCATGGCGTCGTCGATACCCAGTCGACCGGCCGTGTCGACGATCAGGACATCAATATGCTGTCGCTTGGCGTGCTCAAGGGCAGCACGCGCAATGTCGGCAGGCTTTTGCGTCTCATCTGAGGCAATCCATTGGACACCTGCCTGGGCAGCCACCGTTTTTAACTGTTCAATGGCTGCGGGTCGATAAACGTCGGCACTGACCACCGCCACTTTTTTCTTACCCGTCTTGCGTCCATTTTGAACGTGACCGCCTTGGGCCAGCCATCGCGCCAACTTACCCGTGGTTGTGGTTTTACCCGCACCTTGTAGGCCAGCCATCAAGATCACCGCGGGTGGTTGCACCGACAAAGAGAGCTCGCCGGCCTCAACGCCCAAATCACCGCCCATCAGAGCGGTCAACTCACGGTTAACCACACCAACGAGGGCCTGACCTGGGCTTAGGCTGCCAACCACTTCTTCACCAAGCGCTTTCTCTTTGACGCGCTCAATAAAGCTTTTAACCACCGGCAGCGACACGTCCGCCTCGAGCAAGGCCAAACGCACCTCTCGCATCATGTCTTGCGTGTTGGCTTCGGTTAACCGCGCCTGCCCACGGATGGTTTTGACGACTCGAGTCAGTCGTTGGGTGAGGTTTTCCAGCATAGGTCTACCAATTAGGAGGTGATGTTTCGCTTAAACTAGCGTTATGGTTTATGGCATTGTATTTCACACTATCGCCGCGTTGGTCTATCTCGGTTTGTCGACCCTACTTTGGGGCACGTTACAGGCCGGAAAGCCCATGGATAAGCTTGGGCGCTACACCCGCTGGGGCGTCTTGGTGGCACTTTTGCTCCAAGGGATTGCCTTAAACGACCAAATACTGGCCGGGGGAAACCTACAGCTGAACTGGGTGTTGGCCCTTTCTGCGGCCATTTGGCTAGGCCTAATTGTGTTCTGGCTGGAAAGCTTGGTTGTCAAAATTGACGGTTTGCAACTTCTTTTGTTGCCGATTGCCGGGGTCATTTGCGCTTTTGCCGCGATATTTCCCACCGCACACTTAATCACCAGCGCGAGCGAAACCGCCCTCAGAGGGCATCTGCTGTTGGCGCTTGGCGCCTACGGCCTGATCACGATTGCAGCCATGCAGAGCCTTTTAATGGCAGCCCTTGACCACCACTTGCACCATCCCCGAGAGGCGGCCCACCCGACGGCCGCACTGCGCCGGGCTTTCGGTCGTATGCTCGATGCCCAACCCCCGCTGTTGGTGCAAGAACGGTTGCTGTTTCGTATTATTTGGATTGCCTTTGTCGCGCTGTCACTGGCGGTTATTTCCGGCGGATTGATTTCACTGGCCAGCACTGGTCGATGGTTGCCCATTGATCACAAGACCATATTCACGATTCTATCTTGGGTGACCTTCGGTATATTGTTGCTCGGGCGTCACTTACGCGGTTGGCGTGGGCGTATTGCGCTACGCTACACTCTGGTCGGCTTTGTGTTTGTGTTGCTCTCTTACACGGGTAGCCGTTTTGTGATTGAAGTCATTTTGAGTCGTACCTAACATGGGTAAATTCCTGTTTTGGGCGGTGGTGATCATTGGCGTGTTACTGGTGACACGGCTGCTGACGCACTACGCCGCCAATCAACGCAACAAGCCCCCACAAAAAACAGGCGGGCCACAGGCCATCGAAAAGCCTGAAGAGATGGTTCGTTGCGCCCAATGCCAGGTTTTCCTGCCGCGCTCAGACGCGCTTAAACAAGATGATCACCTTTGGTGTGGTCCTGAACACGCCAAAAAAGGCGTGCGCCAATCTCGGTGAACACGAGCCACTTGACCGATGGTTGGCTGGCCCTACCCGGCATGACCCGGGCGCCCTCGCCAAACTGCAACGCACGTGACCACGGTGCCGTGATTGACCTGTTAGTCATCCATAACATTAGCTTGCCACCTGGGGAGTTTGATACAGGCTTGGTTAAAGATTTGTTCTTGAATCAAATTGATATTTCCATTCACCCTTGGCTCGAGAATGTGATAGGACTCAAAGTCTCGTCACACTTTTTGATTGAACGTGACGGTCAACTGACTCAGTTTGTTTCCTGCCATGATCGTGCTTGGCATGCGGGTGTGTCTACGTTCGATGGTCGGCAAGCCTGCAATGATTTTTCGATTGGCATTGAGCTTGAGGGCACCGATGACCTGCCTTTTACGACCGCCCAATATGAGGCACTCAACACCCTGACGCTTGAACTGCGAGCGCATTACCCGCTCAGTCATGTGCGTGGCCATAGCGACATTGCACCAGGGCGTAAAACCGACCCAGGGCGATGTTTTGATTGGGTGGGTTATGCCAAAGGTGCGGGCTGGCCTGTGGGGGCACTGCCCGCACAGGCTCAGACCAATACCGCTTACAGCATCCCGCCCCCAACCGCTTAACTCATTTTTTTAACAACAAGGTATTCAGTCGTTGCACAAAGCCCACAGGGTCAGCGAGCTGTGAACCATCAGCCAAGAAGGCTTGATCCAACAACACAGACGACCAATCGGCGAACTGATCATCGCCTGCTTGCTCGATGCGTTTGATCAGAGCGTGATCTGGGTTGATCTCCAAAATAGGTAGAGCAGCGGGTGCCGCTTGGCCAGCGGCTTGAAGCATGCGTTGCAAATGCGGGCTCATTTCGTTTTCATCGACAACCACGCAAGCCGGTGAATCCACCAAACGTGTGGATACTCGAACTTCTTTGACCCGGTCTTTCAATGCTTCGGTCAAACGTCCGACCAGGGGCTTGAGCGCATCGGCGACTTCGGTCTGTTTTTTCTTTTCTTCTTCGTCAGCCAAGTCCGCCAAGTCAAGACCGCCTTTGGCCACTGAAGTCAAAGCTTTACCTTCAAACTCGTTTAAGTGAGACAGCATCCACTCATCAACCCGATCCCAGAGCAACAGCACTTCGATGCCTTTCTTACGGAAAATCTCCAAATGCGGGCTCGATGAGGCGGCTTTGTAACTTTCAGCGGTGACGAAGTAAATTTTATCTTGCCCTTCTTTCATGCGTGACACGTAATCGGCCAGGCCAACATCTTGCACGTCGGTTTCAGCTTTGGTTGAAGCGAAGCGCAACAGCTTGGCGATGCGTTCTTTATTGCCCGCGTCTTCGCCAGTGCCTTCTTTCAATACTTGTCCAAACGCCTGCCAGAAAGCGGTGTAATCCTCTTTCTTGTTTTCAGCCATGTCTTCCAAAAGGCTCAGAATGCGCTTGGTTGACCCTTCTCTGATGGTGCGCACATCGCGGCTTTCTTGCAGGATTTCACGCGAAACGTTCAGTGGCAAGTCAGCCGAATCGATCACGCCACGCACAAACCGCAAGTACGCCGGCAACAGTTGCTCGGCATCATCCATGATGAAGACGCGTTTGACATAAAGTTTGACGCCGCGTTTGGCATCACGGTCATAGAGGTCAAATGGTGCACGCTTGGGCACAAAGAGGAGTTGCGTGTATTCGCTGCGTCCTTCAACGCGGTTGTGAGTCCAGGCCAAGGGGTCTTCGAAGTCGTGCGAAACGTGTTTATAGAATTCTTTGTACTGCTCATCGGTGATCTCGGCTTTGCTGCGAGTCCAGAGCGCGCTGGCTTGGTTAACCGCTTCCCACTCGCCGCTGCGTTTCATTTCCGAAGCGTCTTTGTCACACTCTTCTTTGGGCATCTCAACGGGCAAAGAGATGTGGTCTGAGTAGCGGCGCAAGACTTCGCGCAGCTTCCAGCTACTCAGAAAGTCGTCTTCACCTTCACGCAAATGCAAGACGATTTCGGTACCACGTTGCGCCTTGGGGCGATTGGCGATCTCAAACTCGCCCTGACCATCAGAACTCCACTCAACGCCTTCTTCAGGCGCAAGTCCGGCCAAACGGCTATAAACCGTGACTCTGTCGGCAACAATGAAAGACGAATAGAACCCAACGCCGAACTGTCCAATCAATTGTGCGTCTTTTTGTTTATCGCCCGTGAGCTTAGAAAAAAACTCACGGGTGCCCGAGCGTGCGATGGTACCGAGGTTTGCAATCGCTTCTTCTTTGCTCATGCCAATGCCGTTGTCCGAGATCGTGATGGTGCGCGCCTCCTTGTTGAAGTCAACCCGTACTTTCAGTTCCGAGTCGTTCTCAAACAAAGCCGGTTCGTCCAAAGCCCGGAACCGTAACTTGTCGCATGCATCAGAGGCGTTGGAAATCAGCTCCCGCATAAAGATCTCTTTATTGCTGTAAAGAGAGTGAATCATCAGGTGCAGCAGTTGCTTAACCTCCGCCTGAAATCCCATTGTTTGCGCCGAAGATGGCTTGGTCGCCTCTGTCATCGTTTCACCTATTGCTTAAAAGCTATTTGTTAGAAGGACGGCCAAACCACTGAACCGAGGTCTGAGCAATGGCCGTAACTGATCCTAATTGGGGGTTATCAGCCCGTTTTCAAGGCTTTGAAACCCATTAAAACCGCCCAACTCGCCTCTCAAAAGACTGAGATTGAATTTCCACGTATAATGCGTCTTCAAATGAGATGAGCCTCATCAGGAAAGTGCCCGGGTGGTGAAATTGGTAGACGCAGGGGACTCAAAATCCCCCGCCGCAAGGCGTGCCGGTTCGATTCCGGCCCCGGGCACCAGAGTAAAAAGACAAAAACCCTCTTAATACATTGTTTTTAAAGCAATTTTTCATGATTTTTGCCCTGATATATGGGG
>Ga0105050_10000209_pt1 | contig 83671 bp, 71 predicted proteins | sample FRY01_FD_78088 | JGI IMG/M metagenome (GOLD analysis project Ga0105050, IMG submission 78088) | Freshwater microbial communities from Lake Fryxell liftoff mats and glacier meltwater in Antarctica - FRY-01 | ecosystem: Environmental > Aquatic > Freshwater > Ice > Glacier meltwater ... | reverse complement strand
GCATGGTGGGCAGGTCTCCCTGGTCGAGATCACTACCGACAAGATCGCCGTTCTGCAGTTTGGCGGCGGCTGTCAGGGTTGCTCGGCGGTGGATATCACGCTCAAGCATGGCGTGGAAAAAACCCTGATGGACCAGGTGCCTGAGTTGGCCGGCATTCGCGATTCGACGGATCACACGCATACAGAACACGCCTACTACCAGTAGGCGTGATCGACGGATCGCGATCCCGTTCGCGGTCGGAGACCGCTCCCGCACGTTTCAGACTAGCCGGTGCATCTGAGTTTCCGTTCGTGGTCGCAGTCGGCTCCCACAGGTTTCAGAACAGCCGATTCATCCGACTTTCTGTTCGCGGCCTGAGACCGCTCCCACAACACTTGAGATCACCGATTGTGGGAGTGATCTCCAGATCGCGAACCTGGTTTGTTTCCAGCTCACGCAACCCGCTCCAGCAGGTTCGCCGACGTGCTCACAGCCAATTCCCGCAGCAAGTCTTCAGTCGAATCCCAATCGATGCAGGCATCCGTTATGGACACACCGTATTTCAGGTTCGTGCGATGACCAATCTGCTGATTTCCAGCATGGAGGTTACTCTCCAGCATGAGGCCGATGATTGATGAGTTACCCGCTTCGATCTGGCTGGCCACGTCCCGGGCGACCGCGATCTGTCGATTGTGGTCCTTGGCTGAATTGGCGTGACTGCAATCCACCATGATGGCCGGGCGCAAACCGGCCGCGCGCATCTGTGCCTCGCAGCGACGGATGCTGGCCTGGTCGTAGTTTGGACCGCTGCTGCCGCCACGCAGGACGATGTGTGCATTCTGGTTGCCCCGGGTATGGAACACGGACACTTCTCCGCTGGCACTGATACCGAGGAATCGATGCGGTGCAGCGACACTCTTGAGTGCATTGATGGCGGTTTCCAGAGAGCCGTCCGTACCATTCTTGAACCCGACAGCACTGGACAGACCAGATGCCATTTCGCGATGGGTCTGGGATTCGGTAGTCCGCGCGCCGATCGCCGACCAGCTGATGAGATCGTGGAGGTATTGCGGGGTAATCGGATCCAGCGCTTCGGTGGCCAGCGGCAAATCCATGCCCGCCAGATCGAGTAACAGGCGTCTTCCAATGACGAGGCCCTGGTCGATGCGAAAGGTGTCGTCCAGATGTGGATCGTTGATCAGTCCTTTCCAACCCACCGTCGTCCGTGGTTTCTCGAAATAGGTCCGCATGACGATGAGCAGGTCGCCGGCCAGTTCCCTGGCCAGAACACTCAGCCTTTGCGCATAGTCCCTGGCAGCGTCGACATCATGGATGGAGCACGGGCCGGCAACGACCAACAACCGATGGTCACTGCCGTGCAGAATTTTTTCGATAGCCGTGCGACTGGCCTGGATCTGTTCGCGAAGGTGGTTGCTGACCGGCAAGTCAGTTTTTAATTGGTCTGGGGTGATCAGTCGTTCCTGACGTGTCACGTTGATGTTCTCCAGATTTTCCATGTCGATCTCCCGAAATTCGATTTACCGCGCCCTGAAAAGCAAAAACCCCGTAGGCTGGCTGCCATACGGGGTTCAGTTCGAAGGCAGCTTTATCTCACTACCTTCGCGAACGGATGCAAAGGTGTGTCAGGTCACTCGCCAGTAACCAAAATAAAAACCGCCAGAAAAGGACGTCGTTTGCATGACTGAATTGTTACTCCGTGCCGCACCGAACACAAGTGTGACGTGCGGTTGTGTGCAATTCCTGCGGTCAACAGAAGGCGCAACAAGACCTGTCGTCGCAATTGCATCCCTCGTTAGGCGCCGCTAGGAGTCTGTCGGACTTGAGCGATCGTACCGAGCCGAGTGGGAGAGCGAGGGCAGTTTTTCACGATTTCGAGGCGTATGGTGGAACCATGCAACGAGAAATCGGGGAAAAATGGACCGCTCTTCCCACCGGCGCAGTAGATCAGTCTCAAGTCCGACAGGCTCCTAGGGTGCCCGTCATGATTTACACCTTTCGCGCCTACTGCTCCTTGTTCCTCGCCTGCGGGATACTTGCGATCGCCAGCGGCCCCGTCATGGCTGCTGATTCGGAGCGCGTGGACACATTGTCTGCAGCCCTGGGTTCGGCAGCAATCAGCGACGCGGAGCGGCAGGCAGGCATCTCTCTGCTCGATATGGCACGCGCAGACCTCCTCGAAGCGCAACGCGTGCAGACGCTAGTGCGCGAGCGCCAGGCGGAATCTGCGGCGCACGCCGTTCGGGTACGCGAGCTGGAAACATCGCTGGCGATTGACCTGGAACAGTCTGTAGCAACCTGGGCAAAACGTCTGCCTTCCCAGGCGGACGTTGAAACACTGGAGCGCGTCCTGACCCAGGAACGCAAACAGGTTGCCGAGCTGTCTGCACAGATCGACGATGTGGCCGATGAGCTGGCGTTGTTGCTGTCCGGGCCGGCTGAAGCGGCCAGTGCCCTGGCAGGGCTACGCAATCAACTTGCAGCCCTGCAGAATCAACCGGTCGCCCAGGAGCAGGACTCCCGACTCGTTGCCGAAGCCCGGCGGCATCAACGGGACAATGAGCGGGGGCGTGTTCTGACTGAGATCGAACTGGCGGAGCTGGATCAGGCAACGCTCGAAAATCGTCAGACGTTGCACCAATTAATGGCACGGGAATTACGACACCGCCACCGATTGCACGCCGCCCGTGTCCAGGTTCTGCAGCAGCACATTGCCATGCGGGGAAACAACGAACTGGAGGCGCGCAGGGCGCGGCTTGCAGCCGCGGTTGCGGCGTTGGCGGGTGGGCCAGCGGTGCTCGGCACGCTGGCCGCTGCCAACGCTGACCTTGGAAGCGAGCTGGAATTGCATGTCAAGGCGCTGGAGGAAGATCGTGTTTCGTTGCCGGCTCTGGTGCGAGCCCGTGACGATGTTGTGGTCGCCTTGCGGGACAGTCGTACCCGCCTTGAACTCGGTGGTCGCAGCGAGGCTGTCGGACGATGGCTGTGGAGTGAGCGTCGAAGGCTTGAGTCTCCGGTTCGCCTGCGCCAGCAACTGGAAGCAGTGAGCGCGACACTTGCCGACCAGCGGTTGCGGCTGGTGACGTTGTCCGAGGAACAGCGTGATCTGACCGGGCTCTTCATTGAAAGATTGGGCGAGGCCGCGACGGAGCAATGGGACACCAGCCGAATCCAGCTGGAGGCTGGCGCCTTGCGAGCGACCCGGGAAGACCTGTTGAGCCTGCTGCGGGCTGTGCTGCAGAGGCGAGTGGTCGCGCTGGAAGAAACCAGCGCGACGTTGTCCGAGCAGCTCGCGCAGACCATCGAGATGCAGACTCTGCTTGATCGACAGTTGTTATGGTCCCGCAGCCACAGTCCGGTGAGCACCGCCTGGCTGGCCAGGATTGGGCCGGGTTTGGGAGATCTTTTCAAACTGGAGCGTTATGGCAAATCGGCGGCACTGGCAAAAACAAGCGTGCAGGACCGCCCCTTGCTCTGGCTGTTCAGCGTGCTGGTTGTACTCATTCTCCTGCATCTGCGTCGCCAGGCCGGGGAGCGGATCGTCGCCGAAGCCCTGGTGACCAGGCAGATCCGTCAGGACACCTATCGCGCCACTGCCAGGGCACTGGGTTGGACCCTGATTGCCGCGTTACCCTTGCCAGCGATGCTTTTGGCCGGCGGTACGCTGCTCGGCACGATCGGTCAGGCGGGCAACTTCAGTCATTCCTTCGGACTGGCGATGATCGCAACCGCGAGTCCGCTTTTTTTCGTTCAGTTCCTTCGTTTTACCGTGATTGAACGTGGACTTGGCCAGGCCCACTTTCGCTGGCGACGGGTCCGCCGTGAAAGTCTCGCCGCCGTCCTGCCAACCATGGCACTGCTGGTCATGCCGCTCTATTTTCTCAACGCACTTGGCGCCGCACGCAGTGTCGACAGTGCGACGGATGTCATCGCACGTCTCGCGATTGTCATGGCCTGCGGATTACTGGGCTGGACGATGTGGAAACTGCTCGCGCCAGGACGGATCTGGGCTACGCGTGATGCCGACTCGGAACCATCCCTCTGGCGCAAGGTCGTGCGAATGGGCGGCACACTGGCGCCGTTGTTGGTTGCCGGTCTTGCTCTGTCAGGGTATGTCCATTCGGCAAGTGTATTGCTGCAGACCCTGCTCGCGACCTTCAGTGCTGCAGTGGTCATTGCAGTGTTGACCGGTCTGCTCGGTCGGTGGTTTCTGCTGGGTGAACGACGGCTCGCCCATCAACAGCTGCTGGCGGAACAGGGAACGGCGGAGCCCGCGCTGACACGCAGCGAATCGGAGCGGGATGTCACGCTTGAGCAGATCAACGCGCAAACCGGCAGGCTGCTGCGTGCGCTGCGCTGGACGATGATCGTCACTGCACTGGTATGGGTGTGGGCAGATGTACTGCCTGCTTTTGCGAGGCTCGATGAAATTGCCCTCTGGGGGTTCACGGAGAACGCCGAAGACGGCAAGACGATCGTGCAGCAGGTGACGCTGATGGCTTTTGTGCTTGGATTGCTGGCACTGGCGCTGACCTTCATCGCCGCGCGTAATGTGCCTGGGCTCGTCGAGATCGGTCTGCTCTCACGCACCCGGGTTGATGCGCCAACGCGCTACGCGATCACCAGTCTGATGCGCTACGCCATCGTCATTGCGGGTGCGCTGATTGGACTGAGCATGCTGGGTATGCGCTGGTCGCAGTTGCAGTGGCTGGCTGCCGCGCTCTCCGTTGGCCTCGGTTTCGGTTTGCAGGAGATTTTTGCCAATTTTGTTTCTGGACTGATCCTGCTGTTCGAGCGGCCGTTTCGGGTTGGTGATGTGATCAGCGTCGGTGAATTCACCGGGACTGTCAGCCGAATTCGCACTCGAGCCACCACGATCATCGATTTCGACAACAAGGAAATCGTGATTCCGAACAAAACCTTTATCACTGGCCAACTCACCAACTGGACACTCTCTGACCAGATCACGCGGCTGACGGTCAAGATAGGTGTGGACTACGGCACTTCGCCCGAGGCGGTGCATCGATTGTTGTTGCAGGCCGCGAACGAATTGCCGCAGGTGGTGCGTAGTCCCGAACCGAGGAGCTGGTTCCTGGCGTTTGGTCCAAGTTCCCTCGATTTCGAGCTACGGGTGTTTGTCGGTTCGGTTGCGGACCGGTTGATCGTTCTCGATGCACTGCACACCCGGATCAACTCGCTGCTGCTAGAGAACGGTATCGATATCGCCTATCCGCAGTTGAACGTTCGTCTGACTGACCACAACAAGGTCTGATCGATCAGAATCTCTCGCTTGGGCTACACACGCGTTCCTGCCGCCCGCCAAGTCATGGTAATGTTTCACACTGCGGCCACGTCCAAGGTTCCCTCCATGTCTGTTCGCACTCCACCGCGCCTTGCGCGTGACGATCTTGAACGCATGCGCGAGTTTCGGATCCTGCCGAACCTGATCAAGATCCCGCTGTTTGTTGCGTTCATGGTGGTACTCAGCTGGATTGCCTGGCGCACTGAATCCACGGTCATTCTGTGGAGTGCCTATGTACTGCTTGGCTATTTGTGGATGAGCATGGTCACCTTCATGCACGATGCCGCGCACAACAGTCTGTTCCCGAGCCGAGCAGCGAACTGGGTGTTCGGCATTGTGACCATGATCCCGATCTTCGCGTCCTTTATCACCTTCAAGGAAGATCACCTCGAACATCACCGCTTCAATCGATCACCGAAGGATCCGGACGCGTTCACCATGGGCAAACGCGGTGTAGCAGATTTTCTGCTGTTTTATGCGTACCTGGTGATCGGTGGGGTGCTGAGTTTCCTGCATTTCAATTTCATCTATCCGTTCAAGAGCTTCAACGCCAGGCAGTGGGGCATACATCTCTTTGAAACAGCCATCAAGATCGCCGTCTACTGGCTGGTTCTCGATGCGGCGGCGGCGCATGGCGTGCTTGGCAAAGCCGTGGCGCTGTGGCTCTGGCCGATCTTCTTTTTTTCGCTGTTCAATTCGATGCGATTCATCGCTGAACATTACGGCACACCCTGGGATGCCGGACAGATGGCAGGTACCCGGACGGTGATCTCAAATCCGGTGCACTCCTTTTTCTGGAACAACATCAACTGGCATATCGGCCATCATGTGTATCCCAATGTGCCCTGGTACAATCTGGAGGAACTGCATCGTTTGCTTGCGCCACAGCTCGCGGGCTCCGGCGCCCTGATCGACAGGAGTTATGTGGCCGTGCTGCTGGACGCCATACGTGGTGGTCCGGAGACCGAAGAGCGACTGGCCAGGTCATTGACCAGCCGACGCGAGAGGGCAGTCTGAAGCAGGAGTGATCAGACGTCGGTCAATTGGCTATTCAACCGTTTGTGGGCTTGTTGAGTGCCAGCAGTATCGATGACCAGATTGCATCCGGTAACAGAGCTTTGGTCCGCAGTGTGGCACTGGCCTGAGCCTGGCCTGCATCAGGTTTCTTTCTGGCGCGCGATGCGCCGTTTCCAGAAACCTTCAAACAGGATCAACGCAACACCGCCGAGCACCATCGCAGCGGCCACTACGGCGAGCAGCGTAATCCGCTCATCCAACAGCAACGCACCAAGGCACATGGCAATCACCGGGTTGATCAGTGCGTAGGTTGTGACTGCGGCGGCCGACACCTGTGTCAGCAGCCAGAGGTAGCAGTTGAAGGCAAGGATGCTGCCAAACACCACCAGATAGATCAAAGCGAACCAGGACGTCGTCGTCACCTCGGCCAGGCGGAACGTCTGCCACTCGTCATCGAGCACGCTCAGCCCCCCCTGAAACAGGCCACCCACCAGCATTTGCACGCAGGTGAACCCGAGTACGGTTTCCGGCCGCACGGCACCTTGTTGCAACAAGGTACCCAGTCCCCAACCGGCTGCTGCAAAGAGGAGCGCAAATACGTAGAGAGGCTCGGCACGGTCCGTCAGGCTGTCCATGTCGTTGGCCATGAGTCCAACCCCTGCGAGCGCAACCGCCATGCCAAGCAATGGAATGAATGAAGGCAGGCGTCGAGAAAAAAACAGCGCGTCCAGCAGCAACACAATCCCTGGAATCGAACCGATGACCAGTGCCGCGATGCCCGATGGCACACCTTGTTGTGCGTAGATGACCAGGCCATTGCCGATCCCGGAGTTGAGGACACCGACAAAGACCGCGGTGCGCCAGGGTACATCTGCAAACGGCCTCCGGCCACACAGGCCCAACCAGATGAACATTGCGATTCCAGCCAGCAGGAATCGCATTGATCCGGAGATAAAAGGTGGTATCGATTGCAGTGAAAATGCGATGCCGAGGTAGGTAGTGCCCCAGACCACATAAATGACGGCAAAAGCCAGCACGATGGCCAGCAGATTACGGGGCGACGACGATGGCTTGGGTGGGCTCGACATGTTTGGCTGATCGTAGGGGTGCGAGGATGGGACATGCCTGTGGCAAAGGCAATCACCCGAACCTGCGCCGGTTGACAGCTTTCGTTGACAGTGAGGGGGCATCGGCAGTCCACTGTCCTCAATTACCACGCTATGGAATGTGATGTCTGAACCTTTTGCCGGCAACCGGCTGCTCAAACATACCGGTGCACGTTACCCGATCATCCAGGCGCCGATGACCTGGATTGCACGCGCACAACTGGCCACAGCTGTATCGAAGGCTGGTGCGCTCGGCATGATGGAGACGTCCAGCGTGGATGTCGCTATCACCCGCCGTGAATACGCGGCGATCAAGGCCGCCACCGATCAGCCTTTTGGTGTCAATCTGCCGATCATGTTCCTGCGTCAGAACGAAGACATGGAGAAACAGATTCTGGATTGGCTGCTGGCCAATGGTGTTCGTTTTGTGACCACGTCAGCAGGTAGCCCCCGCCGCCATGTCGAGCGCCTGAAGGATGCCGGAGTGATCGTCTATCACTCCGTCCCCTCCCTCGACGGCGCGCTCAAGGCCGAGGATGCCGGCGTCGATGGCCTGATCGTTGAGGGCGCTGAGAGCGGTGGTATTCGCAGCCAGGAAGAGGTGAACAGTTTTGTTCTGCTGCAGGCAGTACGGGAGCGCTGCGATCTACCCATCGTTGCCGCTGGCGGGATCGTGGATGGTCGAGGCATGGCAGCCGCCATGGCGCTGGGGGCGGAGGGAATCGCCATGGGGACACGTTTTGTCGCTTCGACGGAAAGCCCGGTGCATGCCAACTACAAACAGGCCATCGTTGATGCGGGTGTGGATGGCACGATCATGATTGCCAGGCCACCGCGGGCGAAGATGCGAACTCTGCGGACCAGGGCGGCCATTGAACTGGCACAAACCGGTCAGGCCAGACTCGGCAGCGTGATCGACGCGCTTTATATCGGCGGTGATGTCGAAAACACGGCCGGATCAGCCGGCCAGGGCTCCGCGTTGATCCATGCCGTGAAGCCCGTGGCCGAGATCATCGAGGACACCATGCAAGGTTTCTGGCGTGAGATTGATCGGCTCGCCGCATTACGTGGAACGCGTGGATGATTACGCCTGTGCAAACGCCAGCTGACGTTTTGCAGGACACTCGAATTCACTCTCAGTACTGCTTTGCCGTTCCTGGCGGCATGCCACTTTGCGTCGTACAGCGTAAAGGCGGTGCCATGGTGTTTGGAGAATGAGCACGGATTCCAGGCAAAGTTCTCACGAGTTGTTACACGCCACCACAGGTCTTGTGCCATTGAACGCCTTGACAGCAGGGGCACCAGTGATAGGAAGCGTCGACGCCAGCGGTGCAGTCTCCGATTCGCAGATTCCAACCGAAGAGTCAACCACCTCGAGACTGACGATGTGATGTTCCGGTCTGACAAGTCGACGGACGAGTGTGTGGCCGGCGTCTGAAGATCCGTTGTGATGTCCAGTGTTTTCATTGATTCCAACCCTGCCGATATCAGGAATCCGGAGCCATTCGTATACCCGGATTGGCTACATCAGGATGGCGATGGTCATGTAAAAATCGTTGCGCGGTACGAACAAAAGCGTATAAACGGTTTTGGCGGTTGCCTTTTTGGGGAGAGAGGGCAGTCGTATTGCGAGGAAGTTTGTGATATCGCACCGCCGAAGTAACCCCCTAATTGGTATTTTCAAGCCAGAAAACGGGTGGAGCATTCAATGATTCAGTACCGCGCTTTTGTGCGATTCCTGCCTGCAACTTTTTTCTTCAGACACTATCGTTTGCTGGTCGGGTGCCTCGCGCTCATGGCCTCGACCGGTTTGCCGGCCGTGGTCCATGCAGCCGAAAGTGAGCCCAGAGCCACTACCGCGCTCGAAGAAATCATCGTCACGGCGACGCGGCGCGAGTCGAGTGCCCAGGACGTCTCCATACCCGTGACTGCAGTATCCGGTGAAGCACTCGAACGCACCTTCGCGCAGGATCTGCGGGATCTGACGGCCGCTTCGCCCAACGTCCAACTCGAACCGGTGGGCATCTTCCAGAATGCGTCGTCGTTTTTCATCCGCGGCCAGGGCACCGGTGATATCGAATCGGCATCGGACTCGAAGGTCACGGTCTTCGTCGATGATGTTGTGCAGGCACGGGTGTCAACAGCGCTGGCGGATTTTGTGGATATCAGCCTCGTTGAAATCCTGCGCGGGCCGCAGGGCACTTTATTCGGCCGCAATACCATTGCCGGCGCCGTGCAGGTTCGCCACAACGCACCGGAAATGGATGCGTGGGGCGCTTCGGTATCCGCGCAAGTGGGCGATTTCGGGCGCCAGGACGTGAAGCTCATTGGCAACATGCCGATCAACGACATGATGGCAGCGCGACTGGCTGTCAAGAGCACGAAGCACGATGGCTATTGGCACAACGAGGCAATCGACAAGGATCGCGGTGCGACCGAGCGCATTACCCTGTTGCCGAGTCTGCGCATCCAGCCCAACGACAGCCTTGATATCGTACTGCGCGGCGAATACAACAAGACGCGCGATGACACCTACCCGAGCCAGTCGCACCACTATTGCCGCAATGATCCCCGGAACCTGTTTCTCGGCGGACCGGTAGACAACGATCTCGTGATCACGACGCAGACGCTCTTCAATCTCATCGTGCTGGGCCAGAATCCGATTCTCGCGGCAGACAACGCGGCCAGGAGCTGCGCCAAACCGGCCGGGAAAGGGTCGGTCAGCGATGAATACAGCGCCCCCGATGGGGAAGATCGAGGGCAGGGTTCCAATCTCGAGATGTGGGGGCTCACCGCCCAGGTGACTCAGGACATCGGTGATATCGGTTCGCTGACCTACGTCGGAAACTATCGCGAGGTGGCGGAAGACATCATCTTCGGGATCGACGCTGCAACGGTCGATCTCTTCGCCGGCCGACGCGTTCAGGACCACTCCCAGATGTCCCATGAAATCCGCTTTGCGTCCGACTTCTCGGAAAAGTTCGATTTCGTGGCAGGGGCTTATTACTTCGAGCAGGAATACGCGATGAAGCAAACGTCATTCGGACTGCTGTTTGCGCCGAACGTCATCCTCGGTCCAGGACTCGGATTGCCGTTCAACGATCCCGTTTCAAGGGGCGTGGCTGGATTCAGCAATCAGAAGAATGACGCGTGGGCCTTGTTTACGCAGGCGAACTGGCACCCCATCGAAGATCTGACGCTTACCGTCGGCGGGCGTTATACCTCCGAGACCAAGGACTTCCTGCATTGTCCGGTCGGTTCGGGGGATCCATCGAAGTCCGTGGATGGCAAGACCAAGGGGTGTCTCAATGTTCCGGCCTATGCTGTGGATTTTACGAAGCCGCCGTTGCCGGGTACGCCAACGCCATTGTTTCAGCTCCAGCCATTGATCGGGAGCGACTCCAGCGGTGGTGTGAGTGGCGGATGTCGCCCGGTTGTTGACCCGTCGACGGGCAGGCAGATCCTTTGCAACAATCGTCTGGGAGCCAAGGAAACATGGACTGACTTCACGCCGATGGCCGGCGTGACCTATCGGTTCACCGACGACATCATGGCCTACTTCACCTTTACGAAGGGATTTACCGCAGGCGGATTCAATGGGCGTGGTGGCAGCGTGTCGACGATCGGGCCATTCGACCCGGAGAAGGCAACCAACTACGAACTCGGCCTCAAGTCCGAGTGGTTTGACCGGCGTCTGCGCGCCAATATCACGGCTTTCGACAGCAAGGTAAAAGACTTCCAGACCGCGTTCATCCGGCCCGCGCCAGGCGGCGGTGGTCAGGAGACGATTCAATCGAATCTGGGTGCGCTGAAGACCGAGGGTGTCGAACTCGAACTGAGTGCCGTGCCGATGGAAGGTCTGACGACCTGGTTCAACACGTCGTATCTGAAAACCCAGCGGGATGGATTCTGTACCGATCCGGATGGTCCGAGTGGTACCGACCCCAACAATCCGCCGTCGCAAGGCGGGCCGTTTTCGCAGGGACTGCCGATCTGTGATACCCCACAACGCATCAATGATGCCGTTGGCAACTTTGTCGGCTGGCTGGTACCCAATGATCTCAATGATCTGAATCCTACTGGCCGATCACCGGAGTGGACCTACTCGGCAGGTTTCGCCTTCGAGCTTCCCTGGAAGGACTTCGGCTCCTTTACCGTCAACGCCGATTGGCTGCATTCAGGCAAACAGACCATTGCCGGATCTCGCGTGAGCGAACTGGATGGCGTACAACAGTTCAACGGTGACTTCATCAGTCACTTCCGTAAGGCGTCGGATATTTTCAATGCGAGCCTGATCTGGCGATCCCCGGAAACCCGCTATGAGGGTTCGTTCTTCGTCAAAAACCTGACGGACGAGAACTACGTGCAAGCCGTGACCAACGTCGCCGGATTGGTGGAAATCCGTGTGCCCAACATCCGTCGTCACTGGGGCCTGGAATTCCGGGTCAATCTGGGCGAGATTTGATGGTCTGACCGCAAACGGGGCACCCACTTTCCGCCAAAACTGTGTAAAGTTCGACGTAGAACACGTGATAGCAGAGAGTGGGTGCAATGACCGATCTGGATTCGTTCCGAAGCGAGACACGGGGCTGGCTGGAAGCCAATTGCCCGGCCAGCTGTAGAGGCAAGGGCAGCGTCCTGCCCGACATGATGTGGGGGGGTCGTCGTCAGACCTTCAATCACCCCGACCACAAGCTGTGGTTTGATCGACTGGTGGAGAAGGGGTACACGGTTCCCACCTGGGCCACGGCCTATGGTGGTGCCGGCCTGACGCCGGAGCAGAACAAGATCCTGCAGGAAGAGATGGCAAAGATCGGTACACGATCGATGCTCTTCAGTTTTGGTATCGCCATGCTGGCGCCTGCATTGCTCGAGTTTGCGACCGAAGAGCAGAAAAAGCTGCATCTCACGCGCGTAGCTCGAGGGGAAATCCGCTGGTGCCAGGGTTACAGCGAGCCAGGCGCAGGTTCCGACCTGGCCAGTCTGCGCACGCGCGCGGTGCGCGAAGGCGACGAATACCTGGTGAATGGCCAGAAGGTCTGGACTTCCGATGCCGATGTCTCCGACTGGATTTTCTGCCTGGTCCGGACCGATCCCGCGGCGCCAAAGCACTTGGGCATCAGCTTCCTGCTGATCGACATGGAGTCACCCGGTATATCGACCTCGCCGATCGAATTGATCAGCGGCTCCTCGCCGTTCTGTCAGACGTTTTTCGACAATGTCCGTGTGCCCGCTTCGCAACTGATCTATCAGGAAAACAAGGGTTGGGATGTCGCCAAGAAACTCTTGCTGCACGAGCGAACCATGCTCGCCGATGGTGGTCGTGGCAGCGCCAGCGGCCCTGCGCGCAAGTCGCTGCTGCAGGTGGCGAGGGACGTTTTGCAAGCGCCCGAAGGGCGATTGCCGCATGCGGCGTTCCGTGAAGAAATCGTGCAGTTCGAGATGGATCGCATCTCCTACGAAGCGACACTCAAGCGCGCCATGGATGGCGTCAAGGCGGGCAAAGGCATGGGGCCGGAAGGTTCGATGTTCAAACTCTACCTCTCGGAAATGAACCAGCGTGGCTCGGACCTGCGGCAGCGCATGGCCGGGCACGAGAGCCTGGTCTGGTCGGGCGAGGATTGTCCGGTGGACGAACGGCAGATCACCCGCGAGTGGCTGTATGGCAAGGCATCAACGATCCTTGGCGGTACGTCCGAAATCCAGCTCAACATCATTTCCAAGCGAGTGCTTGGCCTGCCTGGCGATTGAGGAGTACGCGTCATGTCATTGATTCTGAACGAAGAGCAGGTACAACTTCAGGACAGCGCCAAGAGCTTTGTCGGGGATAACTGGGCGGTCGGCGAGCTGCGCAAGCTGCGTACTGCAACCGGCAAGGGTTATTCGGAAGCGCTGTGGGCCAAAGCTGCGGAACTGGGTTGGCTGGCCATTCCCTTTGACGAGGCCTATGGCGGATTGGGGCTTGGTTACGCCGAACTTGGCATCGTTCTCGAGGAACTCGGTCGTGGCCTGGTGGTCCTGCCCATACTATCGTCCGTTGTGCTTGGCGGTGGTGCCGTTCAACTGGGTGGTTCGGAGGAACAGAAAAAGACCTGGCTGCCAAAAGTCGCCGATGGCAGTGCCATCCTGACGCTCGCCAGCCAGGAAACTGCCCAGCATGACCCATACCGGGTGGCCACTACTGCGGTGAAGGATGGCGCCGGCTGGCGATTGAATGGTCGCAAGGTGCTAGTGCCGGATGGCCATGCCGCCGACCGCATCGTCCTGGTGGCGCGAACATCCGGCACTGCTGCCGAGCGTAATGGACTGACCCTGTTTCTCATCGACCCCAAAACAGACGGGTTCGAGGTCAAGCGCAATCTGCTGCTGGACAGTCGAATCGCTGCCAATCTCCTGCTCAATGAGGTACGACTGCCTGCTGACGCGGTGATTGGCCAGGTCGACCTCGGCGCTGAGGTGCTTGATGAAGTGCTGCTGCGCGCAGCCGTGGCGTTGTCCTCAGACATGGTCGGTGGCATCCAGCAGACGTTTGCCATCACGCTCGAGTACCTGCAGGTGCGAGAACAGTTTGGTGCCAAGATCGGATCCTTCCAGGGGTTGAAACATCGTGCGGCGCGCTGGTTCTGCGAAATGGAACTGTCTCGTTCGATCGTGCTGCAGGCGCTGCGGGCGATTGATGACAAGGCTGAAAACCGGGCCAGCCTGGCTGCGGTTTGCAAGGCCAGGGTGTCCGATACGGCGCGACTTACCGGCAAGGAAGGTGTGCAGATGCACGGTGGCATCGGCGTCACAGACGAACACGACATCGGTCTCTACATGAAACGTGGGCGTGTCTCGGAACTGATGTTTGGTGATGCGGCGTTTCACCGGGATCATTTTGCACAGATGAAGGGCTATTAAGGGTCGCTGCGCTGTTGTACGGCGGTTCGGAACGAACCTGAAAGACTGTCGCAGCATCTACCCAACCAATTGAGGAACGGACCAATGGCGCGAGACACACTGATTGCGATGACCCGCAGGGAAATCGACAACCTTGAACAGGGTCGAATTGATCTCGCACCGGGGATTCTCAAGGTGCCGACCCGACGCTATTTCGATCCGGACCGGTATGCACTTGAGGTCGCGAAGATTTTCAAACGAATGCCACTGGCACTGGGATTTTCCTGCGAAATGCGCAACCCGGGCGATTACCGCGCCATGACCGTGAGCCAGGTGCCGGTGCTGATGGTCCGCGGCCAGGACGGACTGATGCGCGCCTTTGTGAACATGTGCAGTCATCGTGGCAACTATGTCGTCGAAGATGGCAGCGGTACGGCCAAACGGTTTCGCTGCAATTACCACGCGTGGATGTACAACACACACGGTGCGCTCACCAACGTGTTTGAGGAAAAGAACTTTGGCTGCCTCAACAAGAGTGAGCTTGGCCTGACACCGCTGCCCTGCGCCGAGCGGGCAGGTCTGGTCTGGGTCAATCTGGATCCGGCTTCGACTCTGGATATTGATGTGTTTCTGAGCGGCTATGGCGAAATGCTGGAGCATCTTCGATTCGGTGATGCCTACATGGGTGGACGGCAGGAAATCGATGGCCCGAACTGGAAGGTCGCCTATGATGGTTATCGTGACTTTTACCACGTGCCGATTCTTCATCACGACACACTGGGTCCGGAAGGCCCGTTTCAGCCGGACTTCTATGCGTGGGGGCCACATGTACGTGTAGCGACCCCCAAGGGGCATGACCACTTCAAGGGCAGGGCGGAATCGGAGTGGACCAACGACGAAATGACACCGGGTGTCTGGACCATTTTTCCCAACATCTCCATCGCCGGCAGCCCGACCACGGGCTACATGGTGTCGCAGATGTTTCCAGGCAAGACGGTTGGCGAATCGCGGACCATTCAGAACTTCCTGCGCTACGGCGACCCGCTGCAGAAGAATCAGACCGAACTCGACCAGTTCATGGCGTTCATGCGTCATGTGGTCGAAGATGAGGATTACAGTACCGGCAAGAAAGTGCAGACGGCACTGGCTACCGGCGCCAAGGAGTATTCGCTGTTTGGCCGTAACGAGGGAGGCGGACAGCTGTTTCACAAATGGGTCGACGCACTGCTGGAAACCAGCGATGCCGAATTGCCGGCGCTGTTTAACAAGGGCGTATCCCTATAGGCCGTCGACCTGCTGACGTACAGTTTTTGAACATGACAACCGAGTGGAGGAAGCAGCCATGGCTGAGGCAACCATAGACAGAACCATCCAACGATGGCCTGAGCAACAACTTCGGGGTCATCGCATTCCCGGATTGCGTTACACGTCGAAGGAGTTTGCGGAGAAAGAGTGGGAGGGCATGTGGACCAAAGTCTGGCTGCTGCTGGGCCGGGAATCCGAAATGCCGAATTACGGTGACTGGCAACTTGAAGAAGTCGGTGCCGAGAACATCCTCATGGTTCGCCAGAAGGATGGTGGCGTCAAGGCTTTCTACAATATCTGTCAGCATCGGGGCAACCCGCTGGTTTCTGGTGAGACGGGTAGCGTGAAACGGTTTGTCTGCCGCTATCACAGCTGGGCATTCATGCCGGATGGCTCGCTCAACTTTGCGCCGGATGCCGAGGATTTTGCAGAAGGTAATCCTTGCGGCAAGGTCCGTCTTGAAGAACTGCGTTGTGAGACCTTTGCCGGTTTCATCTGGGTCAACATGGATCCGGATTGTGTTGGTCTGAAAGAATTCCTGGGACCGATCTGGGACGACTGGAGCCGCTGGGAACTGCACAAGTGGAAGCGGTATGTCGGTCTGACCACGACGCTGCCCTGCAACTGGAAGGTGGTGCTGGACAACTTCAACGAGTCTTACCACGTGCCGACGGTGCATATGGGTGCGACGATCACGACCAATCGCCGCAAGGTGAACGGCAACATCAATACCAACATCCATGACACGCTGTTCGATCTGTCAAATGAAGGCCACAACCGGATGGTCATGCAGGGTGGATTTGGCGTTGGCAACGTTGACAAGGATGGCAACATCCAGGAGCCGTTAGCAAGCTTGTTGCGCCATTGGGAACTCGATCCCGTCGATTTCAAGGGTCGGCCGGAGGTCACGCGAGTGGCTCTGCATGCGGCCAAGCGGGAGGTTGGCAAGAAAAAGGGCTATACCCATTACGAAAAGCTGCCTGATGAAGCGTTGACCGACGCGTTCCACTACACGCTCTTTCCGAATTTTGCAGTGTCCATCTGGGCAGATGGGTTCCACTTCCTGCGCGCCAGACCGCACGCCACTGACCCAGAACAGTGTCTGTTCGACAACTGGTGGTATTGCAGTCAGCCGGACTGTGAGACCGGGCCGGTGAGCACACAGATTGGCAATTTTCCTCGCGACGCTGAAAATCCTCATGTGGTGTTCGAAGTCGGTGAAGTATCGATGGGCAAGACCATCGACGAGGACATCGAGGTCTTCGTGCGTCAGCAAACCGGGTTCAGATCGCGAGCGTATAAAGGTGTCTACCTCTCGAACCAGGAAAACCGCGTGCGCCGTTATCACGAGTTGATCGACGACTATATCGAGGGGCGTCGGCCGTAGTCCGCGCATGCCGGTCAGAATTTGCTCCGGGAGCGGTCTCTGACCGCGAATGAGTGGGGTTATGGAATTCGCGATCGTGAGATCGCTCTCACAAGATTGGACCACCCTGAAGTTCCCAATATACTGGACCACCCCAACGCTACAAGAGCGGCCAGTTTCCAGACAGGTTGACTCAGCTGTTGTTGGCGGTGAGCAGCCTTGCGATGCAACGAATGCACTGTGCTCAGCGCGGTGAGTGCCCGTTCACCAGCCCGAATCCTTCCGACTTCCACGCCAGCAAAGTCAACAACTCATCGGACGCACCTTCGAGTACCCAGGGACTCAAGGAAAGGAACCAGTTCTCCTGGGTTCGGTAGATGGGGCGTGAGTACCAGGCGAAGAGGGCAGCCCGGCTGGTATCGGTGGTTCGGTTTGAACCGGTGCGATGCCATACCCGACTGTCGAACACCACCATCGTGCCAGCCGGTGCAATGATCGGAACGCTATCGATCTGTTCGTCTGGCCCAGGCATGCGATTCTCCAGATGACTCATCGGCACCACTTCTGTGGCACCGTTGTGCGCCGTGAAGTCGTCCAGCAGCCAGGATACGTTGCATCCTTGCGGCCGCGCTGGCCAGGGTTCAGGCACGAAGATCTGATCAGCGTGCAATCGCCCCCCTTCGCCGCCAGGTAGCGCGATATTGGCTGACAGATTGCCAAGCAGTGCAGGCCAGCCAAGCGTCGCTCTCACCAGTCCGAGCGCGGCCGGATGCTGGACCAGATTCACGAACACCGGATCACGGCTGAGCACATTCCAGACCCGGTGATTGCCCCATCCATGATCGAGGCCGAAACCAATCTTTCGGTTGCCACGTTCGCTGTCCTGTCGCGCCGCGCGATACAGCGCGGTGCGTGCATCGACCAGTTGGTCGGGTCCGAGGACACCCTGGACCAGACAGATTCCGTGTTCACGCAGATCAGACTCTGCCTGGCCAGGATCGGTGGTTGCGGTGGGCAAAGTCACGTTGGCGCCGCTCAGGATCCGGGATCCAACCCCGTCGGATCTATTCCAACAGAATCCAGGCGAATGAAGCGCCGCGGTGGAAACCCCGTCAACACTTTGAAAAACAGACCGAGTGGTCGTGCCGCATCAACCCTGTCACGTTCAGCGCCTTCGACCTCAATCGCCAGGTATTCACCCTTGACACCATCGACCTCAACCTGGACGTTGGGATTCGACAGTGTGTGGCGATACCAGCCGCGTGGCCAGTGATTCACGGCCACGTACAGGGTGTCTTCGATCCGGATCTTCGACAGCACGCGGTCTTTCTGTTCTCCCGCGCCATTTGTTGTGGTGATGACCAGCGTGCCTTCGTTGGTCGGCTGGGTGTAGCCGAGGAACGTCTCGAACGCCGCAACCAGTGCTGCGTAAACCACCAGAATGCCGACCAGCCATTTCAGTGCCTTCATTGTTTCCCCCTTTCTGAAGCTCCGGTAGTGGACAGATCTTACTCGTGCTCAACTGATTCGTCAGGCTGTTCGCTGCCTGTGAGGCGTGTACAGTATTGGCAACAGTTCATGGACAGGGGAGAAACATGTCACGAGACTATGACGTGATCGTGGTGGGAGCCGGTGCAGCGGGTCTGGCTGCGGCACTTGGCGCAAGTCTTGGCGGCGCCAGTGTACTGGTGATGGAAGCGGACAAGCAGGTCGGGGGTTCGTCACGTCTGAGCGGCGGCCACTTCTATGCTGCGGGCACATCGCTGCAGAAGGTGGCGGGCGTTGAAGGCGATTCGGCCGATGCGATGTACGAACATTACATGACGCTCAATCAGTGGCTGGTTGAGCCATCGGTTGTCCGACGTTATTGCGACCTCTCTGCGCCCACCTTCGAGTGGCTGATGGGTCTTGGTGTCGAGTTCACGCCTGAGGGTGTGTATCGATCCGGTGTGAGTTCTGTGCCGAGAGGTCATCGTCCGGAAGGCGCCGGCGAACGGGTTGTCGAAGTCCTCTACGGGCATTGCGGCACACGCAACGTGGACTTCGTTTTCAACACCCGGGTAACCCGACTGCTCACGGATGATGCTGGCCGGATCAGTGGCATTCAGAGTGGAGACGATGTCGCCACGACTGGTGCCGTCATCATGGCGACCGGTGGTTTCGGCGCGAACAAGGAACTCCTCAGTCGTTACTACCCGCAGGCGGCGAAGGCCGACAACTGGTCCTGGTATATCGGCACGCCGATGGCCCAAGGGGATGGCCTTACTCTCGGCCAACAACTCGATGCCGACATCACCGGACACGACCGCGGACTGCTCCTGGTAACGCCCGGGTTCAGTCGCGATCTCGAAGTGCTGCTGCCCGGCTGGATCGTCATGGTCAATGCAGAAGGACATCGATTTGCGGACGAGACGTCTCCCTACACGGTGCTTGGCGGACTCATCCAGAAAGAAGGTGGGCACGCCTTTGCGGTGTTCGACGAAGCGGCGCGAGCAGCCGCCAAACCCAGCGCCGTTTCACGGGCCTACTGGGTCAACGAAGTATTGGAGGCCAAAGCCAACGAAGGGCGAATTGCGAGGGCTGGAACGCTGGGTGAACTGGCAAAAAAAATCGGCGCCGATCCTGCTGTACTCGAAGGCACCATTGCGCGATACAACGCCGATTGCCTGGCGGGCAGGGATTCGGTGTACTTCAAGGATTCTGCCTCCGGGATGAGGCCAGTGGTAGCCCCACCATTTTATGCCGCAGAAATCAGGCCCGCGATCATCTGCTGGACCGGCACCGGTCTGCGCATCGACGCCGATACCCGTGTGCTGCGACGTGATGAGCGCGCCATACCAGGATTGTTTGCAGCCGGGGAGACGGTTGGCTCGCTGCATGGTGATCGTTACATCGGCGGGGGTGGTTCTTATGGGCCTTGCGTCGTATTTGGCAGGCTCGCAGGTGAGAACGCCGCCAATTATGTGAAAGCACTGGCGTAGGCGCGCGCTCCAGACTGAGGAGTGAGGCTGTTGGATTCGCGCTCAGGAGAGCGCTCCCACTCCAGGAGATCACTCCCTCATCAGCAGATCGCTCCCACCTCCGTGATCCCGATTTGAAGGCAAAAAAAGCCAGGCCACTCACGCGGCCCGGCTTTGAGTGTCAACCTGTCAGATCAGCGGTTGCCAAGCTGGTAGGTGAGTTCCAGGCCCATGATCCGGGCCTGCGTCGTTTGTCCGGACTGGCGGAAGTTGTAGGCTTCGCCGGCTTCGATGATCTGCAGCAGCGCTGCATCATCCAGGATATTGTTGACAAACGCACCAACGATCCACTTCTGGTCTTCGCTGCGCCAGGTTCCTCGCAGATCCAGACGGCCAAACGAATCCGCGCGGTTGTCCGGATCCTCGAAAGAGGAGAAGTAGACCTCATCCGTCCAGCTGTACGTCGTGCTGACCTCAATACTGGAACCGCCTGCCAACGGCCACTTGTAGCTGGCCCAGCCGAGCATCTTCCATTCGGGTACCTGCAAGAGCTGGTTGCCCTTGATGTCCTGGGTGATCGCTTCGAAGTTGGGGTACAGCGAGGGTGGTGCACGGAAGTCTGCAGGGTCGGAAATCAGGAGTGACTTCGTGTACTTGCTGGGTGTGTAGCTGAAGTTGCCACCAAAACTGAGATTTTCCGTGGCGAGCCAGAGCACTTCTGCTTCGATCCCAAAAACTTCTGCCCCTGGCGCTGGAAGTACCGAGGTGGTCGTACCGCCGAGATCTGAAACTTCGGTTGCAAAGGTGTGGATGGTCTCGTAGTCGTACAGGTAGATCGAGCCGTTGATCTGCAGGGCGTTGTCCAGCCACTGCGACTTGTAACCGATTTCGTAGGCGAGGAGTTCTTCCGGTTCGTAGGTCGGGGTTCGGCTGAAGTAGACGAGGCTGTAGCCACCCGAGCGATAGCCGGAGGTAGCCGAAAAATACAACAGGGTATTGTCCGAAACGTTCCAGTCGAGATTGATCCGACCGGTCCACTTTTTGTCCTTGCGTTTGAACGGACGGTACACCGACAGTGCAAAGGGGATGCCGCCATTGGTGGCTGCCGGGGTTGGCGTAAATGTGCCATCTGGGTTGGCAATCAGTCCGCCGTTGACAAGATTGACCCCGGGCACCCCGCCGTACAATGCGAGGAAGCCTGGATTGCCCACCGCATCGGTGGCACCGGTCTCGGAGTAGCGGAACAGGTTCTCTTCTGCGGTGACTTCATCCCACGCGTAACGTGCGCCAAGCGTCAGGGTGAACAACTCGTTGATATCCCACACAGCCTGGGTGTACGCGGCAAACGCGTCACGCTCTGTCTTGGTGGCATAGAGCAGGTCAGATCCAATGCTGTTGATGCCGTGCGTGACGTCGAGGTTCGGATCTGTGCCGTTGTCACCATACCACCGCGATGTGTACAGGTTGTTGGTTGGAGCAAGTATTGGTGTGCCGTTCGCGTTGGTACCGACCTGGATATTGCCAGGGTTGCCAACAGAAACGTTTCGAGCACAGGTCGCCAGGGCATTTGCCGTCCGGCAGGCATCTCGCGCGCTGTACAGATCTGCCATCGGGCGGGCACCAAACGCGAGGGAGGATGCACTGATTCCGGTCAGGAACGGCGCGCCGATCGCGGCTGCTGCGCCTGCTGATAGGGCAGTCCGGTCGTTGTAAGGTGTGGCATAACGCGTTTCTCCCGGAGCGGTCGAATAGAAATCACCGCGCTGATCGATCGTCGCGCTGTACAGGAAAACACCTGACGTGAACGAAATGTTGTCGGTGATGTCGACAAAAGCCTGGAGTTCATGAGAGTCGTAGTCCGCCTCATGATTCACGTAAAACTGTCGGTCGTGAAACAGACTGCCGGTGTTGTCGTCATCGGTAATGCGCTGGTAAGCCAGCGTGTTTTGACCGTACAGGTACTTCACCTGGATGGCATCCGTGATGTCCCAGGACACGTTGAACTGGGTACCGCGCTGCTTGAAGGACTCCCAGTTGAATCCGTTGCTGGCGGCGCAGACGTCCTTGCCGTTGGTGGAACCGCCGTCGAAGATGCAGTCGTTGTAACGGGCAGCGTCTGCGGCAGAGGTATTGTTGAATCCGGTCAGCGAGGCAGCGGCATTCTGGAACCCGTTCAGGTTCGGTGCGGCAATCACGCCCGGGTTGGCACCGTAGTGGTCGATGCCCGCACGCAGGGACTGCGCCTGACGGACGACGCCGGTGACAGGGTCAGTGAAATTGAGCAGAGGCCTGGAGACATCGTTGAAGTCCCGCGCCAGCCGGCTGGTGGTCTGACCGGGGGTGACAAAGCGATAACCCGGCACCAGTTCGGTGGTGTTACGCACCTCCCGCCCGGATTCCTTGAGTACGACCAGCCCGCCACCATTGGCACCGCCAAACACACGGTCGTTGTCCATCCAGTTGCGACGCAGGTTGAATTCAACGGTGTCGATGGGTGTCCACTTCAATTGCACCGCGATGTTTTCGTCGCCGCGTGAATCAAAATCGCCGCCACGCGGACCGATGTCCTTGATGGTGCCATTCTGGTCCCGTGTGCTGAAGTTGACACGAGCGGAGAGTTGATTCTCGATGATCGGACCACTCAGGACGCCGTAGTACTCTTCCGTGCCTTCGGTGCCGATTACGGTTTTGACCGCGGCTTCGAGCTCGTCAGTGGGTGCCTTGTAGAGAATGTTGATGGCGCCACCAACTGCGTTACGACCGTACAGGGTGCCCTGGGGTCCACGCAGTACTTCAATACGCTCGACATCCCAGAAAGAGGCACCAGTCGCCGTCAGCAGGTCTTCCGAGTAGATGCCGTTCATGTACGTGGCCACACCTGGATCACCGCCCAGCGCACGGAAGTTCCGGCCAACCCCACGCACGGTGGCGTCATACGGTTGAATGGTGGTGGCAGGAATGTAGTTCTGCAGATCTTCCTGGTTGCGTATTCCAAAATCTTCCAGGAATTCGCCGGTAAAGGCGGTGATCGAAATTGAAGTGTCCTGGATGGACGCTTCACGTCTTTCTGCGGTGACGATGACTTCCTCGATCTGGCGCCCGCTGCCTTCGGCTGCAGATACCAGAGCCGGAAGAAACAGTCCTGCGCCAATGGCGCTCGCAAGCAACCCCGCGCGATTGCGCACTCGCTTTTGCATGGTGTGTTTCCCCTCGATGAGACCCTGTTAAACCCCTCCGGTAGACAGCTTCTGCATCCTCCAATGCAGAACTACCCCGGACGTTATACGAGTCTTGACCCGAGCCTGTCAAATTGGAATGTGGTTATACCAATTTGGCCTGTAGTCGTTCATAAATCGGTAAACACTCCATGCCGTCCCTTGCCCGCCGCAAAACGTGCGGCGCCGGCTTGTGTCTCGCCGGTGCGGATAACCGCCAAACCCAGGCGGGTCTCTTCCTGCAACGCCTGCGCCTGCGTGAGCGACCACTGCAGGTACGACGACTCACGGTCCGAACGCAGGCACTGCTGCGGAAAGTTCGAAAGTTGCGTCGCCAGTTCGATAGCTGCTGTAAGTGCCTGACCGGGTTCAACAAGACGATTGGCCAAGCCCATCATTCGGGCTTCTTCACCACTCACGCCGCGACCGGTCAGGATCAGATCCATGGCATGGCTGTGGCCAATCAGCCGTGGCAGGCGGATGGTGCCACCATCGATGAGCGGTACCCCCCAGCGTCGACAATAAACACCAAACACTGCATCGCGAGCGGCAACACGCAGATCGCACCAGCACGCAAGCTCAAGGCCCCCGGCCACGGCGTGACCTTCGATTGCCGCGATCACCGGTTTGGACAACATCATTCTGGTTGGCCCCATCGGTCCGTCGCCATCGGTCCGGACACGATTGCCTCGTCCCGTAGCGACTGCCTTAAGGTCGGCACCTGCGCAAAACGTACCCTCTGCGCCGGTCAGGATTGCAACGCCCAGGTCCGGGTCGGCATCAAACTCGAGAAACGCGGCAGCCAGCAGCAGGGCGGTAGGCCCATCGACGGCGTTGCGTGCCTGCGGGCGATTGATGGTGATGATGGCGGTGCGGCCACGGGTTTCGGTGTAAACGTCGGTCATGCGCCCTCCGGGAATATTATTATCTTTTAGATTCAATAGGTTGAAAGTGTAAATTCACCTGATAGCTGAGATTGTCTGCTCTGAGGGTCTGCGACTGCGAATCCAACCCCCTCATTCTTCTGATGCCAGTTCATAACGCAGGATGCGGCCATTCTGCGTTGCCGATTCCAGCGCCACCCACTCTTTGTCGTCTGCATACCAGACATCGATCTTCAGTTTTTCGGCATGCAGTGAGTACCGATTGGCCGGCGTTCCGATACCGCGTACCTGCAGTGTTTCAACACCCACGGGTTCGACCCGCACGGCCATATGTTCACCCGTCTGGACATTGAGCAGCCTTGATTGTTTGAGCATCAACGGATTCCAGTAGGCAAAAGTCATGACGCAACCTTCCAGCGTCTTGCCGCTGGTGAGGGTGGTCAGCTGGAACAGTCCGTCGGCAATGGCGCCGTCGACCAGATAGCGGTCGCTGTTTTCCCGGGTTTCGGAGTTCATTTGCTGCAGGCAGTCGCCTTGCCAGCGTTCCCGTGATCGGTGGGTGTATCGGTAGACTTCGACAAACAGGATCTTCACCCGAAAGCTGGCATCGCTTTCGACACGCCGTTCGGGACCGTCGCCGATCACGACGAATCGATGGGTGCCGATAGGCTTGCCGTCGAGGAGGGCGTTGTAGTTCCAGACCTTGCTGGTTTCTGCTGCAGCAAGCGCTGGCAGCGCGATCAACAGCGCGAACAGGAGACGAGTAAAACAATGTAGGGAGTTCATGGTGTAACCGGGAGTGACCGTGTTGGAAATCCGTTCAGGCGGTTGGCCAGAACGGCGAGTAGCGGCGTCGCAATCCCCCAACCGATGGCCAGCGCGATCAGTGCGGGCTGTTGATCGTGAAACTCCATCGCGCCAAGCCGGGCGCCACCCAGGTAAGCAATCGGCCCGCCAGCCGCACCCAGCACCGAGGCCAGGAGCAGCTTCGACTTGATCCACTTCATGCTGACGTTGAAGGTGGTGGCAAAAATCATCCAGAGGGTGACCATCCAGACGGGTGCAGTGCCTGGTAACAGGGCCCCATCGGCAAAACTGACCCAGCCGGTTTGCAGCAGCGCGGTATCCCAGATCCAGCCGATGACTCCGGCGCTGAGGATCAGCTTGAGTTCGGCGGGTCGATCCAGCGCAGTACTCAGATGCCACGCAAGGATCACGATGGCAATTCCGGCGCCGGCAAATGGGTACTGCCAGGCACCACCCAGCACGCAGGCGAACCATCCAAGTTGAAAGGCGACGAAGTTGGCTAGCATGGTGTGGTCACGGCGTTTCCTTTCTCGTTCTGCAGATCAGTGGTCGTCGTCCGCGAGCCGGGGTCAGAGATGCTTGCGAATTACTTTGGTCAGTATGCCAGAGCCTTTCGATGACAGCGGTTGTGTGGCAGGCAGCTGGCGTTGTTAAGATGGCGGGACAAGGGCTGACCCAAGCGACCTTGAACAGCGGCGACAAAAAGAGGGAGAAACACCGCAGTGACCAAGCAGGCTGATGAAAATTCTGTATCCGACCGTATTCGCGCCCGGGTCCGGGCAGCGGGTCGACGGTTTCATGCCAACGACAACATCCACGAGTTCATCGAGCCCGGTGAACTCGATGAACTGCAATCCGATGTACAGGCTCGAATGCAGGAGGTGCTTGAAGCGCTGGTGATCGACACCGAGAGCGATCACAACACGCAGGAGACCGCTAAGCGCGTCGCCAAGATGTATGTTCGGGAGGTGTTTGGCGGGCGATTCACGCCAATGCCGCCGGTGACCGAATTCCCGAACGTCGCGCTGCTCAACGAACTGATGATCATAGGTCCGATTACGGTCCGTAGTGCTTGTTCACATCACTTGTGCCCCATCATGGGTCGGGTATGGGTTGGTGTCATGCCCAACGAACAATCGGCGTTGATCGGTTTGTCCAAGTATGTTCGCCTCATCGACTGGGTGCTGTCGCGTCCGCAGATCCAGGAGGAGGCCATCGCTCAACTGGCCGACCTGCTGCAGGACAAGATGCAGCCTGACGGACTTGCCATCGTCATGGAGGCCGATCACTTCTGCATGCAGTGGCGTGGCGTGAAGGACATGAATTCGCGGATGACCAACAGCATCATGCGCGGGTCGTTTCTGAAGGATCCGAACCTCCGGCGGGAGTTTCTTTCGCTCATGCCCGGCAACACCAAATAGCAACCATTTCAACTACAGATCGCAACCACAAATAACGGAGCGGGGCGAACACGATGTTGGTACGACTCCTTTACGCCAGCCGGGCACTCGAGGTCATCGATCCGGCGCTGCTCGAATCGGTGCTGGCTGCATCCGTGCGAAACAATGCCGAACACGGGATTACCGGAATTCTCTGTGCGTACCAGAACGGGCGCATCTTTGTGCAGGCGCTGGAAGGCGCCCGGGACGAAGTGAATCGACTCTATGACATCATCGTCAGGGATCCTCGCCATGTTGACGTCACCCTGTTGCACTACGAAGAAATCATCGAGCGATCATTTTCCAGCTGGCGTATGGGGCGAGTGGATCTGAACCGGGTGAACATCGGTACGATCATGCGTTACTCGGCCCACAACACTCTCGATCCCTTTTCACTGTCGGGTGAGACAGCGTTGGCGCTGTTGCTCGAACTGGCCACAACCACCACGGTGTTGAGTCGCAATTAGGTGTGTGGTCAATGTCAGAACGCTTTTGTGGGAGCGATAGCCCTATTGAAGAGGCGATAGCGAAGTTGCAGGAGCGATGGCGAAGTTGTGGGAGCGATCTCCAGATCGCGAATCGCATCCTGAACCAACCGGTTTCGCGATCAGGAGATCGCTCTCTCTCATTCGCTACAAACGGCACAATCATACCGTGAATAACCACCCTGAATTGACAGCTACCGAAGAGGCACCATCGATGACCAACCGACTCCTGATCCTCCTGCTCTGTACGTTTATCGCGCCAGCGGCTTTGGCGGATCAATTCAGCGCCACCGGGATCGGCGTTCGGGATCTTGAAGCGTCGAAGAAGTTCTATAGCGAAGCGCTTGGCCTGACGGTGCTGCGGACCTATGAACTGGGCTACCTGAGTGAAGTGGTCATGGGATACCCGGTAAGTGCAGGAGCGAGAGGTCCGGTGGTAGTGCTGATGAACTGGCCCAACGACAAGGACAGACAATACGACGGCAATCATGTGAAGCTTGTGTTTGAGGTCGCCGATCCCGTCGCGGTGATCGAAAAGATCCGCGCCCTCGGTGGCAAGATTGATCGTGAAGCCACTGCTCACGAGGCGTTGCCGAATGCGCTCATCGGCATGGGTCGGGATCCGGACAACTACGTCATCGAAGTGATCAAACGCTGAGCGATCCGTCGTTGTCGGTCATCGTTTGCCTGGCAGGAACACGGGCACTGGCGGGATGCGACCGCCGGCCAGGGACCACAATGCGAGAGGCACCTCCATGCTGACCGTCACGGATGCCAGGCCCCTGGGTGAGTTTGGTGGCCGGATGTGACGGAGGTAACCACCATTGGAACTCTACGAAGAACCACGCGGTAGCGACAAAGCCCGGCCACGACATGGCCAGGAACTGACGTCGGGAGTTAGCCGCCGAGTCGAAGTTGAACAGGAAAGGGGGCAGCAGTGATATGACGGGGCTGATGATCGTACCTGGTGTCCTGGCACCCAGCCAGTGTCCCCATTCGTGCAACTGAAAGGCGACCAGTCCTGCGCCGATGGCAGCGGGCAGGGCCAATGTCTGGACTGTCGTTGCGAGGAACCAGAATGACAAGGCAAGCAGCACCAGGACAGCATCGCGGGCTGCAAATCTGTACATGACACGTTCTGTTGATCGACCAGGTTGCATCTTGCCTGCAAGCCTGCTCAATTGACCACGCAAATTCACATTGAAGGGGGCGGGTATGGGGGCAGAGCAACGACTGGCCGGCAAGACTTGCATTGTCACCGGCGGTGCCAGCGGCATTGGCGAAGCGGTGGTGCGCCGCTTTGTTTGGGAAGGGGCGCAGGTGCTGATCGCTGACTGGAATCTGGCCGGTGCCCGGCAACTGGCGCAAACACTTGGATCACAGGTTGCGGCCATACAGTGTGATGTTGGCAGCGAACCCGCTGTCAAAGCGGTTGCCGATGCTGCCATCAGCCGCTGGGGCAAGGTGGACGTGCTGGTCAACAATGCGGGTTCCGAACTCAACCGCAGTTATGAACAGACCACCGTCGAAGAATGGGACCGCGTGCTGGATACCGATCTCAAGGGTCCGTGGCTGTTCTGCAAGCATGTCGTTCCGCACATGGTCAAAGCCGGTTGTGGCAGTGTGATCAATGTATCGTCACTCAACGGGCTCGTCGGCTTCCCGCTGTCAACGGCCTATGGCAGCGCCAAGGGTGGCCTGGTCGTTTTCACCAAGGATATCGCCATTGAACTGGCAAGCAGCGGGGTGCGCTTCAACTGTGTTTGCCCGGGCGTCATTGCGACGCCGATGATGGAGCGGTGGACTGATCTGATGCCGGACAAGTCCGCAGCCCAGCAGATGCTGCGTGGCGTCATGCCCATTGGTCGGATGGGTACAGCTGACGAAGTGGCGGGTGCCATTTACTTTTTTGCCTCGGATGATTCGGCGCTTTGTCAGGGATCCGTGCTGTCGGTCGATGGTGGTTTTGTTGCCCAGTAGCGAACATAGGGAACCACCGACGCCTGCTGCGCAGACTCGCAGGCCCGGTGTTCGGATCCCTGTACTCGAAACATGGGGTCGTTGAAATGAAAAAACCGGGCAGAACATCCGGGCAGCGGCCGGTCGCCAGGCCTCTCCTGCTGTTTGTGCTGCTGGGTATCGTGAGCGTTGGCGTGTTTGTCATCCAGAGTGCGTTGGATGGTTCATCACCGCAACACCTTGTGGCATGGTTGCTGGCTTACGATGTTGAGCGCGCCCAGGATGTACTCGGCAATCTGGCGCAGGTCCTGGCAGCGGTGCTGGCGGTCGCGGTCACCGTCGTCGCGATCGTGGTTGAACTGGCCGCCAACCGGTACAGCCACGAGATCACGCGGCTGTTCCTGCGTGAACCGGTCAACTTCGTAGTGCTTGGTCTGCTGGTGGTCACGACCGTGCTCTGCGTGTGGACTGTTGTGTTCATGAGCGATGCCCGTTCAGATGCCTTGCTGCCACAGGCCGGTTTTGTACTGACGCTCGCCCTCGGTACGCTGAGCCTTCTGCTGCTGGTTCCATACATGTATTTCGTGTTCATGTTTCTGTCACCCCTGAGCGTCATTGAACGCATCTGCAAGGATGCCTATGGGGTCATCCAACGAGTAAATGGTCGGCACATCGAGCGGGATCAACACCGCGTGCTGGAAACTGTCGACGAATTGCAGGACGTTACGCGCAGTGCCCTGCAACAAGGTGATCGCAGCATCGCCATGGCTGCCGTCAATGCCATGACCACGCTGATGTTCGACTATGGCAAGGAACGGGCGCGCATGCCGGCCGCCTGGTTTGTGGTGTCTGGTACCGTGACCGAAGATCCGGACTTCATTGCCCTTGCGCCGGAGTACGTCCAGGAGGTTCGCGAGCGAGGTACTTGGCTGGAGCAGAAGATTTTCCGCCGCTACGTTGCATTGATGGGTCAGGCCTCACCACAATCCAGGGATGTGGCTTACCTGATCGGCATCAATACCGGGCGGATCGCCATGGAGCTTGGCAATACCAGGCCCGAACTCCTCGAACTTGCACTGCGCACGTTCAACAGCTACCTGCGAACCACCATCGGCAGCCGGGATGTGCGGACGGCCTATTATATGATGCATCTCTACCGTCAGATTGCGGAGCATCAATTGGGGCAGCGTCAGTCGCGGACCAGCGTCGAGATCGCGATCTACATCGCCGACTATGGACGGCTGGCACAGAAGATGGGCCTGACCTTCCTGCTCGAAACCGCTGCGCACGATCTGGTGGAACTGATCGAGGAAGCCGCTGACAAGCAGCTCGACGTAGTCGACCCGCTCCTCGATATCCTGCTCACCCTGGATGAGGAGGCACGTGCCGAGGATCAGGTGGAAAGTCTGCTCGGTGTACGGCGTGCCCAGATTCAACTGGCGACCGGCTTTCTGCTGCGTGGCTGGCAGGCCCGAGCCGACCGTGTGGTCAATGATCTGGCCATGGAGCGACCAGAGCGCCTGGAACGCCTGCGTAGCGGCCTGGAAACCGATGATCGCCAGCAGTTCTGGGAACTCACCGACCGCGGGACCAACTTTGCGTGGCTGTCGCCGGCACGCCGCCCGCATTTGAAGTCGCTGTTTGATGCCCTGTCGGAGCGCGTTGCACGCAAGGCGGCCGATAAATCCGGACTGACACCATTCTGATCTGAACCATCGATAATCGACCGTCTCACCACCCATTGGGCAGACCATTTCCCGGAGACCAATCCCGTGACCATTCAATCTCTGCTGGCCCGCCGTGATCGATTGCTTGGCAAAGGTACTCCGCTGTTTTATGAAGAGCCCTTGCATATTGTTCGCGGCGAGGGGGTACATCTGTTTGATGCGGATGGACGCCGTTATGTCGACATGTACAACAACGTGCCCTGTGTCGGCCATGCCAATCCGGCAGTCGTTGCCGCAATGTCCCGGCAACAGGGTACGCTGAACGTACACAGTCGGTACCTCCATGAAGGCATTCTCGACTACGCCGAACGGCTCGCGTCGCTGCATGGACCGAACATCGAGTCCCTGGTCTTCAGTTGTTCAGGTACCGAGGCCAACGAAGCGGCACTGCGGATGGCGCGCATTGCCACGGGCAAGCGAGGAGTGATCTTCAGCAGTGGCACCTATCACGGCAACAGCGAGACCGTCGGTATGCTCAGCGGTGGGCGACGCCGATCCTCCGCCAGTCCGGAGATCGCGTCCTTTCCATTTCCTGACCTCTATCGTCCATTGGCTCAGGGCCTGAATGAAGATGCCCTGGTTGATGCCTATCTCGAACAGATTGACGCGGCGATCCGGAAACTCGAGGCCAGTGGCGCAGGCGTGGCGTGTCTCATTGTCTGTTCGATATTTGCCAATGAAGGGCTGCCGGACGTTCCTGCGCAATTCATGCTGCGTGCCGCAGCGCGGGTACGTGCAGCGGGTGGACTGATCATTGCTGACGAAGTCCAGGCCGGTTATTGCCGTACGGGCCGTTGGTGGGGCTATGAGGTAACGGGTTTCACACCGGACATCGTCGTCACGGGCAAGCCGATGGGCAACGGGTTGCCATTGGCTGCGACCGCCGCCAGTCAGTACATTGTTGAACGCTTTCGAGCCATGACGGGATATTTCAACACGTTTGCATCCTCGCCCCTGCAGGCCGCCGTTGGCATGGCGGTGCTGAATGAGATCGAGCGGTTGGACCTGCGCCGTCACGCCACAGCGGTCGGTTCGGTACTGAAGGCCGATCTGCGTGAGCGAGCGCCTGGTCATGACTTCATAGGTGATGTGCGTGGTCAAGGACTGTTCATCGGTATCGAAATGGTGAAGAGCAAGGCCGGCAAGGAGCCGGATGTCGAACGCGCCCGATGGTTTGCCAACCAACTGAAGGGCCGCGGATTTCTGACCAGCAACGCAGGTGCCCTTGGCAATATTCTCAAGATCCGGCCACCGCTGGTATTTTCACAAGCCGATGCCGACGCCTTCATGGCTGCCTTCGATGCAACCCTCGAGCAGGCCGGATGACGGATAGCGAAAGCCAGGACGTTCAGACCGAGGCGCGCTACCTGGCGGCGGCGGGCGAGGCGGTTGGCTGCTTTCCCGTGACGGTTCATTCGCTCGACCTGATCAACGTGTCAGAAAACATCACCTGGCGTGTCACCGACCCGGTGGGTGCGCGCTTTGTCCTGCGCCTGCATCGTCCTGGTTACCACACGCTTGCAGAACTGAATGCAGAGCGATTATGGATACGCGCCTTGCAGGCTGCCGGTATCCGCGTGCCGCAGGGCATCCGCACCGTCAGAGGTGATGAGTACGCCACAGTGCGAATCGGTAACTCGCAGGAGTGGCGCCATGCAGGGCTCGCATACTGGGCAGACGGCGAGGTGCTGGGTGATCAGATCGAATCCCGGGCCGGGTTTCTGGAAGACCCTTCGCTGGTTGATCGCTGGTTCGGACAGCTCGGTGCACTGATTGCCATCATGCACAATCAGGCCTGCGCCTGGCCCGTGCCCGCAGCATTCAAACGCCATTGCCTGGATGCCGATGGACTGATGGGTGTGCAGCCGTTCTGGGGGCGGTTCTGGGAGCATCCGGCGCTCCTGCCGGAACAGGCTGCACAACTGTCACAAGCACGTGCACACCTGTATCGGCTGCTGAGTGAACTCGACAAGTCTGCGGACACCTACAGCGTCATTCATGCTGACCTGCACTCGTACAATCTGCTGGTGCATGGTGAGGCGCTCGCGGTCATCGATTTTGATGACGCCGGTTTTGGCTGGCACGCCTACGACCTTGCGGTGGCACTGCTGCCCTACCGGACGGTGGCCACGTTCAGCCATATCCAGGACGCGGTGCTGCGTGGGTATCGCAGTTGTCGTCCGCTTGCGGAAACCGTGACGGCGGTGATTCCCACTTTCCTGCTGGTTCGACGCCTCGCCATAGTGGGCTGGTTGATGCACCGCCCGGAACTGGGTCGGTCGCTTGAGCCCAGCGTGATCGAATCACTCTGCGAGGCCGCAGGCACCTGTCTCGAGACCTGATCGGGATCAGCGCCCCGACGCCTGCAGGGCGTCGTCGAAAATGGCAACCGCCCGGGTCCAGCCCGCCGACGCACCCCGAATCTTGTGCGGGAAGCAGGAGACGTAGAACCCGCTCCCGGGCAGCGATTCGAGGTTATGCAGTTTTTCGATGTGACAGTAGCCGATATCGCGGCCGGCCTTGTGGCCTTCCCAGATCAGCGAAGCATCTTTGGACGCGGCGTACTTGCCAGCGGTGTGCACAAACGGCGCGTCCCAGCTCCAGGCATCGGTGCCGGTGAGGCGAATCCCGCGTTCAAGCAGATACATGGTTGCGTCATAACCCATACCGCAGCCAGCGGACACATAGTCTGAATTGCCATATCGCGAACCGGCCCGCGTGTTGATCATGACGATCTCAAGTGGCGACAGGGTGTGACCGATCCGTTCAAGTTCGGCGGCCACATCGTCAGCGGTAACCACGTACCCATCCGGAAATTGCCGGAAGTCGAGTTTTACGCCGGGTTGAAAGCACCAGTCGAGCGGTACTTCATGAATGGTCAGCGCAGATTTTTTCTCGCCCAACGCGGCATCCATGGTGCTGTGAAAGTGGTATGGCGCATCGAGGTGGGTGCCGTTGTGGGTCGAGAGCCGCACCGTTTCCACCGCCCAGCCTTCACCGTCGGGAAGATCCTCCTTTCGTAAGCCGGGAAAAAAGGGTGCGATCTGCGCGAAGGTATTTTCGTGCGTGAAATAGCGGATCGATGGGGCCATGCCCGGTGGATCAGAGGCGACATCGTTTTCGAGAAAGATGGACAGATCAACGAGACGGCGTGGCATGGGTGCTCCTGGTGAACCCGGATCCGTGGCGGGAATCATACCGGATGTACCTGCGCCATCGGTCGGGATCAGCGCATCTGAAGTTCGCCCGCTTTTTCTTCAGCGGTGCCTGGGACACTGGAGCCTTCGTCACCGGTGCCGTGCATGAGGAAACCGAGGATCAACCGGCACAGGGCGTCTTCAAATCCGGCGTCCTGCAGCAGGTTCTCATCGTGCAGGAGCGCCGCACGCAGCGCCCCACTCACGGCACGGGCGAGGACAAAGCGCTGGATGAAATCAAGGTTCGGGATGAATCCAGCCAACGGTCCGCTCGAAGAGAATGATGAGGTCAGGAAGTGAAGTCCGTGCTTCATGATCTCCTCGTCGATCAGATGTGCGTGACCGCTGCTGGCGAGTGCCTGCAGCAGCCGCTTGCGGGCATGCAGGCGGCCGTCGAGGGCGCCGAGCATGATCCGGACGGCCGCATGGACCGTCGTTGCCAACAGCGACTGCCAGTTGTCGCTGGTATCCTGAACGAGGGTGGCTGGCTGTGGAGCAGCCGTTCGCGCCGAAACGGGAATGGCGTCCAGCCGAACAAACGTTTTTTCCACCTCGCGTTTCACCAATGCGAGCAGCAGCGCATCCTTGTCCGGAAAGTACTGGTACAAGGTGCCGATACTCACGCCCGCGACTGCGGCGATGCGATTGGTAGTCAGCGCACCGAGGCTCTCGGACTCGAGGATTCGCAAAGCAGCCTCGAACATGAGTTCAAGCTTGGCTACCGCGCGATCCTGACGTGGAGATCTTCGTGTAATCCTTTGATTATCATTAATTTTTATGAGCGTTCCGGTACGCAGAAAACGCGAGTTTGTAAACATGAGCGTTGCTCATATCATGATTGAATAATAACTGAGGTTGAACAGAGCTGCCATGCCGGAACTTACCAGTATCCTGCTTGTTGCCGGGCCCTTTGTGTTGATCGCGTCGCTCCTCGAAGCGCTGGTGCTGACTCAGCGTGCCCGTCGGCTGAGGGAGCAGAACAGTAAGCAGTTCGCGGCCACAGACCACTCCCGCAGAGTGGTGGGGTCATCAACGACTTTCGCGGTCGGAGAACGCTCCTGCGCAGACTGCTCCTGCCAGGCGCCGGAGACGCTGTCGACTGGTGTTGATGTGGGAGCGATCTCCAGATCGCGAATCCCACCACCAGTTGCTGAGGTCCAAATCGAAGATTACGACTGGCGGGCCATGGGCGTCAGCCTGCTCGATCAGGTGGGTCGCGGCCTGATGCGGCTGGTGCCGATCACACTCGCGGCACCTGCGTTTGCACTGGCCGAAGACCACCGGCTGTTCGATCTCGAGCTCAATTCCGTGTTCGCCGTGCTGTTACTCTTTTTCGGTCAGGAGTTCCTGTACTACTGGTTTCACCGCACCGCACATCGAGTCCGGTTTTTCTGGGCCAACCATTCGGTGCATCACTCGCCGAATCAGCTGAACCTCTCGGCCGCCTACCGGCTGGGTTGGTTTGGTCAATTTGCAGGTGCCGCCATCTTTTTTACGCCGCTGGTATGGCTTGGTTTTGACCAGACGGTAGTGCTGACTGTGGTCGGCATCAATCTGCTGTACCAGTTCTGGATTCACGCCACCTGGATCCCGAAACTCGGGCCGCTTGAGTACGTGCTCAATACACCGTCAGCGCACCGTGTCCATCACGCGTCGAATCTGCGCTATCTCGATGCCAATTATGGTGGAGTACTGATCATTTTTGATCGCCTGTTTGGCACCTGCATTGAAGAACACGACGACGAGCCTTGTGTTTATGGCTGGGTCAGGCCAATACGCAGCTACAACCCACTGCGAATTGAACTGACCCCGTGGACCAGCTTGTTTCGTGACGTCTTTGGTGCGCGGTCCATGGCTGACGCGCTGGGCTTTTTGTTGCGCCCGCCGGGCTGGCGACCGGATGGCCCGGGAGAAACGACCGAAGAATTGAGAGCTCGGGCGGGAATGGGTCAGATAGAGGCGATCCAACCGGCATACCAGGCCTCCGATGCCGCTGTTTCCTCTTGATTCCAGTGTAACAAGCCCGGACGCAACCCAACAGACTGGTTTGTTGGCATGTAGCGGCGTACAACGCCCAACTTCTCAGTGTCCGGAGTGTGTCTCATGCCCAATCGTCGCCCGGTGGCTCGCCAGCAGGCATCCAGGCAACTGCTTCGGACATTGACCGACAGTCCGGCATTGCCGGCATTTGTCCGTCAGCTGCCGTCGCCGATTCTGAAGCGGTTGATCGAACACGTCGGCGTGCGCGATGCCGGCAGTCTGGTCGCGCTGACGACTACGCATCAGTTGCGCGAAGTGTTTGAAACGTCGCTTTGGCAAACGCTGATACCCGGCCAGGAGGAAACAATCCGGCCGGAGAAGTTCATGGAGTGGCTTGATGTCCTTCTGGAAGTCGGTCCGGGCTTTGCAGTTGAACGACTCATGGCGCTGGGTGAAGCGTTTGTCGTGCTCAACTTTGCCCCGCTCATCACTGTGTTGCAGGCGAGTGTTGCTGCGGGGCACCGTGATGCACCGCCGTGCGGCTGCGCCCTGTGTGAAATTACTGAAGGGGGTGAGTCGTTCCTCATGATCGGGGATTACGTGGTCGCTGCCCGGCATGAGGACGAGTGGGAGAGCGTCCAGCTAGCGCTCGAAGGCATGCAGAACGAAGACGCTGAATTCATGCAGCGGGTTCTGGCGCGATGCTGCAATGCGCCGACTGTGCTGGGTTATGCCGATGATGGACAGTCGCAGCTTGCTGACGAAACCTTTGAGCGCGAACAAAGGCGTGAACGCAGCGGCTTTGTGACACCGCCGATGGCTGCCCGGTTCCTGAAGTCGGCCAGGCTCGCAGCGCTGACAGAATTATGCACGCAGACCGGCTACGACCCGATCAGTCAACACTACTTCTGGCAATTCGCTGCGGCGAATCCGGGCGAAGCACAGCCTGCGTCCGCTGTTGAGGAGGAGGCTGAGGAAGAAGTCGACGCCTCGGCGGTCTTGCCAGCGCAGATCCGGGCACTCGAAACTGCCCTTGTCGATGCGCAGATCGTGGGTGAGCAGCAACCGTTGCTGCTCACCGGTCCCGGTGAATCCAGAGAATCTGTATTGCCGCTGCAGGCCCATCTGGATCGTCTGCTGATCACCCATCCAGCTGCGTTTACTCGCCGCCTCGGTGAACTCGTGTTCCTGGCCAACGTGTTGATGGCCGGCAGCTGGTATCAGGGCGCGCGGTTCAAGGAAGATGAAGCCGCGCAGGCAGCACTCGCATGTGCCAATCTCGGGCTTGACCAACTGCTCATGGGGCAGGGAACGGCTGATCGTTTTGAGGTTGTCGAGAGTGCGCTGGAAGAAGAACCCGGAATCGTCGGCCTGTTCAGGATTGGCTGGAATCTGCTGCAAAGCTTGCCGGTGCGCGGTGCACAAGCGCTGATCGCGGCCCTGCAGGCGGATCATGTGCGGGAGCAGTTGCTGCGCAAGCGCTGGATAGTCGATGAGATCGAAACGGCGCTGTGCGACCCCGACATTCTCGATCTGATCGAGCAAGGTGAATTTGAAGATGTTGGCGACAATCTGCTGTTGCTGAACCTCATACTCGACGTGCGGGCGTGCCAGTGCCTGCGCACCCTGATCAACGACTTTCCCCGTTACCCCGGTCAATTGATCATTGGCTTCAGACCGCCACAGGCGACCAGCAACGAGTCCCGTCACCTGAGTTCGATGCAACAGTTCACGAAGGTCATCCGTTTTTTCGAGACCCTCGATGAACACCTGAAAATCTAGCGGCCCGTGCACCTGCTCACCTAGACTGCGCGCCTTTCATCGGCCCTCCCGATTACGGAGTCGCCCACCTTGGCCGGAGTCATGGATGTCTGACGCAGCGCCGCAGAACGCGGCGATCTCCTATCGACGGGTCTATCTTCTGCTCTGTGGCAGCATTGCTGCCCAGGCGCTGGGACAGAGTGCCATGTTTGCCGTCCTGCCTTCGATTGGCCGCGAAGTTGGCTTACTGGAAATTCAGGTCGGGTCGATCATCGCGGCATCCTCACTGGTGTTTTTCTTCGCCGGCCCTTACTGGGGACGCGCCAGTGACCGTTTTGGCCGCCGGAAGGTGTTCCTGATCGGCCAGCTTGGATATGTCATCGGCGGTTCGTTGTTTGCCGCCAGCTTCTGGTTTGCACTTGAAGGTCTGATGGCGCCGTTTTATGCATGGCTGTGCATGATCGGCGCGCGTATGACCCAGGCAACCCTGATGTCTGCCTCCCAGCCCGCGGCAGGTGCCTATATTGCGGACATCACCGGTGCCGGCAGTCGCGCCAAGGGGCTGGCGCGGATCGGTGCGGCGAACAATCTCGGTTCGATAGCGGGCCCTGCCATTGGTGGCTTGCTCGCGACGGTGTCGCTGCTGGCACCATTTGTGCTGGCGGTTGTTTCGGTAGCCTTAGCCGCAGTGCTGTCCTGGATCTATCTGCCTTCGGCCCCCCGCGCACCCAGTCAGGTGCGACGCACCAGGGTGAAGTTCACCGATCCACGCCTGCTACCGTGGATCGTCCCTGGCATTCTCATGTTCATGGGTGCCGCTGTGGTGCAGCAGACGCTCTCCTTCCGCATGCAGGATGCATTGAATCTCGATGCCGCTGCCGGGGCGAGTGCGTTTGGCTACACGATGATGGCGTCTGCTCTGGCCGGTCTGCTGGCGCAATCGGTCATCGTTCAGCGTGTCACGCTGTCACCTGCAGTGTGGCTTGGCATCGGACTGCCACTGATCGCGCTGGCGTTGTTACTGATGGCCGTGTTTGCGTCCTTCAACACGTTCATGGCGGCGAACGTGTGCATGGGGTTTGGCATGGGCTTCGCAGGAGCGGGCTTCAGCGCCGGGGCTTCTCTTGCCGTCACTGCGGAAGAACAGGGTGCAGTCGCCGGTGTCAGCTCCGCATGTTCGTCGGCAGGCTGGATCGTCGGGCCGTTGTTAGGGCCGGGGTTGTATCGGGTGATTCCCGAACTGCCGTTTCTGTTGACTGCGCTGATGGTTGCCACAGCGGCGATCTATGTTCTGGTGCGGGTTCGACGTGCATCGCGCAACAAGCTGCCTCAGTCCCAAGAACGGATCCAAGAACAGGACCATGAATAAAAAGGCGAGCGTGAGGATTCTTCCCGGACAAAGGATCAGGTTTTTGATCCACCCACATGCGGCGGCCGTGCTGTGGCTGCTGATCATGGCTGCGCCGCCCGTTGTGGACGCCCGTCGCTCGGGTACTGTCCGGACCCAGCCAATCAACATGATCGTCATTCACTCGACCGGCGGACCGTTCTGTGATGCAGCGACCGGAGAGCCGATCTGGGTGCCGGCGGGTAATCTGCCTGAGAACATCCGCCAGATCGAAGCGCATCCGGTGCTTGGCATTCACTACATGATCGACCGGGATGGCACACGTCGAGCGAGCGTGCCCGAAGAACAGCTGACGCACCACGTACTGACTTTCAGCGATCAGTCCATCGCCATTGAACTGATCAATGACGGGGATGGGGTCGATCCATTTCCTGAAGCACAGCTGGCTTCGCTGGTGGATCTCCTGCAGGACATCACGACGCAGCGCGCCATCTCACGCGATGGCATCAAGCGTCACTCCGATCTCGACCACGGTGTGCTGCCTTGCGACCGGTCACGACGCCGCAAGGTGGACCCGGGCGCTGCGTTCCCTTTCGAGTCGGTGCTGGCTCGGGTATTCGAAAGTGGCGCGTCCGGCGCCGATACCAGAAGTACCCGGGACCGTGCGGCGCCGTGACTGCGCGTGCACCCATTTACTCAGCAAGCGCAGGTGGGTGTGCTCCTGGTGATAATATCGCGCACTTTTCCGCAATCAGAGCAGGCTTCATCGTGTCAGTCATTCTTCAGTCTCTCCCCGTCGGTGCCAAGGTCGGCATCGCGTTTTCGGGCGGCCTGGACACCAGTGCGGCGCTGCACTGGATGCGGGCCAAAGGGGCCATTCCTTATGCCTATACCGCGAATCTCGGTCAGCCCGATGAATCCAGTTACGACGACATTCCACGCAAGGCTACCGAGTACGGCGCCGAACTGGCCCGACTGATTGACTGTCGTTCGCAGCTGGTCGCCGAAGGCATTGCCGCGATACAGAGCGGCGCTTTCCACATCACCACGGCTGGCTCGACCTACTTCAATACCACGCCCCTCGGCCGAGCCGTTACCGGCACCATGCTGGTGGCTGCCATGCGGGAGGATGACGTCAATATCTGGGGTGATGGCAGCACCTACAAAGGCAATGATATTGAACGGTTTTATCGCTATGGATTGATGGTCAATCCAGATCTGCAGGTTTACAAACCGTGGCTGGACCAGGCTTTTGTCGACGAGTTTGGCGGTCGGGCGGAAATGTCGGCCTATCTGCGCGCCGCCGGCTTCGACTACCGGATGAGCGCCGAGAAGGCGTATTCGACAGATTCCAATCTGCTGGGTGCCACCCACGAAGCCAAAGACCTCGAGTTTCTCGACAAGGGCATCCGCATCGTCAACCCGATCATGGGGGTGGCGTTCTGGAAGGATGAGGTGGCTGTCAAGCCGGAAACCGTTTCCATCACCTTCGAGGAAGGGGTTCCGGTGGCTCTCAATGGTGTGACGTATACCGACCCGGTGGCCCTCATGCTCGAAGCGAACCTCATCGGCGGGCGTCACGGTCTCGGGATGTCGGACCAGATCGAGAATCGAATCATCGAAGCCAAGAGCCGGGGGGTGTACGAAGCGCCCGGCATGGCGTTGTTGTTCATTGCCTATGAGCGTCTGGTGACCGGCATCCACAATGAAGACACCATCGAACAGTACCGCACCAATGGGCGGCGGCTGGGTAGACTCCTGTATCAGGGTCGCTGGTTCGACTCCCAGGCCATGATGTTGCGCGAAACGGCTCAGCGGTGGATCGCCAGTGCCATCACCGGCGAAGTGACGGTTGAGCTGCGCCGTGGCAATGACTACTCGCTGCTGGATACCCGGAGCGCGAATCTCACCTATCATCCGGAGCGATTGACCATGGAGCGTGGTGAAGGCGCGTTCACACCTGCCGACCGAATCGGGCAGCTGACCATGCGGAATCTGGATATCGCCGACTCGCGGGACAAGCTGTTTCTTTATGGTCGGACAGGCCTGCTGAGCGATGGCAAGGATGGTGTTGCCCGGCTGCTGGCGCCAAAAAAACCCTGACAGGAATGTTCACAATGTTGATGCGGCGTCTGGATCCGGTCATGCATCTGCAGGCTTGCCAGCGCCCGTCCGCATACCTGTTATGCCTGTTGCTGTCGCTGTGTCTCATGGCGGGTTGCGGGGGTGCCGATGGACCGCCGCCCAGTGCCGATCCTGCCGCATCGAGAACCATTGAACAAGGCAACGTCGTGGGTTATGTGCATCCCTCGCGCGCCGTCCACGTCTGGAAAGGCATTCCGTTTGCCGCGCCACCGGTTGGTGACCTGCGCTGGCGCGCCCCGAAGCCGCCAGCCGCCGCGTGGGACGGAACATTTAACGCGCTGACTTCTGCCAGCGAGTGCCTGCAGCTGGACATGCCGGACTCGACGAAGGTGAAAGGCAGCGAAGATTGTCTTTACCTGGATGTCTACGCACCTCGTTTTGCTGTCGACGCCATCCCGCAGGCCGATGATCGTCGGCCGGTAATGGTCTGGATTCATGGTGGGGGCAACTCCATCGGCAGTGCACAGATCTACGATGCATCACGTCTGGTGGTTGCTGGCGACGTGATTGTCGTGAACCTGCAATACCGTCTGGGAGTGCTCGGCTGGTTCAGCCATCCTGCGCTGCGCGCGCAGTCAGCCGACACCAGGGATGCCTCCGGCAACTATGGAACCCTGGACACGATACGGGCACTGGAATGGGTGCAAACCAATATCGCCGCGTTTGGTGGTAACCCGGACAATGTCACGATCTTTGGTGAGTCCGCAGGTGGTGTGGATGTGTACGCGCTGTTGTTATCACCACCCGCCAAAGGGTTGTTTCACAAGGCCATCGCACAAAGTGGTGTCCTGGTGAGTACGCCGCGTGCCGATGCGGAAGGTTTTGCAGATGATCACCCACGGCGGGTTCCGGGTGCCAACGAACTGCTGCTGCGTTACCTGCTGGCGGATGGCACGGCGCCGGATCGTGCTGCCGCGAGGACCGCGATTGCGGACATGTCGAGTGTTGAGGTCGACGCGTATCTGCGTGGCAAGACTGCCGCTGAGTTACTCGCGATTTTCAGTGACGGCGCCGGCGGCGCGATGTACTACGTGCCGCAGGTTATCCGGGACGGTCATGTCATTGTCGACATGGACCCGCTGGCCGCCGTGGCAACCCCCGGTGCGTACAACGCCGTGCCCACCCTCGCCGGAACCAACCGGGAAGAAACCAAGCTGTTTGAAATGCTGGGGTCTGACCATGTTCGTCGGGTCATGGGAATACCTGTCGGAATTGCGGACGAACGCGGTTTTGATCTGGAAGGAGAGTACGGCGGCTTGTTATGGAAAGCCCAGGGTAGTGATGAACCGCTTGCCACGATGCGCGCCAGCGGCAGAAGTGATGTGTATGGCTACCGCTTCGACTGGGACGAGCAGGGCCATCTGTTGTGGGTTGACCTCTCCAGGCTGCTGGGTGCAGCACACGCCGTCGAGCTGCTGTTTGTGTTTGGCTTTATCGATCTGGGCTGGATAACCAACGTGATGTATGCCGATCTGCCCTCGGCATCACGACTCTCCGATCAGATGCAGTCCTACTGGACCCGTTTTGCGCACTCAGGCTCGCCCGGTCGGGGCTTGAAAGGTGATCTGCCTGAATGGACGGCGTGGGGCACGCTGCCCTCCGATAACAAGTTCATGGTGCTGGACTCGGCATCTGGCGGTGGTGTGCGGATGTCGAACGCAGCCGTGACCGTCGAGTCCGTGGTCGCCAAACTTGATGGTGATGCACGGGTAGCGGATACCGAAGAACGTTGTGGGCTGTACCGCCAGTTTGTTCGTGGGTTCTATGTTCCCGGGGCACTCGACTATGCCTCGTTCCAGAACGGGGCCTGTTTGCAGTGGCCGATCGAGCAACCTCCGTTGAGTGGCGAGGGTGTGGAGTGAGTTCAGCCTCAGTTGGGTAGATCTGATGACCTCGAGGGTAATTGTACAGACGCCACGGACGTTGCAATCTTGTTCTCACCAAAGAATCAGGAGAGATTGAATGTCCACACGCTTGTTGCTGTTGTTGGCCGTGATAACCGCTTTCGGTGCGCTCACCGCGCTGGCGCTGCTGGATGTCGGCTTTTTTGGCATTCTCGAACCGCATTTCCAGAGCTGGGGTGGTGCCCAGGTTTTTGTTGATCTGGTCATCGTTTGTGTTCTCGCCGGTATCTGGATGGTCAACGATGCCCGCTCACGGGGGCTCAATGCCTGGCCGTTTGTGCTCATCACGCTGGTTGCGGGCTCGTTTGGTCCGCTGTCCTATCTGGTGGTTCGTCAATGGCGAGCCAGGGTCTGACCGAACGGGTGATCCGACTTATCGGTTTTGGGCTCGGCATCAGCGTGCTGATGCTCGGTTTGCCGGGTTGTTCGACGATGATTCGACCACACCCGCCAGGCTAACTGGTCTACCAGTCTGATCTGCTCACCGGTGAACGCCTGCCTGGCGGAGCACCGGATCCCGCACGGGTCCCGCACGTTTTGCTTGATCATCCGGACGAGGAGATGAAAGCGTATGTCGCGCGCCAGGTCGGGGATGCACGATTGCTGGCTACCCGGCTGGAGCGTCTGGTCACTGGGCTGCGCAAGGACGGTTATTTCCTCGATGTGGTTGACCCGCAGACAACCCTGACTGCGGCGCAGGCCTTTCGCTCGAAAGGCGGTAATTGTCTGTCCTGGACCCATCTCTTTGTGGCGCTGGCGCGTGGGGCGGGTCTGGATGCGGTTTACCAGGTCGTCGATGTGCCGCCGTCGTGGGATGCAGACGCGGGGTTCCTGATTCAGTACGCGCACATCAATGTTCTGCTGCACGGTCTGCAGATCGAGCACGCCTACAAGGAAGTCGTGATCGTGGATTTCAATGTCATTCAGGCGGGTTCACGGGTCCCTCGGCGGGTTGTCCCGGACGACTATGCGGCTTCGCTTTATCATGCCAATCACGCCGCACAGCGGATGCGTCAGGGTCGACTGCGAGAAGCCTTTGCCTGGTTGCGACGTGCCATCGAACTGGCGCCACACAATGCCGATCTGTGGGTCAACCTGGGGGCACTGTATGCGTCCCTGAAAGATGCGGCGTCTGCCATTGCCGCCTACGACGTTGCGATACAGATCGATCCGAGGCATCCCGCCGCGTTGGCGGGGCTCGCGCGCAGCCATGCACTGCTGGGCGATGTTGAGCTGGCCGCAGATCTGCAGATGCGTGTTCGCAACTCTGTCGGTAAGAGTGCGTACTACAATTTTCAGTGGCCCAGGCAGCGTTTGCAGACGGTGACTACACCCAGTCCGTGGAGTCCATCAATCGCGCCCTTCGTCTGCGCCGAAGTGACGGGCGAATGCACAACTTGAGAGGACAGGCTGAGGCGGCGCCTGGTGATCATGAAGCTGCCCGTCGCAGCTTCGACAAGGCCGACAGGCCGGGTTATTCGCCGGCTGACAGGTCAACCGACATCAGCGCAGATTTTGGCGATTCACCACTCACGTCAAAGCCGCTGGAACGATGGATTCCCGCAGCGCAGTGATGACGCGAACTGAAGGTGGGACGGCACCGGCGGACATGCAGGCAGCGGTTCCCGCCGCAATGGCCCAGCTCAGATGGTCTTTGGCCTGTGTGTCTTCCGACTGTATGCCTTCCGCCGACAGGGTCCTGGGCAGTGAGTACAGGCTGCAGATGAGGCCCGCCATTGCCGCGTCACCGGCGCCAACGGAGTCGACGACGTCGACCGGTGGCGGGCACGCGTGCCAGCGTCGCGAACCGTGATAGAGCGTCGCGCCGTCCTCGCCCGATGTGCGCAGCAGCCATGCGTGTGGTGCCCAGCCGCTGACCCGCACCAGGCCTTGCTCCGGGTCGTTACTGCGAAAGAGCCCGCACAGATCTTCATCCGAAACCTTGATGACGTCCGCCAGCTGGCACATCTGCTGGAGTGTGCTGTCGTAGTGCTGGTTCATCACTACTCGATAGTTCGGGTCGTAGCTGATGCGCTTGCCGCGGGACTTCAGCATCTGCGCAATTTCCTTGAGCCTCGTGGCGAGTGGCTCGCGGGCGAGGCTGACGCCACCGAAGTGGGCCCATTCGAGTGCATCAATCCAGCCAGAGGGGAGCAACGAGGGGTCGAAATGCAGATCGGCGCTGTTGTTGCCGATGAAAAAATAGTCAGGCAAAGGTTGGGCTTCGACCATGGCCAGCAGGGGTGAGCAGGGGACACGCTGAATGAAGCGTGTGTCCAACCCCGATGCCTGGCTGGCACTGAAGATCTGGTCACCCAGCACGTCGCTGCTGATCGAGCCGGCAAACGTGGCAGGCAGACCCAGACTGCACAAGGTTCGCGCGACATTCCACGCCGCGCCACCGGGTGCCGCCTGCCACCGATCGCCAGGTTGCCTGAGCATATCGGTGAGGGCTTCGCCAAAGGCGATGAGGGGGGGCAGCGGTGGTGCGGCCCGTGTCATGCGAAGGTTGTCATGCGAAGGTTGTCATGCGAAGGTTGTCATGGGAGAGTTGCCACGCGTAGGAGGTCATGTGTGCGTCGATCTGAGCAAGATCGGCGTTTCCCTGTCAATCTCGATCTGGGCATACCCCGCTCCCCGAGTCTGCGGGGGCAGACTCGGGGGGAAGCCAGTCACCACTCGTCAGTCACAACTACTGGTCACAACTACTCGGGCACACCTGCTCAGTTATAACTACAGAGACTTCATGTGCACGAATGCCGATCCTTCAGGGCACGACCGTCAGGGATATTTGCGATACACACTCAGTGCTGCCTGATCCTGTAGGAAATCAGTTCTGTGTGTTCGGGAGTTGAGTCGAGGCGGGCTGTGACACGATTCTCGGATAACTGCTGCTGGCTTTTGACGCACGAGGAAACCGGATCAGACAATGGCCTTGTGAACCCCTGATCGATTGGCGACTTTCACTACTACGATAATCAGTCGCCCATCCTGGATTTCATAGATGATCCTGTAGATTCCCTGCCGAACCCGATACCGCGCCTGCCCGGAGAGTTTCATGCAGCCGTCGGCGCGCGTATCCATCCGCAACGCCTCAATCCGCCTCAGGATCCGGGACACATCCTTGTTCGGGATACTCTTCAGGCCCTTCGCGACAGACTTTCTGAATACCAGCTCATGATTTGCCATGGGCTTTCAGGTGCTTGAGCAGAGCCTCGTAGCTGATGGTTGACTCCTTAGCCCGGTCTTCGAACGCAGCCAGATCCTCGGCGTCCTCCTGCAGCGCAAGCAGAACGGCTTCGTTCACTATTGCGGACAGTGACCGATGGGCGTTAGCCGCCTTCACCCGAAGCGCATGATGAATTTCTGGTTAGAAGTAAATGGTAGACCGGATAGTTGATTCGCTGATGGGACTGTACCTCCGGAAGTCACCTTAGCGTCATGACGTCAATTTGAACCTGCCTGTCGGATAGTGAATCCATGGATGCGATCTGTATTAAAGAGACGGCCGACATTCATGGCAACATGACCCTGCGGACGACAGGACCTTCGGATCACGGACGAATCGGCTGTCAGCGTGCGGTGGTGTGCGCCGCGCGCCTTTTCGAAGGCCCGAGGAAGATCGGCGTTTCCCTGTCAATCTCGATCTGGGCATACTTCGCCCGCAGAGTCTGCGGGGACAGACTCTGCGGGAAGCCAGCCACAACCCCTCAGTTCCAATCACAGAGACTTCATGAGCACGAATTCCGATCCTTCAGGTCGCGACCGCAGCGGGGCGGAAAGCCTCGTCCAGACGTTTGTCGATGCCGGTGTCAACGTCTGTTTTACCAATCCAGGGACCTCCGAGATGCACTTTGTGGCGGCTCTGGATACCAACCCCGGGATGCGGTGTGTACTGGGTCTGTTTGAAGGTGTTGTCACCGGCGCCGCGGATGGTTATGGCCGGATGACCGGCACCCCGGCCGCAACGCTGCTGCACCTCGGGCCGGGGCTCGGCAACGGGCTCGCCAATCTGCACAACGCCAAAAAAGCGCGTACACCCGTTGTCAACGTGGTGGGGGATCATGCCACCTATCACCGCAAATACGACGCGCCGCTGAGTTCGGATGTGGAGGGAATTGCTCGCCCGGTATCGGGCTGGGTGAACGTCTCCCATTCCGCAGATGATGTGGGCGCCGATGGCGCGCGTGCAGTGCAGGCTGCCCTGTCACCACCGGGCCAGGTGGCGACGCTGATTCTGCCGGCGGACACTGCATGGAATCGTACGACGGCAGTCGCCAGACCATTGCCACGACGTGCACCGCGACCGGTTGATTCCCAACAGGTTGATGCAGCGGCGAAGGCACTGCGGACCGGTGAACCGGCGGTGCTGCTGATGAACGGAGTCATCACCGCTTCGCGTGCTGCGCTGGCCCAGCGGATTGCCAAGGCAACCGGTGCGCGGGTGCTGACCGACACGTTTGTGCCGCGCATGGAGCGCGGTGCGGGTCGTGTCGAGGTAGCCCGGCTGCCCTATTTTGGAGAGCAGGCAGCGGAAGTGCTCGCCGGAACGCGACATCTGATTCTGGTCTCGACGCAATCGCCCATCACGTTTTTTGCCTATCCCGAAAAACCCAGTTGGCTGACCCCGCATGGGTGTGCAACGTACACCCTGGTGGAACGGGATGGTGATGTGGATGGTTCGCTCGAAGCGCTCGCGCAGGCCCTTGGCGCGCAGGGCACCGCCGCTGATCTTGTGGCCCTGGCGCGGCCGTCGCTGCCCAAGGGTGCCCTCGATCCAAAATCGATCGGGCAGTCGGTTGCCGCTCAATTTCCTGAAAACGCCATTGTGGTTGATGAGGGTGGTACGGCCGGTGGCATGACGGGCGCCTCCATTCGTGGTGCACCACCTTTTGATCATCTGATCCTGACCGGCGGGTCCATTGGTTATGGACCACCGGCAGCCACCGGGGCGGCCGTCGCCTGCCCGGATCGTCCGGTCATCTGCCTGCAGGGTGATGGTGCAGGCATGTACACCATCCAGGCGTTGTGGACGCAGGCGCGTGAGAAACTGAATGTCACGACCATCGTCTATTCCAATCGCAAGTACGCCATTCTGCAGATCGAATTCGGTCGTGTCGGTGCGCATAATCCGGGCCCAAAAGCGATGAGCATGCTGGATCTGACCAATCCGGCCATCGATTGGGTCAAGCTGGCCGAGAGCATGGGTGTACGCGGTTTCCGCGCGGATTCTGCCGAGAGTTTCAACAAGGCGTTTGCAGCCTCGATGGCGGAGCCCGGTCCATCGCTGATCGAGGCGGTTGTCTGAGTGTGCAACGAAGGCGATGACTGTGGGGTGGCGGGACCTGATCGAGTGGGCCGAGCCAGTGGCTCACAGTGTGTTCAATTGATGCAAAGGAGAAGACGATGTTCAGCCATGTGATGTTGGGTGTTAACGATCTGGAAAAGTCCAGAAAGTTCTATGATGCGGTGCTCGGGACCTTGGGTATGGGGCCTGGATTTGCGAACAACAACCGCTACTTCTATCGCAGCCCAACCGGCACGTTTGCCATCACGACGCCGATCAATGGCCAGCCGGCGACACACGGCAATGGCAGCACGATCGGTTTTGCGGTTGCATCGCCAGAACAGGGCAGTGCGTTTCACGCAGCGGGAATCGCCAACGGGGGAACCACCTGTGAGGACCCGCCGGGATTTCGGGACAAGATTTATCTGGCGTACCTGCGCGACCCGGATGGCAACAAGCTGTGCGCATTGCATCGGCCAGGCTGATCGTCGCGAGTTGATCAGTGCAGATACCGACCGGCTCGTCGGTCGGTCTGCATCGGTCGGGTGAAGGGTCTGACGGGGTACAGAAGGGGAAGTGCGAATGGCGCTGACGATGCGAGATGTCCTGGCTGCCCAGTACCGGGTAGTTGCCCCTGAACCGGAAGCGGTGCGGGCTGATACAGGTTTGCTGCTGATCGACATCCAGCATCTGGCCAGCGCCGATCACCTGCACACCAGCGCAGTGGCGGCCGGGTTGCCTGAGGATGAGGTCCGGGCAGCGCTGGCTGACTTTCGTGCACGTTTCGACGCAGCGGTCAGCAACTGTGCCCAGCTGTTGGCCGCAGCGAGAGCAGCCGGCATCACGCCGGTGCATGTGCGTATCGAAGCACTTGCCGGGGACGCACGGGATACCGGATCCATCCATGCACGTATGGGGTGGAAGTATCCACCCGGCAGTGCGCAGTCGAAATTCATTCCAGCGGTAGCGCCTGCACCGGGAGAGATCGTCATTTCCAAGACCTGCAGCGGTGCATTCACGTCGACCGCACTTGACCCGACGTTGCGCAACATGGGTATTCGTCACCTGTGGATCTGCGGGTTCATGACCGACGAATGTATCGAAGCCTCAACGCGGGCAGCCCTCGATCTTGGTTATCTCGCCCGGGTGGTTGGGGACGCCACGACCACTTACGATCAGGCGAGTTGGGCTGCGGTAACCAGCAAGTACGCATCTTTTGGCATCCTGACGTCGACTGAGCGCACGCTGGCCAGGTTCAGACAGATGTTGACGGTTGCAGGTAGCAGCTGAATGAACGAGCCGATCACGTCAGCTTGTAACATGTGGATCCCTGACAAGACTATCCACCCTGGAGAGAGCACGATGAACCTGCCGAGCGCGCTGATTGCCTGGGTCCTGCCTGCGCGGGTGCGAGTTCTGCCTGTACCGGGAAATCCCTCATGACACGATCCAATGCCCTTTCAGTGCCCACCATCGACATCTCACATCCTGACGAGGCTGCGCTGGGTGCTCTCGATCAAGCCTGCCGCGACCACGGTTTTTTTCTACTGACCGGGCATGGCCTCGATCCGCTGGTAAACCAGACCTGGAATGAAACACACCGCTTCTTCGATGCCGATCGATCGATCCGATCTGCAGTGATGCGCAGTCAGGACAATCCACTGGGATACTACGATCGCGAGTTGACCAAACGTCGGCGGGATACCAAGGAGGTTTTTGACTTTGTCGACCCGACCATTGCCGGTCTCGACGGTAAAAACCGGTGGCCAACCGGATTGGCGGGCTTCCGTGACCGTATGGTGCAGTTTTTTGATGCTTTCAGCCTGCTGGCCGATCGCACCCTGGCACTGCTGCATCAGGCACTGACGCTCTCGCCGGCAGGCAGGTCATCGATGGTCAGCAGTCGGCATGGCAGTACTGTGCGGCTGAATCATTATCCGGTTGGTGATCCGGTGCCAGCCGGTGAGCGGGTGGCGCTCCCAACATTGGGGGAGACCGCGCTAGGTCATCACACAGACCCCGGTGTGTTGACATTGTTGTTGCAGGATGACACAGGCGGACTGCAGACCGAATCTGCCACGCACGGCTGGATCGATGTACCCCCGACCGCCGGCACCATTGTCGTCAATCTTGGCGATTGCATGCAGTCGTGGACCAATGACCGGTATCGAGCGGCCGTACACCGTGTTTTACCCATGCGACAACAGCGGCGATTCAGCATCCCCTACTTTTCGAACCCTGATAGACACGCCGTGATTGCACCACTGCCCGAACTCAGCATGGATGGTGCGCACTACCGATCCGTGGGTTGGCGGGAGTTCATCCAGGCGCGTGTTGATGACAACTATGCCGATCCGGGTGCGGATGACACACAGATGGCGCAGTATCGGGTGGGAGTACAGCGGGACGACAGCGACAGCGTCTGACCAGAGGAGGGCGACGATGCCGGGCACCTTGATGGATCGGCTTACCCATCGCCCTGAATGGCAATTTGCGTCAGTGTTGCCACGAGCCGCCCCTTTCCTTGCCGTGGTGTGGTGGATTGTGCTGATCCTGCGTGGTCTGTTGCCTGCGGCTTTTGCGATAACGATGGGATTGCTCATCACGGCGGTGCAGGCGGGTGGTTCCCTGTTCACTGCGCTGACGCTGGTTGGAACCGTGTTTGTTGGACTGCAGACGCTTTCCCCCCTGCATCAGGTGGTCAGCAAGAATCTTGGTAGCCGTACAGCCGCCTGGTTGTACGACGAACTGACCCGACTGTGTGTGGCGCCACCGGGAATCGGCCATCTCGAAGACCCGGAGCTGACGACGGATCTCAGCATGGCGCGGGATTTTGATCTGGGAATCACCGGTCCTCCGCTTTCCGTTTCAATGGACTTCGTTGCCGCCGGGCTCGTCGAGTTTGTGGGTGGCGTCTCGGCAACCATCCTGGTGGCTTTCTTTTCACCATTGGCGGCGCTGCTGCTGGCCGGCGGCTGGCTTGCCACCCACTGGCTGCTGCGCGAAAGCGCGGTGTGGAAAGATCGCAATACGGAAGAGGTTCGGGAAGCACAGCGACACGCGGACTACAGCTATCGCATTGCCGTAGATCCACCAGCTGCGAAGGAACTGCGCCTGTTCGGGCTCAGCGAGTGGATTGTCGAACGTTTTGCAGCCCGCAGGCGACGCTTGCACGATCTGCGCTGGGAAGCCACGCGCCTGCGTGAGCAATCTGTCATCTGGAGTCTGCTCATCATCGTTGCAGCCAATCTCGTGGTTTTTGCTTTGCTCGCCCAAGCGGCACTGGCGGGTGAAATCGTGCTGGGGCAAGTGGTGACTTACGCCAGCGCCGCCGTCAGCACGAGCATGATCGCGTTTGGCGGTTTGTCGTGGGCACTGGACGGTGCGGCGGCACCGGTTGCCGCAGTGCTGCGATTGCAGACGACGATGGCCAGCAAAGGCGCACTGGCTGCCGGCAATGAACAGGCTGATGGGCTGCCGGCCCGGGAGATCCGCTTTCGCGACCTGGGTTTCTGTTATCCAAATGCTCAGGTGCCAGTGCTGAAGGCCTTTGACCTGACCATTCCAGCCGGAAGCTCGTTGGCTATCGTCGGTCAGAACGGTGCTGGCAAGACAACCCTCGCCAAGCTCATCTGTCGACTGTATGACCCATCATCCGGCGCCATCGAGATTGATGGCATCGATCTGAAGACCATTTCGCCCACGTCCTGGCGTACGCGACTCACTGCGGTATTCCAGGACTTCGTAAGGTTCGAGTGGTCTCTGCGGGACAACGTCGCACCGGCAGGCGGCGCCAGCGATGACCAGATCAGGGCGGCCCTGGCCCAGGCAGGCGCGGGGCACCTTGCGGATCTTGATACGCCACTTGCCAAGGCTTACCTGGGCGGAACGGATCTCTCTGGTGGTCAGTGGCAGCGTGTCGCACTGGCCCGGGCACTGTGCGCAGTCAGCAACGGTGCGGCCGTTGTGCTGCTGGATGAACCGACTGCGCAACTGGACGTGCGGGGCGAAGCGGAAATTTTCTCCCGTGTACTCGCCGCAACGAGACACTGCACAACCATCCTGATCTCGCACCGTTTCTCAACGGTACGGCAGGCAGATCGCATCTGCGTGCTGGAGGAAGGCCGGGTGATTGAACTGGGTACCCACGATGAACTGATGGCACTCGGTGGTCGCTACTGCACGATGTTCACGTTACAGGCCGCACGCTTCCAGGAAGAAGCCGGTGACAGGGAAGGGGAGGTGCTGGATGTCCTCAACTAGCGCGGTCTGGAAGGCGCGCGGTCGTACCTTGCGGTACGGCAAGCACCTCAAGGAAGCACGCGCTGCGTCTTCCCGTCTATCGACAGCCGCAGCAGGAGATTCATGAATGGACCGGGCTGGTACAACGGCCGATGAGTACACCTCCGCGCCTGATGGCAGGGATGTCATCAGTGAGTTGCCGGCAGCATGGCCGGCCATGTGGCGGGCCATGAAACGTGGGTATCAGGCTGAACCCCAGCTGATCAGTATCGCCTTTGGGCTGTCCCTGTTGTCCGCCCTTCCCGATGCGCTGATCGCATTGTGGCTGAAGTTCATGGCCGATGGCATTCTTGGCGAGGACTCTTTCCTGGTCATGATTGCCGCCGCGGGGCTTGCCATCTCGGCGGCCGCGACCTGGTTTCTGCGCGTGATCAGCGATCGCACACAGCGGCGCTTTCGCGACCGGGTGACCATCGCACTCGAATCGCATGTGGCTCGCCTGCAGGCAACGGTTGCCACGGTTGTGCACCAGGAAAGGCCGGAGTTTCTTGATCGATTATCGGTATTGCGGGATCAGGTTTTTGTTCTCGATCACATGTATATGTCGCTCTTCTCGACGTGTGGCTGGATATTGCGTCTTGGGGTGACCATCGCGCTGCTCGTGTCCGTTCATCCGGCATTGGCGTTGCTCGCGGCGTTCGCCATTCCCACGGTGTTGACGGCGACCTGGCGACCAGGGATCGAACGGGCAGTCGAAGAACGCGGCGCGCCGTTCAATCGGCAGGCGCGACATCTGTTTGCCACGGCCACAACCCAGGCGGCGGGCAAGGAAGTGCGTGTCACCGGTATCGGTGACCAACTGGTCAATCGGCGACGGGAAGCGTGGGAGCACTACTTCCAGCCCATCGAGTCGGCCAGGATCGGGACCGCGCTGTGGAACGCACTGGCCTGGGCTGTGTTTGGTGTGGGTTACCTCGGTGCTGTTGTGTTGGTTGCCAGCGGGTTGGAAGCTTCTCCGGGTGCGGTATTGCTGGTACTGGCCGCTGGAGCCAGGTTATCAGCCTATATCGGCGCAACGGTTGGTGAGATCGGCTTTCTGCGTGGTATCTGGATGGATGGTTCACGTCGCATGGCCTGGCTCGAAGACTACGCGGCTGCCGTCAATGAAAACAGCGGTGCGCCAGTGCCGGAACGGCTTGAACATGGCATCCGGTTTACCGGTGTTTCGTTTGCCTATCCGGGAAACGGGCGCAAGGTTCTCGACGACATCAGCCTGTTCCTCCCGGCCGGCTCTGTGGTTGCCGTGGTTGGTGAAAACGGAGCTGGAAAAAGTACGTTGATCAAATTGTTATGCCGGATGTACAAACCTGATTCAGGCAGCATCTGGATCGATCACGTGAATCTGGGTGAGATCTGCGTAGAAGCATGGCGGGATCGGATGGCTGGCGCATTCCAGGATTTTTTCCGTTTCGAATTCAGGGCAAGACACAGTGTAGGTGTTGGAGACGTCGCTCGCCTGGACGATCAACCTGCGGTGGAACTTGCAGTCAGCCGAGCCGGCGCAGACGACGTTGTCAAGGGACTCATGGCCGGGCTCGACACTCAACTCGGCCCTACCTGGCCCGATGGCGTGGATCTCAGCATCGGGCAATGGCAGAAGATGGCCCTGGCACGTGGGTTCATGCGAGATCGTCCACTGGTGCTGGTGCTTGATGAACCCACAGCTGCGCTCGACGCCGAAACCGAGCATGCCCTGTTCGAGCGGTACGCTCTGAGCGCAAAAAACGGCGCTGACGAAGGACGGATCACCATCCTTGTTTCGCATCGTTTCAGTACGGTGCGCATGGCCAATCTGATCGTGGTCATGGATGGTGCACGTGTTGCAGAGGTGGGCAATCACGATGCACTGATGGCAAAGCAGGGGCAGTATGCGGAACTTCACAATCTCCAGGCCCGGGCGTATCGGTGATGCCAGACAGGATTCACTGCCGGTGAATCGGTCAGCCAGAACATCAAACTGCAGGCTGACAAGGCTTGGAACAAGAGGGTTGTGGACCACGTGTCAAGTCGCTCCCTCATCCTTGTTGAACAAGTCATACTGGGCTGGCTGCTTATCTGTTCCGACCGGAGATTTTGAGTGATTGAACGTCAACCCCGCATCGCGCTGCTGATCGATGCCGACAATTCACCTTCGTCGAAAATCGACGTGATTCTGGCCGAGTTGGCCAAGGTGGGGGTGAGCAACATCCGACGGGCTTATGGCAACTGGAAAAAGGAAGCGCTCAAGGGTTGGGAGGCGGTGCTGCACGAGTACGCCATTCGGCCGGTGCAGCAGTTCGACTACAGCAAAGGCAAAAACGCGACGGACATGCAAATGGTGATAGAAGCCATGGAACTGCTCTATACGGATGCCCCGGATGCATACGGTATCGTTTCCTCAGACAGCGATTTCACACCGATGGTGATGCATCTGAAAGCCAAAGGCGCCCAGGTATTCGGATTTGGCAACAAGCGTACGCCAATGCCCTTTGTGAATGCGTGCTCGAAGTTTCTGTATCTTGAAAACCTCGGTGAGCAGGATGCCATGGTCATGGCGTCCAGGCCAACGCGTTCGCGGCGCAAGGCTGGTTCAGGGTCTGCGCCAACCGGTGAGCCGGTGGACAGTCCAGAGGTCAGTGATGCCCCCGCGCAGAAACTGGATACCAACGCACTCAAGCAGGATACGCGGCTGGTGAGCCTGCTTCGCAATGCAGTGGAATCCGCAACTGCAGATGACGGTTGGTCGTCATTGGGTGCGGTCGCCCAGCGCATCGGTAACCAGGCCTCGTTCGATTCGCGTAATTTCGGCTATCGTAAGCTCATCGATCTCATCGAAGCCACACAACTCTTCGAGATGGAGCGGCGCGGTACCAACTATGTTCTGCGGGACAAACGGGTTGTGAGGTCAGTACCGGGTTGAAACTTCAGGAGTTGCGAAGCTGGATCCGCAGAGTCAGATCGTTTGTTCAGGGGATTGACTCAGCAACTTCCTGGCGTCTGCTCGGCGGAGTGATTGCACTTCGGGTGTTCCGCATTCGAGGCGTTACAGTACCTGCCGCCGGTAGCGGCACGGCATCGATTGCCGGCAGCACTCGTTTACCTCGTATTGTGCCGGTACCAACGCAACGTGGTGAGCATATTCCGGCTGTCATCTTCCAGACCTGGAAAACGAGAACCTCACTGCCCGACAACTATGCGTACTGGAGCCGGAGTTTTCGCGACCTGAATCCGCAGTATCAGTACATTCTCTGGGACGATGCGGATAATCGAGAGTTCATTGCCCAGGATTTTCCCTGGTTTCTGGAGTTCTATGCTTCGTACCCGGCAGAAATATTCCGGGCGGATATGGTGCGATTTTTTTTCCTGTTCCGATTTGGTGGTCTTTACTCGGACCTCGACACACAGTGCCTGCAACCAGTGGCTGAAGTACTCGCCGGCAAGCACGTTGTGCTGGGTCGCATGAGTTGGAAGGAGAATTTCACGCAGGCCATTCCCAACGCGATGATGGCTTCCCGACCTGGTGAACTGTTCTGGCTGCTGGCGATCGCAATTGCCATTGAAAAACACGCCAGCCTGAATACTGGACGGGCTCAGGTCGAGCAGCTTCCTGAACACTTCACCGGGCCATCGATCGTCAAGGAATCGGTCGCGTTCTGGCGTTCATCCGATGTGGAATCAGTGCGTAACCGTGCTTCAAAAGTCCTGCTGGCATTGAACGACAGGTACCCCGTGCAAGCCGGTGACCTCACAGTGCTGCCCATTGAAGAGTGGTATCCGATCAACTGGTCAAATCCGGTGCACGCCGAGTTTCGAGAATCGCTTCTGCGCGAACGTTGTATCCCGACCAATGCGCACATGAAGTTCCTCTTTCCTCGATCCAGTCTGGTGACGTTCTGGACGCACTCCTGGTGACGACCGGTTTCTGGCGAGAGATTGGCGCACCGGTGCATCGGTCCCTTATTCCCGGACCAATTGGCTATAGGAATTCTACAAGGGCAGGCGTGGTGAAAGGCAGGTCGCTGCATGGTTGGGCCAGCACTATACTTTTTGTCCAGGCGGTACGTGTGATGGAGACCGGTATTGGTAGCTGAAATCGCGCTCAGCATTGGCGATGTCCAGCTTGAGACAACGCCTGCGATCAGGTCACTGATTGCAGGCCTGGGACGTACCGAAGACCTGCGGTTTTCACCCAATGGCCGCCGATTGGCTGTGGCCGGGTATCTGCTCAACCAGATCGTCGTGCTGGATATCGATATCCAGACGTCGATGACGGGCAAGGTCATCGCCGTGGATGGTGGTGTGGTGATCTCTTCCCCTGCGCTCAAACGGCCTCATGGACTGGACTTTCTGGACGATGAAACGCTTATCGTTGCCAACCGTGGGGGTGGTGTGCCGGTGTTTCGTGTCCCGGGTTCCACTTCCGACGTGATGGTCTGCGAAATGTTACCGATCCGGGAGTTGGTTGCCGATGGTGTTGCCGACCTGCATGGACCAGGGTCGGTGGTGGTCTTTCGGGAATCCGGCTCCTGTGAGGTCTACATCTGTAACAATTTCAGCAATACACTGACCAGGCATCACCTGGATGTGACGGCCGGATACCGCCACTTGCGCAGCGAAATCCTGTTGCACAAGTGGATGGATGTTCCGGACGGGGTCGCCATGAGCACAGATCGTGAGTGGCTGGCCGTCAGTCAGGCAGCTTCTGGCCTGGTTTGTGTTTACCCAAATTCGGCGTCACTTGGCACCGAATCGGATCCTTCGGCCATGCTGCGGCAGGTTTATTATCCCCATGGTCTGGTGTTCAGCGACTGCAATCGCTTTCTACTGGTTGCGGATGCAGGGAGGCCGAACATACACGTGTTCAAGCGCCCCGAAATCGGCTGGTATGGTGCGCTTCAGCCAATGATGACCGCGCAGGTCATGGGGGAAGCGCAGTTCCAGCGTGGTCACGTGCATCCCGACGAAGGTGGGCCCAAGGGGCTTGATCTGCATCGCGGTTCGGGCATCGTTGCGCTGACTTGCGAATATCAGACACTCGCCTTGTTTGATGTATCGGAGATGCTCGCGAGATTGGGTGATGCGGAGTTTCGAAGCAGTACAGAGTTCGTTTCAATCGTTTCTGATGTGCCTGCACATGATCCTCTGGACGTTCGATCAGCTCGGGGCAGAGCTGCTGCGGAAGTTGCGTATGAACTGCATAGGTTGAGCCGTGCAAAGGAAGCCGCGGAAGCGGGCATCGAAGATATCAAGCGCACCCGATCATGGCGAATCACCGCTCCGCTGAGAGGATTGAACCAACTGTTCAAGAGGGTCTAAGCGGCTGATTGAACAACCGTTACCTTGTCAAGCTCCTGTCAGGCTGACGAGGCAAGCATTTTCTGTTGAGTTTGTGGCTCTCCGGATACTAATCTGATCAGCGCGCTCAACCTGCCGAATCAACGGAGTTCTTCACATGCTGATCTGGGCATACCGATGAACAGTCGTCTATCGCCTCTGGTCTGGCTGGTGCCATGGGTACTTTGTACAGTATTGCCCTGGGTGTCGGTCGCTTCGACGCCGGAGCAGGTACCGACCGATTTTTTGGCGATCGGGTTGCCAAACAAACAACCCAACGTTGTGCTGATCCTGTTCGACGATGCGGGGTTCAGTGATTTCGCCGCCTACGGAGGTGAAGCCCGGATGCCGGTCATCGATGCGCTTGCTGCACGGGGCACCATGCTGACGCAGTACCGCACGTCCCCGCTGTGTTCGCCTTCTCGTGCCATGCTGTTGACCGGTGTGGACAACCATCAGACCGGGCTCGCGACCATTCCGGAGGTCCTGCCGCCGGAACACGTGGGCAAACCGGGTTATTCCATGCACCTTGAGCCAGGGGTGACCACTCTGGCCACACGTTTGCGACAGGCCGGCTACCGCACGTTCATGACGGGCAAGTGGCATCTCGGTGATGGTGACGGACAACTGCCGGTCGATCACGGTTTTGATCGTTCCTTCATTCTTGATGCATCCGGCGCTGACAACTGGGAAGACAAGTCCTACATGCCGTATTACCGGGAGGCGCCCTGGTACGAAGACGATCACCCGGTTGATCGGCCTGACAACGTCTATTCGGCGAATTTCCTGACCGACACGATGCTTCGTTATCTGGATGCATCGAGCGCGTCCGGGAAACCATTTCTTGCGTACATCGCCTATCAGGCCGTACATATCCCGGTGCAGGCACCCCGTGAAATGACTGAACACTACACGGGTGTGTATGACGATGGCTGGCATGTCTTGCAAACCACGCGAATGGCTCGACTGAAAGCACTGGGACTGGTCCCGTCGAGTGCAGCGCTGGCGCCCATGCCAGAATTTGCACGTGACTGGTCGACTCTGGACACAGATGCCCAGGCGCTGGCTGCCAGATCCATGGCCGTGCACGCAGCCATGCTGGAGGCGGCTGATCAGAGTGTGGGGCGACTTGTCAGTCATCTGGAGTCCATCGGTGAACTGACCAACACGGTATTTGTCGTCACCTCCGACAATGGCCCTGAACCCAGCGCGCCGCTGGATCAGCGGTGGTTCGAAACCTGGATGTCCCTGAATGGCTATTCCCGTCAGCTCGATACGCTGGGCGAGCGGGGCAGCATGAACTACATCGGTCGGGAGTGGGCGCTGGCAACATCAACGCCCGGTTCGCTCTTCAAGTTCTATTCCAGTGAAGGGGGCATCCGCGTACCGATGATCATGGCCGGGCCAGGCATTTCGGCCGGACAACGCCTTACCGGCAACGCGTATGTGACCGATGTGACCCCGACATTGCTGGAGATTACCGGCACGCCCGTCGTGCCGGCGAGCGATGCTATCGAGGAAAAGGCGATGACCGGCCGCAGCCTCGTACCCATGCTGACCGGGTCGGCGGCTGCTGTGTATGGCGAGGGTGAAGGGATCGGTGTTGAAGTATCGGGCAATGCCGCGTTTATCGCGGGTCAGTACAAGCTGGTGCGAAATCTGGCGCCATTTGGTGATGGCGCCTGGCATCTGTTCGATGTTGTCGAGGATCCCGGTGAAACCGTGGACCTGGGCCCGTCACAAACTCAACTGCTCAGGGCCATGATTGTTCAGTATGAAGAATACGCCTCCCGTATGGGCGTGCTGGCAGTACCCGAGGGTTATGTGAGTGTTCGACAAATTGGAACCAATACCGTGCGACGCATGATCGGAAGTTATGCCGTGGAACTGGTGGCCATCGGTCTCCTGTTGATGGGTGGCATCCTCCTGCTGGTGTCGGGATTGCGCGGACGAAGAGCGAAGGTCTGACAAAGTTTCTGGAATATCATGAACTTTTTCCCTGGCATGTGTGCAGGTATCCAGGTAACCGGGTACGACCAGGCAGATGACGTGCTGACCATTGATGACTCGACCGATGGGCTGCCGCCGCTTTTGTTCCGAAGGCTGCACGATGAACAGTGACAACCTGATCGACACAGAGGTTGATCCCGTGAGTACGGCGGAACGTACCCTGAACACGACGCTGTCTTCGCTCAGAGTCGATCTGTGGAAGGTCGAAGCACCAGACTCCGGAGAAGCATTGCTACGTCAGGCAATGCGGCGCCGCATGGAAAGCGTCGCGTCCGGCATTCGCATACGTCGTTGGCCGTTGGGGCTCGCTGCCAGTCGCATCGTCAATACCAAGCGGACCCGTATGGTGCGGGACAGTCGGGGATGTACTCGCATCGATCATGGGCTTGATCCAATGAGAGCTGATGACTCATCCGTGCGTGGCGGGATGGTCATGATCGATGATCAAGTAAAGCAGAAGAGCTGCAGGCTGGAACCGACAGGCCGAGTGACCATCGAGTTGCCGCGATATTCTTTTAACGCAGCGCCGACCTCTGGGGTTGATGTCACCGATGGGGTCACGACGGTCAACGGGGGTGTCTCGGCGCGACTTGTCCAGAAGGAAGCACCGACGATCATTACAGGGAACGGAGGTGAACTGTTCTCGACCGCTCTACGGGCAGCGACGATGGCCCAAGGTGCAATGGTCAACGGGGACGGCGTCGTCAACCAGGTGACACATCGGCAGGAAACACTCGGAGAACAACGGATCGAAGGGGTGCTCGCCAAGGGAGTTCGACAGGTAGAGATCATTACCGCCGGTGCGGTGGACAACGAACAACCCATCGAGTCTGTGATGGAAATCTGGACAGCCGGGGCGATTGGTTTGCCGGTTCTGTTCCGGCATGTCGGATCCGCGAATGGGAGAAATCACCCGCCGCACGACCAACCTGTCACTTGACGAGCCGGATCCGGAACTCTTTGTGGTTCCAGCGGACTACACGATTCAGCCGGTGCCGGCCGCTCCAAAGCACATTCAGCGTTGACGTCTCTCTCGTCCGCGGTCCTGCTGTCGTTCGCGCATGCGCTCCAGCGCGCGTGCGCGCTCATGCGGGTTGAGCTTTCGGAACTCATTGCGCAGTTCCTGGCGACGCTCCGGGGACATGCGTTGCAATCGGCGCATCTGGTCCCGGATCTGCCGGCGTTGTGGCTCCGAGAGCGCTCGATAATTCTGCAGGCGCTGCAGAAGGACTTCTCGTTCGGCGGTTGATTTCGTTTTCCAGCGGATGTGGCGTTCGTTGAATGCCCGACGTTGATCGACATTCATGGTCAGCCAACGATCAGCGCCCAGCGTCAGCCTGCGCTGCCGAACTTCGGTCATCCTCGGCCAGTCCTGCTGATGGGGCGCCAGCAGTTTGCGCTGCTCTTCAGAAAGCTCTTCCCAACTGGCGGCCTGCAATATGAAACTGGCCGCAAGTAGTGCAATGGTCGCGGTGGCCTGGCGCATTCGCAGTCGCACGGAGTGCTGCAGATTCATGGACGGTCTCCGCTCGGCATCGGGGCTGACGGTTTTGCCGACCCGGCCTGTCGCCCCATGCTGCCTCGCTTGTCCTCTGGCCAACTGACAGATTCCTCCTGCGACAGCGATTGGAAGTCCTCCATATCCAGCGGGTCGACATAGTCACCATCGTCCTCGACCAGGGTACCCAGATACTCGAGCAACTCTGGCGCTGGCAGAATTTCTTCTGCCTGTGGGCGCTGTGACATCGACAAGCCGATCAACACGATGACCATTACTTCAACCCGATGCTGCACTGGAGGCTTCCTCTTCCATCCAGACCAGAAACTCGAGGTCCTCAAGCACTTCCAGTTCATTGATGACAGCCAGTTCATCGGCAGCCAGGTTGACAGGCAACGATTCGATGCCGTCGATACCTTGTTCCGGCCCCGGTAGCAGGGCGATGGTCACCAGAACGGCTGCGGCACTGGTCGCAAGACCTGCAGGCACCCAGAAGCCCGCCGTACGGCCAGGTTTGTCGACCGCTGCCACTGCGTCCTGACGCACGGTCCGCAACCGATTGGCGACGTCATCAGGCACCCGGCTGTTTAGCGCGTGCAGATCACGCGCCAGCTCAGCGAGCGAATCGGACTTGTTGTCATCGTTCATGATGAGGGATTCTCCAGCCGTTGCCGCAGACTTGCGAGCGCACGGGAAAGATGGGTCTTCACAGTACCCTCCGAGCATTGCATGGCAATTGCCGTATCGGCAACGGACAGGCCTTCAACATGGCGAAGCAGGAAAACCTGTCGTTGCCTTGCCGGCAGGTCGGTGATGGCGGCGTCGAGGGCGTGAGCGTCGCTGGCAACCGAGAGTTGGCCCAGCGGATCGACCAGACTTTCATCTTCGATGTTTGCCATGACCGCTTCGAGGTCATCTGCGTGGGTCGACCGCATCCAGCCAAAGAAGCGATTTCGAAACGTTCCGCGTCGCTGGTGATCAGTGATTCGGCTGCGCAGGATCGTGAAGAAGAGCGCTGGCCACTCATCAACAGGCCGGTCACCGTATTTGCGGGCCAGCGTGAACATGGTGTCCTGCACGATATCGAGCGCATCATCATCATTCCTCACTTCGTAGCGGGCCATGTGCCAGGCCCGCTTTTCCACACCGGCCAGGAAGGTGTTGAGTTCTGCGGCCTGGCTCATCGGTTGGTGGTAACAAACCCGGGCACATGGTGTGCCCGGGCAGTTCCGTGGTTGGCTCTGCCTGCCTCAATCGCCAGCAACCGTTCCTGTTCTTGTGAAGACAGTACCCGTGAAGACAAAGCTTGCTCTTGCGGTAGCCAGTTCTGCGTCATCGGCAGTATACCGGCCTTGCGCAGTGATCCGGTGCAGCTTTGCACCTGCGTTGAGCTGACCGAGCACCGCCTCCACCATCGCACCGAAGTCGCGGAAGAGGGTGGCCTTTTCATTGCCGCGCTCAACCACCGCATACACCGCTCGACCATCTTCAGGCGCAATCAGGGCCAGTACCTCAAGGTCCGATTCACGATCACGGCCTCGACCCCCGAGTTCTAACGCGGCGCGCGCATCCGAGAGATCCAGTTCCAGACGCGAGGGCGAAGAGGAGAGGAAGGGAACGGCAGTGCCTCCCTGCCAGCCGATCTTGACAGCAGCGCCACGATGATCGGTATCCACTTCGGTGACGCTGCGGGCCAGGAAGTCCGGCGGAGCAAACCCGAAACGGGTGACAAGACCATGCATCTGGACAAAATCACCGGTGCCAAGATCGTCAGCGATGCCATTGGCAGTACGGATCTCGTATCGCTCAGGGTTGGCATCATCAGCGGCGGTCACACCGGTACCTGCAAAATTGAATACCGACGGTCGTCGACCATTCAGGAACTCCAGATCCACCACCAGCGGATCGGCGCTGACCACCTGTCCGGCAACCCGGTTCATCTGCATGTGCAGGCGACCGTTGCTGGCATCGAGCGTGTTGTCGGTGGTCACGTCGCCACTCACCGCAACACGTTGACCGACGGATACCGACAGCTGGTCCAGGTCTTCCGTGACGAACCCGGGCGCACTGACTGCGGTGTTGTTGCCAACCAGTACGATCATGTTGCGACGAAACTCGTAGCGTCCCGCCCGAGTCGAGAGGGCCACTCCGGAAAGTGTCAGGCGGTCGTTGCCACGGGCTGTCACCACACCGTGCGCCACTTCCACATTGGCCCACGGCACGCTGGTTCCGGCCAGCAGACGATCCGCTCGCAGTGCACCGTCGCGCACAAACGCATGAGCCACCACCGGCGTGTCCTCGGCCTTGCCAGCCAGTGCGGTGAGGCCTGCGCTGCCTTCGAGGCTGCTGCCATCGATTTCGTAGTCGGCGTCTGCTGTCATGGTGAACGTCGCAGAGCCAAACGACCCGGTGCGATGCCGGAATGGTCGTACCTTGAGCGTCACCCTGCCATCGGCTTCGATCACGGTATCCAGCAATCCGCGAACACGGTGTTCGCGGCCTGCTTCAAGCTCCGACGTTGCCAGCAGCACCGGTTCGACGCCTACGGTCGGTGGGCTGGTGGACAGATCCACGGTGTTGGAGGCGTCGAGGTCAAAATCGAGGCTCATCGCTCGCAGGCTGCGTGGTGTGATCCGGATGATGTCGTTGCCGGTGAGTTCAAGCTCGACATCCAGGGAGGTCAAAGCATTGCCATCAACGTCCTGCAGATTGGCTACGACCGGCTCGCCGAGGGCGTTCTGCACCATAACTTCGGCGTTGGTGTAGTCCAGGCGCAGCGACAACTTGTCATAGTTGCCAACGGGAACGCTGGCGACGCTGAGCAGCTCAGTGAGCTCGGCCAGTTGCGTGAAGTCGATGCGCGTACGGGCTGGCAGCACGTTGACGATGTCACCGTTGGTGCGCTTGAGCTCAATGGCGACGACGTCGACCAGATAGGAGACAAAGTCACCTTCAGCGTCGGTAATGGCGAAGAGCAGTTCGCCACTTTCCTGGGCGGGAGCCTGTCCGGAAGGGGCCTGACCTGAGGGTGCAGGGGCCGCAGCCGAACCGCCGCCACCGCCGCAACCGGCGAGTGACAGGAGCGCGACGCTGGAAAATGCAACCAGGTTGCGGCGGCAACTACGTAACCAGTTCGTTTGCATGATATGGAACCTCTTGTTGGTATGGTCGGCTTGATGCGCGGAATCGATCGAAAAAACTCTGTTTGATCCCACTCCTAGCGGCGTCGATCGATCCGGTTACCTTTGCGATCCAGATGCCGATCGATTTGATGACCCTTGCGATCGAGCCGGTTGTCGATCCGATCACCTTTCCGATCCAGGTGTCGGGCTGCGGCTTCATGACCATTGGCTTCGGCAATCGCGGCCTGGCGATCGAGGCGGTTGTCAATGATGTCGCCTTTGCGGTCGAGACGATGCTCGATGCGGTCGCCCTTGCGATCGAGATGTTGGTTGATGGCGTCACCCGGCTCTGCATTGGCCGACATTGCGGACAGCAGGCCCGTGAAGGTGACGATGGTGATGAATCTGAGTGATTTCATGAGGTGGTGTTTCCTTGTGTTTCCGGGTATTCCCATGAACAGGAACGCTCGGTGGCTGAATCGGTTGACACCGCGCGAGGAAAAAAGGGCGAAACAGCGAAAAGTGTGATCGGGTTCGCCTCTTTTCGCCTCTTTTCGCCTTTGCGGCCAGTTTTCGTGAGGCGCAGACGACCGTCCGTTGCGAGTTGCTGGCCTAAACTCCTCTGCATGGACCGAAGACCCCTGGGAAAAGCACATGGGAACCACTGGCCAGTTCGACCATTTGTCACGAGGACGGTTGCTGCGTGTAACCGCTGCGCTCTTGATGTTCGGTGTTGCCGCCAATGCGAGAGCACTTGAGGCGATCAAACCGGAGGGTTCGACGCTGATCTGGTTATCGAGTGGGGTGGGTGACAGCACCCGATCGGCAACCACTGATCTGCCCGGTTATGACGCAGATTCCGACAACCTGCGGGTTGGTATCGAGCGAACGCTGACGGACACCTTTACGGGTGGTGTTTCGATAGGGCGCAGCCGATACAACGTCGACACGACGGGCCGTGAACAGGACGAGTCGAAAGCCAACGAACTGCAGGTACTGGGTTGGCGGAGCCTGGGCGACTACCGGGTATCGGGCAGCGTCGCGACTCGCGACCACCAGACAGATCAGGCGCGTATATTCCTGTTCGCGCGAGGCGACCTCAGCCGGCGACTCGTGCTCGATGCGAAGATCGATGCGCAGGAATGGATATTCAATGTGACGGCCAGCCGCGACTTCGAAATCGGCGACAGCAGCTTCCTGAGCCCGGAACTTTCGCTCAGCCACATTCGGGTCAGTACTGATGACTTCGTCGAAACGTCCTCGGGACTGGCGGGTATCAAAGTGCGCACCGCTGATCAGAATCAATGGCTGGCGGGTGCGAGTGTGAGCGGTCGCACAGTGTGGCCGGTTGGTGACTGGGCGCTATCAGTGGGGGGTGTGATTGGCGTGGAGTGGCTGGTTGATGCGGATCGATCACGCAGTGCTTCCACGGTGGTGGGATCCCGTTATGCTTTTGCTGCCGAGGGCTACGATCAGGCAAAGACGGGGATATTCATTGGCGCGAGTTTGTCGGCTCGACTCCTTGGTGGTGCTGGCGCCTCCGTTGGCATCATGCATGATCGGCGGGACGGGTTTCGGAATACGTCGCTGTCGCTGGAGATTGAGTACGAGCTTTAAATCCAGTCGGCTCAGATGAACCGTGGTTTCTGCACTGGATGACACGGCTTTGCTGTTCACTCAAGTCAGCGTTACCTGATTTGTCGCAATGGTGGCTGTTGAGTATTCCGGTGAACCGATTGTCTGCGAACACCTACCCGGAACGTTGAAATTCGTTGGTCTCGCACGTTAACAATTGCATCAGCTTCGGGTGAACAAACAGCTTTTCCTTTGACGTCGTGGCGGCCGTGAGCACACCGATTTCTACCACTTTTTCAGATAGAGCGATGAGGTCTGGCGCTTGGTGAGCCCAGCTTTGCGCAACGAGCCAGAATTACGGCTATCCACCCCCTGTCCCTCGTCCGGACTCGTCTGCTCCCCTTCTGCTCCCCTGCAAAACACTTATAACCTTACCCCGGCCGATCCCAACGGCGCCCACGCCAGCAACGATGCATCGCCTTCAAACGTATTACGCACGAGTTTAACGCCAGCGGCATCCGCCATCTCTTTGTACTGCATCCACGACTGCACTGCAGCGATAGGCGTGCCCGGGCCACCATCGAACTGCACGGGACCATAGACATTGGCGGTGTAGATGAGGTCATCCGTACTGACACGCTGCGTTGCTTCGTGCCGCGCGCCGGCGGGCTCATAGAACCACACACCTGGACCGTAACCCTCGGGTGGTCCGGCGCGATACCCGATGCGTCCGCTGAGGATCAGAAAGTCGGCGGCGCCCAGATGATAGTGCGGGCCGGCGATGCCGTTGTGGCGGACGATCAGCGTGGTGATGCCGGTCTCTTCGCTCACTCTGAGCACCTTGAGCGCAAGGTCAGGCAGACCGGGGTTTTCGATCCAGGGTACCGTCCGTGTATCCACGAAGTGCGGGTTGGTCATCTTGCCGGACTTCGCCGAGATGGCCGCTGCTTCATCAACCAGCGCTTTGGTGTTGGAACCGGCGATGGCGAGTGGCTCTGCAGGCCCTTGATACGCATGTGGTCGTGGAGCCATGCACTCGGCCAGGGTGTTTGGAATCAGTGTGACACCACGATCACGCGCAGCGGCGAGCACGTCGAGTGCGGTGAGCAGGCTTGTCAAACTCTTGCCATCGTTGCCAAGGAAGGCGACGGGGCCATGGAAATTGCCGAGGAATTCGGTATCGATTTCAGCGGTCAGCTGGTTGATACGCGAGTTGGCCGGAACGTATCCCCACGTGCCGGGCTCAAGGGTGCTTGCAAGTGGACCTTCGCCATAGGTCATTGAACCCGAGAGCAGGATCATATCCATGGCACCGAGGTGGACGAGGCCGGTTACGGTGGTACCGGCTTTCATCTGCACGATGACGGAGAACATGCCACTTTCACTGCTGGCGCGCAGCGGTTTGATGGACATACCGGGTGCCTGCGGCAGTGCGATCCAGGGCAGTGTATTGGTATCCACGCCGCCTTCGATACCGGTGGGGTTGAAGTCGGGATTGAACCCGGAATGGGGGCCTGCGTTCATGGTTGAAGCGCTCCAGTCGGTGATTCGAGGGTATTCGTGGTGCTTGATCTGGTGAGTTGGTTTGTCAGCTTCCGGGGGTGGATGTCACCTGTCTGTTTCAGGACGGTGCGTGTACTTGCGATGGTATTGGCGACAGTAGTGGAGAATTCAGCGGCGATGATCATGTCGGCAATGATGCGGCGTACAGCTTCAGGAAGTTGCTGCGGTGAGCAAGCGGCGACATCACCCGCCATTTCTCCCGGCACGGTGTAGCACCAAGCGTTGATGCTGGCCCGCCCCATTGAAACCTGCCCGGTCATGAATTCCTCCCTTGGCACAACTATAACCAAGTGTCTGAAACAATGACATTCAGGCCGACATCCCGTGTCAGGCCTTCGCTAACGCTGCGCCGGATAGTTCTGCTGTAGGGGATAACCCTGCTGTTGCGGGTAATTCTGCTGCGGATAGCCCTGTTGCTGTGGATATCCGGATTGTGGCGGAGCGCCGGTTTGCGTGGGATAGCCGGGCTGCGGCGGCGTACCGGGTTGAGGCGGTGGTGCCGGTTGACCGGGTTGTCCTCCCGGCGGTGGATAGCCAGCCTGTTGAGGCGGGTACCCACCAGGTGCTGGCTGGATCGGCAGGCCTGCCGACTTCCATGCCTCGATGCCACCCCGATACCACAGTACGTTGGTGTAACCGAGCTTGATCGCTCGCAGTGCCGCGTTGTACGACATCCAGCATTGAGTGGATAGACAATAAAAAATCAGCGGGATATCCGTTCTTCCTTGAGCACTCTGGCGCAGCATCTGCCCGAATTGCTGCGAGATGGGGTCGTTGAACGAACCCGCCTGCGCGAGCCAGGCGGAGGGCATTGCTCCCGGCAGTGTCTCCGGCCCACCCAGGACGTCGAACAGCAAATAAGGCGTTTGCTGGCCCTGTACCAGTGCCAGCAGACCTTTGGTCGTGATCAACTGACCACCAGGAATGCTGGACGGTGTCGGACCGTGCAATGCACCTGTGTGCAATTGATCGGCTGCCGGTATGCCGAAGTCCTGGCGTTCGGTTGCCATCAGCTGATCGAGGTTGGTGCCGGACGGTCCCGCACCATACTGGCCTTGTTGGGGAGGGTAGCCACCTTGCTGGGGTGGAGAACCACTTTGTGGTGGGTAACTACCGGCAGGTGGATTGTTGGCTGGTGGTCCTCCGGGTTGAGCTTGTACTTGCGGCGGCGGCTGCTGCGGCTGAGATTGGGGTTGTGGCTGAGTCGGTCCCTGCCCAAACGTATCCTGCACGGAGTGTGTGTGCACGCTCGCCAGCAACAGAACCATGGACGCGAACAGTCTGATCATCGCACGGGCTCCAGTTTGCGACCTTCGAGTTGAAGATCTCGATACGGTTCGAAGTTCGGGTCGTCCGAGAGGACATAACTGCCATCATTGAGGCGCCAGACGTTGTCGTACTGGATGGACTGTTCCACCGTACCGCCGGGTGCATCCGGGTCCACATAGGATTGCACACCACGAATCACCTCGCCGAACTCACGCGCTCGTCGGTCGGCGCTTTCCTGTTGGTCGTTCCACGTCTCCTGCCGGATACGGGAGATTTCTGCGTTTGTGTCATTGATGATCCGGGCGCGTTTACGGCTCTCTTCCAGCGCAACCTGTCCGATACGCAGGTTGTGGCCGGCGATGGCGGCGTTCCAGGCATCAACCGGTTGAATGGAACGACGCAGGCCTTCGAAAAAATTGAAATCCAGCATGCCATCCGGGGCGGTGGCAGCAAAGGCCGGATTGGCAAACGCGCTCAGAGACTCGAAGCGGGTCCGAAACTGGCTGGTGTTCATGCCCACAACCGTTGGATCGTTGGCGAACATCGATGAGGTGTCGGTGACCATCAGGTTGAAATTGACGGACGCAGCCACCGTGCCGCGCATCTCGCGACCCTGGTGCTGAAAGCCGAACAGCACTTCACCGGATTCCGACCATCTCCGCAGTTCACCGAGCGGCATGGCGGTGCGTGTCGGTGGTGAGTTCAAGGCCTGTTGCAGATCTGGCCGCTCGCGGAAGTCGAGCACATGGGCGCCCGGCAGCATCTGCTGGACTAGACCTTCGAGGTAACCACGCACGGTATTGATGTTCAGCAGCGGGCAACCGGGCTGGGTTGATGGTGCGCCTGTGGTATTGGCCTCCCACGCGGCCTGCGGCCAAACCGCGATACTCATGAGCCCGTCCGGCGAGGTGGCCGTCCAGTTGAAGTTGTAGCCGTTGGTGCAGAGAAATTCCTGCGCCCAGAAGACACCACCGCTGGTCTGCCAGCCATGGGGGATGAACAGCGACGCAGCGGCCATGGGCTGAGCGAAGCCGGTGGCATCGATAATGACTGCGGGTTCAAAGCGACGAAACGGGCGTGCACTGGCCGGCGAAGTTGGCGGATACAGGGTTGATGCAGGTGTTACCGTGCTGACCGGTGTATTTGGTGTGGTGATCATGCTGTTGTTCACGTACCCGGAGTCCGTGTATGCGGCATCCGGGCTGGCAGTAGGTGCACTGGTTGATGCAGGTTCGCTGCTGCCACCGCACGCTGACAGAACCAGCAGAGAGGCCATTGCCCACCTGGTGCGCATGTCTACTCCCGCCTCATCTGAAAAGTTCCCGAGCGGCCAGGTAACTGCCAAGTGCCGGTGACCGATGGTTGATCGGCGGAAAAAGTACCTTCATAGACCAGTGTCCCTGATCGGAATGACTCAGCATCGTAGAGCTTTTCGAACCGCACACGCGTTCCGTCCACAGAACCCGTGATCTGCGCGGTCAGTGGCTGCGCGCCTCGAAGCACCCACTCTTCGCCTTCGGCTGACCTGCCGTTGAAGTGGTCGCCATCGTTTGTCAGTTCAAGCCGGAAGGGCACCACAACTTCCTGGCCGTTGGCTTCAGCTCGTTCGTGATACTCTCCGGTCCATGATCCGCCCATTTGTTGTGATTCGAACTGCGGCATCTCTTCTGGCGTGGGTGCGTTCCTCGACGCAAGGGTAAAGCGCTCGCAGGTGTCGATCAGCGGCGCAAGTTCGTCCTCCGAAAACTCTCCTGCATAGGCTGCCCCCATCGCCCGCACCTGGATCCAGCCGGTTTCGTTGATCGCGTGGAGAAGCGCAGGATCGCTACTGGTTCCACGAAGTTCGATGTCGGACATGCCCGCCGATTCATGATCGGGGTCGCTGTCGTTTAGAGTGACAAATACACCGCCATCCTCCAGTTCGAAGGCTTCGCCATTAACCTCCACACTGACAGTGTGAGGCCAACCGAGGCCGTCCAGCTCGATTTCATCCGGCGAGATGGAGATGCTGCCATCGTATTCGGCAAGATATCGGACGACGACGAAGCCTGCCTCATTACACAACAACTCAGCCCTGAGCTTTGGCTCCTGCCAAAGTGCGATCGAGCCCTCGCCCTCATCACGAATCTTCAGCGTACCGACGACCACGGCATCGTCATCTATGGGCGGGCCGCATGCAGTCAACAGAAGCAGGCTCGCCAAGAGGCTCGCCAACTGGCTGACAAGCAGGCGGTGTCTTGATCGGCGTGGTGCATATTCAGGCATGAATTATCCTGCTGAGCTGCCGGTCTGCCGACCGCTCCAGTTGTCCGCGGTTTCGCTTGACGAGGCCATCGACAGACGAACGGGAATCGCCGTGAGTCGCGACATGCCAGACAACGTGTCGATCGCGTCCACACCGGAGCGCGCGATGATGTTCACATTGACACCAGGGGATCTGGCAGCGATGCGTTGTCCACTCGCCTGATGCCCCCAGCCGTGTGGAACAGCGACGACCCCGTTTAACAGATCGTCGCACAAACTCACTGGCAGGCGGATGCTGCCAGTGTCGGTGCTGACATCAACGAGTGTCCCTTCGGCGAAGTTTTCCCGCTGGGCATCCTCCGGATGCCTGTAGAGATGATTGCGACCGCCCAGCCGATCGAGAAAGTCAGCGTAGTTGTGTGTCCACGAGTTGTGGGTCTGGATCTGTCTGCGGGTGATCAGCCGATAGGTGAAGCCCGCACCGTCATCCGGAATGGTGAGCTTGAGCAGAACATCCACAAGATCCGGCGGCGTGAGTTGTATTCGTCCGCTCCCATCGGGCTTCGAGTACACCCGCTGGCCGAGGAAAGTGCCGCCCAGGTTCGGTGGGCGTGCCCGTCCATGGCCGACCAGGTCAGCAAACCGGCCTTGCCCGGTCAGGCGCAACAGTCCATTGAGCAGGCCACGCTGGGCGACACTTGCGTAGCGGTCAGTGGTTCGCTGTTTCCTGGTTCGCTCAAGGAGCCGCTGAACGATGCGGGAGCCAAACAGCGGTGCACTCGATGCGCGGGCGAGATCGAGGTAGATGCTGGCTTCGTCCCGCGCCTGACCGGGTGCGGGCAGGACCGCTTCGATGGCCTGCAGGTAGGGACGTGTCTGCATGCCCAGAGTCAGAGGAAAGATGAACGGCAGGTCAGGGCGTTCCAGTGGCGATGTGCAGGGCAGCATGTAGTGACCGGAGGTGGCGGTCTCGGTGGGCAGGATGTCGAGGGTGACCAGCAGTTCCAGTTCGCTGAAGGCGCGGCGCAACTTCTCACTCTCGGCCATCATCATCAGCGGATTACCACCGGTGACGATCAAGGCCCTGATTTTCCCGGGACCGTCGGTGAGGATTTCGTCCGCCAGAATGCCACCGGGAAAGGCGTCGTTGGTTTTCCTGAAAGACCCGATGCGTGAACGATCCTGTTCCAGCAGCACGCCATACCTGCGGCCGAATTTCGGGAAATCAAAGATGCCTTTGCCAACCAGAGTGCCACCTTGCCGGTCCAGATTGCCTGTGATTGCATTGATGACTTCCTGCAGCCAGAACGACGGTGTACCCCCTTCGTTCATGTTGACGCCGGTGGAAGAGTAGAGCGCCGCGCCGTCAGCTTTGAGATAGATCGACACGAGGTCGCGCAGGACTACGGCGTTTATGCCGGTGATGGGCGCCGTGCGTTCCGGTGACCAGCCTTTTGTCAGCTCACTCAAGGATTCGAAGCCGTCCATGTATTGACGAACGGTCCCGTGATCAACGCCATCCAGTTCGAGCACGACATGCAGGAACGACAGATAGAAGAACACATCGGTGCCAGGCCTGATGAAGATGTGTTCACCGGTGGCCTTGGCAGTCTCGGTGCGCCTGGGGTCGATGACGATGACCCGGCCACCACGTGCCTTGATCGCGTCGATGTGTTTGCGTGGATTGGGCACCTGCAGAAAGCTCCACTTCGACACCATTGGATTGGCGCCCACGATGACCAGGCACTGTGTGTCCAGCAGGTCCGGAAACGGCTGGGTGAAGGGGAAGCCATACATGCGTTCGGCCACGGCAAATTTGTTGGCACAGTCCTGGCTGGCGGACGCAAACATGCTGCGCGAACCCATGTCATCCATGAAGCCCTGTGCGAACACCGGATGCAGCACACCAAACCCTGCGGCCGTTCCCACATACATGGCAATGGCGTCACCGCCATGGGTGATCCGGATGCTGCGTAGCCTGCCGCCGATCTCGCCCAGCGCGGTATCCCAGGTCGTATCTTCCCAGTCGGCAACGGTTTTTCTGCGTGGCCGCAGCAGGCGGTCGGGCGACGCATAAAGATGATGCTGGCGCAGGCCTTTCTGGCAGGCAAAACCGCCGGTGGCAATGTTCTCGGCGTCCGGCCGGATGTCGGTGACCTGACCGTCAACCGTGGTGATGTTGAGTCCGCACAGTGATTCGCAGATACGGCAGAAGGTGGTGTGGGTGGTCATCAAAGAGTCCGGCTGCAAGGCTTGCAGGATCGGTATTTCTTGCTCGAAGAGCAAGGCAGTGTGTAAAGAGGCAGTGTGTAAAGAGGCAGTGTGCGAAGAGGCAGTGTGCGAAGAGAAAGGGAGACAGCAAAACAAGCGCGGCCCTGATCCGGATGGAGCCCCGACGGACGATCCCGTACAGTTCTGGCTTCACTGGAGGGGAATTCCGATATGAAGACATTGTCTGGCAAGGTGGCGCTCGTTACCGGCGGCTCGGGTGATATCGGCGGCGCCATTGCCCGCCGACTCGGTGCTGAAGGCGCGCATGTCGTCGTCGCCTGGGTCGGTGCACAAGGGGCGGCAGACACGACGGTTAACGACATCCGGGATGCGGGCGGCTCCGCGAGTACCCTGCAGCTCGACCAGCGTTCACCTGAATCGATCGAAGCCTGCATCGCTGCCGTGGGCAAGGCGCAGGGAAGACTCGATATCCTGGTCAACAACGCAGCCTGGAACATCGGCATACCGTTTCCGGATCTCGATGCATTGACACCGGACATCTGGGACCGGGTTCTGGAAACGAATGTGCGCGGGCCGTTCCTGCTGGCGCGTGCTGCAGCACAACTGCTGAAGACCGATGGTGGTGGCCACATCGTCAACATCTCCTCGGTCGGTGGCATCAGCCCTGGCAGCAGCAGCATCGCGTATTCATCGAGCAAGGCGGCGCTCAATCACCTCACCCGATGTCTGGCCGTGGCCATGGCGCCGAATGTTGCGGTGAATTGTGTGGCGCCGGGGCTCGTTGAAAACACGCGTATGGCGCAGCGGCTTCCCGAAAGCGTGGCCAAAGGAGCCAGGGCGCAGGCAGTACTCGGCCGGGTTGGTCAGCCGGATGACATCGCAGCCCAGGTGGTGATGTTTGTCACGTCGAGATCAATCACTGGCCAGACCATTGTCATTGACGGCGGTATGCCAGGCGCGATGCGTTGATGTTGGACTGCCATGGGACTTTGACCTGCACGTGTTCCCCGTGTGCGTTCAGGTGGCCACGCCGAGTGGTGAAAACAGGGTATAGGTGGCAAGCATTGCCAGTATCAGGAGCGCCGCCGCCAGATGCCGGTGTCGCCACGGCGTGAGATCCACAGGTGCGGGGGCTGGCCTTGGTGTACGTCTCGGGCCGACACGCGGTATGGCCACCAGGATCAGCAGTTCAAACACGAACAGCATCGCGTACCAGTGTATGAAGTGAATGCCGGTCTCGAACACAAACGTCACGAGCCCGTATACGATGATGTGCACACCCATGACGATGAGCGCGGCAAGAGGATTCACACGCGGAACGAAGATGGCCGCCAGCACCAGCGTGATGATCGGGATGTTATAAAAACCCGTGAATTTCCGGATGAGCTGCCAGAGACCATCAGGCGCATTGGTCAATTGCATGGCGATGCCAAAGGCAATGACGACAATCACCAGACTGTACCAGCGCGCGGCGCGAACTTTTTCAGTGTCCGGCCGGGTGCCGGACAGATCGACCGCAATCAGTGTCGCCGCGCTGTTGACCAGGCTGTTGAAAGAACTGACCACCACGCCGAGGACAACGGCCAGAAACACGCCTTGTAGTGCTACGGGCAGTACCGCCCGGGCGAGGGTTGGGTAGGCTGTGTCCATGGTTGGCAGATGCGGACCGTCCAGATGAAAGGCGATGACCCCGGGAATCATTACCATGAATGGGACGAGAATCTTGAAAAAGCCGGAAATCAGCACACCTTTCTGACCTTCCGCGAGACTGGTCGCCCCGAGTGCGCGCTGGATGACATACTGATTGGTGCCCCAGTAGAAGAGGTTGGCCAGCAGCATGCCGGTAAACAAGGTGGCGAACGGTGTGGGGTCTGTCGAATGACCGATTGCGTTGAGCTTTTCTGTGTGATGCGCAGTCAGTCTGTCCAGACCGGCCATGACGCTCCCCTCGCCAAGCAGTTGCAATCCCAGCACCGGCACCAACATCCCCATCACCAGCAGGCCGACACCAAACAGGGTGTCGGAGATGGCGATGGCACGCAGCCCGCCGGTAATGGCGAAGCCACCGCCAATCAACGCGACCAGCAGCATGGTCACCAGCAGTGCGGTGGCATGATCCAATCCAGTAACGGCTGACAGATCGGTCAACGCTAGTATGGCAATCGACCCCGAGTACAGCACCGAAGGCAAGGTGATCAGCATGTAACCGAGTACAAACAACAGCGCGCTGGCCCGTCGAACTCGTGCATCGAACCGGCTCTCGAGAAACTGCGGCAAAGTGCTGAAGCCGCCCCGCAGATAGCGTGGCAACAGGAACAGCGCCATGACGATACACGCCAGACCCGCAGTCACTTCCCACGCCATGGAACTCATGTTGAAGGCATACGCGGAACCGGCCAGACCAACAAGTTGTTCCGTCGAGATGTTGGTCAACAGCAAAGAACCGGCAATGACGGGAGCGGTCAGTGATCGGCCGGCGAGGAAAAAGCTGTCCTTCGAGTGGATGCGCCCACGGGTGAGTCGCCATGATATCCAGGCGACCAGCGCAAGGCAGGCGGTACAGCTGGTCAGCGTCAGTAGCATGCTATCGGCCGCTCGAAGTCATCAGTCACCGGAAGAGGTTGTGATAGTGACGGAACACTGGCTGTCGCTCAAACCTTGAGAAAAATGGGCCGAGTAATCCGGTGGAATGGGTTGAGAGGTGTTACCGGTGTGAATAGTCACTGCGGATGCCAATCGAAACCACAATGTGCTCTACTCCAACGGGGGGACGACCAATACAGAGCAATCAGGTATGTCAGTTGCATCCCGATTCAAGCGCGCGGCCTCAGTGCTGCTTGGAACAGACGAAAAATCCGGTGGCCAACGCGAATTTGTACCGCCCGGTCATTTTTATTCACCACTGCCTGATATCGAAGCGCTAAAACAGTCTTTCAGGCCGAACGATTCCGTCACCGGTATCAATCTGGGCGTCGAAGCGCAGCGCAGCTTCCTGAATGTCATAGAGTCCTTCTATCCGGATCTACCTTTTGGTGATCATCCGGGCACTGGCGAAGCGGACACGCGATTCGGATACATCAATAATTTTTTTGGGCACAGCGACGCCATAACCCTGTTTACGATGCTGCGAGCACTACGTCCGAAACAGGTCATCGAAGTTGGATCTGGATATTCGTCAGCCGTCATGCTGGATACCAGAGCGCGCTTTCTTCCCGATACCTCACTCTGCTTCATTGAGCCGTATCCGGACCGTCTCAGATCACTGCTGAGGTCAGGTGACACCTTCGAGTTGATCGAGGATCAGGTACAAAACGTCCCGACCGAACGGTTCGCAGCGTTGCAGGACGGCGATATCCTGTTCATTGATTCATCCCACGTTGCCAAGGCCGGCAGTGACGTCAATGATCTTTTTTTCCGCGTGTTGCCATCGCTTGCTGTGGGTGTAACCGTTCACATCCACGACATCCTGTGGCCTTTCGAGTACCCGAAGGAGTGGCTGCTGGAAGGACGGGCATGGAATGAAGCTTATCTGCTCCGCGCCTTTCTGCAGTTCAACACGGATTGGGAAGTGATCTACTTCAATGACTACATGAGTCGGCATGCGCGGGAACTGGTCGCGCAGAAAGCTCCCTTGATGCTGGTCGAAACCGGTGGCAGTTTCTGGATGCGCAGGGCTCGCTGATCCGCCGCCTTCTGCCGCGCTGACTCCTGACCCACACCATTCATGACCCTTCTACTGCGGCTGCCGAGCGACGGGAAAACACAGTGCGTGCTCCTTTCAGTTGCGCGCCGTACCGGGAAGTTTGACTGCACGCGTTCCAGTGGGCGCCACACTGTTTTTTCCCGTATCTCGTCACCCTCGCGACGAACCTTCATGGATTGTGTGTGCGCCCGCAACGCTGCTCAACGCGTCATCAACCTCACGCTCAAGACGGACTCGCAGCGTGCGATAGTCAATACCCGTTTCCGTTGACAGCCTGATCACATCGGCGTGTTCGATCTTGTGACGCTGCCGCCCGTCTGGCTGTGTGACACGCTTGACCTGCACCGCACCGAGACCGGTGGTTACGGTCAGTTGCTCACGCGGCAGAATGCGCTTGCTGAAGCTCAGAATGCGCAAGCCGATGGTCGTGGATTCATTGAGGATCAGGTCGGCCAGTGTGTCACGGTGAACGGCGTCTGCGAGTACCGTCAGACAAGTCGCTGAACGGCTTTTTTTCATGACGATGGGGGTGTGGTAAACGTCGCTGGCGCCGGCAGCAAACAGGCGCTGCATCAGCGGTTCGAAGGCCTCTGGTGTCATGTCGTCGATATTGGCTTCGAGTTTGAAATGAGTTTCTGCGAAACCGGTGTCGATTGAGGTGCTGCCAACGGGTTCGTAGTCGCCCAGTACAACCCGCAGTACGTTCGGGATCGCGAAGTCCTTGTGTCCAATTCCGTAGCCCACTTTTTCTGGCGTGAAGCGGCCCTTGGGCAGGTACTCACGGACGTTGGCTTTCAGAATTGCAGCCCCGGTCGGGGTGGTCGCCTCGCCTTGAACACCACCGTAGGTGCAGGGTACCCCAAACAGGATTTCCTGGGTTGCCGGCGCTGGTACCGGCAACAGACCATGTGCGCACTTCACCTGTCCGGCGCCCAGTTCAACGGCGGCGCTGACAATGTGGTCCACGTTCAGCCATTCCAGCGCGATGGCGCTGCCGACGATGTCGACAATCGCGTCGATGGCACCAACCTCATGGAAATGGACTTTTTCGATGTCGATGCGATGAATGCGTGACTCCGCGACGGCAATCTCGCGGAACATGGCCAGTGCCCGATCAGTAACACCCGGCGAATACCGAGCTTCACCGATGACGCGCTGGATGGTGCTGTAATGGCGATGGTCGTGCTGGTCCTGCTGCTGAACCGTCACCCGGGTACCCCCGATCCCCATCTTCCATGATGGTATGACTTCCAGACGATACTGACCGGACAGGTTCAGCCTGGCCAGTTCAGACTCGAGGTGCACCAGTGGTACGCCGAGATCGAGCAGGGCGGCCAGATGTAGGTCACCGGCGATGCCGGCGGTGGGTTGATAAAAAAGGGTGCGCACGACAGTCGTCCCGAGAATGGTTCATGTGAGTCTACGCAGACCCGGTCGAGCCGTCTGCTGCGACTGATCCGCCAGTCAAAACCGGTACGGATCTGCTTCGGCTCAGCTCAGCATCGTTCCCGCTTCATCAGGGAAATAGGTGTGTGACGTTGCAGCTGCAATGAAGTTCTCCTTCAGATGCGGCAGGTTCTGCATGTCGGCATTGACGGCGTCCAGACCATTCGCCAGCACAAAGGCATAACTGCGCTGGAATGGTGAGAGGGACGCCTTCAGGAATGCATCACTGTACTGGCCATCAAATGCGCTGGCATCTCCAGCACCCAGGAAATTGCGACCGGCGAGGAAACGCCCTGCCTTCATGCCGATGAGCCCCATTCCTGAAGATCTTGCCCGGTCAAAAAGTGGCCGTAGTTTATGCATCGGGAGGGTATCTGGCAGCACTTTCTTGGTTTCCCAGTCATACCACCCACCCGGTGTGACCGCGATCTGGGCAAGATCAAACCAGCCGGTCTCGATGGCCTTGGTCAGAACGGCTTCGGCATTTTGATGCGTGCTCAGCCCGAGGTGGGAAACCTTGCCGGCGGCTTTGGCATTCTGGAATGCACGGTACAGTTCCTCGCTGCCGATCACACCTGGATTGTTGGCGCCCATCTGGTAGTAGGCGTTGACATGGTCCACCTTCATTTCCAGCAGGCTTTCGTCGAGCAGCGCACTCCATTTGCTGGCAGCGGCGGCAAGCTCGGATGCGGTCGGGGTTTCGTGGGGCGCCTTGTCAATCGGCACGATGGCTTTGGAAATCAGGAAGATTCGATCGCCGCGCTGCTTGAGAAACGGCGCGAGGTGCTTTTCAGCCTGGTCGTAATAGTGTTTGTAGCCAACATCGAAGACGTTGACTCCCGCGTCGAAGGCGGTGTGCAGCAGGCGATCCTGTCGACGGCTGGACAAGGCTGCACCACAGCCGAATACCAGACGACTGCCCTTGAAGCCGGTTCGTCCCAGCGTGCGAAAGCTCATCTGTGGCCAGGGATCGGCGAGCCCGGCAGCTTCCCGCCCCATGGCGACCGCAGCTTTTGCGTCGCTCCCCCTGAACAGGGTCGTTGCGCTCACCCCGGCGAGGGTGAGGTACTGCATGAAGGAGCGGCGTGAGTTGGTCATCTGGATTCCCCGGTGGCTGCAGCCATGACTATGCGCCCGGGTCTGCGGTCTCGCAACCGCCCCTCAACCGCCTCGCAACCTCCTCTCAACCTCCTCTCAAGGGGGGAGGGTGCTACCAGATACGGACCTGCTCCGCCGGCGCAAGATAGAGTCGATCACCTTCCCTGGCACCAAACGCCGTGTGGAATTCTGGTACGTTTTTCAACACACCCGTAACACGATACTCGGCCGGTGAGTGAGGATCGGTCAGCAGCGTCTGGCGAAGATATTCATCGCGAGCCTTGAGGCGCCACGCCTGGGCATAGGCGATGAAAAACCGCTGTTCACCCGTGCGGCCCTCGATCACCGGGGAGGGTGCACCACCCAATGACAGTTGATAGGCCCGGAAGGCCATCGTCACCCCGGCCAGATCGGCGATGTTTTCACCGAGTGTCAGTGCCCCGTTGATCTTCGCGCCAGGCAGCGGCTCATAGGTGTTGTATTGGTCGACCAGACGCTTGGCGCGTGCCTCGTATCGTTCGGCATCATCCGGCTGCCACCAGTCACGCAGGCGCCCTGTTCCATCGAACTTGCGCCCCTGATCATCAAAACCATGGCTGAACTCGTGGCCGATGATGGCGCCGATGGCCCCATAGTTGGCAGCATCATCCGCCGACGGATCAAAGAATGGGGGTTGCAGGATGGCAGCCGGGAACACGATCTCATTGAACGTGGGTCGGTAGTAGGCATTGACGGTCTGAGGGGTTATTCCCCATTCGTTTCGATCGGGTGCCTTGCCGATATGGCTGATCTCCCAGGCATGGGCAAACGCGGTTGCACGGCGCACATTGCCAATCAGATCTGCAGGAGATGTGGCGAGCCGCGAGAAGTCGCGCCAGGTATCGGGGTAACCCAGCTTCATGCCAAACGACTCGAGCTTGGCGATGGCAGCAGACCGCGTGGTGTCGCTCATCCAGTCATTGCGCTCGATACTCTGCCGATAGGCCACACGAAGTTCTTCGACCAGCGCCCGGATTCCCGCTTTGGAACTCTCGGGGAAGTGACGGGCGACATAAAGTTTGCCGAGTGGCTCACCGGCCATTCGATCGATAACGGTCATGGCACGCTTCCAGCGTTCGCGTTGTGACTGCTGGCCATGCAGGGTCTTGCCTTCGAAAGCGAAATTCTCATCATCAATCGCCTTTGGCAGATAGGATGCAAAGGCCTTGAGTGTGCGCAGGCGCAGATAGCGTTTCCAGGTCTCGACATCGTGTGCATGCACGATGTCCTTCAGTGCGGAGAAATAGGTGTCCTGGGCCAATACAAACTCGCCCTGCTGTCCGTAACCCTGCGCCGCGAACCAGCTGCGCCAGTCGAGGCCGTTGGTGTGTTCCCAGGCAGTGATCAGTGAGAATTTGTTGCGGTAGATACGTTGCCGATCGCGATTCTGTACGGGTGTCCACTGGTGACTGGCGATCACGGTTTCCAGTGCCAGCAGTTTCTGGGCATCAACCTCACCGTTGGCCCAGCCTGTCAGTGTGTAGAGCCTTGCGATATGCGCAAGGTAGGCCTCCCGGGCAGCTTTCAGCTTCGGTTCGTCGGAAAAGTAGTACTCTCGATCCGGCAGACCAAGCCCCGATTGCCAGGCGTAGGCCAGCACGAGATCCGGATTGTCAGCGTCAGTTTCCGTGAACAGAGTGACCGGCGAGCTGACACCCTGCACCGCCAGTCGGCCGAATGCGCGCCAGACATCGTCGTGTGTCTGGAGGCCATCGATATCGGCGAACAGGTCGTCGATGGGTTTGAGGCCGGCAGCTTCTATGCTCGACTCGTCCATGAAGGCGCGATACAGATCGGCGATCAGTTTGGCCTCGCCGACGGGTTTGGGTGTGGCCACGGTTTCTTCGACCACACTGCGAACCTGCGCTTCGACGCGCTCGATCATCTGCTGAAAGGTACCATAACGAACCTGGTCATCCGGTATCGGTGTGGCAGCCAGCCATTTGGCATTCACGTGGGCAAATAGATCATCCGTGGGGCGAATTGAGGCATCCAGTTCAGAGGGGTCAAAACCCGCAGCGACAGGCGCACTCTCTTGTTTGACCTGGGTACAGGCAACTAACAGCAACAGGATGGACCAGAGAACGCAGCGCATGAAGACTCCATAAAAGGCAGAAAACGGGATTGCAGGTGACATTGTAAATCAGTGGATGGCTGAAGGATGAAATTGGCAGTTGCAAAATCCTGTCTGTACCGGGGCTATCATTGCCAGTGCCGGGCATATCGGACTGTGCTGGTGGTGGTTCTGTTTGCGGGTATGCCCATGTCGTGGGTGAACGCGGCCGTGCATGACTACACCATTCGCGTTGATGCCACGCTTTCGAGTGTGCAGGTTGAAGCACGTTTGTCGGAAACCGGGCTTCTGCTGTCGTCCGGTCGTGGTGGTACTGCCAGGTTGCGCGAGGTAGCCGGTTGTTCCGGGGAAGTGGTGCAACGGCGTGGTGGATCGCTCCGCTCATCAGGTCGGTGTCTTCGATACACTGCGTCGATCAGGCCACCACTGTCCAACCAGACAAGGCGTCCGCAGTGGCCGCAGGTTGGACACAAATACTGGTTGTGGTTACCCCCGCTTGCCGCGGAAGACGTGGTCAGGATTTCGCTTGATCTGCCTGAAGGTGTGCGGGCGTTTGTACCCTGGCGTCGTCTCGACGCCGATCGTTATGAGCTGAGGGGTTCACCGGGTAGTGGTGATGCGCTGGCCCGGTTCGGTCGGATCGCGGAATCCAGTCTCCTTGTACAGGACACATCTATCCCCCTGTTTGTACTCGACTCCGGCCTTGCGGCTGAGCGAATGACAGACTGGCTCACGGAGGCGGCTGGACTGGTCGCCAGCGTCGGCGGACGCTTTCCCAATCCGCATGCACTGGTGGTGGTCGAACCCGGTGAGACCTCACTGTTCGGTGATTCGGTGGTTCCGTTTGGCCATGTGATGCGCAGTGGTGAAGAAGTCGTGCGTTTTTTTGTCAAGCCGGGGGCGTCGCTCGAGGCACTGCGTGACGACTGGACTGCTGTGCATGAGTTTTCACACCTGTTGCTCCCGTATGTACGGGATGACCAGAAATGGATTTCTGAAGGTTTCGCCAGTTACTATCAGAATGTTCTGCTGGCTCGTGGTGGCATCTATTCCGAGACCGAAGCCTGGCGTCGGCTGGTTCGTTCATTTGGCAACGCCGCCGCAACCCGCGATCCGGCTTCTCCAAATGGCACCGCTGCACGATCGTTCCGGGAGGTACGGATGCTGATCTACTGGAGCGGCGCCGCGCTCGCCCTGATGATCGACGTCGAACTCAGGCAGCAGACCGATGGACAGCAGAGCCTGGATTCGGTTCTCGGACAACTCGCGGATTGTTGCCTGCCTTCCAGTCGGACCTGGGCAGGCAGAGACCTGTTCGCAAAACTGGACGCGCTGTCAGAAACAAGCGTGTTCACACTACATTATGACCGGTACGCAGACCAGCCGGGAATGCCGCCCTATGCCGCGACCCTGGAGTCACTTGGAGTTGAAGCCAATGGCAACTCGGTGCAGCTCAATGATCGCGCGCCACGGGCGGCCATCCGGCGGGCGATCATGCGTCGCAATCCATGAGTGTCAGGCCGTCAATGTTTTTGCAAACTTGTCACGCAGTTCCCGCTTCAGGAACTTGCCACTTGCATTGCGCGGCAGCGGTTCTGTCTCAAACCAGATGTACTTCGGAATCTTGTGCCTGGCCATCAGACCGGCACAGTGCTCGCGCAGCTCATCGGCGGTGAGCGTCACATCGGGTTTGAGGAATACGGCAGCACCGACTTCTTCGCCCAGACGTTCGTCGGGGACTCCAAAGACCGTGGTTTCGGCGATGGCGGCGTGTTTGTACATCACGGCCTCGACTTCGGCGCAGTACACGTTTTCGCCGCCGCGCAGCACCATGTCCTTGATGCGGTCGACGATGTAGATGAAACCATCATCGTCCAGACGGGCCATGTCGCCGGTGTGCAGCCAGCCATCGGTGATACTGATGGCGGTGGCCTCGGCGCGATTCAGATAACCACGAATGACCTGCGCGCCACTGACCCAGAGTTCACCGGGCGAGCCACGCGGTACGTCCATGCCCTTGTCATCAACAACCCTGGTTTCGTAAACAGGCATGGCCGGTCCGCAGCTGTCAGGCTTGTCGATAAAGTAGTCGGCGCCGATCGAGGTGATGAT
>Ga0105050_10000208_pt1 | contig 83789 bp, 67 predicted proteins | sample FRY01_FD_78088 | JGI IMG/M metagenome (GOLD analysis project Ga0105050, IMG submission 78088) | Freshwater microbial communities from Lake Fryxell liftoff mats and glacier meltwater in Antarctica - FRY-01 | ecosystem: Environmental > Aquatic > Freshwater > Ice > Glacier meltwater ... | reverse complement strand
ATTTGTCGTATATTTGAAAAATAACTCGGTAACATTTTTTCATTACTATAATTATAATTAATTGTTATAGTAATTAGTATATCATATTTTTATTCTATACACTAGCATTATTACGCTTCCACTGTATATTGCGCATCCTTGCAATTAATAGTCTAAAATTGTCTTTCATTTATATTAGGTGTATTATTAATCTCAATTTTTCGTTCGCTAAGAATAATTAACTAGAGATCTAGTAAATTAAAAAATATAACTGATCATTTATAAGACTAAGACTTTGTCGAATTAGACAGTCGCTATGTTCTAACTAAGTGTCTATCCTGCGCTTTTCTTCTTAATAATATTATTTAGTCTGAATCTAAAGAGAAATATACTATGTTTAAAAATATCATTATACCGATAGATTTATCAGATAAACAATCTATAAAGGCTATATTACCAAAAGCTCTAGCTTTTATTACAAATTTTCAAGCGAAGTTACATTTTTTGTATATTATCCCAGATTTTGGCATGAAATTAGTAGAAGATTATTTACCTAAAACTTGGTTCAAGGATCAAAAAGAAAAATATTATAAACAGGTGAAAGAGCTTATTAGACAACATATACCGGATGAAATAGAGGTTGACTTTCATATAAGCCGAGGAGCTGTTTATGATGAAATAATCCAGTATTCTAATGAAGTAAAAGCTGATTTAATTATCATTTCTGCAGTAAGGCCGCAACTTCGTGACTATATGTTAGGGCCAAATGCCTCTAAAATTGTACGGCATTCAAGTATCTCAGTTTTAGTAGTAAGGGAATAGCAAACGATGTGAGAGCATAATTCCAGCTTTAAAACTTTTTGTCTTAAAAATAAAATTTTTACATCAAAATAATGTATATAAAATATCTTGAAGAATTAATCAGTTTTAAATCTATAACCCCAGATTCAGCAGGGTCTATAGAATATATTAAAGATCTATTGAGCAAAAATGGGTTTAATATAGAAGTTAAAACGTTCGGCGACGGCTATACAGAGGTAACTAATCTTTACGCAATCTATGGTAAAGGCCGTCCTAATATTTGTTTTGCTGGGCATGTCGATGTAGTGCCAGCAGGGGATTTAAAAATATGGGACAGTGATCCCTTTATTGCTACGCATAATGAAGATAAAATTTATGGGAGAGGAGCTGTAGACATGAAAGGGGCTTTAGCTTGCGCCCTGGCAGCTAGCCTAGATTTTATAAAATTACACCCTAATTCCAAAGGTGCTATTAGTTTCTTAATTACTAGTGATGAAGAAGGTGACGGGAAATACGGTACTGCAGAAATGCTAAGACATCTCTATAAGGATGGCATAGCCGATATTGATCTTGCTATAGTTGGTGAACCTACTAGCGAACTTCAAATAGGTGATACAATAAAGATTGGTAGGCGTGGTAGCATAAACTTTCATTTAATTATCTTAGGTAAGCAAGGGCACGTAGCTTATCCAAAAAAGGCAGCAAATCCGCTCCCTTGTCTAACAAATATATTATATGAGTTAGCTAATTACGAATTAGATAAAGGCAGTGAGTTTTTTCAGCAGTCTAATCTTGAAATTACTTCAATCGATGTAGGTAATAATGTAACCAATGTAATACCAGGTGAGGCGTCAACAAGATTTAATATTCGTTTTAATGATTTACATTCTGCGGAGAGTCTAGTAAACTTAATCACCGAACTTACTGAAAAATATTGTAATAAATATAGATTAGATTATAAATTAAATAGTAATAGTTCTGCTAATAGTTTTATTCAAAAGCCAGTAGGTTTAATTGCTGATTTTGTAGAAGCAGTAAAAAATAGCACTAAGATAAAGCCAGACTTGTCAACTAGCGGTGGTACTTCTGACGCGAGAATTATTAAAAATTATTGTCAGGTAGTAGAATTCGGGCTATTGTCAGAGACGGCGCATAAAATTAACGAGTGTACCAAAATTGCTGATTTACAAACGCTGTATCATGTGTATTATAATTCTTTAATAAAATTTTTAATTTAAAAATTTTATTAGTTTAGCGGGTGTGACGGAACTGGTAGACGTACTAGATTTAGGTTCTAGCGCCGCAAGGTGTGGGGGTTCAAGTCCCTCCATCCGCACCATATATAATAGATTCCCTCAGTGAATCTAATTAATAAAGCCTAGCAAAGTTTATGACGAAGCATACTCTTTTTCTTGGTAATCCATGTAAATTATTGTCAACGAGTTTTTAGAATGCAACTTACTACCCTTAAAAATGAAAATCTTGATTTTCACATTAAAGTTTCTATCCCTGCCGATAAAATTAATAATAAAGTACAAAAAGAATTAGATAGTATAGCAAAAAAAGCAAAGCTTGACGGTTTTAGGGTAGGGAAAGCTCCGCGAAATATAATTAATAAAAGATATAAAAATTCAATAAGGGCGGATGTTCTTCAACATCAAATTAGCCATTCTGTTGAAGACATAATTAAAGAGCATAAGTTAAATATAGTTGGGCAACCTAAGCTCGAAGATTTAAAAAATGAAGAGGCTGAAGATTTAGAGTTTACCTTGAAATTTGAATTATTTCCTAAGATTCAAATGCCTAGCTTTAAAGAAATTTCTATTGTTGCTCCGGAATTAGTTGTAAAAGATGAAGAAATTGATAAAAAAATCGATGAATTAGCGCAGACAAGGAAAACGTACAATAAAGAAAGTGATAAAGAAGTTAAAGAAGGTGATCAGGTTACTATAGATGCAATTGGTTATGTGGATGGAGAGACGTTTGAAGGGGGAGCAGTTACTAATCATAATTTAGTAATTGGTAGTGGAGCTTTTATTGGTGGATTTGAAGATCAGTTAATTGGATCTAAAAAAGGAGAAGAAGTAGAGGTAAACGTTACTTTTCCAGAAAATTATCATATGAAAGACATTGCTGGCAAAGCTGCTAAGTTTATAGTACAAATAAAAGCAGTCCATTTACCAGAAGAGCCAGTAATTGATGACGAGTTTGCGAAAAATTTTAACTATAATACATTAGATGAACTGCGTATATTCATTAAAGGTATGATAAAAGAAAAATATGCGGAATCCATTAATACAATAATGAAAATGAGCTTGTTTGATCAATTAGAAAGCGTATTAACATTTGACGTTCCACAATCTTTATTGGTTCAAGAAGAAAAAGATTTAAAAATCAAAGCTGAGCAACCAAATAAAGAAGAAATGAATGACGAAGATTCAATGGAAATTGATACTTTGTTTAAAGGTAAGTCCGAAGAAGAAGTAAAGGAATATTACCACCGTCTGGCTTTGCGTAGAGTTAGAGTGGGATTATTGCTAGCAGAATATACTAAAATTAAAGAATTGAAGATTGAAGCTGCTGATTTACAAAAACGGATAATGGATCAAGCTAGAAATTTTCCGGGCGAAGAAAAAGCGATATACGATTTTTATAGAAACAATCCTAATGCTGTTGAATACTTAAAAGGGCCATTATTAGAAGAAAAAACGGTTAAACATATTTTTGACAATGAAGTTACAATTATAGAACAAAAATATAATAAGGAAGAATTAGAAGAGTTTTTACGTCAGCAAGAAGAGCGAGAAATAATGTAAGTTTAATTTTTTATCAAAGCAAGAAATGACTTCGTCTTGATGCTTATGCATAGAAATTGTTAAGAAAAAAAGATGTTATTTGTTGATGGAAGCCGCGAGCTCCATTAATGGTTACCTTGAAATGTATGCTTCATATAAATGAAGAGTTACAATTGATGTACACTTAAAAAAAATGAGATAATAACAGCAGTACAAATGATAGAGGTGCGCAACGTATAACTTAGTACGTAAAAAACACGCCCCTTCCATGCACAAAATATTAATTCTCCATTTGTATTAAATATACGCTCATGAATTCTTCGATCAACTCCATATTATTGAAAGGTCTTTATGGTAACTCCTAATATAATCATTGCCTTTATTTGCGTAATCACATTAATTTTAATTCTTATTTATAAACATTTTTCTGTAAAAAAAGTTATTAAACCTACAGAAGTAAGTAATATAGATAATTTACCTTCAACCACTTCTTTTTACAGCAAGCCAAAAAAAGATGATAAAAAACTGACTTTAAAAGAAAGGTTAGAACTTTCCTGGAAGTTCCTCTATGAAATTACAGAAATTATAGTTAATAAATTTTCTAGAGAAGAGAGCGATTTAGTAGTGAAGATGGGACATACCTTAATTGCTAATGGTATGAGATACGAACACATAATTGATTTAGGAATAAAACAAGATTTAGCAAAAGCTCAAGTTCAGGAGCAGCAGCAGGCTTCTACTAGAGGAGTTTAGGGCATTATGAAAAAATAAGAGTATATTTAAACGCTTCTTGAAACATTAAGATTATCCACATATTGTTAAAAAAAATATAAGCCCTACATAATTATTATTCTTAAATCTAATCAGACAATTTTGAGGATTAGCAATTTTTAAAGTTAATATTTGCCATAATAATAATATAGCAGCAAAACTAATAAGTAAGTAATTAACGTAATGGTTTGCTAAAATAGTAGCTAAAATAAATAAACCTACAAAACCTAAATAAAATACTAAAAAATACAATTTATAATTTCTCTGTTCAAGCAATAGTGATAAAGATTTAATACCGATTTTTTTATCATCTTCATAATCCATAAAACCATAAATTGTATCATAGCCTACAGTCCAACTGCAGCACGCAAGATACATAATAATAGCTTCAATTGAAATATAGCCCGTAACTGCAGCATAGCTAATTAATGAACCAAAGTTAAAAGTTAATCCTAAAAATAATTGAGGTAGATTGGTAAAACGTTTCATTAGAGGATATAGTAATATCATGATAAAAGCTAAGCAGCCTAGATAAATAGCAGCCTGATTCAGCATTAATAAAATTACCAATGAGCAAACTAATAATAGTAATAATAATATTACTGCTCCTTTAAGGCTCACCTCTCCATTTGCCAGCGGCCTGTTCTTTGTCCTAATTACATGGAGGTCAAAATCTCTATCAAATATATCATTAATTATACATCCTGCGCTTCGAGTAATAAAGCTACCTATAAAAAAAAATGGTAATAATTTTGTTAAATCTGAAATTGTTGGACTGGCTAGCATTAATCCGTAACAGGCAGGGTAAAACACCAATAAGTAGCCTGTAGGACTACCTGCGCGCATTAGATTTAGGTAAAGAGAAAATTTGGTTGGCATTAGTACCACAATAATATATTTTGTAGAAGTAGCGTCATAATCATAGCCGTATTGCGCGCGCGAAGTGAGTCTGGCAATTTTGGAAATTACATAAATCCATGAGATTGTTTCAGCTTGCAGTCGGTTAAAACGATAACTGTAGAGCAGGGGCGTTCTACTTAGATTATATCAAATAAAAATAGCTTATATATGATTGAATTTCCAAAGAATTATAACTTTACTGACGCTGAAAAGAAATGGCAAAAATTTTGGCAAGACCAAAAAGTTTATTTATGGAACTCTGATGAAACTAGAGAAAATAGTTTTGTAGTAGATACTCCGCCGCCTACAGTCTCTGGGCAGCTTCATATAGGACATGTTTATAGCTATACTAACACAGATTTTATTGTGCGTTTCCAGCGTATGATTGGTAAAAATATTTTTTATCCTATTGGTTTTGATGATAATGGTTTGCCTACTGAGAGATTAGTGGAAAAGCAAAAACAGGTTAAGGCCTCGGAAATGGAGCGCCAACAATTTATTAATATTTGCCAGGAAGTAGTAGCTAGTGAGGAAGAGAAATTTCGTAATTTATTTAATCAAATTGCTTTATCAGTAGATTGGAGTCTGGAATATCAAACAATAAGCCCAATATCACGTAAAATATCACAAATGTCTTTTTTAGATTTGATTGAGAAAGGAGAAATTTACCGCAGTGAGCAACCGATGTTATGGGATCCGGTGGATCAAACAGCTTTAGCTCAAGCTGATATTGAAGATAAAGAAAAGATTTCAGTAATGAATTATATTATTTTTACTACTGAAAATGGCGACAAACTTACGATAGCTACTACAAGGCCTGAATTATTACCTGCATGCGTTGCTGTTTTCTATAATCCGGAAGATGTGCGATATAAACATTTGCAAGGTAAGTTTGTTTTAACTCCACTTTTTAACATTAAAGTTCCGCTTTTACCCGATCCTTTAGTACAGCTAGATAAAGGTAGTGGGCTGGTTATGTGTTGCACATTTGGTGATCAGACAGACATAATATGGTGGAAAACCCATAAATTGCCTACCAAAATTATTTTAGATAAAAAAGGAACTTTAAGCTTATCAGAAGAATTATCTCTGGGAGTTTTAAATGGTTTAAAGATTAAAGATGCTAGAAGTAAAATTATTGAAATTTTATGCAATAACGGTTTATTAGTTAAACAGGATGAAATCACGCATATTGTAAAGTGTGCTGAGCGTTCAGGCGCCCCTTTAGAAATTCTTACTACGCCGCAATGGTTTGTACGTACTATTGTTCATAAAGATAGTTTAATGAAACGAGCTAGCGAATTAAATTGGCGGCCGAAAAACATGAAAATTCGCCTTGAGAATTGGATAAATAGTATAGCATGGGATTGGTGCATAAGCCGGCAACGTTATTTTGGCGTGCCTTTTCCGGTATGGTATTCCAAAAAAATCGGCGAAGAAGGCAAGCCAATTTTTGCGGATATAAGCCAGTTACCGGTAGACCCGTTTAAGGATTTGCCATTAGGTTATACAGCACAAGAAGTAGAACCTGATTATGATGTTATGGACACTTGGGCGACAAGTTCGGTATCCCCCCAACTTAGTAGTCACGGGATATCAATGGAATTTGCAATTGATAAGGCGCGTCATGCAAAATTATTTCCGGCGGACCTACGACCACAAGCGCATGAAATCTTAAGAACTTGGGCATTTTACACTTTGTTAAAAGCTCATTTACATCAAAATACTTTGCCTTGGGCAAATATTATGGTTAGTGGCTGGTGTTTAGCGGAAGATCGTTCCAAAATGTCAAAATCTAAGGGTAACATCGTTGAGCCAGAAAAACTATTAGTAGAGTATGGTTCAGATGTAACACGTTATTGGGCAGCCAATTCTAAACTTGGTGCTGATACTGCTTACTCTATAGATGTGATGAAAAATGGTAAGCGCTTAGTAAATAAATTGTGGAATGCTGCTAAATTTGTCTCTATTCATTTTGATAGAATAGAACCAGCTGATAAAAATGCTAGTCTCACTAAGCTAAAAAATAAAATTTGCCATAGATTTGATCAATGGTTAATTAATGAACTAACGAATTTAATTCAGAAAGTTGAACATGAAATGCAAAATTACGAATACGCTCATGCAATGGATTTAATAGAAAGATTTTTCTGGTCAGTATTTTGTGATAATTACTTAGAAATTACTAAAACTCGTGCTTACAATGAGGAGAGTAGTAATGCAGAAGGTTCGTATAGTGCTGTACTAACTTTATATCATACAATGCAGACTTTACTAAAATTATTTGCTCCGTTTGTTCCTCATATTACTGAGGAAATATATCAAATTTTATATAGTTCATCCTCAATACATACTCGCGGTAGTTGGCCAGTAATAGGAAATATGTACTTTGATACAAATTTAGAAGGAGCTGAAGGATTAATAGTTATTTTAGATTTAATAAAGAAAAGTAAAGCTGAGAAAAATTTATCAGTGAAAGCTCCGATAATATTAGTTGAAATAAAAGGCATAGATCTTTCGGAAGAACTAGTTCAGGATTTAAGAAATGTATCAACTGCTGAAGAAATAAGTTTAGTTCAGGAATTTTCGAAGAATGGTAATATATTGCAAAATAATAATATTGGAATTAACGTTATTTATCCCGAAATGTAAGCATGACAAAAATCTTTGAGAAAATAATAGGAGCGTTGATCATTGTTTTTGCATTATATATAGGATATGTAGACGTACTAGATCATGATTGGAGATATGTGACTCCAACTGATAAACAGGTGAAATATTATAGTATAAGCGAAGACAAAGCATTAAAATTATACCAATTAATGAAAGATACTCATGACATATTAGTTAAACATAAGATAGATTATTGGATAGATAATGGAACTCTTCTTGGCGCGGTAAGAAATAAAGGAATAATTCCGTTTGATGATGATCTAGATATCGGGGTGCTACACCAAGACGAGATAAGATTGCAAGCAATAGCTGAAGAAGTTGAAAAGCGCGGTTATAGTTTTTCTCAAAAAACTATTTATGCTATATGTACTAAAGTTACAAAGCTTTTACAAGAGAAAACATGTTTAGATATTTTCATCTATCATAAAAAGGATAATAAGTTTGTATTTACTAATCTTTTAGTAAGGAATACTTATCCTAAAGCTTATTTTTATGACAATGAAATATTTCCTTTAAAAAAATATCAATTTGGTGAAGTTGAGGTTTACGGCCCAGATAAGGCTAAGGGATATTTAGATCGTCAATATCCAGAATGGGATATATATGCAATAATCCAACAGCCTCATAAATATCATGTTTGGTTATCAGCTATAGAAAAGAAAACAAAATTTATTTTAACTCCAGCCTTGCTTAAAGCTGCTCAGCCTACTGGTCCGTTACGTTAATAAGACCTTAAGATTAATTTGGCCATTTCATGGCTTTGCATAGACTTAATATACTCTAATGCAGGAGTTTCATCTAAAAATATAAGGATAGTGCTAAATGAAAATATCTAGTAAGTATTGCAAATTTGGCGAATACCAAATTCAATTATTACCTTTGTTAATTTGCACGTTTACCGTCATCATCTTGATTTCTCTAGGAATTTGGCAAATTGGTCGCCTTAAAGAAAAGACATTATTTCTAAATACTATAAAAAGCAACATGTCTGCTCCGCCCTTAGAGCTAGAGGCGATTAATATTGATATGACGCATTCATTAGAAAAATATAGAAGAGTAAAAATATCTGGTCATTTTTTGCCTAATAAAGATTTACACTTATATGGTCGTCAATCTATGTCTACCGAAAAAGATGGGTATTATTTAATTACTCCATTCCAAACTAATAATAATAAGATTATTATGATAGCAAGAGGATGGTTTAGTAGCCGGTATAAGAAAATTATTAATAATAGGGATGATTATAGTACAGAAATTACAGGTATAATTTTACCTACTGAAAAGCCTAGGACTTTCATATTAGATAATGATATTAATAATAATGTATGGTTTACTCTAAATTTGCAGCAAGCATCAGAAATTTTAGGGCTAAAGCTTGAGGATTTTTATATATTTATGGAGCACGCCAACGCGATGTCTAATAATATGTTAGTGCCTTTGTCTATTGACCGATTAATGCAGGTCCGCAATGATCATTTAGAATATGCAATTACTTGGTTTTCTTTAGCTGTTAGTCTAATAGTAATTTTTATTATATACCACAGGCGTAAAAAGATTTAAATTTTAATTATCATAAAATGGAGAAATATTATGAGTCTACAAATTGGCGACAATGCGCCAGATTTTTCTATGAAAATAAGCCAGGATATGGAAGTTAAACTTGCAGATTTAAAGGGTAAATTTGTAGTATTATATTTCTATCCTAAAGATGATACACCAGGTTGCACTATTGAAGCGGGGGACTTTAACAAACTTAAATCAGAATTTGAAAAGTTAAATGCTGTAATTATCGGCGTGTCAAAAGATAACTTAATTTCTCACGATAAATTTAAAAGTAAGTATTGTTTAGATTTTGATCTAGCAACAGATGCTGATTCTGATACTTGTGAGAGGTACGGAGTATGGGTTGAAAAGTCAAATTTTGGTAAAAAATATATGGGTGTTAATAGAGCCACCTTTTTGATCGGCAAGGAAGGCGAAGTTGCTTATATCTGGCCAAAAGTACAAGTTGATGGGCATGCTAAGGAAGTGCTTGAAAAGATCAAAGGATTATTATAACATTACACTGTTATGTAATAATTTCATGAAACTCTAGTGTCATGTATGCGATGCTAAAACGCCTTGTTGACCCATTCAAATGAAGCTATAAGCCGCAATCATGAAATTTTTGCGGCCCTTCTTTTATTGACTTAGAATTATTTTAAGTTTATCATCTCGATTAATTATTTCTTAGTATTTTCTTTTTTTATATATGCATAACACAGATATTATAATTATTGGCAGTGGACCGGTGGGTTTATTCGCTATTTTTCAAGCAGGTATGTTAGGCATGCGTTGCCATATTATTGACTCTCAGGAAATAATAGGAGGACAATGTAGTGCTCTTTACCCTGAAAAACCTATATATGATATACCTGGATATCCTAAAATCGTGGCTGCTAATTTAATAGAGCAACTTAGGTTACAAGCGCTACCATTTGAGCCAACCTACCATCTAAATCAACAAGTTATGGAACTAAAAGAGGAGGGAATGGGCTTTGAAATTACTACGTCAAAAAATATAAAAATAAAATCTAAGATTATTATTATCGCTGGCGGATGCGGTTCGTTTGGTCCTAATAAACCGCCATTAGAAGGCATAGAACATTTTGAAGGTAAATCAGTATTTTATTACATAAATAATCGTCAAGCTTTTACCGACAAAAATGTTGTAATTGCTGGGGGAGGTGATTCAGCGGTGGATTGGGCTATATCTCTCTCTGAAATTACCAAGAAAATTTATTTAGTGCATAGACGTGAGAAATTTCGATCAGCTAATGAAAGCTTAAGACAGCTTAAATTACTAGCAGAAACCGGTAAAATTGAATTAGTAATTAATTATCAATTAGATAGTTTAATAGGAGCTGCTGGCGATTTAGAAGCGGTGATAGTAAGGGATTTAGATGGAAATAAACGTCACTTACCCGCAGATGCTTTGTTGCCTTTTTTTGGATTAGCACAAGAGTTAGGGCCTATTTCTGATTGGGGTTTGAATCTTAAAAATCACCATATTTTAGTAGACTCGCCTTATTTCGAAACCAACATTTCAGGTATATATGCTATTGGTGATATTGCTAGCTATCCTGGTAAATTAAAATTAATTCTTACTGGCTTTGCAGAAGCTGCCAGCAGCTTACATCACGCCTATAGCAGAGTATTTGATGGGAAAGCTTTGCATTTTGAATATTCTACTACTAAATTTTCCGCTCCCAAGGGAGAGGTGTAATAGTGAATGGACAGGCAAATATAATTAACGGTAAGCTTTATGCTGAAAAAATATTGGCGAATTTAGAGCAAGAAATTACTTTACTTAAAGAGCAAAATAAACGTATTCCTACCCTTGCTATTATTTTAGTAGGGGAAGATCCAGCTAGCCATATATATGTAAGAAATAAGTTAAGGGCTGCATCAAGGATTGGAATGAATGCTTTTCAAGTAAATTTACCTGTAGAAATTCCAAATAATCAATTATTAGAAGAAATAAATAAATTAAATTATAATTCCGATATTTCTGGAATCATTGTTCAACTTCCCTTACCAAATCACATCGATCAAGCTAATATTTTATTAGCCATTAAACCTGAAAAAGATGTAGATGGTTTTCATCCATTAAATGTAGGTTATCTACATAGTTCTTCTCTAAAGAATCAAAATGAAAAACAAGGTTTTGTTCCTTGTACAGCTTTAGGATGTTTATATCTTATTAAACAAGTGGAACCAAATTTAAGCGGTAAGAATGTTGTAATTATTGGTCGCTCAAATATTGTTGGTAAACCATTATCCGCTTTACTACTTAGAGAAGATTGTACTATAACTATTTGCCATTCTAAAACTCAAAACTTAAACCTTATAAGCTCTAAGGCAGATATAGTAATATCAGCTATAGGTAATCCTTTAAAACTAACAGCCGACTATTTTAATAAAAATTCTATTGTAATTGACGTTGGCATTACTAAACTACCTCATTCTAATAAAATAGTAGGAGATGTTGATTTTGAAAATGTTGTTGGTAAAGTCAAACATATTACACCTGTACCTGGTGGAGTTGGCCCTATGACGGTTGCATTTTTATTACATAATACTTTTAAATCATGTATTTAAAATGAATTTAGTTATAAGCTGAGTCGCTCTCCATTGGTGAGCGTAGCAACCTCATTAAGCAGGTTTTCTGGAATAGCTGAATTGTGCAGGTCACCCAACACAATGATGCTAAAAATTCAATTCTTAAAATTATTTAGATATATAAATCACTCTTAATTTAGTCTTTTAACTTTAAAGCTCTGACGATGATATTTTGTTTTGCCACATAAATTTATAGCTGATATGTGTTCTTTAGTACCATACCCAAAATTTTTATGCCATAAATATTCAGGGAATTCTTTGGCATATTCTAGCATTAATCTATCTCTTGTGACTTTTGCTACTATTGAAGCAGCAGCTATAGATATGGAAAGATTATCACCATTAATTATACTTATAAATCTCTTATCTGAAAACTTCATATTACCGTCAACTAATATTATAGTTGGTTCTATCGCAAGATTTTTTACTGCTAGATAGCAGGCTTTTTTAGTAGCTTCAAGAATATTAATTTGATCAATCTCATCATGAGATATTATTCCAGTAGCCCAAATATATTCTGTAGTAATTTGTCTATACAAACTTTCTCGAAGTTTTGGAGATAATTTCTTTGAATCCTTAATTCCTTCTATGATATTTTTTTGGTCGACTATAACAGCACTAGCTACTACTGGACCTGCTAACGGCCCTCTACCGGCTTCATCTATACCAGCTATGACCTTTCCTATATATTGATTTTCAAACTCTAGCATTTTTAAGGTATAGGTATTAAAGTTTTGATTAGTTCCATTATTTTATTTCTAATTTCGAGGTTTTTAATTTTACTAAAATCTTTAATAAGATTTTCTAACTCTTTTTGAGTAGCTGGTAATAATTTAGAACAAGCGGGGATATAATCAATAGGCTCTTCGGCAGCCCTTAATAGAGAGTCGTAATTATCATTAGTTTCATAACTAACTTCAGAAACTTTAAAAATATATTCTGAATCTATTTTATCTTCTCCTTCCCTCTTTATAAAATCTGCAATAGGTAGTTTTAAAAAATTTGACAAAACGTATAGTAGACCGCTTGAGATACTCTCTTTAATTTCTTCAAGTTTTTTAATTTGTTTTACTTCAATACTTACAGCCTTACTTAATTCTTCTTGAGTTATTCCGAGGTTAATACGGTGAGTTTTAAGTCGTTTATTAGCTAGCTGTTCAATTCTTTTAACTGCTTTATCGGATTCACGCATAAATTATATTTCTCACTATTGTTAAGACTTCGCTTTTTATACAACCTTAAATTTCTTGGTGTGATAGTAATACAACTTTTAAATGTGAGCAAGATACTTTTAATCAGATCTCCTAATATCTTTTGCTTAACAGTTTTAGCAGTGTTTTTATTAGAATATGAGCTATTAATACCATAATTATTACAAGTAAAGCAGTGATATCTCCAAATTTTGAATAAACAGTTTCGAAACATAATTTACTTGGTACTAAGCTATCAATATAACCTATTTCATTTAATTTAAGTTTTTTTATAACTCGTCCAAGAGGGTCAATTACCGCGGAAATACCGTTATTAGCCACTCGCAATAATGGTAAACCATTTTCAACACTGCGCATTCGGCTTATTTGGAAATGTTGATAGGGTCCCGAAGAATTACCGTACCATGTATCATTGGTTACATTCACAATTAAGTCAGCCACTTTGTTTGAGGTGCGTACAAAGTCAGGAAAAATAGATTCGTAGCAGATGAGCGGCTTAATTATCAAATTAAATTTATCTATTCGAACCAGTTCTCCCTTGCCTTCGGTATAATCCAAGAAATCAGCCGTTATTTCAGGTAAGAGCCATAATCTCTTCAACGGTATATATTCGCCAAAAGGTACTAAATGCGATTTATGATAATCAAACAACTTTCTTCCATCTGCAGTTAAAGCAGAGAGGCTGTTATATACTTGTAAAGCACTATTTGTTTCTCCATTATCTGATACTCCGCCACTTAACAAAATTGCGTCGGTAGGAGCCAACATTTGTAATAATCGTTTTTTTATAGGTTCATAAGATGAAGAAACTACTAAAGCTGTTTCTGACCAAATAATTAGATCTGGATTGTTATCTTTCTCAGATAATTCAATATGGAGATCTAGATTGTGCCAGAATTCTTTTATATTCCATTTAGATGTTTGTGGGATACTTGGCTGAACTAAACGAACCTTTATATCAGAAAAACTGGTGGGATTATTGTTTAGTCTAAATGTACCATAGAAAATAACAATAATTATAAGTAAAATAGAAGTAATAGATTGAGGTAATATTACCTTATATTTTAAGCAGTAAATGCTTGTAGAAATATATATTACGAGGAAACTTAAACCATATACTCCAATTATGCTAGAAACTTGTATTAAAGTATCAGAAAATGATAAAGTATATCCAAGTAAATTCCATGGGAAACCAGTAAATATCCATGATCTTACCCATTCAATAAATACCCAATATAGACAAAATATAAATTGATAATAATTATTATTTTTGGCAAAAAAGCTCAAACCACAAACACATGCAATAAAACATGCTAAAATAACAGGTAAGCCAAATAAAACAAAAGGTATAGCCCACCAAAATTCATTTATATAAACTTTAATTGCTATGCTAACCCAGTATAAGCCTGTAAGAAAATGACCAAATCCAAATATAAAACCAATTTTAGTTGCTTGTTGCCAGTTAATTGCTGTTTTGATTTTGTAGCATAAAAAAGATAAAGTGAATAATCCTGGTAGAAAGAATATAGGCGCAAATGTTAAGCCGCTAATCATGCCCAAGATTAGGCAAAGAATTTTAGGATAAGAGAACAATTTTATAATTTTGAAAGTTATTTACAAAAATATACAGCATGCTATTGTTTCAGCAAGACTTAATTAGAGAAAGGTAGATCTATGCATACTAAGCCATCTAAATTACTTGAAGGAAAAAAAGGTTTAATAACCGGCGTAGCAAATAATCTTTCAATATCTTGGGCTATTGCTCAAATGGCTAATGAACATGGTGCTGATTTAGCTTTCACTTACCAAGGAGAAGCGCTTGAAAAACGCGTTGTGCCATTAGCATCAGGAATTGGCTGTGATTTTGTCGTTCCTTGCGATGTTACTGATGAACAATCAATGGATAAACTATTTGATCTTATTAAGCAAAAATGGGGTAAAATTGATTTTCTAGTCCATTCTATAGCTTTTTCTGATCGTAATGAATTAAAAGGAAGATATATAGATACAACTTTAGCTAATTTTTTAAATTCGATGAATGTATCATGTTATTCTTTAACTGCTTTAGCTAAGCGTGCTGAGCCCTTAATGCAGGAAGGGGGTAGTATCATATCTCTTACTTATTATGGAGCGCAAAAAGTAATACCTTATTATAATGTAATGGGTGTTGCTAAGTCAGCGCTTGAATGTAGTGTAAGATACCTTGCGGCAGATATGGGGCAAAATAAAATTAGAGTTAACGCTGTTTCTGCTGGTCCTATAAAAACTTTAGCTTCAAGCGGTATTGGTGATTTTAAATCAATGCTTGATATTCATCAAAATACCGCTCCGTTACGTAGGAACACTACTCAACAAGATGTTGCGGGAGCTGCTTTATATCTACTTAGCGATTTGGCATCCGGCGTTACTGGAGAAGTACATTATGTAGATTGTGGTTATAATATTATGGGCACGAATATTTTACCTGTTGCTTGAAATATTTAGCCGACATAGCTCAGCTGGTAGAGCGACGCATTCGTAATGCGTAGGTCCGGGGTTCGAATCCCCGTGTTGGCACCATTATATTTAAAATTAAATTGGAGAGTTTAAGTTGTAGTACTTCGTTGCCTTACGCGCTCATGTAAAAAGAGTATGCTTTGCATCCTCGTTACCAATATTTAAAACCTTTCATTAGCAAGAAGACCATTTCCTAAAGCTTTGTTATGCTAAACCTAATAAGAAGTAATTTGGTTTTAGAAATTATAGTTGACGGAAGTGACGTTTATTGTTATAAAATTATGTTTTAAAGCGTTCACATTAACTTGTAAATTTAAGTCTTGTATTTATTCTTAGTATAGTTAGAATACAAACTCTATAAAATCACTTCTCTACAGTTAAGTTGTAATGGGGCGTAGCCAAGTGGTAAGGCAACGGTTTTTGGTATCGTCACTCGGTGGTTCGAATCCATCCGCCCCAGCCAAATTATATTATGTCAGACTACTTTGTAAAATATTTTCTAAATCTATGTAAGTATTTTGTAGGTTTTAATGACGATAAAATAATTCATTAGATGAATTTACAAAGAGATCTATTATTTTAAATAATTTTCTTTAGTTAACGTAATAATTCTCATTCGACCTAAACCCAACAGAAAGATTTTGGGCAAATATGAAGAAATTATTTCCCTGCAATTTGGTGACTCAGCTCTTTATAATTTAGCCAGCGATGATTTTTTTCTAGAATTTGAAAACGCAATTTTTCAGTTTGTTTGTTAATAATAACAGGGAGAGGCATTTTAGATACTGCGGTATAATGAAATCCATGAAACTTTATTTGTAAGTTAGCGGCAAGTTTCTCTACTTGTTCAATATTTTTTAATTGATCGTCTATAAAAATTATTGTCTTAGGGTAATAATTTTTAGTACGTAATATATGTTCTAATACTTTGGATTTATCAATCTCTGCAGTAAAAATAATTCCTGACTTAAGCATAGGAGTGCCTTCATCTTCTTCTAATTCCTTTATTGAGATGTCATCTTTGATGGGACTTAAACGGATAAAATCAATATTAAAATTCTTTAATTGCTGAATACGCCAATCTTCAAGTTTTTCAATAACACCAAATTTTCCCGTAGAAAGAGAGGTTAATGCAATTGCCGGTATGTGATTTTCTTCTAAATAACTTATTATGTTAAGAATATAAGGATCTACTAAACGCCATTCTGCCATAGATGCTGTAACTCCGTATAACTTTTTTTGTTCTTCTTTTGAAAGCTTAGCTTGAAGCTTTCTCAACAATTTCTGGCGGTAAGGATGCCTATTAAGAGTATGCTCATTAGTAGGCATAATTAAAACTCGATCCACATCGAATATTACTAACGTGTCTGGATATGATTTTTGTAAAACTGTTTCTATTAAGTCTATATTAGAAATTCTAGCAATATTAGCAAAAGCTGTATTAATTAATAAAAAAAGGCTAAAAAATAGATATTTTATATGCATCATTTTTATCTCCATTGTATTAATACCTATTCCTAATAAATTATTACTATAATTAAATTTATTTACTAGTTTTTCTTTTATTTAATCAAAAAACTTTTTAAATTAAAATAATAATAGAAATTTCTATTAAATGTAAAGTTCTGAATAAAATAAATTAGTATTAATTATGGAAGAAATGGGTACCTTCAAATCATTAAATACCTCTCAAAAAGAAGCTATAGGATTATTATCTATAGGAACATTTTTAGAATATTTTGACCTAATGCTATATGTACATATGGCAGTATTTTTAAATGGCTTATTCTTTCCACCGTCAGATACGCATACTACTAATCTTCTTTCAGCATTTGCCTTTTGCTCTACATTTGTTTTTAGACCATTTGGAGCTCTTTTATTTGGGTGGATTGGTGATAATATAGGACGTAAAGCTACGGTTATTATAACTACCATAATCATGGCCTTATCATGTTGCGTCATGGCTAATCTTCCAACTTACGAACAAATTGGAGTGGCCGCAGCTTGGATAGTCACATTATGTCGCATAGTTCAAGGTATGTCATCGATGGGAGAAGTAATAGGAGCAAATTTATATATTACTGAAATCACTAAACCGCCTATCCAATACCCTGCTGTAGGGTTAATTGCAGTTTGTGGTACTTTAGGAGGAACATGCGCATTAGGCATAGCTTCATTAGTTACTACGTCAGGACTTAACTGGCGAAATGCTTTTTGGGTTGGAGCGCTTGTTGCTTTGATCGGAGCAGTATCTAGAGGAAGACTTCGTGAAACACCTGATTTTGCCGATGCAAAGCGTAGAGTTAAACAAGCAGTAATTAAAACTAAACAAAATCCAGAAATTTTAGAAAAAAGTATTATTTGGAAAGAAAAAGTTAATAAAAAAACCGCTTTAGCCCTCTTTATAATAGAATGTTCTTGGCCTATATGTTTTTATGTAGCCTATATGCATTGCGGAAATATTTTACGTACTTCTTTAAATTTCACTCCTGAACAAGTTATTGACCAGAATTTTTTAGTTTCAATGATACAATTATTTAGCTGGATAATATTATCTTATTTAAGTTATATAATATATCCTCTAGAAATCTTAAAAGCTCGATTAGTGATATTTTTATCCTTTGTACTTTTATCTCCGTATTTATTGAATAATATACAATCATCTTGGCACATATTGTTTATCCAAGGTTTTATTGTGGTATTTGGTTTTATGGGAACCCCGGCAGTACCAATTTTTTATAAACATTTCCCTGTATTTAAGCGGTTTACTTACGCTAGTTTTATGTATGCTCTATCTCGCGCTTTTATATATGTAATTACTTCTTTTGGCTTGGTTTATTGCTCGAAATTTTTTGGCAATTGGGTAATAATTATTATTATGTTGCCTACTGCTATTCCTTATATGTACGCCATTCGCCATTTTGAGAAATTAGAGAAATGAGAGAGGAATCATCACCAAAAGGTATTTCTAATTTTTCGTCTAACAATAATGGATTAACATATATAGTACAAAGCTGTATTAATTCCTCTTCTATACCTCTAATTCCCAAATGAGCTGCCAGGGTAATAAATGATGCTATTGTTTCTTCGGTAATTGCTTTAATTTTTTCTGGAGATTTTGCTTGGAGAGTTTGTAGGTTATGTAAACGGTCAAATTGCTTTATAAGTAATATATCATATTTCTTTTGTTTAAATAAAGACTCCACCATTTCTGCTGAACTTATTTTAAGGCCACCTTCTTTAACCCTTGTTAAGTCGGCAACTTGATCAGCAATCTGTAACCCAAATAGCGATTTAATCATATCAAATGTCAGGGCTGTATCTTCAATAGTATCATGAAGAATACTGATAATTATGATATCCGTTCTAAAAAGATAAGAAGATACCATATAAGCTACTTCTAAAGGATGTGAATAATAAGGTTCTCCTGATTGCCTCATTTGACTACCATGATACTTTTTAGCATAATATATAGCTTTTTTAATTTCTAACATATTAACTTGGTTTTTTGTATTCTCATTTAAAATTGAAAGTTTATTAAATAACCTATAAAAATAGTAGCATGGTTTAAATTTTGATTCCCATAATTTTAAGTCTTTCATAAATATATTGCTTAATTTCTTTTATGTTATAATTATAATAAATTAAGAATTTTATTTTATCGATATTTTATACACAGTTTACTGTTTTCGAAACTTTAAACTAGATAACATATGTTATCTCATCAGTTTGTTGATTATGTATATTACCTCCTAAGAATGTATCTTGTTGATCAACTAGGTAGTCTCCACCTTTTTTTTCTTCAACTTCAAGTATAGGAGTATTTATAAGTATAGCTGTCTCTGTGTTTTCTATATCTATATGGGCAAGCATAGAGTCAGCAGTTTTCTTATTAAAAGCTTCTTTTAAGACCTTATTAACTATATTATCGAATTTCAACTGTATTTTATTAGATGGAATATGACTTAATTTTTTAAGTATTTTTTCTTTTATTAATCTTACGTCATTTGCCGTGAATCCGATGCTTTTATAATCAATATTATTGTTTATCGATTCAGCTATATAATGTTCTGTACTTCTTATACCTAATTCAATATGCGGCCGCGGGTCAACATAAGTAGTTATCCATTCTCTTATTTTTTCACTTAGCATACCACAGTACAGCTTTAAGCTTTTAGAACAATTTCCACATGATATAGTAATATTGAACATTATTTTACTCATATAATTAATTTTTTAATATTAAATTATATCTTTTGTTTTTGCCAATTTTATTAATTATTAATTATTAATTATTTGCCTGATAGCTAATATTGTCACAATAATCAACCTAAGTTTGTTATAAAAGGGAAAGCGAATAGGTGAGGCACTTTAGGGGAAAATTGTGGTATAATATTTTATTACAAAACTTTATTCAAAATCATAATCATAAATTTTTAAAAATTTTCTTTTATTAAAGACTTAAAATTAATTGTTAATTTTGAAGTGACTAAGTCAGAGCTCTTGTGAAACTCAAGATTACATATTTTTAAACCCGCAACAATATTGCCAGGTAGCTTGCATGAGTTTGGAACTAATTTACTACTAATTATATCGGCAAGCAGTGTTAAGATTATATGTTTTTTATCTCTAGCAAATGCGCATATTTCAAATTCTATTTCATAAATTCTTTGTCTAACCTCAGAAATATTTATTACTTTTAAAATATTAATTAATAAAAAAGGATATTTAGCATCTTGGACAATTGAAAGATAAATACGATCGACATTTAACATTATATCTTCTTCTTCATTTAATAATTTATAAATCATAATTTGAAAATCATGGATAAAATTAAGAGACATATATCTCCAATCCAATAATATTTAAAAATTTATTTCTCTCCGCGACGTTAATTATACGTTTAATCTCGAATTGACGTGCTTTAAATGAAATACGCATTTTACTAGTAATACCTTTAATATACCTCATTTTAAAAAGAAAAAATTCTTCTGTCATAATATGACCAAAATTTAAGCTTTCTATTGTTTCAAATCTATTAGCGCATAGAGGGCTAATTTCAGCATAGAGTGTAAATTTCTCTAACCAAGCATCTTTTTCAATTTCATTTTTTGTAGAATTTTCTATAAATTTAATCTGGTGTTGTAAGTTTTTTATTACAGATTTTTTCATAATTATATATACCTTGATTAAATATTGAGGGTTGCTTACCGTATCAAACTCGTATCTGCCTATAAGGTAAATATAAATTCTTAATCTCTTGTGATAAAGAAATGCCCTCTGTTCCCTCACGATCATACATTTCAGTTATATGCAATAAAATACCATGCTTAATTGAAGGCGGTACTTTCCCTTCCCCAAATCCTGCTATATATTCTACGTTTAATTCCGAGCCCTCTAGTTTCTGATCTAAGTGTAAAACAGAGAGGTTATGGTCTGCATGATATTGTTCGTTAGTTAGCTTATTCTCTTTTCCGAGGTAATTTAATTTTACTTCTATAAGTTCTTTTATAGGTCGATATTTTAAATAAAAATGTTGCTGATGGCTGACGTTACAAATAAACTTTATACGTCTTGATGATATAGTCAGTTTAGTAAAATTTTCAGCATTGATAAGTGCTGCATCTATTAAGCTTGAAATTAACTCATCATCATATTTCCCATCTATTCTCATATAATTTTTTACTGCTTCTAAGCTCCATATTTTTTGAGGAATTAACTCAATAATTTCAAAAGTATTTTTTTTAAGCATACATGTTTATAATTAAAAATTATTGTGAGTTATCATCATTGCAAGCGAGCAGTAGTAGAGCGGGGCAATCTCATGAAGTATATTTTGACCTCATTAAGATTGCATGGCGCTTGTACTCTACTTTTCAATAACACTATTAAATCATCTTCGCCGTGAATTAATGCATAAAAATTAACTAAATTTAGCGATCTTAAGAGCGCGCTGATTAATCACATCACCTCCTACTCTTTTTACTGCATAAAACTTAACAAAAGGTTTGTCAGTAAAGGGATCGCGCATAACCTTAATGCCGGCACGATCAACTATTTTATAAGAAGCTTTAAAATCTCCTAATATAATAGATAATGAATCCTTTTCTATTACTGGTATTTCTGAGCTACAAACCACAGGTATACCAAAAATTGTTTGTTTAAAAGCGTTAGACGGAAATTGCTGCCAAATAAAACAGCCATTATTATCTTGTAGTTTTTGAACCTCAGATAAAGTACGACGATTCATAAGGAAAGTAGCGTTTGCTAAATATTCTTCGTCGAGCATATTAACAAAATCTAATAATTTTTCGGCAGTTACTTTTGCTCCAATATTAAATTTTTCTATTTTAGTATGTTCGATGGAGAGAATACCTCGGGGTTTCTTTTTACCGTCGCCATTAATAAAGCTTTCATTTTCTGCTTTTAAAAAACTATTGCTTAATCTTTCTTTTAACCAATCTTCAATATTAATTGCTACATCATCTAACAAAGTCTGACTTGCCTTAGGCTGTGCGTATAATTCATGAACAAAAATTCGTTGCTGTTTTAATTTTGAAGCCGTTGTTTCTTCACGTGCTTCCATTTCTCCAACCCAGCCAGTAGCAAACTTTCCTTCTTCCATTACAATGTCAAGAGCGTTAGTTGAAATAGTTTCAATGGAAGCTAACTGCCTCATTGGTGAACGTGCATTAATTTCATTCATTATGCCGCTATATAAAGTAGGGACTACTAATACGCCTCCTTCTTCGGCTCCATTATTTAGTGATTTTTGTATCAAATCACCATTATTCCCCTTACGTATATAGTCATTAAAAACAGCTTTATATTCTATATCTTGCATTATTCCTACATCCGGTCTTGATAAGAAACTTTGAAGATTATTCATTCTCCCTTCTAATTCATTAATTTTTGAATATGATTTTTCTTCGTTTTTTAAAAAATTGGTAAAGCGGCTATCAATAGCACTGATTTGTTTAGTTATAGGTTCAATGTCCATATTATGTTCCTGGTTATTAGGTGAATATTTAGTAATATGTGAAATTTTAGCTAATTGTTGCGCGGGGAAAGTTACTATACTAATCTCATGTAATTTTGCCTTTGTAATGATCCGTTGCTTTAAGGTGTTATAGTTTGAAAGCTCAATATTAAAGCCAATGGAAAGACCATCAACAGCTCCTTGCCTTACTAGTTCAATAGCCTCTCTACCTGCTTCAATATTATTATTAATTATAGCTTCCATTTTTAAGCCATATTCATCTTCCGATAGGGAAGTAATTTTACCTATTGGCTTTTTTGTATCATGTTGCCATAGAAATTTAATACTTTGAGGATTCACTGAAGCAAAAGCCCCCTTAACAATTAAATCTTTTGCTTGATCAGCGACATTATAAACACTAGCATACCCGCTTATAACGACGCCTTTTTCTGAAGCCGATTTTATTATTAAGTTTTGAATAGGCGGATCTGTTAAAGTTAAGTGATGAGTTATTTGATTCATTTATTAACTCCAAATTAATAGCTAATTGGAGTTATACATTATAAGGAGGCATGCATTAATAGAAGGAGGGAGAAATATATTTTAATAGGATATAAATTTTTGAAAAACAAATTATTATAAGTTATTGGACTAAGATTAATTGAATATATCAAGTGGTGAAGAGTTTAATCTTTGCATCAGGAGGCCTTATGTAAAGAGGGTGAATAATATTATTTAATGAATGTTTTAAAAGGAGTTTAGTATAAACGTACTTACATATATGCATAGCTTTGACCCTAGCAAAACGTGGAAGGAGAGATAGATTCGGTAAATGTTGTACGTAATTAAAAATGAATTCTAAGCCACTGCCGGCGCAAGCAATAGAGCATTCTTGCGAAAATAGCATATTAATAGCTTCATCATAATTTATGAGAGATGACAATGAAACATCACTATTTTTATCAAATATTTGAGTATATAATTGTCCGCGGTAAGCATTAAGAAAAATATAAAATTTATCATAATTTTTGATTTGCTGAGTAGCACGGTAATAAGATAATTCAAAATTAGAAACCGCGATGCCTTTAATGTTTGTACCAAATAATATACCTTTTGCTACTGATAATCCTATCCTAATACCGGTGAAACTCCCAGGTCCGTTAGTAACCGCTAAATAATCAATTGAAGTGTAGGATAATCCTGCTTCTTCTAGAGCTGTTTCAATCATCGGCATAATAGTCTCAGCTTGCATCCCAGGCCTTAATTCTTCTTTATAAGCTAATATTTTTTCTCCATCAGAAATAGCCACTGATGCGCTATTATTTGCTGTATCCAAGGCTAATATTTTCATTTATACTCCTAATACTTCAAGAATTGTTCTTTGTCCTCTAGTGGTTTGCGCGTGCTTTTATGCTTAATGTATACATTAAATTCGTCCGCCACTCGCTAACAAATTCAATTCTCGGAATATTAAGAGTATACAATTAATATCAACTTAGAAAAACAATTATATTAATGTCCATAAATAAAGAAATATTTCGAGCTTATGATATTCGCGGTAGTAGTTTAACAGATATTAGTCCAAGTATTTCCTATAAAATTGGCTATTGTTTTGCTAAAATGCATATAAGTAATATACAAAGCAAGATAATATTGGTAGGGCGTGATGGAAGGCTTAGTTCCCCTGCTATTTACGAAGCTTTAATAAAAGGTCTTAATGATGGAGGAGGGCAAGTAACTTCCTTAGGTATAGTTCCTTCACCTGTTTTATATTTTGCTGATAAAATACTATCACCAATTGCTAGCGTTATGATTACCGGCTCACATAATCCTAAAGATGATAATGGTTTTAAAATGTTATCTTATGGTAAATCTTTTTTTGGTGAGCAAATTCAACAATTACTTGCAGAAATTTTAAGCATTGACTGGGATAATAAAATTATAGCCAATACTCAGCCTGTTATAGAAGAGCTTAATTTGATAGAAGAGTATATTAAACGATTGCTCGAGGGTCAGAGCATACTCGCAAATTTAAAAGTTGCTTGGGACCCTGGTAACGGCTCGAGCGGGAAGATTACTGAAATTATAACGACGAGGATACCAAACAATAATATAGTTATAAATAGTGAAATTGATGGTAATTTTCCTAACCACCATCCGGATTCCAGTGTTATAGAAAACCTTAGGCAGTTACAACAAGTTGTTAAATTACATAATTGCGACGTAGGTATAGCTTTTGATGGAGACGGTGACCGCATAGGCGTGGTAACTAGTAGCGGTCGTATGATCTCAGGCGACGAGCTTATATGCTTATTTGCCAAGGATATAATTGCTACTAATCCAGGGGCAATTATTATAATGGACGTAAAAGCTAGTCAAACTATATTTGAGCAAATTGAAGCATATGGCGGAAGACCAATAATATGGAAAACCGGTCATGCTTTTATTAAAAATAAAATGGTGGAAACAAGAGCGCTGCTTGCTGGAGAAATGAGTGGACATATATTTTTTGCAGATAGATATTACGGTTACGATGATGGTATCTATGCAGCAATACGTTTATTAAACTTGCTTTCTAGGTCTTCAAAATCTTTGGATGAAATGTTGGATGAAATACCTAAAACTTATAGTACTCCAGAAATCAAAATCCCTGCAAATGATGATATAAAATTTAAGATTATTGAGCTAGTAAAACAGCAATTAATCAAAGAGGGAGTGGCTTTTAACGATATTGATGGAGTGAGAATTACTGTATCAGATGGTTGGTGGTTATTACGCTGTTCAAATACAGGGCCTGCTCTTATTGCGCGCTGTGAGTCAGCGACGAAACAAGGTTTAGAAAACTTAAAATCCCGGCTAAATGCTTTATTAGTAAAGTATGATTTAAAGCTAAATTAATGAAAAACGCTCTATTAATTTGCGGCCCTACGGCTAGTGGTAAATCACAACTAGCTCATCATTTAGCTAAAGCCCATAACGGCGAGATTGTTAATTGTGATTCAATGCAAATCTATAATGAAACTTCTATTATTACGGCTTCGCCAAATGCAAATGATATAGAAGAAGTCCAATATCATTTATATAATTTTATATCAATAACTGAAAATTTTACAGTTATAAAATATTTGAAATTAGCGGTTGAAAAGATTAGAGAGATTAGCAGTCGCAATAAACTACCAATAATAGTTGGTGGGAGTGGACTATATGTTAGTTCTTTACTTTACGGTTATAATCAGATTCCTGAAATAGATTTAATAATAAAACGTAATGCTAAAATATTACAAAATGAATTGGGGCAAATAGAGTTTTTTGAGCATTTAAAAAATCTTGATCCTATTGCCGGACTTAGGCTGAATCAAAATGACAAACAACGAAGTTTAAGAGCATATGAAGTTTGGCAGCAAACTAGACAATCAATTTTCACTTTTCAGCAATTAGACAATATTCTACCCTTACCTGAATTTAATATTAATGTAACTTTTCTAAATCCCGAACGTGAGCAGCTTTACCAAACCTGCAATAATAGATTAGAAAAAATATTTAATAATGGAGCAATTGAAGAAGTGCAAAGGTTAAAAACAACCTTAAAACCTCATCACCTTAATTCTATAAAGCCTATAGGCGTACAAGAAATTCTAGCATATTTGAATGAAGATATTTCCTTGCCTCAAGCTCTAGCTTTGGCGCAAGCTAAAACTAGGCAATATGCTAAAAGACAAATCACCTGGTTCAAAAACCAGCTAAAAGAATCTAAGCTTATTGTACTTCACCCTATGTTTTAGGTACGCTCTGAATTCCTTGAATTATAGCTCTATTTGAACTATCAATTTGTCCTGGAATCGAAGATTCTGGATGATTATTAGCGTTATACAATGGATCCCGCGTTGATAGAGGTTTCGGCTGACATGCATAAGTGAAAAATAGTATTACTAAAATAGCTAAATTATTTTTTAACATCCTATCTAACCTTTCAAATTAATTTATACTATATCCTATGATGAATGCTAATTCGTTTTCAAGTTAGTGTCAATATATATAATATCCTATAATAGACCTATTTCGCCGGCTTTGTAATTATAACCAACTAGTCAATGCTTCTAATGCTCTTTTCGAATATAAAGCATATTTAACTTTTTTTGTAAAACGTCCATCAATTGCCGGAATTAGGCCAAAATTTATATTCATTGGCTGAAAAGTTGAGGCATCAGCGCCGTTTGTCACATGATTTAGCAATGAGCCAATAGCGGTTTGTAATGGTGGAGGAGATAAAGGTTTACCTAGAATTTCTGCAGCAGCAAAGCGGCCGGCGAGTAGGCCCATTGCAGCGCTTTCAACGTAGCCTTCAACGCCAGTAATTTGTCCAGTAAAACGTATATTAGGTTGAATGCGAAGTTGTAGTGTATTTGTAAGTAAAGAAGGGCTATTGATGAAAGTATTACGATGTAACCCTCCAAGTCGAGCAAATTCAGCATTTTCAAGCCCTGGTATTATCGAGAAAATTTGCTTTTGAGCAGCGTATTTGAGTTTAGTCTGAAAGCCTACCATATTAAATAAAGTACCAAGCTTATTATCTTGACGAAGCTGTACCACTGCATAAGGTTTTTCCATTTTATAAGGGTTAGTTAAACCCACAGGTTTCATCGGCCCAAAAGACAAAGTATCACGGCCTCGTTCAGCCATAACTTCAATGGGTAAACAAGCATTAAAATAAGGAGTATTTTTCTCCCATTCTTTGAATTCAGTTTTTTCGCCTGTTAATAAAGCGTCGATAAAATCATAATATTGATCCTTATTCAGCGGACAGTTAATATAATCTTTACCGTCACCTAGCGGCCCAATTTTATCATATCGAGATTGAAGCCAGCATATTGAAAAATCTATACTATCTTTATAAATAATAGGAGCAATAGCATCGAAAAAAGCCAAGTGATCCTGACCGGTATGACGTATAATATCGTTTGTAAGCTCCTTAGAAGTTAATGGTCCCGTGGCGATAATCCAGTTTCCTTCGTTTGGTATCTCGGTAATTTCTTTACGAATAAGATTGATGTTAGAATGATTCTCTAGCGCTTCTTGCACTGCAAATGCAAATAATTCTCTATCCATGGCCAAAGCTGATCCAGCAGGGACTTTATTATTATCCGCCATTTTCATAATTAATGACTTGGTTTGGCGCAATTCTTCATGTAGCAGGCCGATTGCACTATTAACGTCATCATTCCTAAAAGAATTTGAGCAAACTAGTTCAGCTGCAGTTGATGTCTGATGGGCGGGCGTAGTTTTAACCCCGTCCCGCATCTCATATAGATTTACAGTTACGCCTAATTCTGCAGCCTGCCACGCTGCTTCACTACCAGCTAACCCAGCACCAATTATGTTTAACATTTATATTACTGATTAAGATTGAGGATTGTATAAGTGATTTTATTACAAATAGTGCTAAGTTATTTTTCTGTTAAAACTTCTATCTAATATCTGATAATAGTTTGTATTTATTTCTGATATAACCTATGTCTGAAAAAATACCAAAGATAATACAATATAAAAGTGCCTATTACAGAGTAAACCGAGAATAAGAATCCTTGATCACTTATGATATCGAAAGAAATATATGAAGATAAAGCTCCGGCGTACATGCCAATTGCACATATCGTGAAATATATTAATGATGCTGTTTTAAAATCCTTAGTTTCAAATTTATCAGCTAAAATTAAAATATTACAAATAAAAATTGTATAGAGACAAGTGCCAATAACATATAGTAGGTATAAATTAATATTAATATCATTACCATATATAGGGAGGAGGAAAAAACTAACCAATAAGGTAATTATTAAAATTAAATTAGCTAAATATTTATTTAATTTAGTTATTAACCAAGCGAGAGGCAGGGTAAGGAAAAATATTCCTTTAAGCATAGAATGTTGCACGAGCCAAGGTGCAGATAATGCAAGTTGCTCTTTTAAGGCATAGGCTTCATAGTACCATAATATAACTAAAGTAACATAACTTATCATAAAACCAGTTAATAATTGTAACTCTATATTACTAACTAGCCAAGAAAATTTAGAAGTTGAAAGTTTATTCTTAATAATTGCTTCTTTATGCAATAAAGTTATTATAAAACTAAGAATATAAAATGTTATACAAAGAAAATGGCCCATTAATATAGGAAGAAATTCAACTATATAATCAACTGTAAAATGCCCTGCTATCCAAAATAAAAAGACTGCTGCCAGGCTTAAAGACTTTTTGTTTCCTGAAAATTCTATTATTTCCAAAACAGTTATAGTGAGGTAACTATAAGTTGCTATACCCATTATGCTGAAATTAAGTCGAAATATATTGTAGTCATAAATAAATTTCAAAGATGAGGTGCAAATTATTAAAATAAATATGCTAAATAAGATAATTTTTTTATTAGTAACTATGTTAACTAATTGTGTTAATGTAAAGCCTGCTAAAATATAACCAAGCATTTCAACCAATTCTAAACTATCAGCTCCATTACTAAATATCCCTTTACTCAATAAAAAGGGAGGAGTAATATGAGTATTAATATAAGTAACACATGAAAAAAAGAAGACGCCTAAAAGAGAATATAAGACAGTTTTTGGCTGGTTATTTGAGTGCATAAATTTTTGGTTTGCTAAACTAGATCACTTGGTATATAAATTCAATTAATGGGCGTTTTAATATGTTTTTGGTTATGTAATTATAATAAACTTATTAGTATAGTATAACATTACTGTCTAATTGTCTAATTGTCTAATTAATTGTGAGTTTTTACTACCACAACCTACCTTAGTACAAATTCTAAAACAACTTTAAACTTTTTAGCTAGTCTTAATAATATTGAGTTAGCGTATAAATAAATCTTAGAACTTTAAAAAATATATAGAGTTCTCTTATAGTTTGGTAATAAAACTATATTTGGAAATTTGTGAGAAAATTAATGAGTAAAAAAATTATAATTGATGCTAACTTCCCTAATGAAACTAGAGTAGTATTGCTTAGCCATAATAATAATATAGAAGATATTGAATATGAAACTGCTGTAAAACAACAAAATAAAGGGAATATTTACCTAGCGAAAATTACTAGAGTAGAGCCTTCATTGCAAGCTGCTTTTATAGATTATGGTACGGATAAAAGCGGTTTTTTACCGTTCAGTGAAATTCCTATAGATTATTTTCAAATACCGATTTTAGACCAAAAATCAACTAATGCAGGCTTACCTGAAATTAAAGCGCCTGAAATTACTCCAGATGATTTAGCTGAATCTGAAGAACCTAGTCATTATAATGAATTGATCGATAGTGATGAAATTGATTTAAATGCTTTAGAGTTGCTTGTTGACGAAGGTTCTCGCTCACAGTTTAATCTAGATGTTGAAGATAACGATTTTGAAACGATTAGTACCGATCGTGAAGATAATAATCAGCAAAATAACCCTCATAAGCAATATAAAATTCAAGACGTAATAAAAAAGGGTCAGGTATTATTAGTACAGGTGACGAAAGAAGAACGAGGAAATAAAGGAGCTTCGTTTACCGGCTATATTTCTTTGGCAGGGAAATATTGTGTATTAATGCCTAATACCCCTTTGCAAAATGGCGTCTCACGGAAAATCTCTAATGCTGATGAACGTAAAAGACTTAAAAATATAATTAGCAAGATTGCTGCAGATAATATAAAAAGTTCATCTAGTATTATTGCCCGTACGGCAGGTACAGGGTGTACTACACTCGATATAAAAAGAGATTATGACTATTTAGTTAGATTATGGAATAAAATTAGAGAAGCAACTCTCAAATCAGTAGCTCCATGTTTTATACATGAAGAAGATGGAATAATACAAAAGACTATTCGTGATATTTGTGATCATAACGTAAAAGAGTTAATAATACAAGGCAGTGCTGCTTATCAGAGTGCTGTAAAGTTTATGAAAGATATTTTACCTACTGAACTTTATAAGCTTAAAGAGTATAAGAGTAAGGGTCCTATATTTACAAAATTTGCTGTTGAAGAACAGTTATCTAATCTCTATCAGCCTATTGTTTCTTTGCAGTCAGGAGGTTATATTGTAATTAACCCTACGGAAGCTCTTATTTCTATTGATGTTAATTCAGGTAAAGCTACCTCAGAAAGAAATATTGAAGAAACAGCATTAAAAACTAATTTAGAGGCTGCAAAAGAAATTGCTCGTCATGTAAAGCTACGTGATTTGTCGGGTTTAATAGTCATCGATTTCATTGACATGTATGAAGTTAGAAATCGCAAAATTATAGAGAGATCATTTAAAGAATTTTTGAGCCGTGATAAAGCTCGTATTCAAACTGCAAATATTAGTCAGTTCGGTTTGCTCGAAATGTCCCGTCAACGACTAAGGCCGTCTTTTTTAGAATCTCATTCATCCATTTGTTTGCATTGTAATGGCAAAGGAGTTGTTAGAGCTGATGAATCAAACGCTATGCTAATTTTACGCACAATTGAAAACGAAATTTTTAATGAATATATTGATATAGTAAATATATTTGCAAATATCTCTTCGGTTATTTATTTACTAAATAATAAACGTCAAGAAATTGTGTTGATAGAAGATAAATATAATTTAAAACTGAATTTTTATTCTGATCCTACTGCTACACCCGATAATTATTCAATTGAAAAAATTAAGTTACCTAAAAAAGCTAATAATATACATTCTGTTGTGAAGCCTGCTCTCCAAAATAATTCTGCTAATTATCAGGAAGAAAGTGAGCTCTCTGTTATTTCGCAAGTTCCTTATAAGCCTCATAGACAGAAAGTAAAGCCGCATGAAAAAGCTAATAAAAACGCTGAAGTAAAGATAGAGAAAGAAGAAATCATTAATACTGAAATCAAGATCACGCAACCAGAACAAGCAAGTGTAATTACGGAGATTGAGGTTGATAGTAGCCCTAAGCAAGGGCGTAAATATATTGATAAAAAAGCAGGTTACACTAGGCCTCCAAGAAGCCGTAATAATAACTATAATAAAAACAAACCTAAGGAAAATGGAGACGCTGAAAATAGCGAGCTAAAAGAGTAGGGGGCGTACTCAGCATTCTATAGCGTCTTTCTTGAAGGATTATTGGAAGTATGGAAGTATTGTGTCACTTCGTTATCATTTTGAGAGAAAACGAGGTGACTGTATATGTTGCTGATAGTTTAAAGAGTTATTTCGTCATTAAATTGAATAATAAAAAATTTTAAAAGGCGTAGATAAGAGCTAATGTTAGAAGATAAAATAAAATAAAAATTAGCAAGAACTTATCAAGTAGTATTAATTTATAATTCTGTGCAGTTATAAGCTGGGGACCCCACTCATTGGAGAAAGGTTGTCCTTTTTTACAAAAAAACCATAACAATATAAGAAAACCTACTACTGGTAATAAACCCCAAAAATACATGTATCCGCTTAAGCCGACATCGTGGAACCGACGAACCGTCATTGGAATTAATAACGTAAGTGAAAGTATACCGCACAGTACGCTTATTGCGACAAAAAATTTTTCTCCATTAGCAGGATGATTAAAAAATTGAAGAATAAGGAAAATAATATTTGTAGGTAATTCGGTTGTTATAACTATAAATATATTCCACAACCAAAATTCTGATCTGCTTGCTCTGCCTGAAAAGTCAAAACAATTTTTTAAGCCATTTGTAATTACGTTATAAAAATATGAGTTTTTAATCATATAATATTATTTATATTTAGTTACGTTTATTATTTATATTCCGTTAATTTTAATTTGCAATATTATTCATTTGTTCATTAGTTTAAAAAACATTAATATAATCAAAGTGCGTAAAAAAAAACGTAACCTCTTTTTTTTACTAATTATATTTTCTTTATTAATTACTTCTTGCGCTGTACGGCCGGTATATAGTAATAAACATATTATTAATAACAATTTAAATGCTATCGAAATTGAAATTATAAGCTCCATAGAAGGAGCAGAGTTCGCTAGGTATTTATATGATATTATGCCACAATTAACCTCGCCTAAATATTTATTAAAAGTCCAGTTCGTAAGTGGCTCGACCCCTAGTGCCATTCAAAAAAATTCAGATGTATTACGTGAAGCCATAGTGCAAAGTATTAGTTATCAATTAATAAGCTTAAAAGATAATATAATCGTTACCTCAGGCAAATTTAAACTTATGAATTCATACAGCACCCTTTTTTCGCCATATGCTTCTTACATAGAGAGCGAAAGAGCTACAGAAGATCTAGTTACTCAAAATGCTGAAGAAATACGCAAAAGATTATTTTTATATTTCGAGGGGTCAAAATATAAATGAAATTCTTTTTATCACAAATTGAACAATTATTAAATTTGATGGCAAATGGTCAAGTAAAGAGGGTATTGTTATATGGGCCTGACAAAGGATATATAGATAAAGTTTGCAGTGCGATAGTAAAAAAACTTGATTTGTTACCTATTTCTATGGAGTACGATACCTTAAAAAACAGATCGCTTAATATTCTACTTAATTCAAAAAACTTTTTTGCTAAGAAGGAGTTGATAAAAATAAAGTCTTGCCCTGCTACCATCGATATAATATTAAAAACAGCCTTAAGCGAGGATTTTTTTCACTTTATAGTTTTTATAGCAGATGAATTATCACCGTCATCAACTTTAAGGAAATTTTTTGAAGCAGAAAAATTCTTTGCTTCGATAGGCTGCTATTATGATGATAAAGAAAAAATTAAAAAAATCATTATACATAAATGTACTAAAGCTAATCGAATTTTAGCCCCAGATGTTTTGCTCTTTCTTTGTTCATTACTTAAAGGCGATCATCAATTTATTTGTAACGAGATTGATAAATTAATCATTTTTACTTCGGATAAAACACAAATCACTTTAGAAGACGCTAAGCTTGTTATTAATACTAATTTTCTAGCTAGTGGCGATGAAATGTGTATATATTTTGCGAAACAAGATTTAGAAAATTTCTTACAAGAAATTATCAGCTTACAGCATCAAAACATTAATGAGGTATTAATCATTCGTGCTTTAATTAGGTTCTATTTGAATTTATATATTGTATTATCAAAAATAAAGGAAGGCGAGAACATAGATAGTGCTATAAAATCTATCACACCGCCAATTTTTTATAAATACCTTAATGATTTCAAAAAAGTAGCTAATAATCTACGTTTATCAGATTGCGTTAACGTTCTTGAAACTTTACAACAATCAGAAATTGATTTTAAAATATACCCCAATAGTTTTAATTTTTTTCAGCAAATTTATCAACGAGTATATAGTATTAGTAAAGAGAAAATATTATTGCCTGTCTGAATATTATATGCTAATAATTAAATATGCTTTTACTAAGTATATTTTTTAATATTTAAATATAAGGATGACGAAATTATGAATTCAAAACTTACCAAATTTTTTGTAATCCTTATGGCTTTTACTGTTATAGGATGTAATACTATCAAAGGGGCTGGTCAAGATTTAGAAGCTGGGGGCCGTGGTTTAGAAAAAGCTGCAGAGCGTAATAAACCTGCTTCTTCATCAAGATAAGCTGCATTTTGAAGCGCGTAATGGGGGGGGGATGCAAGTTGAAACTCCCCCCATCCCCTTTGTGGGGATGAAATTTTATTCCCCACCACGTATAATATTACATATTTGGCTCTTAGCAATTAAAGTGAGCAGTGTTTAAAATATACCATGCTTGCTTTTACAAGCTCTCTCTAGAATGACTAGCCATGAATTAAAATATTCTAAAGAATTCAATATTTTATTGTTACAGCAATTCGATATAACTAGTTGTAAGAGCTGTTTTTTATATAGTTAGCAATATAATGTAATGCAAGATTAGCTTCTTTTGATATTCTGCTAAAGTTAAGAAAACCGTGAAATACATAAGGATATTCTTTAATTGTAACTTTCGTCCCCAGTGACTCTAATTTTTTAGCATAACTATTAATTCCAAAAGTAAGGCAATCTAATTGCGATATTATAATTAAAGTGGCAGGATATTCTATATTTTTATTAAAATTATCAATTAATGAAATATATGGTGATTCATAGTCCTGTAAATTTGTTAAATAATGCTTTAAACAATATTTAAGTGTAGCTGCACTAATCTTATACAAAATATATTGGAATTTGCTTTTAGTTAATTTTCTATTAAAAGAAATTTTTGTTTCTAGCAATGGGTATATCAATATTAGTAAAGAAGGAATAATTGCTTTCTCATCATGTAACATTTTTAAAAGACCAACAGCTAAATTACCCCCAGCACTATCTCCACATACTATTACGTTAGCTAAGTCACCTTCAAGGACCGAAATATTCTCTATAGTCCATCTATACCCTAAATAAGCGTCATTCAAAGCTATAGGAAATTTGTATTCTGGAGCTTTCCGGTATTCTATTGCAACGACAATACAGTCTCCATGAAAACTTATAAATTGGAGTAACCTATCATAAGATTTAATGCTACCTAATATCCAACCACCACCATGATAATATATTACCACTGGTCTCATCACCTTATACTTATTCGGAGAATACACCCTTATTTTTATACCATTAATTAAAAGATCATAAGCCTTTATATTATAAGCTTTAGGCCCAATTAGATTAGCAGATAAATCACACAGAAATTTTAAGATGCTGAGGAAGGGGCGCATATTGCAAAAGTTTCCTGATTATTTTTTAAGAGCATTTGGGTATTTCTAATCTTATAATTTTATAAATTATTTCTTATTTAACTGGATAATGCCTGCTTTAATACTAATTTCCCTCTTTTAGTTCTTTAGTATATAATTTATAATATTCAGACTTATTTTTGATTAAATTTTCGTGAGTACCTTGTTCTAATATCTCTCCTGCTTTCATAACAATAATTTTCTCCATCTCTTTAATGCTAGTTAAACGATGTGTTATAATTAAAGTAGTTTTGCCTTGACGTAATTTTGCTAATGAGTTCAAAATTAATTGTTCTGAGCGTTGATCTAAAGAGCTTGTGGCTTCATCCCAAATTAAAATTGGTGCATTTTTCAAAAAAGCCCTCGCAATTGAAAGACGTTGCCGTTGTCCGCCAGAGAGAGTAAGTCCTTGCGTACCAATTACCGTATCATAACCATGTGGTAAATTTAAAATAAATTCATGAGCATCCGCATATTTGGCTACTTCTATAATTTGTTGGCGTGTTTTATTAGGATCTCCGTAAGCAATATTTTCAGCTACGCTAGTATCAAATAAAGTAGTATCTTGTGTTACTAAAGAAATATGTTGACGCAAGGAATTAATTTTTATCTCTCTAATATTAATATTATTGATTAAAATTTCTCCTTCTTCAGGATCATAAAATCTTACTAATAAATTTGCAAGCGAGGTTTTCCCACTACCTGAACGGCCAACAAAAACAGTAGTTGTTCCGGCTAGTAATTTTAAATAGGCGAGACTTAATATGGGTTTGTTATTAAATTTCAGCTTAATATTATTTAAAATTATTTCTGGTTCTTTAAAACTAATAGATATAGCGTTTTCTTTATCTCTTATTTTAGGTTCTGTGTCTAAAATATTAAAAACTCTTGTTGTTGCAGCGATTCCTTCTTGAAGATTAATGTTTAAAGAAACTAAGCTCTTAAATGGACGATATGCTGAAACAAAAGCTGTAACAAAAGCAAAGAGAGCTCCAGGCGTAGTTTTTCCTTCAATTACCAACAATCCTCCATACCAAATTATTCCTCCCACTGCAATGCCACTTAATATTTCCATAATAGGAGAAATTAAAGCATCTAATTTTGCAGTTTTTTTATAGAAACTTAAAATATTCTGAGCTATCTGTAATGCTCGATTAGTTTCAATCTTTTCACCTAAAAATGATTTAACTATTTTTATCGACTGGAAGGTCTCATCTAATCTAGAAGTATAATTGGCTAGTTCTTCTTGGGCTTGTCCAGATATTTTACGGATTTTTCTTCCTAATTTTTGGACAGGATAGATAGCTACAGGAAATACAAAAAATACTATGCACGATAGTGAAGGCTCAAGGTTAAACATTAAGATGATGAGAAATAATACTGATAAAAAATGTTTAGCGCAGCCTACTAAAAGATTAGACACTGCTCCTCTCATCATAGCGATATCGTTAGTAAAACGTGATATTAATCTTCCTGAAGATTGTGATTGAATAAAACTAAGATCAGCAAACAATAAATGTTCATACATTTTCATTTGAAGATCGGTTAAAATTCTCTGACCGACAAATTTAATTAAATAAGTTTGAAAATATTCCGCAATACCTTTAATGGAAAATGTCGCAATAATCATCAAAGGTAATAACACCAACATATGACGATTATGGGTTAAAAAAATTTGATCGATAGTAGGTTGAACTAACTTAACTATATTAGCCGAACAACCTGCCGATACAATCATAAAAAATATAGCTAATAATATTTTGTTATAATATGGCTTAACATGATTTACTAGCAATCTCTTAAGAATTTGGCTGGCAGTCAAAATCTATCTCCAATTATATTATTGTGCGATAATAACATGCTTAGAGTAATTTTCAAGGTTATACGATGAGCGCAATAACCTAAAAACTAAAGTTAATCAAATTTTTAAATTAATTTTTGTATGACTGAAGAGGTAAACAAACCATTTTTAAAATGATTTTTCATTTTTCTTTAGATATACCTGCTTTCCTGCTTTATAATTACAAGAAATATAAATTTATTACTTACTGAAAAAATAGCTAATTATTTTAAAGAAAAGGTTGTCATGAGCAAGAGAAAGGAAAACTTCTATGGTAATTAAAATGATAATTATCCATTCCAGACGAGTTGAATGTTTATAATTTAAGTCATTGGAGAGAATATTATAAAGCTCGTGAATCATATTAAGGCGATGATTTAAGATATTTTGCCTAGTTTGAATGTCTTGAAATTCTGCAGTCATAAGATATAATGGCTCATAACTTGGCCTACGCCAGAAAAATTCTGGGGTATCTAATATATCGCTATGCAAATTAATAGAATATCTTTCATTAAATAATATACCAATTTGTTGAGATATTTCTTTTTTAGACAAAGATACACTACCTGTACTAGCTAGTTCTTGCTGAATTGGAGTAGTTTTAACTATCAAGTCGCTCACTGATCTTTCCAGAACGCTGAGCTTTACTGATTGGGCTAATGCGTGTGAAATGGATAATTTTATAAATATCGATTTATCTGCAAGTATGATCTCATTTTTTTCTTCATCAATAAAAGTTTTTTCATCAGTTTTATTATAATTGAAATAAATAAAGTCTGAAACGGCTTCTTTAAGTTGATTAATTTGTAGAGAAGAGTCAATATCTTGCAAAATGAGTTTTTCTTGGTTTTCATCAGCTCCCCATATAGTAATGCAGCCGAAAGGGAAAAAGAAAATATCTATTGGATCAATATTTTGCCCAAATTCTTTTTGAACATAAAGTACATCATCAAAATGTCGAGGGCCTAGTCCGATCTTGTTAAGTTTCGTAACTAACTCAGTCATATTGTATTCAGCGGCAGTGCAGTAGGAAGAGCATCTCATATGCTATAATTTAATTTTTAGAATTATTTAGATAATTGTTGTATCGGTACATTATAGTAGTTATAAAACTTATAATGTCAATAAATATAAATATTATCCTAAATATGTATGAAATTTTAACTAATAGATCAATTATAGAAATTTCTGGCGAAGATGCTTTAAAGTTTTTACAAAATCTTACTACTAACGATATAAAAATAGCAGATTATTGTTACGCTTATATGTTAAATAATCAAGGTCGCTATTTGTTTGACTTTTTTATATTTACAATATCGTCTAAGCAATTTCTTATAGATATAAATTCTTCTCAAGTTGAGCTCTTTAAAAGTCATTTGATAATGTATAAATTACGTGCAAAAATAGAAATTAAAGAAGTCAGTAATATTTATCATATAGTTTATTCTCATCATCAACCGGATTTTGTATATTTATCCGCACGAAAAGATCCGCGTTATAATTTACTAGGTTATCGTTCTATAGTTAGGGTAGAAGTGCTAGCAAAATCTCAGGAAATAGACATTGAAGAAAAAGAGTTATATTTGCAAGATAAATATAAGTTTGTAATAGTTGATGGGGCTGAGGATTTAATTTATAATAAATCTATTCCTATAGAATATGGAGCAGAGGAATTAAACAGTATTAGTTACACCAAAGGTTGTTATATTGGGCAGGAAGTTATATCAAGAGCAAAATACCAAGGTGTTGTTAGAAAGAAGATATTTAACCTATCTTCAGATATAGATTTATCGTTCTTAAAAAAAGGTGATGAGATCACTATTAATGATATTAAAATCGGTAATGTATGTTCGAGTTATCAAAAACATGCTATAGCATTAATTAGAGAAGAACTATATCTAGAATCGCCAGAAAAAATAGCTATGGCTGGTGGGGTAACTGGGTTTTTATCCGTACCACCATGGAGAGTAAAAAGCGCTATTTATGTATAGATAGATGAAAATTATTGAGTAAATAGTCATTGACAACGATATAAAGGAGCTTTGCCTCTTATCAGCATTATCTCGCACAATAAAACTATATAATACCCTAAAAATCAATAAACGAATATATGGCGCTTTTCTATTCAAATATAGATATGATTATCTTTATAAGCTTTTTAGCTATTAATTTAGTAATAGGTTTTACTACCTTTGCTAAAATAAAAAGCATACAAGAATATTCGATAGGTAATAGAGATTTTTCTACCGGGACTATAGCAGCGACGTTGATAGCTACTTGGATTAGTGGTAGTGCGTTTTTAACAGATTTGTCTAAAGTATATATTGAAGGGTTGTTTTATATCGTACCTAGTATGTGCGGCGATATTTTAAACTGGCTATTAATATGCTATTTTTTAGCTCCAAGGATGGGGTTATTTTTTGGTTCTTTATCTATTGCTGATGCAATGGGAAATATATATGGACAAAAAATTAGATTTATTACTGCAATTTCTAGTACTGTTAACTGTGTCGGCAAGGTAGCTGCTCAGTTCCAAATAGCTGCTATAATATTACAGCTTTTTTTTGGTGTTTCAAGCTTATACGCTACTATTATTACTGCTACTATAATAACTGTTTACTCGGCATTTGGTGGAATAAAAGCCGTTACTTTTACTGATATAATACAATTTTTTACCTTTAGTGCAATAATACCAATAGTAGGATTAGTTATTTGGGAAACATTTGAGGATCCTAATATTGTTATTTATACACTTTCTCAAAATCCTTTATTTGATATACAACAATTATTAAATTTTAATCATCCTAAATTTTGGGGAGGATTAAGTATTTTTATATATTTTAGTTTTCCTACCTTGAATCCAGCTATTTTCCAAAGATTTTTAATGGCTAAGAATACTGCGCAAGTAGCTCAGGCTTTTTTTATAGCGCTTTTTGCTTGTTTTTTTATATCCATTATATTTTTTTGGATCGCAATACTGCTTCTTGCAAGTGATTCTGCGCTTAATCCTGACAATCTGTTATCTCATATTATTAATAATTATACTTATATCGGCTTTAAAGGAGTAGTAGCTGCTGGTATTATGGCAATGGTAATGTCGACTGCTGATTCATACATTAATGTTGGGGCCATCACTTCCTCGTATGATTTACCTAAATCTCTAGGGTTTAATAAGCCAGCTAAATACGATTTACCATTTTCTTATCTTGCGTCCATTATTATAGGTATATTAGCCTTCATCATATCCCTATATACAGAAAATTTAATAAACTTATTTTTAGTGGTAGCTAGCTTTTATGCGCCAATAGTAACCGTTCCTCTATTATTAGCTATCTTTGGGTTCCGTTCTACACCTAAAGCAGTAATGACCGGAATGGGAGCAGGTCTAACTGTGGTACTAATATGGTTTTATTTTTCAATAGAAGTGTTAACCGGTATAATTGCTGTTATACCAGGAGTTATCGCTAATTTAATTTTCTTATTAGGGAGTCATTATTTATTAAATCAGCCTGGAGGATTTGGGAAGGGTAAAAAACCGTCTTCTTTAGTTGTATTACATCATGAGCGTAAACGTAGAATGGTAAAATTATATAATTCTTTCAAAAAGTTTAACTTATTAAAACTGTGTAGCAGCAATTTACCTAAACAAGAAATAACCTATACATATTTAGGTTTTTTTATAACCATATCAACTCATTTATCAGTCTATATTATTCCTGAAGATATAATAAAGCATTTGTATATTTATAATTTCTTTTATAATACAGTATTAATTCTATCAGCAATATTCATTACTTATCCTATTTGGCCTCCTAGGTTTAAGAAAGAAGGATTTATATCATTGGTATGGCCGCTAGGCATATTTTACGTAATGATTTTTACAGGTAGTTTATGGGTTATTGCTAGTAATTTTAATAAATTGCAGCTAATGACTTTTATGGTAAATCTTATCATTGTTGCTATTTTATTCAGATGGCATATTACTTTAATAATGACCGTGGTAGGCATGCTTGGTAGTGCTAAATTCTATGATTATTACATATTTAACGAGTCAATATCAACTACAAATTATAGTTTACAATTTAGGGTATTATATTTATTAACCTTATATAGTTGTATACTTATAGTTTTCTTGCGGCCAAAGCAGCAACAACAGGAATTAACTGAAGCTAAGAACATGCATTTAGGCAAGCAGGTACATGATAGAGAAGAAGAGGTGCAAAAATTATTAGATCTTAAATATGAATTTTTACGTAGTATTAATCATGAAATTCATGCCCCTCTTACTGGCATAACTAGTTTAGGAGAAACTTTATGGGCAAAATATGATCAGCTTAATGATAAGCAGCGACGCCAAGCAGCTGAAATTATTGCCAAAAGCTCAACGCGGCTTAATAGTTTAATGAATAATATATTAGACTTTTCTAAATTATCGAGTCTTACTTACAATTTAAATAAACAAAATTTAAATCTTAGCGAGTTGTTATATGAACAGATTAGTGTTTGTAAAAAACTATATTTAGATGATAAAAAATTAGAGTTCATTCTTAATATTGAAAATAATATTATGCTTAACTGTGATGAACATTATATTCAAAGAACATTAGATAATTTAATTATTAATTCTATTAATTATAGCGATAATAATGGAGAAGTTACTATCACCTTAGAAAAGACCGCGGATGAGGTTAAATTTTCTATTAAAGATAATGGTATAGGAATACCTAAAGATGAGTTGCATGATATATTTGGAGTATTTGTTGTTAGTTCAAAAACTCGTACTCCCGCAGGCGGTAGAGGTGTTGGCTTAGCTTTATCCAAAAAGGTTATAGAAGTACACGGAGGTAGGATTTGGGCTGAAAATGATGAGGACAAAGGAGCAATATTTTTATTTACATTGCCTTTTTTAACTTCTTAAATTTATGTCATTCTCTTTGCTGCTTTGATTCCTATTTCTCTTCCTTTTTCTGTTTTGCCAATTTCACGGTGGGTGGTTATTATATTTCCTTCAAAATCAGATAGCATAAAATCGGTTTGAATATTTTCATAGTTCTCACCGATATACTGTGAATATGCCCCGATTGGTGTGCGGCAACTTGCATCAAGATATTCTAGGAACGCACGCTCTCCTTGAATTAAATTCCAAGTTAACTGATGATTAATTGTAGAACATATTTCTTCCAATATTCTATCATCTTCCCGAATTTCTACGGCAATAACGCCTTGTCCTATTGCCGGTAACATCTCCAAAATTTCTATAATATGGCAATATTGGGCGTTAAATAGGCCTAGCCTTTTAAGACCACAAATTGCTAAAATAGTAGCCTCAACCTCTCCTTTTAGTAGTTTAGCAATTCGAGAATCAATATTACCGCGGAAAGTAACAATATTTAAATCAGGTCTTTGTTGTTGTAATAGAACTTTTCTACGGACTGAGGAGGTGCCAACTACGCTAGAATAAGGTAATTCAGCTATCGATTTATATTTTTGGCAAATAAGTACATCTCTTACATCTTCTCTTTCTAATAAAGCTGCTATTTTAAGGCCTATCGTCATTTTGCCAGGTACGTCTTTTAGTGAATGAACTGCAATATCGATTTGCTTTTCCAATAAAGCTCTTTCTATTTCTTTAAGGAATAAAGCCTTACCACCAATATCATATAAATTTCTATCTTTTATTAAATCACCGGTAGTAATTATGGGTATGATTTGATAATTTATATTAGGATAATAAAGTTTAAACTGATCAATTACTATTTGCGTTTGACGTAGAGCCAAGGCGCTTTTTCTAGTACCTATTTTTAGTGTATTTTTCATTTAGAAAAAAAATCCAGACTAAAAGGGCTTGCAACCTTTAAATAATTATCTTCAATTATTGCTTCTTGATTCATTACAATAGCATGGTTTACCTTGCCATGGCCAATACCACTAGCTTGATAAGCAGGTATAGCAGCTATATGATTTTCACAAAAATATAAAATAGCTGATTCCATATTTTCATCACTTAAAGTAAAATCGCCAAAAATTATAGCTCTGAGCTTTTGAAAAATACCAGCGTGTTTTAGATGCATTAAATCCCGCAGAATTCGATAACCATTTTCATGGACATCTTCAACAATTAAAATTTTATCATTAGTTTGAGGATGTAATTTTGTACCAATCATAGTTGTAAGAATAGTCAAATTTCCTCCTATAGTCACGCCGTCAATTTTAGGAGTAATTATTTTATTAAGTGGCTTCAACGCTATGCACGCTTCCTTACCGCTTAATACCTCAATTATACTATTAAGTTCCTGATAATGTGGTGGCAGTAAGGATGTTAGCACCGGCCCATGTAAGCTTTTCATATTATATTGTTGATTAAATAATAAATGCACCGAAGTAAGATCACTATACCCTATAAGAATTTTAGGACATACTGGCTTTATATCTAAACAATCAAAAATAAATTCATCACAACCATAACCTCCTCTAAAAGCCCAAATAATTTTAACTTTTGGATCTAATAAAGCATTAATAAATATTTCTTGACGGATTTCTTTCTTCGCAGAAAAAAATTTTAAAGTTTCATTAGAGAAAATTCTATCATCAATCAATAGATTATAAAATCCTTGAATTTCTAACTTTTTTTTTATTTCTTGTAGTTTAATGAAAGCTTCAGGGCAACCGGAAGCTGGAGCTATTATAGCTATAAAATCTTTTTCTTTATTAAAGTTAGTCACGATATTTCTTTATTATAGTTGACAATTAGCTACTAATAATAACGGGATTAAACTGTTTCTTTTTTAATCCTCAGGCAGTAAGATTTCTCTTTTACCACTATGGCTTGGAGGTGAAATCAAACCATTCTCTTCCATTTTGTCAATTAAATTTGCTGCTCTATTGTAGCCTATACGTAAGCATCTCTGGATATAACTAATTGATACTTTACGCTCTAATTGAATTATTTGTACAGCTCTTTTATATAAAGCTTCGTCATTGGTCGTATTTTCGTCCGTATCATTATTAACTAATATCTCATCATCGCTTTGTTCTGTTACCGCAGTTAAGTATTCAGGTGTACCGGTTGATCGTAGATACTCAGTAATTTTTTCTACTTCTTTATCATCAACAAACGGGCCGTGGACACGAGTTATTTTCGATGAGTTACCCATATAGAGCATATCCCCCATCCCTAATAATTGCTCAGAGCCTTGTTCACCAAGAATAGTTCTACTATCGATTTTAGAAGTAACTTTAAAACTAATACGGCTTGGAAAGTTGGCTTTAATCACTCCGGTAATTACGTCAACCGATGGGCGTTGTGTAGCCATAATAATATGTATACCTGCTGCTCTAGCCATTTGTGCTAGACGCTGGATTGATAGTTCGATGTCTTTACCAGCGACAAGCATTAAATCAGCCATTTCATCAACAATTACCACAATAAGAGGTAGTTTTTCCATATTCATGGTAACAGTTTCATAAATTGGCTTACCTGTTTCATGATCAAAACCTGTTTGTACAGTTCGTTCTAAAACTTTATTTTCTTTACTTGCTTCAAGAATTTTAGCGTTATAACCCGCAATATTACGTACACCAATATTTGACATGGATCTATAACGGTTTTCCATCTCTTTTACCGCCCATTTTAAGGCAACTACTGCTTTTCCTGGCTCAGTAACTACAGGAGTTAAAAGATGAGGAATACCGTCATAAGCTGACAATTCAAGCATTTTTGGATCTATCATAATTAATCGGCAATCTTGTGGAGTATAACGATAAAGCAGAGAGATAATCATCGCATTAATCGCTACAGATTTACCAGATCCTGTAGTACCCGCTACTAACAAATGCGGCATTTTTGCAAGGTCAGCTATGTACGGCTTACCTGCTAAATCTTTACCTAAAATTAAAGGCAGCATAATGGAGTTATCTTGATATTCTGGCGTTTCAATTAATTCTCTAAGGCAAAAGAATGCTCTTTGCTTGTTTGGAAGCTCAATGCCAAGCACATTCCTTCCTGGTATTACTGCAATTCTAGTGGAAATAGCAGAAAGAGAGCGAGCTATATCATCTGATAAGCCAATAACCCTGGAAGACTTTGTGCCCGCTGCTGGTTCAAATTCATAAAGTGTTACTACTGGTCCCTGGCTAATATTAATGATTTGACCTTTTACCCCAAAATCACCAAGAACAGTTAATAATTTTTCGGAATTTTGCTTTAATTCTGCGGGAGTTTCAATTTTTATATTTGGATTATCAGCTTGTTTTAACAATTCTATTGAAGGTAGGCTAGAAATTTCTTCATTAACTGGTTTTATTGATTTTATCTCTGTTTGTCTTTTGAAAAAACTTGGTTTTGGTTGATTTGGTACAATTGGTATAGAAGGTTGTTGCTGGTCTATTTCATTATGATTCAACGCTGGGGCTTTTCTAATAAAATTAGCTTTAATAGGTGAAGTATTTTTAAACCAGAATATCGGAGTTTTAATAACCAGTATTTGACGTAACCTGCTTACTATATTTATCAGAAAATTAAAGAAGAATTTAAATTGTATTTCAGCAGCTAAAATAAATAGTATAAAAGCGGCAATATGAAGCCCCCACCAATAATTATTTAATTTACCACCATATTGTTGTACAAATGATGTTATCAATAAACCAAATGCGCCGCCTCCGCCAGCTGGTAAATTTTTAAATTTAAGTGGGCCGAATACTCCAGCAGTAAAAATAATAGCTAGTAAGATTAGAATAATCCTAGCTGATAACCATAGTCGAGTAGTATTTTTATAAAGGTTAATAGACCAAGAAAAACAGCAAATTGGTAAAATAAAAGAACTAATACCACAAAATTGGTAAAGAAGATCAGCGATATAAGCTCCAAAATAGCTGAGCAAATTAGCCGGATATTTTAAAGTAACTAAGTTAAAAGATGGATCACTAGGGCTATAAGTTATAAGGGATAAAACTATGACACAACTTACTATAAGTAGAATCGTAGCTTGTATTCTATTATTGGAGGAGACTTTATTTATGAAATATAGCACGCTGGATTATTATATAGTATAAAAAGAACCGCTTTAGCCGTTGCTCAAAATCCTCAAAGAACTTTATGTAAAGGTGGACACCATATATCTGCGCTAATCAGCTCAAACAGGGACAGCGTCCGTATGTAATAATTCGTCCTAAGGCAATACGTAAGCTCACGAACTAAGCAGCCCGTCAATAGTCATTTTGTAGAAAATAATGTTGGCAATAGTATAGCATAGCAAAAAGTGTATGTACACTCCCAATATCTCAAGAATTGAATTCGTTATCTTCATTGACTCGAATGCTTTCATACCCAAACGTACGGTGTCGTGCTCGCTAATCATTAATGAATTTCCCCGGGATATTTAAAGTAGACAACTCTTCATTTGTTAGGAATAGATAGCATCATTGCGTATGCTGTTAACTTCTAAACTTCTAGCTATTCATCTCAATCCATTTATTGCAACATCCCCTTGCCAAATCTCTCACCCGTAAAATATATGAAGCTCGTTCAGTAACACTAATAACTCCTCTCGCATTTAATAAGTTAAAAAAATGACTGGCCTGAATACAATAATCATAAGCGGGTAGTGGTAGATTAGCTTGAATCAGACTGTTACATTCCTTCTCGCTATCGGTAAAATGGCGCAACAACATTGCTGTATCAGCAACCTCAAGGTTAAACTTTGAAAATTGTCTTTCCGCCTCAAAATCTACATCTCCATATGTTAAAGCTCTATCACCAGTTTGCCCGTTCCAGTCTAAATCTTTTACTGTTTCGACTTCTTGTATATATAGTGCTAGCCGTTCTAGGCCGTATGTAATCTCGCCTGGTACTGGCCTGCACTCAATTCCACCAATCTGCTGCATATAGGTAAATTGTGATACTTCCATACCATTTAACCATATTTCCCAGCCAAGACCAGATGCGCCAAGAGTCGGGGAAGCCCAATCATCCTCTACAAACCTGATATCATGTTTTCTTGTATCTATTCCAAGGTGTTTTAAGCTTTCAATATATAGATCTTGTATATTATCTGGCGATGGTTTTAGAATAACCTGGAACTGATAATAATGCTGCATCCTGTTAGGATGTAAACCATATCTACTATCCCCTGGCCGCCTTGAAGGCTGAACATATGCAACGTTCCATGGCTTTGTTCCTAAACATCTAAGGACAGTCGCTGGATGAAATGTGCCTGCGCCGACATGGGAGTCATATGGTTGTAAAATAGCACAACCATAATCTTGCCAGTAATTTTGCAATGTTAATATAATTTGTTGAAATGATAATTTTTTCATAATTCCTATCTCTTTGCCCAGCCCCCTGTTGGATTTTGCATATAATAATCCACCGATGAGTTTGTTATTGTTGGCAGATTTTCTAAAACTTCATATACCGTAATAATCCTTTGAAAATTCTCGATATATTGAGTATCGGCTAATATTACCTGCATTTCTGTTGGAGCAATTATCATCAAGACACTAGCATTATTGGGATTTTCAAGCCTATCAGTAATATAAATTGGTTGTTTCTCGGGATAAGGATCCAGCTGACTACCGTGTGGAATAAAATATTTCCTGGTGTAAGTCCAGAGTATCTTATTTAATTCTTCTTGGACCTCTACGTTAGGAACAAGAATAGTAATTTTTAAGCTACTTTGATATGACTTCTCCACCAACTGGCAAATGGTTTTATATAATAAACCTTCGTATGTTTGATAGAAGCTAAATTGATGATTTGAATTAGACATTATTTTAAGTTAATGTGAATTTTTCATAGTCTAAAGGCTGTATAGTTGTTGTCAATCTATTTTAATTAAAGAAAAGAGCGAAGCTTCCAAAGGACCATGATCTCTTATTTTCCAATGCAGAAATTCCTAAATATCTCACCAAGAATTTCCTCGACACTAATTTTGCCGGTAATAAAACTTAGACTACGAATTGCCATTCTTATATCTTCATTAGCTAACACTAAATCATTATTAATATCAAATTCTTTTAAATATTGTAATGCAAGCTGTAAATGATGTCGTTGACGCTGCCTTGTAATAGAAGGGGTTTCAGATAAACCAGCAATAGTACTAGCAATATTTTCGATTTTCTGTAATAAACTATCGAGCCCTAAATTTTTTTTAATAGAAATCGTTAGATGATTTTCAACCTGTAAATTTTCGTTTAACTCGATTTTATTGATAACTAAAATAGTATTAGCATCAATTAGATCAACAAACTCATTATGACTAATAGAGAATCTTGAAGCATCAAACATAATAATTTTAATATCCGCGCACTTAGCTGATTCCATTGCCCGCTTAATGCCTTCTTGCTCTATGATGTCTTCACTATCCTGCCGAAGGCCTGCAGTATCTTGTAAAATTATTGGGTAACCGCCAATATCTAAATGTGCTTCTATTACATCACGCGTGGTACCAGCTATCTCGGAAACAATAGAAACATCTCTCTGCATTAAAAAGTTAATGAGGCTAGATTTTCCAACATTAGGAGCGCCTATAATGGATAATTTTATACCATTGCGAAGTAATTCTCCGCGTCTATTATCATTCAGATGAATAGCTATACTTTTTTTAAGATTTTCGCTAGTATCTACTACTTTATCCAGCACTTCATGAGGAATATTTTCTTCAGGAAAATCTATATAGGCCTCAAGTAAACTGATAATTGTAAGTAGCTGACTACGCCATCTATTATAAAGCAATTCTAACTCGCCACTAACTTGTCGTAAAGCTTGGCGGTGCTGCCATATAGTTTCAGCTTCAATTAAATCAGCTAATCCTTCCGCTGCTGTCAAATCAAATTTACCATTTAAAAAAGCTCTCCGAGTAAATTCTCCTGCTTCTGCTAGCCTTAGGCCTTCAATATCAAGTAAAACTCCGGATAACAGTGTAGCTATTGCTATACTACCATGCGTATGAATTTCTACTACATCTTCACCAGTAAAGCTTGCAGGCGATTGAAAGTATACCACCAAAGAATTATCAATTAATTCCTGGTCTTTAGGATTAATAAGTTTTTTGACATACATCATTCTAGGGGTAATGATAGTTTCTTCATCGCCAAGTAATTGTAGCAGAGCATGTAGGCTTTTTGGCCCTGAAATTCGGAATACAGAAACTCCAGCTTTACCGGGTTTTGAACTTTGAGCAAAAATAGTTTCGTGCATATAGACCTAAAGGAAAATGCGAGGATTACTTCATCGTATATCTAACCTGCGTATGCTGATATACAAGTAATGCGCAGCGCTCGCTCGCTACTCGTACTCCTTGTACTTTTCTCATTTTTCTTTATGTATATTTTATTACAACTCTTGCTTCTTGCGTAACTGTTTTATTTAATATAATATACCTTTGCGCGCGGTAGGTATCACTTAACGTATAGCTGTCATACAGGCATGTTTCACCCGATGACGGTTAACTTCCCTCGCTCACTCATAGTGATAGTAAAATAATATTAAGGGTAATAATATGGTAACAACAACCACATCTTTAGCATTGAGCAGGTTAACTTGTCAAGTGCCTAATTATAAATCTGAAATTTTAGCATTAAATAATACTAAAATTAATGAGCCCTTATATACCGAATTTTTGCAGCAGTTCTTAATTTATATACCTATAGATTATCGTTTTAAAGACCGTAGCGAATTATTTGGAAAGTTTGCTTATGATGCGTTTGAGTTTTTTAAAAATAGAGTACCCACAGAAAGGAAATCTGCTATTACTACAACTATAATTGAAGGTAATCCAGCAATTAATATTTTAGTGCTGGGAAATAACAAGCCTTTTATAGTGGATTCTTTATCCTGTTTATTAGCTAACCTTGGCCTGCAAGCAAAGTTCCTATTACACCCAGTTATTCGAAGTATACGTGATAGGGCAGGCAAGCTACAAAGTATTGAAGCTTCGAATAATGGCGCAGGGGCCGAGTCTTTAGTGCATATTACGATTCTAGGTAATTTTAATACTGAAGCGATTACTGCTTTGGAAGTAGCTATTAATAATACTTTAAATCAAGTTGATACTACTTATAATGTTTGGCAAAACTTATTAGATAGAGTAACAAGCATTACTGATAATATAATATCAACTGCCCCAAATAATCTAAATTATAACGAAGCTATAGAATTTCTAAACTGGTTAAAAGACAATAATTTCACATTTTTAGGAATAGCCGATTTTGATCTAGTCTCAGAACAGTTAAGTCTAGAAGAAGGCGTAGTATCTATATGGCAAGAAGTAAAGGAAATCAAGGATATTATTAAATGTTCTGCCAGTGTCTTATATCAAGATCAATTATTAATTTTAGGTAAAATTAATAAAATATCGCCGGTACATAAAAATAATTTGGTAGATTATATTTTAATTAAGAAAATTGGGAAAGATGGTCACTACAATTCTGGCACTATAATTTTTGGTCTTTATAGTTCAGCAATATATTATCAATCCATTAGTAATATTCCTATATTACGTCAAAAACTACAATTTGTACTAGATAAAGCAGGATTTTCCTCGCATGGCTATAATTCTAAAGAGTTAAAAATTATCATTGAATCTCTCCCGCGAGAGGCTTTAATACAAATTGATCAGGGCGATTTATATTGTATGTGTTTACATATGCTCTCAAGTATGATGAGTAGAAAACTTAAATTATTCATACAACAAGATTGGTCGAGTTCTTTTATAAATATAATTATCTTTTTAACGCGAGAAAGATTAACTCCTGAGATCCATACTGCAATTGATTCTTATCTATCAGAAAAATTTGGTAATAAAATATTATCAAATTATATTACCGAAGTTGCCGCGAATTTTTCCTATTTATTTGTCACTATTGAAGTTCAAGATAAAAATAAAATGAACTTTGCAGTTGAAATAATGGAACAAGAATTAGATCAACTTTCAACTCGTTGGAGTGAAGACTTTTATCATAAATTATCGAAAAAATTTGGAGAATATCAAGCAGGTTTACTATTCAAAGTTTTTGACCCTATTTTTTCTGTTGACTATAGGCAAAAATTTGATGCTGAGACAGCATTAATTGATATTGAATTTTTAAAACAGGCTAGTGAGCAAAATAAAACTTTATTTAGCTTAATATTGCTGCCTCAATCGTCAGGAGAATTTCAACTAAAAATATATAATCCTTTAATAAAATTATCTTTATCTAATATATTGCCATCAATAGAAAATCTTGGATTCAAAGCTATTGATGAGCAAAGCTTTATGATAAAAGAAGCTAATGGAATTAAAGAAAGTTGGATACATCAATTTACTCTTACTTCGTTAATTACTATTGAAAAACCGTCCGATCTACTTAAAACAAATGTCGAACAAGCATTAGATAAAATATCCCAAGGCTTGTTAGCTAATGATTCGTTAAGTAAATTAATAGTACTAGCAGGATTTAATTGGCGTGAAGTTAAACTAGTCAAAGCTTTAACTAGATATTTGCATCAAACTGGTTTTACTTATGGCAAGGGTTATGTTCAATTAACTTTAATAAAACATTGTGAATATACTAGAATGCTTGTTGATTTGTTTGATGCTCGATTCAATCCTGAAAACATTCTAAAGGACCGAATTCAAACTATCCAATATTCAATAACAAATTATCTTAATACCATAAATAGTAGCAGCGAAGATAAGGTGCTACGTACAATGTTTGAGGTAATAGAAGCTATTGTTAGAACAAACTATTATCAATTAAGTAAAGCAGATAATAAAGAAATTTATAAAAACTATATTTCGTTTAAATTTGATTCTCATAAGGTTGTAGGTTTACCGCTGCCTGTACCATATGCAGAAATATTTGTTTATGCCAATGAATTTGAAGCCATACATTTACGTGGTGGCAAAGTAGCGCGAGGCGGTATTCGTTGGTCTGATAGAGGAGAAGATTACAGAACAGAAGTATTAGGTTTAATGAAAGCGCAGATGACTAAAAATTCAGTCATAGTACCAGTAGGATCAAAAGGTGGATTCTTCCTTAATTTTACAGCTGAGAATCTACTACATACTGAGTATATGGAGAAAGTTGTTGAATCATATAAAAATTTTCTTAGGGGTTTGCTAGATATCACTGACAATATTGTTGATAGTAAAATTATTCATCCACAAAATACTATTATTTATGATGAAGAAGATCCTTACCTAGTAGTTGCTGCTGACAAAGGGACTGCAACATTTTCTGACTACGCAAATAGCGTTTCTGCAGAATATAATTTTTGGTTAGGCGATGCCTTTGCTTCTGGTGGTTCAGCGGGATATGATCATAAAAAAATGGCTATTACTTCAAAAGGAGCGTGGATCTCTGTAGCAAGTCACTTTAGTTCAATGGGTATTGACGTACAGAAAGATCCAATTAGGACGGTAGGCATTGGTGATATGTCAGGTGATGTGTTTGGTAATGGTATGCTTAGGTCAAATACGATTTTACTTATTGCTGCTTTTAATCACAAACATATTTTTATAGATCCTACTCCTGATGCGGTTATTAGTTTTAATGAACGCAATCGTCTGTTTAATTTACCGATGTCTAGTTGGTCAGATTATACTAAGGAATTAATTTCACCAGGAGGTGGTATTTTTGAACGCAGTAGTAAAACTATAATTTTATCACCGCAGATTAAAGAGCTGCTGAATATAAATAATGATGAGTTGCTTCCCGAAGAGTTGATTAGAGCTATTTTGCAAGCCGATGTGGACCTTTTATGGAATGGCGGAATAGGAACATATATAAAGGCTACAACTGAAAGCCATTTAGAAATTGGTGATAAAGCTAACGATAGTCTCCGGTGTGATGCTAAGAATATTAAAGCTAAAGTAATAGGTGAGGGCGGTAATATTGGTGTATCGCAATTAGGAAGGATTGAATATAGTAAAAAAGGTGGCAGGATAAATACAGACTTTATCGATAATTCAGGGGGCGTTGATTGCTCAGATCATGAGGTCAACATAAAAATAGCTTTGAACCTCGCATTAAAAAATGGTAAGCTTACTTTAGAAGAACGAAATAAATTACTTTTTAGCATGACGAGACAAGTAGAAGAACTTGTGCTAATTGATAATTACCAACAAAACCAGGCTATCACAATTATGCAATCGTCACTAGCTTTGTCTATTGGGATGTTTAGCCAATTAATTGATGGTTTAGAAGAAGAAAAATTACTTGATAGAGCTGTAGAATTCTTGCCAACATCTGAGGAACTAGTAAGGCGATCATTAAGTAATGAACCAATGACTAGACCAGAATTAGCAGTATTGTTGTCTTATAGTAAAAGATCGACATATCAGGCTTTAGCTAATTCAACTTTTTCGCATGATAAATATTTCGAAAGTTATTTGATAAATTATTTTCCTCGATTAATGCAAGAAAAATTCTCAGATGAAATTCTTAACCACCCACTTAAACATGAAATTATTCGTACCGTTGTTACTAATAAAATAATAAATCAGCTTGGCGGTGCTCTGCTTTATGCATTAAAGCGTGAAACTGGAGTTGCTCTTTGCGATATTATTAGATCATATACAATTATCTCTGAAATTTTTGACTTAGATAATCTGTGGTTGGAAGTTGAATCTGCAACAGATAATATAGATTATAATACTAAAATCGAGATGTTTACCAGTCTTACAAAATTAATACGTCGTGGGATTTCCTGGCTTGTAAAACATATAGAACACCCAATTAACATTACACAAACTATTGAAGAATTCATTGAGCCTGCACAATATCTAAGCAAAGTAATTGGTGGTTTATTAGTAGGCGATGCTATGACTAAGTTTAATGATAAAGTATTACAGTATATTTCTGCCGGTGTAGATGCTACATTAGCGACTAAACTTTCTACTTTAGATATTTCAGTATCAGTCTTTGATATAATTTATATATCTAAGCAAACAAATATAAAAAATATAGAAGTTGCTAAATTATATTTCGCTGCTGCTAACAAATTTAGTTTAGACTGGTTACGTAAGGCGTGCGATAAACAATTAGATGATTCTTATTGGAACAGACTATCTGTACAATCATTAAAAGAAGATTTATACGAAAAACAAAGAAAATTATTAATTGTTATTATTAATCAAACTTCCGACTTAACTGAGTTAGATTTGTGGATTAATAATAATAAACAAGCAGCTAATATTTTCTTAGAGTTTATTAAATTAATAAAAACTCAAGAAAATATGGATTTAAGTATATTAATTTTAGCAAATAAAAAATTTGAAATATTTCTTCATAGGTTGAAATAATTATGCCTTCATATCTTAAACAGGCTCGACAGGAAGCGGGAAAGACTTTAGAAGAAATATCGTTTGATCTAAAAATTCGAAAGCAATATTTGGTAGCACTTGAAGAAGACGATATTTCTTCTTTGCCAGGTGATGTATACGCAAAAGGCTATTTAAAATTATACTCAAATTATTTAGGAATTTTACCTAATACTAATATTGAAAGTGATAAATATAAAGTCCCGAGTCATGTATCTATAAAAGAAAGCCAGAAAGAAAAAATTATAAGTCGTAAATATCGAAAAACCCTTATTATCATTTCTATTTTAATGTTGCTATTAATTTCAATAATCTATCATTTAATCTCAGATTTCTAATGAAAATAAATAATAACTTATTGCAAGATCTAATGATTGAAGTTGAGCAGCAAGTAGATAAGCTTATGCTTACTACCTATAACCAACAACAAGAAATAGATCAGCTAAAAAACAAAAATAAACTACTTAAAGATAGTCACGCTGAAATTTTGAAGCAAATCGCTGGCTATATTAATGAGCTTGAAGAAATAAAAAAACACTCTAATACTAAATAAAAATGGAGAAATCACGCTGTTGTACATTATTGATTTGCGCGTGCTCACTTACCAAAATATATGCTGAGCTAACTCATCGTTTGTACACTTAGCATTTCTTATATTTTTATCAAATATTCCAATTTTTCATTTATTTTTAAATATACCTGAAACTTATATGTCAATTATAACAATAACATTAAATAATAAACATTTTCAGCTAGCATGCGCTGATGGTTCAGAGAACGAGCTACAAGAATTAGCTACTAGATTAAACGAGAAAATTGTAAGTATAAAATTATTTAATAAGACGGCATCATTTGAGCTAGTGCTAGTAATGTCAGCGTTAAGCCTAATGGAAGAAGTGCAGTCAATGGAGGCAAAATTAGGCAAGATTGAAGGAGGTCAAATAAACCAAGAAGAAGAAAAATTTTCTGAAACTTTAAGTATTATAGCAGGCTATTTAGAAAATCTCGCTAAGAAAATAGGTAAATAATATTGTCTTAACCTAGTTACGGTAGCTATAATAACCCACGGATTATTTTATAAAAAAGCTAATTTTTACTGTTGTAAGAGTTTTCACAGAATGACGAATAATTCTCCCGCCTTTCTTCATACTAATAATCTACTATAAATAAAAAATATAAAATTATGACTGAATTACTATTAGAACTTTTTAGTGAAGAAATACCAGCATTAATGCAAAAAAATGCTCAAGAAGCTTTTTTAATGATATTTGAGAAAATGTTGTTGGAAAATTCAGTTGCAGCTAAAGTTAAAACCTTTGTAGGACCACGTAGAGTTAGTATATATATTACTGAATTACCAGAATATATATTACAAAAAAAAATTGAAACAAAGGGCCCAAAGGTTACAGCGCCACCATCAGCTATAGCTGGTTTTTGCCGAGTAAATAATATTAAAGAAAGGGATCTTTCGATTATTGAAGTGCAAAATCAATCATATTACGCGTTTATAAAACAAACAGCTCAAATAAGTATCTCTGAACTATTAATTGATATTTTACCTGTAGCGATTAGCCAATATGTTTGGCCTAAATCAATGTATTGGGGTAATTATAATCTATCTTGGGTTAGACCTCTTAAGAATATTTTATGTATAGTAAATGAAAAAATATTACCTATAAAATTTGGTCATTTAATAGCTAATAATATTACATATGGTCATAGGTCATATGGTAGCAAACCCCTATATATTAATAATATTCAAGACTATAGAGAGAAATTACTAACAAATTATGTAATTTTGGAAAGAGAAAAAAAACAAGATATAATAAAAAAACAGTTGCTAGAAGTTGCAAAATTTCTTACATTATCAATTAAAGAAGATATTAAGCTGCTTGAGGAGGTAACAGGATTAGTAGAATTTCCACAAGCTGTAAAAGGTATTATTCCTCCAAAATTTTTAGAGTTACCTAGCGAGGTTCTAGTGAGTTCAATGAGAACGCATCAAAAATATTTTGCTTTATTTAATAGAGATGGAAGTTTTTCAACATATTTCTTATTTATTAGTAATATCCCAATAGATTTATCCTCAACTGGATCAGATATTGTAATAAAAGGCAATGAGCGGGTCTTAGTAGCTCGTTTAACAGATGCATTATATTTTTACAAACAAGATTTAACGCAAACGCTAGAGTCAAAATTACCAAAACTAGAAAAAATTACTTTTCATGCAAAGCTTGGTAATTTGAGGAAAAAGACAGAACGAATAACTGAGCTTTGTAAATATTTAGCTCCTAATAATGATTCCTTACAAATGGCTGCAAGACTTTGCAAGAGCGATTTAACTTCGGAAATGGTTGGAGAGTTTCCAGAATTACAAGGTATTATAGGTTATTATTATGCTTTAAAGGAAGGTTTAAGCGATAAGATTGCCAGAGCAATTAGAGACCAATATAAGCCTCAAGGCCCTTCTGATGATACTCCTATTGACGATAGCGCTATACTTGCTTTGGCTGATAAAATGGATAGTTTGGTAGGATTGATATTAGTTGGCGAAGAACCAACTGGTTCTAGGGATCCGTATTCTTTAAGGAGGCAAGCTTTAGGTATTATAAGGATTATCCTTGATAATAATTTGCAGCTTAATATAAATGAGTTAACGCATTTTGCTATTAAATTATATCAACCAATATTATTAGAGCCTATAAAAGATGATAGGGTAAATGTCATAATTTCATTTTTTACGGAACGGGCAAAACATCACTTTAAGGATCAATTTGACATTTCACTGATTAACGCTGCTTTAGATTTTATGGTAGAAGGTAATATAGTTATTACTCGTTCGAAACTCGAGGCTTTAAATGAATTTCGAATGGACAGTAAATGGTATGATTTACTTAATTCCTATAAAAGGGCGCATAATATATTAGCAAATAGTGAAGTAAAAGGGGAAATTAATCAAGCAATTTTTGCATCAACTTACGAGCAACATTTATTTGAAGTCTGTACTTCAGTATCTACCAAAATTAATGAGGCAATTTCAAAAACTGATTTTTCGACCGCCTTAATTTTACTCTCATCTATAAGTGCGCCATTATCTAATTTTTTCGAAAATATTATGGTAAAAGATGCAAATACTCAAATTGCTAATAATCGTTTATTATTAATACAAATAGTATGCAATTTATTTCTTAAGGTTGCAAGATTTGATTGCTTATAAATGAGAAACCTATGAAGTACGAGAATTTACAGGAGGCTGTTAAATTTATAAGAGACAAGAAGTTAGTAGCTTTTCCTACTGAAACAGTTTATGGACTTGGGGCGGACGCTACAAGCGAAAAAGCGTGTCAAAAAATTTTTCAAGTTAAAGGCCGGCCCACAAATAACCCACTTATCATTCATGTTCCTAGCCTTGAAATAGCTAAAACTCTCGGTGAATTTAATGAAGATGCTATAAAACTTGCAGAAGCTTTCTGGCCTGGAGCATTAACTATAGTTACCCATTTAAAGGCTGGCGTTAAAATTGCTAAAAGTGTTCAGGCGGGGCTAAAAACTATCGCTATAAGAGTTCCTTCTCATCCCGTTGCGCAGGCTCTACTCTGTAGGGCGAAAGTACCGATCGCTGCGCCAAGTGCTAATCCATCAGGTTATATTAGCCCCACTAAATTATGTCACGTAAGGATTCATTTTTCTAACGAACCTGACGTTTTTGTGTTAGATGTTGAATCAATACTGCCTGGCCGAGTCTATGGTTTGGAATCTACAATTATTGATTGTAGCTCTACTTCTCCTATTATTTTACGGGATGGTTTTATCACACTTGAATCATGCGAAAAAGCACTAGGCAAATTAGTTAATAGGGCGCTATCATCAATGCAGATTAGAGCTCCTGGTATGATGGAAAAACATTATGCTCCGGCCGTGCCTCTTAGAATGAACGCTATAAAACTTCATCAAGAGGAGCTTAGTCTCAATTTTTGCGACAGTCATCTTTCAGGTGATTTATCTCTTAATTTAAGCCCAATTGGTAATTTAACAGAAGCTGCAGCAAATCTTTATGCAATGCTTAGAACGCTTGATATCTATGCTGAATTAAGCAAGATAACCGGCAAACAAGCTAAAATTGCAGTAGCGCCGATTCCAAATATTGGTATCGGTATTGCTATTAATGATAGGCTAAAACGAGCTGCTAAAAAGTAGGGAGCAGGATTACAACTCTGCTATAGTTTTTTGGTCTTCCTTATATCAAATTTAGGTAAAAATTAAGATAGATAAGATTTATTTTTTTTACTCTTTATCAATATAATAATTTTATTTTTTATATTAATAACATATAATGCTAACAATATAATATTAAACGAGATTATCAGTGATAATTGTGAAGCGCAATGCTACTCTGAGGAGCCAAAAGAAGATAACTCATCAGGCAAGCAACTCTTCATTTGCGGGGAATATCCCAATAAGACTCTAAATAAAAAATATATAAAACGAATAGAGAGATAAAACATGGCTTTAAATAATGCAACTCACCAGCCCGAAAACCAAGATTCAATATTAATGTCAAGCAATAATATGCGCCATAAACATCGTCTGCGTAACCTTCTTAAAACTTGTCTGACAACTTCGACTTTAGCTTTTATGCTAAGCGGTGGGAACGCATGGGGTGTTAATTTAAACGTTACTGCTAATGTTAACAATTTACAAGTCGGTAACGCGATCGGACTGAGTGCCGCGTTTAATAATGGTGACAGACTAATTTTTGGTGTTGCTGCACCTTTTAACATCACCACAGCCGGGCCTGTCACTATTAACAAGATACAAAACCAAGGAGGCTTATTTACTATTAATCATGCCGTAACTATAACTAAAAACAATTTGCAAATGAATGTTCTGGTGGACAATGGTGGTATCTTAAACCCCCTCCGTAATAATATGGATGTTACAGGTGCGGTAACGCTAGGAGCTAACGCAGGTAACGTGACGATTCAAGATGCTACTGGGGTTGTAACAGTAGGCGGCGGCCAGTTGACTATTCGTAACGCAGCAAATGGTGTAACAGTAAACGCTGGTGGCACAGTGGTTATGAATCTTGGTAATGGTATCACTGCTGGAGGTTTATCAGTTGATGGAGCTGGAGCGATATTCAACAATGCTGCGAATGCTATTAACGTGACTGGTGGAGTAACGGTTAATAATGGAGGCGTTGCAAAGATTCAGGATGCTTTGGGCGCTTACGATGTTAGTATAGACGGTGCTGGTAGTACATTAACTTTGCGTAATGCTACGCAAGACGTAATAATGAATGGTGGAACAATAAACCAAACTGGTACTATTGGCAGAAATTTAGTAGTAAATGGTGGTACGTTTAATGGAAATGCTGCTACGAATGTTACAGGTGCGGTAACGCTAGGAGCTAACGCAGGTAACGTGACGATTCAAGATGCTACTGAGGCAGTAACAGTAGGAAGTGGCATCTTGACAATGCGTAACGCAGCAAATGGTGTAACAGTAAACGCTGGTGGCGAAGTGGTTATGAATCTTGGTAATGGTATCACCGCTGGAGGCTTATCAGTGAACGGAGCTGGAGCGATATTCAACAATGCGGCAAATGCTATTAACGTGACTGGTGGAGTAACGGTTAATAATGGAGGTGTTGCAACTATCCAGGATGCTGCTGGAGCTCACGATGTTAGTATAGACGGTGCTGGTAGTACATTAACTTTGCGTAATGCTACGCAAGACGTAACAATGAATGGTGGAACAATAAACCAAACTGGTACTATTGGCAGAAATTTAGTAGTAAATGGTGGTACGTTTAATGGAAATGCTGCTACGAATATTGCAGGTACGGTAACGCTAGGAGCTAATGCAGGTAACGTGACGATTCAAGATGCTGCTGGCGCTGTAACCGTGAATGGAGGATTCTTAACAGCGAATGATCTTGCTTTAACTCTTTCAGTTGATAATACAGCAGGAAATAACTCTACAGCAACGGTTAACAAAGTTGTAGGCGCTACTACTTTAACTGCAGGAGGTGAAGTTAATCTTCTAGATGGCGGAGAATTGGAAGCTGTGGATAGTGGTACAGCTAGGCAAGGAACATTAACCATCCTAGGAGCTGGTACAGTTCACGGTATAATTGGTGGAACGAATGCGTTAGCAGCAGTTAATTTTGCTAGTGGTGTCGTCATGTTAGAAGCCGCTTCTACTGCTGCCACTTTTAACGTGGGTAATGCTGTCGCTCTTGCTGCTTCTAATGCGGTGGCAAATGAGCTTATAAAAGGTAATGTGACGTTTGATACCACGAAAGCTAACATTTTTACTGTTAGAGAAGGTGTAGGGAGGGTAGATAATGCAGCAAGTACAATTGATTTTGGCGTAGCTGGTGCGAATCTGCAGACTTTAGTATTTGGTGAACCGGTTGCTGGTAATAGAGTTGGTTTCTTAGAATTTAAGGAACAAATAGCTAATGGAGGTACCGGTGTTTTAAGCGTGCAAACTATGCTCTCGGCTAGTGATGCTTCTATTGGAACAATAAAAACAATTAACATTGGGATACCAGTAGTTAATGGAAATGCAGCTGTTCCAAAAATTTTCAGAGTAGACGCTAGTCTAGCCGATGTAACTCTTCTTCCAAATGCTGGAGATACAATTAATTTTATGGATGCAGATTCAGTATTGCAGATATATTCGAACGGGGTCGATAAGATTGTAACTTTTAGCAACGATTTACCTGGTGGAGTAACTGATGCAAATGGCGCGTTAAACGGCGCTGGTGGTATAGTTGCTTTACATGGTAATGGTGGAAATGTTTTAACTCTAACTACCGATGCAGGGGCAAATGTAACTCTTGGTACAGCTGCTAATCAGCTAAATACTATATGGGTTGAGGGTAATGTCGTTAATGATAAGGGGGCTGCTAATAAATTTGTTGATTTAACAAATACTCAGGAGCTTAAAATTGCAAATGGTGCAGAATTTACAGATTATAGTAACACATCAGCTGCAATTGCGAGTGTAACAATTGGCGCTGATTTAGGTGGAGGTCATGGTAGAGCAACTTGGACCATTGATGCTCGAGATGCAGATTTTGATCTGTTAAATAATGGTGCTGCTATTAATTTTGCCCATCCAGGTGCAACTCTAACACTACAAAATACAAATCCTGCTGGTGTTCTAGCTGGGAATAATAGAACAGTGACTTTACGTGGAAACTTATCAGGTGCTGCGGATGAAGAAGGTATAGTTAAGCTGTATGCAGCAGGAAATAATGGTGCCGGAGTTTTTAACACTTTGACTTTGAGACGTAATGCTGCTGAAACACTTGGTATCGCTGGGCACCGATTAAAAGAATTAATAATCAAAGGTGAAGTTGATGGTAATAATGTTACTGTTGGTACTGAAGTTTATGCGAAGAAGATTACCTTACAAGGTGCAGCGGGTATTACTTTTAATCAAGTGATCGATGGTGGAGCAAACAGCCTCATGCAATTTAACTCAGTAAATACAACGAGTTTAAATGCTAATACCGCCATAGTAACTACTGATTTTAATGGACAAGATTCTATTATTAAAGTAGCCAATGGAGTGAATTTTACCACAAACTTAGTAAGTAATAATGGTGGTGAGCATGGAACTGTAAGATTTGTAGGAAATGGAGAGCTTATAAATTTTGGTGTTATGGTCGGTATAGGAAATGGCATTGGCTTGATAAAAGCGGGCGCAAATGGAGCAATTGTAAAAATTAAAGGCCCTCACCGCGTTACTGAACTACAAGTTTTAAATAAAGGTGGAACAATCCAGTTTTATGATAATGCGCATTTAATAGGATCAATTAACTCAACTGGCGGCAAGGCAGGAGCACTCGTGTTTGATGGTAATGGTATAGTTGGTGGAGCAGTAGGGAGTGTTGCGAATCCAGTTGGCAATATATTAATCAATGGCAATAATGGCGCAATAGTCAATCTTAAAGGTAATGTTACTATTGATGCTGCAAATAACAAAGGGGTGGAATTTACTGGTAACGGTGCTTTATTGCGAATACAAGGTGATTTAGTAAGTGAATATGTTGATTTTGATAACGCAGCAGGAGCACTTAATATTGGAAACTTAGAGTTCTATGGAGTTAACCCTGCTGCTTTTGATGGTGAATTCCGTCACCCTGCTCAAGGTGTTTTAAACGTCAATACCGACCTAACAGTAAGCGATCTAACTGCGGCCCAAATAACAACAATTAATATTGGTAGTGCTGCTGCTCCTAAAACCTATAGTTTTGATGTAAGCGCTGCTGTGGCTGGCGGAGCCGCGGTGGATATACTCGCTAACGGTGCAACTATAGTTTTTGGTAATGAAGACTCAACTCTTAAATTAGTTAATAATAATGCAGGAGTAGCAACTGTTAACTTAGCTGTTAATTTAGACCCGGGGGCTCTTAACAAAGGGAAAGTAGCACTGGAAGCTGTAGTTGGTGCCACATTACGAGTTACTGGTGGGTCTCTCGGCACAGCTGGTAACAGTCTAAAAGATTTAACATTTGCTGGTGCTGGAACTCTTGAAGTTATCTCAAAAATTTATACTAATGAAATAGATCTAAGTATAGCTGCTATAACGCTTGATCATATTACTTCAAATGTGAAATTTACGGGTGCCACAACCTTAAAATCTACCAATATAGATAACCCTGTAAACTTCAACGACCAAAATGGTACTATCAAAATACTGAATGGCGGTTACATAAACGCTGTCTCTGGTGGAAATCCCAATCATGGAACAGTGATATTCGAGGGAGATGGTCAGTTCAATGGTATAGGGACAAACCTTAGGATGGTACAAGCTGGGATAGGGAACGTAACTTTTGCGGCAGGAGGTCATTCTATTGCTGAGATTCAAGGAACAGGTAATAAAACATTAACCTTCGCTGATGGTTTTAATAACCCGGCAGGCATTATTAATGGCAATGGTTCTAATGTCAAACTAGACTTTCATGGGGGTAGTATTGGAGATATTCATAATGTAGATACCATTGATGTTGGTGGAGAAATGCAATTTACCAGTATTGATAGCGCTAATTCAGTTATGAAATTGCACGGTGCAGCAGGAACAGCAGTATTTCCTCAAAATGTTACTTTACAAAATATTGATGGTGACGGTGCTGGTAATGGTAAAATAAAACTCACTAACAATGCTCCTATTATTATTAATTCTTTAATTGGTAGAGGCCAAAAGATAAATACTATAGAAATAGCTGGAGGAGACGTTACTCTTGCTAAAAAAGTTAATACAACTTCTGTAGTTTTTTCAAATGCTGCGAATGCATCTACCTTGAAGGTTAACGAGCTAGATCCAGGAACTGGATTTTCAACGAACGGTATTAATACTCATACGATAGAATTAGCTGCAAATTATACCTTTAGCAAAGCAGTAGGAGATGCTGCTCATGGGTTTAAAACAATTAAGTTAATAAACGGCGTTACAGCGACCATTGAAGACAATATTTACTCTACTATTACTGGAATAAATGGTAAAGTGATCTTTAATAAGGCTGGTTCTTCCGCAGGGGCACTTGGTGAAGTAAGTAATTTGCTAGCAGCAGTATCAGTTGCGAAAGACGCTACGATTCGCGGAAGTGTTTACGCTAAAGATATTTCTGTAGCTGCTGGACAGACAGCAACATTTGCCGGTGATAATAGTGTTGCAGAAAAGTTTACTATTCCAACAATCGCAGTTAATGGCAGAAATGTACCACGCGCGCAATCTAGTGTAAATTATGACATAAGTATTTATGGTGAAAAATTTAATCTAGCCGACGCTACTTCAACAGCGAAATATGAGAAAGGAGTTCTATTAGAAACCCCGGTTATTGGTGGTTCTCATCATTTTGCTGGCAACGCTGTGATTGTTCAAAAAGATTTTAATGCTAATGGTAACGTAACTCTACCTTCAATAGCGGTATTTAATGGAAACTTCAAAGCTGGTGCTATTGCTGCTGACAATACAACAATGATATTTACTCCAGCTAGCATGGAACTTAAAGGCAATTTACAAGCTAAAAACACAGTTATGGATCTTGGTGTTACCCAGGTAACATACACAGGAACTGCAGACCTGAGTGAGAAATTCACGGTAAAAACGGTATATGACGCTGCTGCTAAGCAAGGCGGTCAGTTGATTGTAGGACAACAATTAAACTTAGCAAATATAACAACTATGGATATTAGTGTTGGTGGTATGACCAATCTCAGTCAGGTTGGGGAAGGTGCTAAGATTAGCTTAATAACTGGCGGAGTTACAGGTAAGCCTAAAAATGTAGCTGTATCGTCTGAAGATGGTAACCGTTTCGTATATTGGACGGTTAGCGCAAACGAAGGATTGATGTTATTATCTGCGGAAGACAAATCTAAAGAAGTACTTGAAAACGATGTTAAAGACGAAAGAAAAGAGATAAAAGATGCTGTGGAATGGGTAGTAAATGCGGAGGTTCGTAAAGATTCTGACGCCGCAAAGTTTTTGAATGATTTAGGTTTTCAAAAAGGTGAAAAAGAAGTTACACAAGCTTTTAACGCTCTTGCAGCAAGACCTAACATTGATACTGCCCTTACTGAATTATCAAGTCAGGTTACCACTAGTATAGATGCTGGCTTAAGTCAAGTAACTAATGTAGTTGATAGTAGGTTAAGTGGTTTTATCGCTCCATCAAATGAAGGTGTAGCGTTGGACGCAGTTCAACCAGGTAATAAACTAGACAAAAGTTCGGGCGTATCATCAGGTGATGACGATAGGCAGAGTTTCGGAGCATGGGGACGGCCATTCTATAGCCAAGCTTCACAAAAAATGAAGCGGGAAATTAGCGGTTATAAAGCAAAAGCTTATGGCGGAACGCTTGGTTTCGATACTCTTTTAAACGACAATGCGTTAGTTGGTGGTGCTTATACTCGTATTCATACTGCATTAAACCATAAGGATTATAAAGTCGGAGATAAAACTAAAATTGATACAGATGTATTCTCGCTATATGGTTTGTATAATTTGAAAAATAATTGGTTTGTTCAAGGCGTAGCATCATATAGCTCCAGTGATATTAATAATCGTGAAGCGCGCCGTACTTCTACTAAGATGGAAACCGCTACTGGCAATTATACAGCTACTTCTTATGGAGCTCAACTAACCAAAGGTTACAACTGTTTGGTTGCAGAAAAAACGGTAGTAACACCGGTGATTGGAATGAGATATGCAAAATTTAAGGATGGTAGATATAAAGAAGAAGGTACATCGTTCCAGAACCTTTCTGTCGCCAAGAAATCTTACAATAGATTAGAAGGAATTCTCGGCGTGCGAGCAGCTACCAATATTTCAACAGGTAACATTGTATTAACCCCTGAAATACACGGTTTTGTAAATTATAGTTTCCACGGTAAGACGCCACCAACTGACGCAAGGTTAGATGGTATCGTCAAGCCATTGCCAGCAAAAACTATTAAAGCTAGCAAAGCAAGTTATAATATTGGTCTGGGTATAACAGCAAGCCATAATATGTTAGAATATGGAGCGACTTACGATCTTAATTTGGCTAATAAATATATTGGCCACCAAGGAAGCGTTAAGTTAAAAGTCAATTTTTAATGTTATTATAACTTGAGTTTGATATAGAGATGATCTAGAAACAAGGTGAAGATGTCATTTCTCAGAGGGCTGTAGCGATCAATGTCGGTACTATTGCCCCCGAAGAAATGACGTTAACGCTACACTCCTCGCAATAATGCTAAAAACAATTCTTGAAATTTTGTAAGTGTAAATTTCAGATCTATTTGACATACTTCGTTACCCTATTGATATTAGCGGAACCAAAGAAGTTACCTTGCATACCGTCAACCTTCATGTCAATCAATAGCTTGGCTGTTTCGCCGTTTTCAACAAATTCTGCTACAGTTTTTATTCCTAAATCTTCAGAAATTTTGATTAATCTTTCGACAAAATATTTACATTGTAAATCGCTGGTTATATTACGAACAAAACTGCCATCAATCTTTATAATGTCAAGCGGAATATTTTGTAACTGCCGGAAAGAAGTAAAGCCGGCACCAAAATCATCTAAAGCAAATTGACAACCAAATTTACGGAGCCTACTCATGAATAACCTTATTCTTTCATAATCTTCATTTAAAGAAGTTTCTGTAATTTCAATAATCAATCTCGGTGCTATGTTATATGTTTTTAATAAACTTTCAGCTAATTCAAGTAAGGCATCATCAATTATACCAATATTCGAAATATTAAATGCGAGTGTTAAATTAGGGTTTGCAGTTAGTTCCTTAACAACCATTCTTAATACAGTTTGGTCTACTAAGAAAATTAAATTTTTACTTTCGGCTTGTTCAATTATCGGCCCAACAGAAATGAAATTATTATCATTATCTGGAATTCTTAGTAGAGATTCATAATATTGAATACTCATTGTTTCGCGGTCAATAATAGGTTGGTAAGCAAAAACTTGGCTATTATTCTTTATAGCTTTGCGTAATAGATTAAGCTGACTATTTTCACTAATAGTATGTTGTATATTATAACAAGCGGGGTCATATTCAAAATAATAATGAGGAGTTTGAGGGCAAGCTAGCACCCAGTTAAATAAATCGTAAATCTCTTCAGCATTACGACTTATTTTAGGCAATTCTACGCTAACTATACGACAATTCATATAGGCTACGGGTAATTGTTCATTATAATAAAGCTGAGATAATGAATATATTTTCCTTGCTAACTCACGTGCAAGGTAGGGGTCATTTTTTTTTATTAATATTAATATTTTATCTTCTTGTAATTGTTTGTAGCTCAACATATCGAATGAGTCGCAAATATCATAGATGAGTTTATTTAAATCGTTAAGTACTGTAATAATATTATTACCAATCATAATTTTAAGTTCATCATAATTTAATAATTTAATAGCAAAACAGTAGCCGTTCAGTGATGCAGCTAGCATTTGGTCTATTTGTAGCTGTAAGTTTTCTATCCTTACTTTTGTTATATTATTAATCATGACTATCTTTTAAATTAATTTACGAAATAATATAAATTTGATATATATAATATACTAAAAAAAAATAGATATTTAAAACTATGATAAGAAGCGAAAGAATAAAAAAAAAGTTAGAGGTCTTAAAACCACATTACTGTAAGATAATAGACGAAAGCTATAAGCATACGAATCATATGCAAAATGCTATTGAGAGCCATTATATAATTAAAATTTCTAGCGACGTCTTTTTAAAAGGGAATTTACTTACTAATCATCGTATGGTTAACGAGCTATTAAGTGATGAGTTTGCAAGTGGGTTACATGCTTTATCACTTCAAATAATATAAAATGGTAGATAAGATGAACATAAATAATATAGTTAAAATAATGTTAGGAGTAAGCGCTATTGTAAAGCAAGCCAGTAATAATATTATTGATAAAACTCACAATTTAGTTGAAGATAAAATATTTAAAGGCAATTATGTCACAAGAGAAGAATTTGAAAACCTTCAGCAATTAGTTGTAAAATTAGAGAAGGAAAAAAATATTTAGCTTGAAAACTTTCACGGGTATTTTAAGAAATAATACAACTTATAATTGAAAATTAATAAAATACTTCAAACTTACCGTATAAAAAATCGAGAAACAAAGAAAATAATATATACTTGCAATTTTTGGTATATTAATAGTATAGTTGTCGTTTGTAGAGAAAATTCTTGTGAACTTGCCATACTCAAAAAGTCTATCCTTTATTTTTATTAGGTACAAATAATTTTAAAACTACGAGTAAATAATATGCATGACGATAAAAATAAATCAGTAGAATTTGCAGAGCTGAGAATTGGTGATAATTTTTACAAATTACCTATAGAAAAAGCTACAATAGGTCCAGATGTTATTGATGTAAGGAAAATATTTTCTTTGACCGGATATTTTACTTATGATCCGGCATTCATGTCAACCGCGTCATGTGAATCTACTATAACTTATATTGATGGTGATCAAGGAATATTAAGACATCGTGGTTACGACATTAAAAATTTAGCGGAAAAAAGCGATTTTCTTGAAGTAGCTTATTTGTTATTAAATAGTGAACTACCAAATAAAGAGCAGTATAAATCCTTTTCAGCTAAAATTACGCATCATTCATTGCTCAATGAACAGCTGAGAAACTTATTCACGGCGTTTCGTTACTCTGCCCACCCTATGGCTATTATGCTTGCGGTGGTAGGCTCCTTATCAGCTTTTTACCCTGACTTTCTAGATAATAAAGAGGGTGAACGTGAGTTAATTGCTATTAGAATGATTGCTAAAATGCCAACGATTGCTGCAATGGCTTATAAATATTCGATAGGACAACCATTTATTTATCCAGATAATAATCTTGATTTTACGGAAAATTTCCTGCATATGATGTTTGCTACGCCGTGTGAAAAATATCAAGTAAATCCTGTGGTTAAAAGAGCGTTAGAAAAAATATTTATACTTCATGCTGATCATGAGCAAAATGCTTCAACTTCTACGGTTCGCTTAGCTGGTTCATCCGGGGCTAATCCTTTTGCTTGCATTAGTACAGGTATTGCCTCTTTATGGGGGCCCGCACATGGAGGTGCTAATGAAGCTGTTATAAACATGCTTAAAGAGATTGGTACTCCTGATCGTATTCCACAATTTATAGCTAGAGCGAAAGATAAAAATGATACATTCCGCCTTATGGGGTTTGGTCATCGTGTTTATAAAAATTATGACCCAAGGGTAATAGTGCTTAGAGAGACCTGCAAGGAAGTGCTTGAAGAATTAGGACAAGGAAATAGTCCATTATTGCAAATTGCTATGGAATTAGAAAAAATTGCTCTACAAGATCAGTATTTTATAGAGCGTAAACTTTACCCTAATGTGGATTTTTATTCAGGAATTATATACCAAGCAATGGGCATTCCATCCCAAATGTTTACTGTATTATTTGCGATAGCTCGTACTGTTGGATGGATGGCACATTGGAAAGAAATGCACGAAGATCCAGAACAAAAGATTAGCCGTCCACGCCAGCTTTACACCGGGAATGTATACCGCGAATATGGGAGTTGATAAGTCATATTATTGGTATAGCCGCTATGTCCAACGAAGATAATAAGCTCAACAACTTCTTAATTTACACTTATTTTTAAGATTGGTGTGCTATTTTAATGCCTACTAACAATAAGGTAAATGATCAGTTTTAATCTTTCTCTATATAATATTTACTTCTATCCCGCATATCTATGATTTTAACCCCTTGGTCAAATAATTTATTCTCATTATTTAAATTAGCTAGGTATTCTAAAGCTTCCTCAAAATTTATTTCAGGCATTTTAACAGTAATATTCTGATCAAAGTTCAAGTTCCAGCGCCGCTCGCCATATCTAACTGATGAAGCAAGTTTGTTTGCTAGCTCAGGATATTTTGCTAAATCGTTTATTAATTTACTAGCATAAATATTAGCATCTGGTCCAACTAAATGAAGTAAATATTGAAATTGACTGATTGACTCAGTAATTTTATAACCTTCTTGGTCAATAAGAAAAAGCTGGCCATTAATTTGCCATATTGCGATAGGAGTTCGTTCCCTCAGATTAATATATATTGTGTGGGGTAGTCTGCGCTCAATATAAACATTTTTAATCCAATTATTACGCTCGAGATTTTCTTTTATCAATGCAAGGTTTAAAGAAAAAATCGGTGTTCCTTTGTCGGCATTTAAGGTAGCAAGTATGTCAGATTCAGTCACATTATGCTGACCTTCGATTAAAACATTTTCTAACGTAAAACCGATATCTGAAGTTAATTCATAAATATTTTGAGTGATGTCGAATTTTAAAGAAGCAAAATATGTTGTAAAAAAAAATAAATAACAGCAAAAAGCGAAAGTAATTTTAAAAACCAGCGTTATCCTACTGTAAATTATTGCAGCTTTACGACGTAAGGGTATATTAGGTTTTTTCTTTTTTTTTGATGATTTTTGTGATTTCATAGGATATTAATTAAATGAGGTACTATTATATATTAAATATAAAATAGTAATCAATTTTTAGAATAAGTCACAGCTAGCAGTTTTTAAAATCTCTTCTACTAAATTTTCAAAGCTTATTCCTTGTAGGGCTGCGATTTCTGGACAAATTGACAAAGGCGTCATGCCAGGGTGAGTGTTGATTTCTATAATAATAAATTCTTGTTGTTCTTCGTCAAAAATAAATTCAGCGCGCGCTAAACCTCGGCAATTCACAGTTTTATAAATTATCTCAGCTTGCTTTAATAGCTTATTATATAAATCCTGCTGTAATGGGGCAGGGCAGAGATGTTCAGCAAAGCCTGCAGTATATTTAGTTTCATAATCGTAAAAACGATTTTTTAACAGTTTTATCTCAAGTATACCAAGAGATTTGCCATTTAATATAGCCACTTGCATTTCTCGGCCTGCAATATATTTCTCGATCATCACTTGATCGCCATATGGGAAATCATATTCTGCAAAATTAAAATCATCTTCGTGGAAAATTATTTCTATACCAATACTTGAACCTTGAGTTAAAGGTTTGATTACGTAAGGACGCGGCATAGGGTCGCTTTTAATATTATCCGTTATATTCACAATAATGCTAGGGGCAATTTTAATATTATTGGCTGCAAACCATGCTTTTGAGTGTATTTTACTAAACGCTAAAGATGATGCAAGAACGCCGCTATGAGTGTAAGGGATTCGTAAAATATTAAGTAAACCTGGTAAGCAACCATCTTCCCCATAAGTTCCATGTAAACAATTATAAACTATATCTGGTTTTATTTGACTAAGAATTGTAGCAATATCAGCTCCCATATCGATAAAAGTAACTTTATATCCAAGGTCTACTAAGGCTTTATTAACGCCTATGGTAGAGGATAATGATACTTCTCTTTCAGCCGACATACCGCCGCCTACTACAGCTATATGTTTTTTTCCTGACTCTGTTATTACCGTAACTTTTGAACGCTCTATAAAACTTGTTTGATATTTATGCATATTTACCAATTCTTTTAATTTCCCATTTCAAATCAACACCGCTATTTTCACGCACCGCTTTTTTTACTAATTCTCCTAATTCTTCTAAATCCTTAGCCTTAGCATTACCATGATTTATCATAAAATTGCAATGCAAAGTTGAGATTGATGCTTCACCAATTTTATAACCGCGCATTCCTGCTTTGTCAATTAATTGCCATGCAGAATATTCTCCTGGTGGATTAGCAAAAGTACTACCGCTAGTCCTTTCTTTTATTGGCTGCGTAACTAGTCGTTTTTCGTTTATTTCATTCATTTTTTTAGTAATAATTTCCCCATCCCCAGGCAAAATTTTAAAAATAACTTTTGTGACTATTAAATCTTTAGGTAAATTACAACCTCTGTATTTAAAGCCTATTTCAGTATTTGATAAAGTAAAGAGTTTGCCTTGATAGTCCAGCGCTTCAATAGATATTACAATATCTTTAAATTCACTATTATAAGCTCCAGCATTCATAATAATACCGCCTCCAATAGTACCTGGTATGCCTACTAAAAATTCAAATCCTGCTATATTGTTTTGCTGACAAAATCTTGCCAAATTAAAATTAAGACAACCGCTTCCTACGGCTAACTGATTATCATTATTATCAAATTCTATATTTGTAAAATTTTGACCAAGCTTAATTACAACACCATCTACTCCGCCGTCTCTAATAATAATATTTGATCCAGCGCCCAAGATAGTTACTGGAAATTGCCTTTGATTTTGCTCTAAAAAATTAGCTAAATCTTGGGCATTTGAAGGTTTAAAAAATATTTCTGCTGGTCCACCAACTTTAAACCATGTTAAATGACTTAAATTATAGTTGAACCTATATTCACCAGTAATGTTTGGAAGCTTCATGGTTATATAATTTAGTGAGTTAATGTATATTCGGATTAAGAAGAAAATTTTTTATGAACATTAAGCTTCATTACGAATGAGGAACCTCATGAATTATAACTCGCGAGATTGTTTTTTATCGCCGCACGGCCACTACAGTTGTGGTTATTTAATAAATTGGCTAGCCAAATTATTTGCCCAGCTTGATATGCTACCTGCGCCCATCATAACAATTAAATCACCTGGTTTAGCTATCTTCATAATAATTTCTGGAATAGTTTCATGAGAGTGAATAAACTCAGCAAATGGGTGAGACCCGCTACTTTTTATTTTATTAACTAAATGTTCTCCACTAATGCCTTCTATAGCTTGTTCCCCGGCTGCATAGATATCAGTTATATATAGTTGATTAGCATCATTAAAACAGGTCATAAAGTCATCGAACAAATAGCTAAGCCTAGAATATCTGTGCGGCTGAAATATGGCAATTACTTTACCATTTTGTTTATCAGCAATATCTCTTGCTGCTGCTAATGTAGCCTTAACCTCAACTGGATGATGTGCATAATCATCGATAACTGCAGCATTATTATATTCTGCAACTTTAGTAAATCTACGTTTTACTCCTTTAAAATTGCTGAAACCATTTTTAATTATTTTAATACCAAAATCAAGTTCAATGCCTATAGCAATTGCTGCTAAACTATTTAATATATTATGCCTTCCCGCTGTAGGTATAGTAATTTTTTCTATAATCATTGTACCGTTAATATTAGTTAAATTGATTCGAACATCAAAGGTAGAAGATGTTAAATCAGAACTAAGATTAAAAGCTTGAATATTGGCATCATCAGAGTCAATGCCATAAGTTATGACTTTTCGTTCAGTTATTTCTTCTACTAATGTCCTAACAATAGGGTGATCAATACAGGCCACAGCAAAGCCAAAAAAAGGTAAATTAGTTATAAAACTCTTAAAAGCTTTAATTAAAGTCTCAAAATCATTGTAAAAATCTAAATGCTCTGGATCAATATTAGTTATAACAGCAATAGTAGAAGGGATATGAATAAATGTTGCGTCGGATTCATCAGCTTCTGCTATTAAATAATCCCCTGAGCCAAGATATGCATTAGTTGATTTATTATTAATAATACCACCATTAATTACTGTTGGTAATAATCCTGCTGCTTCAAACAGGCATGCAACAAGAGAGGTGGTAGTAGTTTTACCATGTGAACCAGAGATTGCTATAGAGCATTTTAGTCGCATTAGCTCAGCTAGCATTTCTGCTCTTCTAATAACTGGAATTTTACGTTTGAGAGCTTCTTCTATTTCAGGATTAGTACGGTTTATAGCTGAAGATATTACAACGTAAGAGACGTTAGTGATATTCTCAGCATCATGGCCAAAGAAGATTTTAATACCATTAGCTTCTAACCTTTTAGTATTATAATTTGCTACTAAGTCAGAGCCTTGTACTTTATATCCTAAATTATATAATATTTCAGCAATACCGCTCATGCCAATGCCACCAATTCCAACAAAATGGATAGTGTCCAAAGTTCCTTTAGTTTTTTTTAGTTCAAGTAATAACATATTTGGTAATTATTTTAGTTGGAGGTATTTTGAAGATATGATTGCAAGTTATAAACAGTTATAGCGAAACTACTGCTGCCTCGCTAATGACTATTTAATTTCTAAGATTGCTTCAACCATTTCATGGCATCTCTATGGCGACTGACTTATATAACACTAATGAGCAAATATTACTTCTTTATTTGTTACAAAATAAAGCGAGCCGCAGCAAGTTAAACCATAATATTGAATATTTTTAATAATTTTACTATTAATCACAGTTGTCTCAGTCGCAATATTTACTGTGTCAAAGCTTATATTATATAATTCACCGCTACTTGCAATAATGCTCAACTCCCAACCATTAGTGGTTTTGCTAACTATTGGAGGTAGGAAAGAAGTTGCTTTTATTTTTTTAAGCTCAATATCCGTTAAGTCTTTAACGAAATTAACTTTACCAGAAATAGTGTTAAAAGCTGCAACCTGTTGAGCGTTGTTAATTACGAATAAACTGTTACCGGCAAGTGACATTGATTGAATGTCATTAGCTTTAGCTTGCCAGATTATATGACCAGAATTAATATCTATTTTCATTAATTTATCGGCGCCGTTGGCAATATATATGCTATTATTATCAATAACTGGCGTGCACAATACAGTAGTACTTTCAAAATTGGGTAAACCTATTTCCTGGTTATTAGATAAATCAATAGTCCATATTGGTTCACCTGTTGTTGCATTTAAGCTAAAAATTTGTCCAGTGCTGTAATTAACTATTACTTTATCCCCATGTATTATAGGGCTAACATGATAACTTGATGTTAGGGTTCCTAACATGCCTTCATGTTGCCAGACTAAATTTAAATGCGAACTATCAAGAGCAAATATCTGATTGCTTATAGTCTGTACTAAAATAATATTATCATTTAAAATTACAGGCTTAATCCGTATAATATCAGGTAATTCCTTGCGTAGGGTTTCATGTCCGGTTTCTGCATTTAAAATTACTAAAAATCTTGAACCGTTAGTAATATATAAATTCCCTTGGTGGTGTAAAATCCCCCCACCGTTAAAACTATCTGATTTATTAGTATTTACATTATAAGTCCAACGAATAACTTTATCTTTTATAGAAAATGCCGTAACAATTCCTCTGTTATCTAAGGTATAAAATATACCTTTAGCACAAATTGGTTGAGCTATCATAGGATATTTAGTAACAGAGTATTTTTTATTGTTGAAAATATCTGGAGAAAATACATGATTTTTTATTGTTGAGTTAAGTTGTATAGTTTCTTTAGACTCGACTGATAATTTTGGTGTCAATTCTACAATATTTTTAACTTTTTTAGGCCCAATACCATTACAAGAAATAATAATAAATGGTAATAGTAGAAATCCGAGTTTTTGTATTATTTTTCTTATCATTTTAAGTCCTTTTCTATTTAAACTAATTTTAAGTAGTGGTTATGGCGAACTCGTCAGATAAAGCTTCTGAGATCGCCATGGTTATCGCGTAACTTCGCAATGAGTTTACTGCCTACTCTTTATATCTATATTTGTAAGCAATGCTTTAGCCTGCTCTTTAACCACTTGCGGTGTATGTGTTAGTGAAACAGTTTGTTGTAAAACTTTTTTTGCTTCTTCAGTTGAATTATTTTTAATTAACCATATTGCTTTTATAACACTGACAGTACCAAAAAAAGCTTTATCTTCATGATTAAAATATTGTAAATACTCTTGTATTTTACTTCTTTCCTCATTGGATATAGTTGGCTCATCGATAGTTAAACTTAACCATAATAAGCGTGCGTAAGATGAGGTTAGCTCCGAATATTCTTTATTACTAATAATTTTTTCTAATAAGGACTTAGCATTAGCATAATTTCTAGCAGTAATTTTTATTCTCACTTGTTGCAGTAAAGCAATTTCTCTAGACTTACTATTCTCAGTGGCTACGCTCTCTAATGATTTTATTGCTAGTTCTTCGTTATCGTTAATCATAGCTAATGATTTAATTAAAATATCACCATTTCTTTGATTATTTTTTCTTTCTATATCCTTATACCAATTATTAACTCCCATAATTATTGCTACGATTACCGCCAAAAAAATAATGATAGGAAGAATTTTTTTGAAATAATATAATTTTTTTTCGTCACTTTCTTCGTTTAGAACTTCTTGTAAAATATCAGACATTACTATTTACCATTATTGGATTAAATGCCATTGCACTATAAGAGTTATTGTTAAGAGTAGCAAATGTCAATTCGAATGAGTAAGGCATCGTAGTTAGTAAAACTCCTAAAATTATTTGCCGTACTTTTGCCCTTTCTTGCTATGCCCTCTTTACTCATGCAAACAACATTACTTATTTACAGCCATATTTAAGCTTGGCATCTTTAGTACGTTTTATCGACGTACTTGGTCTGCTTGGAAATTCTGCTTCTAATTTTGCTATAATACCGCAAGCTTTATCTTTCTGTTTTAATTCACCTAACGCTAACGATAATTTCAATAAAGAATCCGAAGCTTTTGTCCCCTTTGGTGCTTTGTTATAGCTTTTTAAATAATTAATAGCTGCATCATTAAACTTCTTATTTCTAAAAAAAACTTCCCCATACCAAAAATAAGCATTACTTAATAATGGTGACTTCGTATAGTCCTTTATAAATGTAGAGAGTTTTTCTTCGGCTTCTACTAATTTATTATCTTTTAATGCTGCTAAAGCTAAATCATATAGCTGCTTATCCTTAGTTACATCACCTTTTTTATCTATTATTTTATTACTATCTTTTGGCGTTGTAACTTCAAAAACATCGGCAGCAAGGTGACCATCCCGCATTGCCTCAACTGGCAATGACTCTTGTTGGTTCGAGGGAGGCATGCTACTAGGAGTCGTGAATTGTTTGACATTATTTTCAATAATTTCCATTCTCCCAATCAACGCTTTGAATTCATCTTCTAGCGTATTTAATCTATCTGTACAATCATTAGATGTATCAAATCGTAAATTTTTCCTAGCTATTTCCTCTGCATTAGCATTATGTGCTAATATTTGAAGGAATAGTAGGGCTGTTATAATTAACTTATTTTTCATATATAGTGATTCATAATTAACTTATAATATGTCATAATATCGTAAAAATTCTAGTAATCTATATTTATTTATACTTCTATACTACTATCATAAGTGAAAGTCAAAGTAACCGTAGTTCCTATCCCTATTTTGCTTTGTAGATCAAATTTACCATGCATTAATTCTACTAATTTCCTAGTTAAAGGAAGACCAAGGCCAGTACCTTCGTATTTTTTACCTAAACTATTATCGATTTGGCCAAAGGTTGATAATGCTTTTGGGATATTTTTTTCCTCAATACCAATGCCCGTATCAATAACACGTATATATACTATCCCTGCTATTTCATCTTTTTCAACTTGAACCGTAACTGAGCCATCAGGATTAGTAAATTTAACTGAATTTGATAATAAATTTAAAAACACTTGTTTTAATCTTTTTAAATCAGCTTTGATAATAATATGATCTTTAGGAAGTTTTTCAATTAGTTTAACCTTTGTTTCATCAGCTTTTGGTTGAATTAATCTTATACTAGCAGTAATTAATTTATTTAAGTCTAAATCTACAATATCAACTTTTAACTTATCCGCTGAAGCTTTGGACAAATCTAAAATATCATTTATTACTGCTAATAAATGTTTACCTGCACTATAAATATCATTTATATAGTTTAAATTTTCTACCTTAGTTTTGTCGGCTATTATTAACTCTGAAAAGCCAATAATAGCATTAAGAGGTGTTCTTAATTCATGACTAACATTTGCAAGAAACTGAGTATGTGCTGAACTTTCATTTTTTATACGCAGCATATTTATTTCGGTAGTTCTATTTATTTCATATTGCTTATCTATTATTCGTTGTGCATAATTAGTATTAGTTACCACAATAGTACATAATATTACAAAAAGAATAATAAAAGTTATAAAAACTTTCTTTTCAAGTGCTTGAATATTATTCCATTGATAGGTAATATCAGTGTTAATTTCTAATACCCCATCAATATGAAAGTCCCCATTTTTACTATCAATAATAGGTATATAGCTACTAATAAAAGCGGCTGTCTCTTCTTTATTGTTTCCATCCTTTTGCATTAATATTTTTGGAATTAATACATGGCTTGTTATGCCTTTGAAACCATTATTAAAATTTTGCTGAGTACTAGGTTCATGAAAAAAAAAGGCATCTATTTTAGTAATAAATGCCTCATAAATAGAATCATAGGTATATGGAGGCATAGTTTTTAATTTAAGCAAACCATTAGTTATAAATTTGTTACCTTGGTTATCATATAGAGAAATATTACTATTAAGATTTATAAACCAATTAGCACTAATAACTGAGAATTTAATAAAATCCTGGTCTTGTAATAAATTTATATAATTAGAGTTATGAAGCTTTTTAATGGCAGTAGGATTAGTTTCCCAAACATGTTTAACATAAAGATCAGCGATACGAATATTTTCGGCAGCGACTTGCTTAAGGATCATTTCCTCAATCATAAAATAGCGATAAAATAATATATTCACTATAATATTTACGAACAGACCTAGAAGGGTAAGTCTTAATATGTACTTATTCTGCATCTTTATATTCCTTTTATATTTTGCGAATTGCTCTCCATTATTTTAATGGAACGAGGACGCTTATGTACAAGAGTAAGCTGTGCATACCGACAATCGATAACAAATTCAATTCACAAAATATCTTGGATATATCCTTCATTTCTTAAATTATCTTTTGAAATTTGATAGTTAAGTATTTTCGCGTGAAATAACAACTTTTATTAGTGTTGAAATATGAATGGTAAACGAGTGGCGGTGCGCTTTAGAATGCAAGCGCACGCAAGTCATCTCAGTACAATAAAAGTAATAATCAATTTTTAGAAGAGGTCTGAGTGGTCATTTTAGTACTAAGAATCAATCCCCTAATTAAATCATAAGCTCTAGCAAATTGGTAATCTTTTTTATAAAGTTCTGAAAATTGCTCATCTTCTTTCTTTACTATTTTCATGTCGCCCCCTTTATCCTTCTCCTTACTATCTATAGCAGATTTTTTAATATCATCTTTAACAATTCCCTCTTTTTTCTCTTGTTCTAACTTTTTTACTTCTACTTTCTTTATTTCTTCTTTTACATTATCATTTTTTAAATAATTTCTCAAAGAAGCTTCGGAAAAACGTTTTTCACTAGTTTTAGCTTCAGCATATTCTACCTTTGCCGGTTCAATAACGATATCAGGTATAATCCCCTCAGCTTGAATCGACCTACCATTAGGAGTGTAATATTTGGCAGTTGTTAGCTTTAAGGCTGCTCTTGGGCTAACCTGGACAAATGTTTGGACAGAACCTTTGCCGAAGGATTTTGTTCCTATAATTAATGCTCTTTTATGGTCTTGCAATGCTCCTGCAACAATTTCAGAAGCAGAAGCAGAGCCGGCATTAATAAGGACGATTAAAGGCACTTTAGGTGCTTTAGTAGCAAATTTATTAGCAGTCAATTCAGTATTGCTGGCGTAGGTTCTACCTTTAGTAGTAACAACAATTCCCGTATCAATAAAATACTCAGTTACCGCTACCGCTTGGTCTAATAAGCCTCCAGGGTTATTGCGTAAATCTAAAATAATACCGTTAATATTATCTTTACTTTCAACTTTTAGCTGTTTAATTGCACTTTTAAGTTCAGCAGTTGTATGCTCATTAAAGGTGGTAATCCTTACATAAGCAATATTCTCTTTTTCGAGGTGAGCCTTTACTGGTTTAATTTTAACTATTTCACGGGTAATCTCTATTTCTTTTGGCTTACCTTCATCTTCTTTAATAACTAATAATTTGACTTTAGTGCCAGGTGCGCCCCGCATTTCTTTTACTGCTTTATTAAATCCCAACGTTGAAATTAATTCATCGTTTACACCGACTATATAATCACCGGCTACAATTCCTGCCTTAAAAGCTGGTAAATCGTCAATAGGAGAAATTACCTTAATAGCCCCATTATCATACATTATTTCAACACCAATACCGCCAAATTCACCTTTAGTATTATTAACAAAATCCTCTAGCTCTTCATCGGTAAAGTAGCTTGAATGAGGATCTAATGAATTTAACATACCATTTATTGCCGCATCGGTCATTTCTTGTTTAGGAGGCTCTTGCACATAATCTTTATTAATACGCTCAAAAATGTTTTGAAATTGTTTATAACATTCTAGATCAGATATTTTATTATCAATTTTCTTTTCTGACTTTTTTTCTTCAGCAAAACTTATATTCCATAATAGAATAAGGCATAATAATGTGGTTAAACGAAAAGACATAGATCTCCTAAATATCAAGATTGTTTATAATTTTATCCATTTTTATTAAAGCCTGTTCGTAAATAAATTGAAAACGTTTTTCAGGTTTTTTACCCATTAGATCATCAACCATTTTATCTATAGATTGCACATCTTCAACAGTTACCTTTAAAAGGGATCTATTGTTTGGATTCATTGTAGTTTCCTTTAACTGGGCCGGCATCATTTCGCCAAGACCTTTAAACCTACCAACTTCAATTTTTGCTTTACTGCTTTTGGATAATTTCTCTATTATAGCTGATTTTTGCAATTCGTCAGCAGCATAATAAGTTTTATTCGATTGAGTCAAACGATAAAGTGGAGGTTTTGCAATATATAAGTGTCCCCCTGCAACGAGGCCAGGCATACGTAAGTAAAAAAATGTCATAAGTAATGACGCAATATGGGCGCCATCGACGTCAGCATCAGTCATGATTATTATTTTTTCATAACGTAAATTCTCTTCACGATAATTTTTTAAACTGCCGCAAGCTAGAGCTATTTCTAAATCTTGAATCTCTTGATTGCCAGTAATCTTATCTAAAGTTGAATTAGCAACATTAAGTATTTTGCCTCTTAAAGGTAATACTGCTTGGGTTTCTCTGTTTCTAGCTTGCTTAGCTGAGCCTCCTGCTGAATCCCCTTCTACAATAAACAGCTCTGTACCAACTGGTGAAGTTCGACTACAATCAGTTAATTTACCTGGTAATCTCAATTTTTGGGTAGCTGTTTTGCGTGAAATATTTTTTTCGCTTCGGCGATTTATACGATATTCAGCAATATTTATAATATGCTCAAGTAGCTGATTTGCGACCTCTTTATTGCCACTTAACCAATGATCAAAATGATCTTTAATAATATTTTCAACTATTTTAGTAATGCCTGATGATACTAGTTTTTCTTTAGTTTGACCTTGAAAAGAAGGTTCTGGAATGAATACTGAAAGAACTATCGAAGCAGTTTCTAGGATATCTTCAATCGTTAGACTAGTAGCTTTTTTATTATTCACCATTTCGCCGTAAATTTTAAAACCTCGAAGCAGTGCAGCCCGAAGTCCTTGTTCGTGAGTGCCGCCTTGTGGAGTAGGAATGGTATTACAATATGACTGAATCATAATGTGTTCTTCATCTTTATTCCATGCAATCGCCCATTCCAACTTAACTCGATCTTGCGCTGAATTAATATTACCGCAAAAAATTTCGCTGCTGATTAAATTTTCAGGCCTTAGTTTAGAAGTTAGATAATCTTTAAGGCCGTTAGGGAAATGTATTAAAGCTTTAGCCGGTACATCACCTTTTATCTCTAGCTCACATTCCCATTCAATAGTCACTCCACGATATAAATAAGCTTTCGATTTAGCTAAAGCATATATTTTTTTAGGAATAAAATGTAACTTATCGCCAAAAATTTCTGGATCAGGGTGGAAATTTATAGAAGTCCCTTTTAATTTTTTAGGCGCTTCCTCACACTCTAATTCAGTTAATTTATGACCTTTCGAATATGATTGTTTATATAATTTCCCTTGTTTATAGATTTTTACTTCTAAATGATCAGATAAAGCATTAACTACAGAAATCCCTACACCGTGTAATCCTCCTGCTGTTTGGTAAACATTTGATGAGAATTTACCACCAGAATGCAGCTGAGTTAAAATCACCTCAAGAGCAGATTTACCGGGAAATTTTGGATGATCGTCAACAGGTATTCCCCGGCCGTTATCTGAAATAGTAATAGTATTATCTGCGTGCATCTTTATAGTGATAGTACTAGCAAACCCTGCTACTGCTTCATCCATAGAATTATCAAGCACTTCGGAAACTAAATGGTGCATAGCGTTTTCATCAGTGCCGCCAATATACATACCAGGACGTTTACGGACGGGCTCTAGTCCTTCTAGCACTTCTATATCTTTAGCGCTATATGACAGAGCAATATCTTTTGGTTTTTTATCGCTATTAAAACTGAATAAATCAGACATATGGTAATAAATTAATTTTATAAGTTTTTTGAGGGAAAGATATTTAGTGTTATGTTATGACTAGTGAAATTATAAAGTGTCATTCTGAGCGAACCAAGTATGCATAAATTGGTGAGCGCAGAGACCTACAAAGAAAAGCTGGATCCATACCGTCGCGCTTTGTGCTTCGCGCAAAGACAGCAAAAGAGCAATTCTTGAATTATTAAGAGTATATATACTAAATTAAAATCGAGAATTATATACTCATTAAACTTACCTCGCTATTCGCGTGCAAAAATTTTACTATATATTATATTAAGTTTTTTGCTATCAAATGTTGCTTTATAAGACTCATAATATATTCCAATTCTCTATCATCTTTAATATTGATTTCATAATCACCATTACCTTGATGGCCAAGGCCAGCAACATTTCTACTAATACCTTTAAAATCATTAATAGTATCTTTTTTTGAATTAATCCAAAGTACTAATGAGCTTTTGCGGATAGCGATATCCACTACATTTCCACCCTTTTTGAAAGATATATAATGTTTTTGTGGTTTTATCTCTACCCCATCAATTAAGGTTACTATAGCAGCTTTAAATTTTTCGTATAGCTCAACTATTTCTTCACTAATATTTGCAAGGTGGTCTTCTTCAGTATAAACTTTAATTTCGTTAGCAATGGCTTTAGTTTCTTCTTTTTCTTGAATTATTTTCTTGATGCTAGGAGCGGTTTTTGATTTTGCAATTGTGGTGATAGCGATAATACCGCTTTCATATTGTGTCACTTTCCATAATTCTATAGGTAAGTCTTTAAAGTCTAAAGCTTGGATTTGTTGATCGGTAAAACTTTGAGATACAAAGGCTACTCGTGTTTGCTCCCAATCAATATCTTTTCGTTGTAAGTTTTTCTTTAATTGTTCATTATACTCAACGATAAATTCAGCTTTATTTTTTAACATTAGACTTAGATAAGTAAAGCCTTGATCAATAACACTAATGTTTTTAGCTCTTTTAAATTCTATGATTGTAAAGGCTTTCGTTTGTTCGTTATAAGCTAAAGTATCAATACGCTTATCCTCTATTGTAAATTCTCTCTTTACTACAATAAGCTCCATTATTTCTAAAAGATTATTTTCAAAAAGAGTTTGTATATCTCCTTCTAATCTAAATGGTTCTTCCTTTATTTTCTTAATTTTTGAAATCTCTTTTAGGGTTGTATTCCCCGCCCCTTGGGGCGTATAATATAGGTGCATGAGCACCTATATCCATAAAAGTCATAATGTTACGGTACTAATGTATCATTTAGTATTTCCAGCGAAGT
>Ga0105050_10000202_pt1 | contig 84295 bp, 80 predicted proteins | sample FRY01_FD_78088 | JGI IMG/M metagenome (GOLD analysis project Ga0105050, IMG submission 78088) | Freshwater microbial communities from Lake Fryxell liftoff mats and glacier meltwater in Antarctica - FRY-01 | ecosystem: Environmental > Aquatic > Freshwater > Ice > Glacier meltwater ... | reverse complement strand
GCCCATCGGCGCCGTGACGCTCAACCCCGAACGCGACTGCATCATTAAGTCACATTCGGTCGGCAATCATATTCAGCCGTTGGCTGCATGATTGAGGCGACAACTACCTTGACACGCGCCGCATCTCAACACCTCTCTGAGCAAGATAGTTTGCTTCAAAACAGGTGTCTACTTTTTGTGGGTAACTCGGACGCCTAACGTTTGCGTTGAGCGGGCGCGCCGCTTTTGGCGCGTCCGCTCTCAAACGCGCGGTTAGTCGTCTTTTGGTTCATGCGACGAATAAAGTCCTAAACGCCAAACCGGATAAAATCCAAAGCGCAAACACAGCTAGGATCAAATAACCCATTCGCGTTTTTCTTTGGTTTGGCGCAAGTATTTCCGGTCTGCTCAGGCGAAAAAGCAATCCCGCAGTCTGCACGTTTGGATCGTTGACGTCCCTATACAGCGTGCGCAGCGAATCTTTAATGCTCTCCAACGAACCTAACAAAGTTATCAACAGAAAAACAGCACAAGAGATAAACATTAAAACTATAGCCGCAAGAATCTTTACGGAAAAAGTAAGTGGTGCGCCAAAGAGAACCGGGAAGAAAATCATGCCCCCAAGACATTGGATCCACACGACAGTTTTCCACAGATTGTCCATATAGACGACTAACGTTCCGGTTCAGGCGCGCGACGTTCTCGGCGCGTCGATTCTGGAACTGGCGGTTAGAGCGCGGTTTCGAAAAATCACGAGTAGCCAAAAAAACAACCCCGTTGTCACCCCAACTACGCAAAACATGATCCCAAGCCGGTTGTAGGTTCCTAGAAGGAGCGCAACTGATGCGCCAACGAGCAATCCACCAGTTGCCATTTGCCACGGCCGAAACCACCTTCGATAATAAAATAAGATAAAGAGTGGCAAGCCGATAATGAATGTCGCCGAATAGGTGACGTATGCTGCAATCAAGCCGAATGCGGCCAGAGAACCGACACTTGCATTCCCGTGTGGAGTAACGGTCTCGTGTGCGATCAGGGTAAGCAGAAGCACCGACACTCCAATTGCTGGTGCGAAAATAAATCCTGCAACCAGCCGCAAGCCCTCAACCCGATTCAGCATATAGCGCGCTCTAACGTTCCCAGTAACCGGAGCGCGCCCACTGACTTTCGCATGGCATGGTGCTCGCGCGCGCGTCCGGGTTGACTGGGGGGTTAGATGACATCAGCCGAAGTAGTCAAGAACGTCGTTATCGGATACTTCGGCGAAGGAGCCATCAGGTAGTACCCAGAATCCATCGGTCGCGCCGTAGCTCACCACCCCCCAGAAACGCTGCTGGTCCGAGCGGACCAAGATCAAAGCGCGCCTGTCATTCTGCGACTCAGCATACGTCGTGAAGATGATTGGCTTACCCAAGAGCTCCACCTTCTCCTCGTTCTGTGGCGGAAGCGCTCGCAGAGCCAAGGCGCCCATGCGCCTTAGCGCATCCACGCGACTTTTGCGCTCTGCGGCCACAGCCGCGTCAAGATCGGCACGAGCATTTGCCATTGATGTCATCTAACGTTGCGCTAACCGGCGCGCGGCGTTTCTTGCTGCGCGTCCGAAGTTGAGCGGCGGGTTAGCAAGCCCATTAGTTAACAATTTTTGGGCCGCTCTTGATTTCGGCATCGACTTTCTCAAGCCATGGCTGGATGACGCTTTCCCAGTCAGGCGATACGGAATTTACCATCTGAAATTCCTTTTTCGCGTGAACAAATTCACCTAGTTGGTAATGCGCTCTCGCAAGAAACCAATGCGCGTATGGCTGTTTTGGTTGTGCAGCAACCCATTCAATTGCTGCGAACTTGGCTTCCTTCGCGGCCCCCTGAGACAAAAGACCTTCCAGTTCGTTTTGTCGATTCTTGTTCCGTTGCTCCTTGTCGAGTGCCTCGGTCAGGCCACCGGCCGAGCGACTAAATCGAACTATGGAAACTAGAAAGCCGAAGCCAATTAGCACAAGAAAAAGCAGGAGCCATCTAATAAATCGAAGTTCCCAAAGAATGGCGACTACTTGATCCGACGATGTTTCCATAGGGCTGCTAACGTGAAGTAGTTGACATTTTTAGTTGCCAAATTTAGGTGACTTTTTTAGTTGACGTTTTGCACCATGCTGGTGCCCATAATATGCCAGCGTCACGTCATCCTCAACCCCGCCGGCGCGTTGACCGTAATATCAGCCAGTAGACCTATTCAGGGGGTTCCATGATGCCGGATCAGGGTAGTCCAGTTGCGGCTGCGCCCAAACCGCGGCTCTTGCAACAGGTGCGCGATGCCATCCGGCGCAGGCATTACAGCCCGCGCACCGAGGACAGTTATGTGCACTGGATCAGGCGCTTTGTCTATTTTCACGGCAAACGCCATCCGGCCGAACTGGGTGAAGCCGGTGTTACTGCTTTTCTCAACCATCTCGCACGTGATCGCAAGGTGGCTGCTGCAACGCAAAATCAGGCGCTGTCCGCTCTTCTGTTCCTGTATCGGGAGGCGCTGGGTCAGCCACTGGCCTGGCTGGACGGGGTGGACCGCGCGAAACGCCCGGTGCGCACGCCAACGGTACTCACCGCCACCGAAGTGACACGAATACTGGATCAGCTCGCTGGCCCCAGATGGATCATGGCCGGCCTGCTCTACGGTGCCGGGCTCAGGCTGCGCGAATGTCTGAAGCTACGGGTAAAGGACGTGGATTTCGACTACGGGCAGATCATTGTCCGCAATGGCAAGGGTGCAAAAGATCGTGTCACGATGTTGCCGGCCGCAGTCATCGAACCTTTGCAACAACATCTCGTCCGGGTGCGCTTGCTCCATGACCGGGATCTGGCTGCAGGTTACGGCGGAGTCGAACTGCCTCATGCTTTGGCCGTGAAGTACCCGCGGGCTGCGTGTGACTGGGGTTGGAAATTTGTCTTCCCGTCGTACAAGCTGTCAGTTGACAAAACCAGCGGCGAGATCCGGCGCCATCATGTTTATGAGAACTATCTGATTCGGGCAGTAAAGCAGGCTACCCGCACAGCCGGCATCACCAAACACGTCAGCTGCCACACCTTTCGCCATTCCTTTGCGACCCACCTGCTCGAAGGCGGTTACGACATTCGTACGGTGCAGGAGCTGCTGGGTCACCAGAGCGTGGAGACAACCATGATCTACACCCATGTCATGAACAAGGGTGGACGCGGTGTGCGCAGCCCGCTGGATCGCGCAGAGGAACGGCACGCACAATATCGCCCTGCTTAAGCCTCGATAATCCCCGGCCGCAGCAAGCTTCAGCGCACCAGATAACTCGCATCCAGCGCACTGATATCAGGGCATCCGATCAACGCCAGCAGGCGGTCAATCTCATCACGGTAAATTTCAATCGCCCGCGCCGCACCGGCTTCACCCGCCACTGCCGTGCCATAGAGCGTGGCGCGGCCGATCATCACCGCATTCGCTCCCAACGCCAGCGCCTTGGCCACGTCGGACCCGCGGCGGAAACCGCTGTCGACGATCACCGTGGCACGACTGCCAACAGCCTCCACCACCTCGGGCAGGATTGCTATGGGCGCGCGCGTGCTGTCCACCGCGCGGCCACCGTGGTTGGAGACAATGACACCGTCGGCGCCACAGTCGGCTGCGAGTTTTGCGTCTTCGGCGCGCAGGATACCCTTCACCATCAACGCATGCGGCCACAGTTTGCGGATGGCGCGCAGGTCGTCCCAGGTCAACGAGTCGGTGACCATCATCGAGCGGCCCATGGGTAACGCGGTGATTTTTGTTTTCATCTGCGTCGGATAATTCTCGTAACGCGGCATGCCGGTGGTGCGCAGGTATTTCAGCAGCACGCCAGCCAGCCAGCGCGGATGCAGAGCCACGTCGGTGACGTTGCGCCGGGTAAAACGGAAGGGCACGGTCATGCCGTTCCTGAGGTTGTATTCACGCCCCGGGGTCACCGGCGTGTCGACGGTAACCACCAGCGCTTCGTAACCCGCGACTTTCGCGCGCTCGATTAACGCATGCGAAGCCGCGCGGTCGGGCCACATGTAAACCTGGAACCACAGATTGCCGCCGGCCTCACTGGCAACGCGTTCGAGTGACGTCATCGAGCCCGTCGCCAGCGTGTACGGGATACCCGCAGCCTTGGCCGCACGCGCCAGCTCCAGTTCACCTTCGTACCACGCCAGTCCTGCCGAACCGGTGGGCCCGACCACCAGCGGCATGGCCTGCGGCTTGCCGTAGAGCGTGGTGGCGAGGCTGCGTTTGGACGTATCCACCAGCATGTGCGGATTGAGCTTGATGCGTTCGAAAGCCGCGCGGTTGTTGTCCACCGCAACTTCGTCGCCGTTGCCGCGATCAAAAAATTCGAATACGCCTTTGGGCAGCCGTTTGCGCGCCAGTTCGCGCAGGTCGGCAATGTCGTAAGCACCCAGTGTCTGGTCAGTCATGCTGCGCTTCTCCTGAGGAAATGCTAATTATTGTTTTAAATCAACTACTTATATAACAATTCTGCCGGCGGCTCACAACACCTTGCGCACCAGCAGCGATACGCCCAGCAACACCAGCAGCACAGCGACAAAACGCAGCAACGCCTGGTGGGAAATGCGGCCGTGGATGCGGTTGCCGGCCCACAGGCCCGCCAGCGCAAACGGCAGCAGCAGCGCAAACGCGAGCAGCCGGTCGGCCAGCATCAGCCCGCCGATGGTAAACACCAGCGCGCGGATGCTCACCGACAGCAGCACCATGTTCGACAGCGTCGCACGCAACGCGCCCTTGTCCATCAACCGCCGCGACAGGTAGATGGCATAGGGCGGTGCGCCGACGCCGAACAGCGTGCCCATCGCACCACCGGTAAATCCCGACAGCGGCGCCCAGCGCTGGCTGACGATGCGCGTGGGCACGCCTTCGTACAACGACCACACGCCGTAACTCAGCAAAAAAATGCTCAGCGCCGTGATGGTGACATCGTGCGGCAGCGTCACCAGCAGCGTCACCCCCGCCACTGCACCAAAGAGCGAAAACGGCGCCAGCCATTTCAGCTCGGACTTGTCAGCCTCTTTGGAGAAGCGCCGTCCCAGTGCCAGCGCTGCAGAGACGTCGAGCAGCACCGCCATCGGCAATACAAAATCCAGCGTGAAAAAAAACGACAACAGCGGAATGGTGAACAGCGCCGCGCCAAATGCGGATATGCCGAAAATGACGTACGAGCCCGCGACTATGGCCGCGCAGGCTGCATACGTCGCCCCGTCAAACGGAAGCGCGGCGAACAGCGCCTCCATCAAGAAAAACGCCGGCCCTGCGGCCGGCGTCGCTCTCCCTGAGCCGAGTGTGCGTCAGACAAGATTCAGGTGCTCGATGCCGCTCATGGTGTCCTTGTCCTTGGACTCTTTGCCGTTCAGCTTGATCATCAGCCGTAGCTCGTTCATCGAGTCGGCATTGCGCAGTGCATCTTCGTAACTGATCTGCCCGTCTTCATACAGGTCGAACAAATGCTGGTCGAAGGTCTGCATGCCCATCTCGCGCGACTTGGCCATGATGCTTTTGATCTCGTGGATGTCGCCCTTGAAAATTAGGTCGGAAATCAGTGGTGAATTGAGCAGAATTTCCACTGCCGCCGCGCGACCCTTCCCATCCTTCTTCGGAATCAGCCGCTGCGACACCAGCGCGCGGATGTTCAGCGACAGATCCATCAGCAACTGCTGTTTGCGCTCTTCCGGGAAGAAGTTGATGATCCGGTCTATCGCCTGGTTGGAGCTGTTGGCGTGCAGCGTCGCCATGCACAAATGGCCGGTCTCGGCGAACGCAATCGCATGGTCCATGGTTTCGCGATCGCGGATTTCACCGATCAGGATCACGTCGGGGGCCTGGCGCAACGTGTTTTTCAGTGCGGCGTGCCAGGACTCGGTATCGACACCGACTTCGCGCTGGGTGATCACGCAGTTCTTGTGTTCATGCACGTATTCGACCGGGTCTTCGATGGTTACGATGTGACCGTAACTGTTTTCATTGCGGTAGCCGATCATCGCCGCCAGCGACGTCGATTTGCCCGAGCCGGTGCCGCCGACCAGGATGACCAATCCGCGTTTGGTCATCACCACATCCTTCAATACCGCCGGTAACTTCATGTCGTCGAATTTCGGGATCGAGGTGTTGATGGTCCGCAGCACCATGCCGACACGGCCCATCTGCATGAACGCGTTGACGCGGAAACGCCCGATGTCGCCGGGGCTGACCGCGAAATTGCATTCCTTGGTGGCTTCGAACTCGCCCGCCTGCTTGTCGTTCATGATGCCGCGCGCCAGTTCCGAGGTGTGCTGCGCCGTCAGCGTCTGCTGCGCCACTGGGGTCATCTTGCCGTCCAGCTTGATCGCCGGGGGAAAACCCACGGTGATGAACAGGTCGGAGGCCTTTTTCGCCACCATCGCCCGTAGCAGATCGTGCATGAATTTGACTGCCTGTTCTCTTTCCATGCTGTGCTCCTGTTTGGTCTCGTAGTGCCCGCTGCAGCCCGAAAATCAGCGGAAGTTGTCCTTGTTCATAGCCTTGCCGCGTGCTTCTTCTACAGAAACAATGTTGCGTTTCACCAGATCTGTCAGGTTCTGGTCCAGCGTCTGCATGCCCAACTGGGAGCCGGTCTGGATGGCCGAATACATCTGCGCAATCTTGTTCTCGCGGATCAGGTTGCGGATGGCCGGCGTGCCGATCATGATTTCGTGCGCGGCGGCTCGTCCCATACCGTCCTTGGTCTTGAGCAGGGTCTGCGAAATAACCGCTCGCAGTGATTCCGACAGCATTGAACGCATCATTTCCTTCTCTTCAGCCGGGAACACGTCGATGATCCGGTCGATGGTCTTGGCAGCGGAACTGGTATGCAGCGTGCCGAATACCAAGTGGCCCGTTTCCGCGGCCGTCAGCGCCAGGCGGATGGTTTCCAGGTCGCGCATCTCGCCGACCAGGATGATGTCCGGATCTTCCCGCAGCGCAGAACGCAGCGCGTTGGCAAATGACAGCGTATGCGGGCCCACTTCGCGCTGGTTGATCAGGCATTTTTTTGATTCATGCACGAATTCAATGGGGTCTTCCACCGTCAGGATATGGCCCTGCTCGTTTTCATTGATATGGTTGACGATCGCAGCCAGCGTGGTCGATTTGCCGGAGCCGGTCGGCCCCGTTACCAGCACCACGCCGCGCGGCTGGTTGGCGATTTCGACGAACACTTTCGGCGCCTTCAGGTCCTCCAGGCTCAACACCTTGGATGGAATGGTCCGGAATACGGCACCTGCGCCGCGCTGCTGCACGAAGGCATTGACGCGAAAGCGGGCCAGATTGGGAATCTCGAAGGAGAAATCGCAATCGAGGTTTTCTTCGTAAAATTTGCGCTGCCCGTCATTCATGATGTCGTACACCATGGCATGAACGTCCTTGTGCTCCAGTGCCGGCAGATTAATGCGCCGGATGTCGCCATGCACGCGGATCATTGGCGGCAATCCGGATGACAGATGCAAATCGGAGGCTTTATTTTTGACAACGAAGGCCAGCAGTTCGGAGATGTCCATTTTATAATTCCCTCTGGGATAAGCGGGTCAGGCAGTTTTCAGCAGGTCATTCCACGCGCACTGTAAACATGCAGCATCGACATGCAAATCAACATTTAACCGACATGCAATCAACATGCAACCCACATGCAACAATACGGTGTAAACCGGTGTAACGCCTCGCTGTAATGCCTGTCACTGAGCGTGCTGAAATTATGGCCACAATCGCTGCGAACTTGCAAGCTGTACACGCCCGGATTGCGCGGGCTGCGTCTGAGGTAAAACGCGCCCCGGCAAGCGTGCGGCTGCTCGCGGTCAGCAAGACCTGCGCAGCAGCGCTCATCCGTGATGCCTGGCACAGCGGGCAACGGGCATTCGGTGAAAATTCCGCGCAGGAGGCCGTGGCCAAGATGCATGAACTCGGCCATCTGGACATCGAGTGGCACTTTATCGGCCCGGTACAGAGCAACAAGACGCGGCTGGTGGCAGAGCATTTTGCCTGGGTGCACAGCGTTGACCGCGAAAAAATCGCACAACGCCTGAACGACGCGCGCCCGGCACACCTGCCGCCGCTCAATGTGCTGATCCAGGTCAACATCAGCGGCGAAACCAGCAAAAGCGGCATCGCGCCCGGCGCAGAACGCGCACTGGCGGCAGCCATCCGAGCGCTGCCCCGCCTGCAACTGCGCGGTCTGATGGCCATACCTGAGCCGACCACGGACATTGCGTTACAGCGCAAACGCTTTGCACTGTTGCACAGCCTGCAGACAGAACTGCAGGCTGAAGACGCCGCGGTGGATACGCTGTCCATGGGCATGTCGGACGATCTGGAGGCCGCGATCGCCGAAGGTGCGACCATCGTGCGCGTAGGCACCGCGATATTCGGCACTCGCAAAACCGTAAAAAAAGAGAGCTGAACCGTATAATGCAACGCGACGCAAGACACGCGCGGCACCCGGAATGCTCTGCTGCCGCACTTTCCACCCTGGCGGCTCACCTTAACCATACCGATCCATGAACATACTTTTTATCGGCGGCGGCAACATGGCGGCTGCCATCATCGGCGGACTCGTCGCCAAAGACTGGCCAGTGGCGGCCATGCACGCGGTTGATGTGCAGCTTGCAGCGCTGGCGCGCCTGGAACAGCAGTTCGGCATAGCCACTTCCACCGATGCCGCAGCGGCTGCAGCAAAGGCCGACTGCATCGTGCTTGCCGTCAAACCACAGCAAATGCGTGAAGTCGCGGCAACGCTGGCGCCGGCGCTCAAGAAACAACTGGTGATCAGCATCGCCGCCGGCATCCGCTGCGATGCCCTCAGCCGCTGGCTTGGGCCCGCGGCGCGCATCGTGCGCGCGATGCCCAATACGCCAGCGCTGGTCGCCGCCGGCATCACCGGGCTGTATGCCACGCCCGGCATCACTGCTGCACAGCGCCAGGATGCAGAACGCATACTGGCTGCCGTGGGCGCAACTTTCTGGGTTGAGCAGGAAACCGCGCTCGACGCCGTTACCGCAGTTTCCGGCAGCGGACCCGCCTATGTGTTTTATTTCATCGAAGCGCTGGAGCAGGCCGCCCTCGAACTGGGCCTGCCCCCCGAAGTCGCGCGACAAAGTGCGCTGGCCACCTTCGCCGGTGCGGTAAAACTCGCCACCGCGGGCGACGCCGATCCGGCGACGCTGCGGGCGCGCGTCACCTCCAAGGGCGGCACCACCGAACGCGCCATCGGCGTGCTCGATGAAGCCGCAATCAAGGCCGCATTCGGGCGCGCGGTACGCGCCGCAGCCGAACGCTCTGCCGAATTGGGCGACACCCTGGGAAAGGATTGAAGTGCTGGCCAATGCCCTGATTTTCATCGCGCAGATGGCATTCGGCTTGCTGACGCTGTCGCTGCTGCTGCGTTTTTACATGCAGTGGGTGCGCGCGCCATACCGCAATCCGCTCACCGAGTTCATCAACGCGCTGACCGACTTCATGGTACGGCCGGCGCGGCGCATCGTGCCCGGGCTGTGGGGGCTGGATTTACCCACGTTGCTGCTGGCCTGGATCATGCAGGTGCTCGAACTGATGGTGGTGCCGCAGGTCCGTGGCTATCAATTCGGCGCCGAGGTCGGTATTGCTACCATCGGCATTGCGGCATTCGCCGCAACGGCCGTGCTCAAGCTGCTGATTTACATCGTGCTGGTGTCCACACTGCTGCAGGCCGTGCTGTCCTGGATTAATCCCGGCAGCCCGATCGCGCCACTGCTCGACACCATGACGCGGCCGTTTCTGCGGCTGTTCCGCCGGCGCATTCCCCCGATAGGCAACGTGGACCTGTCACCGCTGTTGGTGCTGGTGATCTGCCAGTTGCTGCTGATGGTGCCCGTGGCGTGGCTGGAGTCCGAGGCGCTGCGCCTGCTGCGATGACCGCAGCATGGCTGCGCTTTCAGGCCGATACGTCGCGCCTGGTACTGCGCATCCACGCCCAGCCCAACGCCAAAACCACCGGCGCCGCCGGACTGCACGGCGATGCCTTGAAGGTACGCATTGCCGCCCCCGCCGCTGATGACAAGGCCAATCATGCGCTGCTCGCCTGGCTGGCTGCTACGCTGAAATTACCGCGCAGCGCTTTGCGGCTCAAGAGCGGAGCAACCTCCCGGCGCAAGGTTGTCGAGATACATCCCGCTGACGCCGCCGTTGCTGCCCGTGCGGCGACGTTGGCGGGTTAATCCGGCCGCTCCTCAGTCGTCGTCCGGCTCCGACTCGGCTGCAGCGCCCCCTGTACGTAGCCGCCATACCTTGACCAGCATGGTTGCCGCGATCCACAGGGCCAGCAGGGCCAGCGGCAACGTCACCGCCAGCGGTATGAACAAGGCAACTGCCGCGAGCACCAGGAAACCCACAGCAATGCTGATCATCATTCCGGACTCCACCCGACCCAGCAGGCGCCGATTGCTGAATGCCGCCCCTACGGTGTTGCCGATGCGCAGCGCACCGGCAGCTGCACGCGATGCACGACCGCTGGAGCCGGCCGCCGGGCGCGCTCTTGCTGTCGAGCGCCGGACACTGCGTCGTGCGCTGATCACGATTTCCGTCGCGTTCTGCAAATCTTCCTCATACATGTCCTGCATGCAGCGGGCACAGCCCTCGTCCTCGATCGCGACATCGAGCTCGTAATTGTTGATCCAGCTGGCAATATTGAGATTGGTGGACCCCACCCGCGCCCAGCGCCCGTCGGCTACAGCCGTTTTTGCATGCAGCATGGCGCCGTTCCATTCGAAGACGCGGATACCCGCCTCCAGCAGCGGCCGGTAACCGGAACGGGATAACTGGCCCAGCAGCGGCAGGTCGCTGGTGCCGGGCACCAGCAGGCGCACATCAACACCGTCCCGCGCGGCCGCGCGCAAGGCCTGCACATAAGGCGCGATGCCGACAAAGTAGGCATCGGTCAGCCACAGCGTTTCGCGGGCCATGGCGGCAACCATCTGGTCCAGCCGGTAGAGCCCCGCAAAATTGGGGTGGCTGGCCAGCACGCGCACCAGCACTTCGCCGGCGGGTCTTTCGTCGTCTTCAGTCACATCGATATCCAGCGCACCGTCGCCGGCCATCATCCAGGTCTGGGCAAACGCACGCTCGATGTCGGCGACGGCGGGGCCGCGGATCTCGATTCCGGTATCGCGCCAGGGCTCCACGCCCTGTTCCGGCTGCCCCAGCCACTTGCTGCTGACGCACAGCCCGGTGACAAAACCCACCACACCATCGACTGCAACCATCTTGCGGTGATCACGGGAAACCCAGCCGAACGGACTGTCCAGTTGCGGCGCATTAAAACAGCGGACCTCGCCACCAGCTTCGATCAGGGGCTGCAGGACATGTTGTGTGCGCATGCCGATGGCGCCCATCCAGTCATAGATCAGCCGGACGGCAACACCCGCGCGGGCGCGCTCGGCCAGCGCGGCGACAAACTCGCGGCCAGTCGCATCGTCGGCAATGATGTAGTTTTCAAACAATATGAAACGGCGGGCTTCGGCAATCGCTGCCAGCCATGCCGGATAGTTTTCACCGGCATCGCGCAGTATGCGCACCGCATTGCCGCCGACCAGCGGGGCGCCGCCGGCGCGGGCCAGCACCTGCTCGGCAAGCCGGCGCAGTTCGGTACTGTCGTGCTGCGGGATGATGCGTGATGGTGATGCGATGGGTGTTGCCATGACCTGGTCTCTATATGTGGCGGGGTGCTGCCCCGTCACATCAGCACGATGTCGAATTGCTCTTGATTGTAGGCGGTCTCCACCTGCAGCGAAATCGGCTTGCCGATGAAATCCGAGAGCATGGCCAGGTTCTGCGACTCTTCGTCGAGAAACATGTCGATGACCGGCTGCGCAGCGAGGATACGGAACTCGCGCGCACTGAACTGCCGCGCTTCCCGCACCAGTTCACGCAGCGCTTCATAACATACGCTCTGGGCGGTTTTCAGCGCGCCCCGGCCGGTGCACACCGGGCATGGCTCGCACAACACATGGGCCAGGCTTTCACGGGTACGCTTGCGCGTCATCTCGACCAGGCCCAGCTGGGTGAAACCGTTGACGGTCATGCGCGTACGGTCGCGCGCCAGCGCCTTGCGAAACTCGTTGAGCACTGCATTGCGGTACTCCTCGGTATCCATGTCGATGAAATCGATGATGATGATGCCGCCGAGGTTACGCAGCCTTAACTGGCGCGCGATGATCTGCGCCGCCTCGAGATTGGTCTTGAATATGGTGTCATCAAACGTGCGACCGCCGACAAATCCTCCGGTGTTGACATCCACCGTCGTCAACGCCTCGGTCTGGTCGATGATCAGGTAACCGCCGGATTTGAGATCGACCCGCCGCGCCAGTGCGCGTTCAATGTCATCCTCGACATTGTGCAGGTCAAACAACGGCCGTTCGCCCTGGTAGTGGGTCAGTTGCGGCAACACATTGGGCGTGAACTGTTCGGCGAACTGGCACATTGCCTGGTAGGTTTCGCGGGAGTCCACGTAAATCCGTCCGGTGTCTTCATAGGCAAAATCGCGCAGCACACGGAAGCTCAGATTAAGGTCCTGGTAGAGCAGCGCTAGGGATGGCGCCGTGCGCGCCTGTTCCTGTATGTCATGCCACAACTTGCGCAGGTATTCGATGTCCGATGCCAGTTCGCGATCGGATGCCGTTTCCGCCACGGTGCGGATGATGAAGCCGCCTTTTTCTTTTTCGGGGATCAGAAGCTGCAGTTTTTCCCGCAAATGAACGCGCTCTTCCTCATCTTCGATGCGCTGCGAGATGCCAATGTGAGATTCCTGGGGCAGAAACACCAGCAGGCGGCCGGCGATGCTGATCTGGGTCGACAGCCGTGCCCCTTTGGTGCCCAGCGGATCCTTGATCACCTGCACCATCAGATTCTGCCCTTCGTTGAGCAGTTTCTCGATGGGCATGCCCGGATCGCCGTTGCTGCGGTTGCCCCAGATGTCGGCGACGTGCAGAAACGCGGCACGCTCACCACCGATGTCGATAAAGGCTGACTGCATGCCGGGCAACACGCGCACGACGCGCCCCATGTAGATATTGCTGACGTAGCCCCGTGCCGAGGCACGTTCCAGATGCAGCTCCTGAGTAACGCCGTGCTCTATGACTGCAACGCGAGTTTCCTGGGGCGTGACGTTGATCAGTATGTCTTCGCTCATGGCACGATGATGCCATGGCTGCGCAGCAGCTCCGCGGTTTCCGCCAGCGGCAGGCCCATGATGCCGGAGTAGCTGCCTTCGATCCGCGTGATGAAGGCGGCCGCACGACCCTGCACTGCATAACCGCCGGCCTTGTCCACGGATTCACCGCTTGCCGTATAACGCCGGATCTCGTCGGCAGCCAGTGCACGAAACCACACCCGCGACTCCGCCACACACACCTGCGGCGCATCATCGACGGGGCCCGCCACGGCCACCGCAGTCAGGACACGGTGCATGCGCCCGGCAAGCAGACCCAGCATGCGCATGGCATCGGCGGTGTCAGCTGGTTTACCCAGTATGGCTTCGTCACAGACCACGGTCGTATCGGCCGCCAGCACCGGACGCGCGGCCAGTCGCCGCGTGCGCAGCGTGGTGACTGCAGCCCGCGCCTTCTCGCGGGCTATGCGTAACACGTAGTCATCGGGCATTTCACCGGCCAGCGGTGTTTCATCAAAATCGGCCGGATAACGCGGCGCCTCCCGCAGCAGGATCAATTCGAAAGCCACGCCGATCTGGCGCAACAGGTCGCGCCGGCGCGGGCTGCGTGATGCCAGATAGATGGATTTTTCAGCCATGGCTCACTAACGATCCTTGATATGAATAGAGACAATCAGCACTGCGCCTGCCCGCTACTCCCGATGATAAGGGTGATTGGCCAGCAATGATGCCGCACGATAGAGCTGCTCGGCCAGCACCACGCGTACCAGACCATGTGGCAGTGTCAGCGGTGACAACGACCATAACAGGTCTGCCCCGGTCTTGATCTCCGGTGCAAGACCGTCCGCCCCACCGATGACAAAAGCCACATCGCGACCATCATTGCGCCAGCGCTCCAGATGTTCAGCCAGACGGCGCGTAGCAAAACTGCGGCCGTGTTCGTCCAGCACCACGCGCAAAGCGCCCGCGGGCATGGCGCTGTTAATGCGCTCGGCCTCATGTTGCATCCACCGCGTCACATCTCCGGCGGCGCTGCTGCGCTGCGCAGGCTTCAGCTCTTTCAATTGCATCGGCATTTCACGGGGCATGCGTCTTGCATATTCTTCGAATCCCGCGGCCACCCAATCTGGCATACGGTGCCCGACGGCAAGCACGGTGAATTTCACTGCGCTTTGCGGCGGCTGACAGTCTTCTTAACGGCAGTTTTGCGCGCGACAGGTTTGCGTGCGGCAGGCCGCTGCTGCGGGCCCCAGATTTCTTCAAGGTTGTAGTACTGGCGTATCGCCGGCTGCATGGCATGCACAATCACCGCGCCCAGGTCCACCAGCACCCATTCGCCGGTCTGCGCCCCCTCGATGCTGGACACCTTGCCGCCCGCTTTTTTTACTTCTTCGCTAACGTTGTTGGCCAGCGCGCGCACCTGCCGATTGGACTCGCCGCTGACGATGATGACCTTGTCAAACAATGCGGTCATTTTTCTGACGTTGAACACGACAATGTCGCGCCCTTTGACGTCTTCGAGTGCAGCAACAGCGATCTTGGTAAGTTTTTCAGGTCCCATGGGTCCGGTCAATGTCCAGTATAAAGTTCATGTTGTTGAATATATTGATAAATACTATCGGGCAGCAGATAACGGGTATTACGGCCATGGCGCGTGGCTTCGCGTATCAACGTCGCGGATATAGCCAGCTCCGCTATTGGCACAACGACGATACCGCCGGCAGGCGTGACATGCACGGCAAAAGGCTGATGCATCAGCCGCGCGTTGTATTCTGCCGCCAGTGGTTGCGGCATCCGTGACTGCCAGGTATCCACCGGGAAGCCCGGACGGTAGGCCACGGCAATGTGCGCCAGCCTGAACAGTTCATGCCAGCGATCCCAGGTGGCAAGCTCCAGAAACGCATCCGCACCCAGCAACAACACCAGCGACTGCGCCGTCCCGATTTCCGTACGTATCGCCTTCAGGGTATCCACCGTGTACCCGGGCGATGTGTTACCCGATTCCCGGGTGTCGACAGTAAACAACGTGTTGCCGGTTGTCGCGAGCCGCACCATCGCCAGTCTATCGGTTGCGGCGGCATCCGGTACTGCGCGATGCGGCGGCGTTCCGCTGGGGATAAAGCGCACCTCGGCCAGTCGCAGCTGATCGGCAACATCCTGCGCCAGCCGCAGGTGACCGTAGTGGATAGGATCGAAGGTGCCGCCCAATATGCCGATCGGTGACATCAGCGAGGGCGCCGCGCGGCAAACAGCATGCGGATGGGGTTCAGACTGCTATCGCTCCGCATTCGGCCGCATTACAGTGCCAGCCTACGGATGTCGGTCAACACGGTTGCCAGAAATGTACTGAAACGCGCGCCCAGCGCGCCGTCGATCACGCGATGATCGTACGAAAGCGACAACGGCAGCATCAGCCGGGGTGTGAACTCCTTGCCGTTCCACACCGGTTTCATGCCCGCCTTACCCACGCCGAGGATCGCCACTTCCGGTGCGTTAATGATCGGCGTGAAGTACGTGCCGCCGATGCCGCCCAGGCTGGAAATGGAAAAGCAGCCGCCCTGCAGATCGCCCGGCGCAATCTTGCCGGCGCGCATGCGGGCACTCAATTCGCCGAGTTCCTTGGCAATTTCCAGCAAACCTTTTTTGTCGACATCGCGGATCACCGGCACCACCAACCCGTTCGGTGTATCGACCGCCACGCCGATGTGAAAATAATTCTTCAGCACCAGGCTCTCACCATCCGCAGACAGCGAGGCATTAAATTCCGGAAACTGCTTCAGCGCCACCACTGAAGCCTTCATCAGAAAACCCAGCATCGTGAACTTGATGCCGCTTTTTTCGGCATCGCGGGCCTGCGACTTGCGGAATGCTTCCAGCTCGGTGATGTCGGCCTCATCCTGCTGCGTCACATGCGGAATGCTGACCCAGTTACGGTGCAGGAAACTGCCGGACAATTTTTTGATGCGCGACAACGGCTGCGTGGTCACCGGGCCGAACTTGGAAAAATCCACCGGCTGCAATGGCGGCAGATTGAAACCCAGTCCGCCGCTGGCACCAGCACCGCTAGGGCGTGCCAGTTCGCCTTTGACATAGCCCTGCACGTCTTCCTGGAGCACCCGTTCCTTGGGACCGCTGCCCTTGACCCGCGACAGGTCGACGCCAAGTTCCCGCGCATAGCGACGCACCGAGGGACTGGCATGGGATTTTCCGAATCCAGCTTCGTCCACCGCGGCAGGTGCTGCTGCCGGCGCCGCTGCAGGTTGGGCCGCAGCGGGTTGTGCTTTAGGCACGGACTTTCCAGGCTGCGGCGCAGCAGGCGCCGGTGTCGCTTCTGGTTTTGCGGCGGCCGCCGCAGGCTGTGGCGCTTCGGCTTCACCGGCCTCCAGTGTCAGCACCAGCGCGCCAGCCGAAACCTTGTCGCCAACCTTGAGCTTGACCTCCTTCACCACGCCCGCCGCCGGTGACGGCACATCCATGGTCGACTTGTCGGATTCCAGCGTGACCAGCGAATCCTCCGCCTTGATGGTGTCGCCCGGTTTGACCAGCACTTCAATCACCGGAATGTTCTTGAAATCACCGATATCGGGGACTTTGACTTCGATTGCGTTTGCCATGGTCTTGTTCGGAATTAAACGGTTACCGGATTCGGCTTGTCGGGATTGATGCCGTATTTCTTGATCGCTTCCGCCACGGTTTTGCGCGGCAGCAGTTCCTGGTCGGCCAGCGCCTTCATCGCCGCCACGGCAACATAATGGCGGTCGACCTCAAAGAACTGCCGCAGCTTGCTGCGGGTATCGGAACGACCGAAGCCATCGGTACCCAGCGTGATGAAATTGTGCGTGGGTAGGAATGCGCGCACCTGGTCGGCAAAAATCTTCATGTAGTCGGTGGCAGCCACCACCGGGCCGGCGCGGTCCTTCAGGCATTGTTCGATGTGGCTCTGCCGCGGCGGCTTGTCCGGATGCAGCATGTTCCAGCGCTGGGCATCGAGACCGTCGCGGCGCAGCTCATTAAAGCTGGTCACGCTCCAGATGTCGGCCGCGATGCCGAAATCCTTTTCCAGCAACGCAGCACCGGCGATGACTTCACGCAGGATAGTGCCGCTGCCGAGCAATTGCACCTTGGGCTGATTCTTTTTGGCCTTGCCTTCGGCCAGCAGGTACATACCCTTGAGGATGCCTTTTTCTACGCCCTCCGGCATCGCCGGGTGGGTGTAGTTCTCGTTCATCACCGTGATGTAATAGAACACATCCTCCTGCTCCTGGTACATGCGGCGCATGCCGTCCTGGATGATCACGGCCAGCTCGTAGGCATACGTCGGATCGTAGGACACGCAGTTCGGGATCGTTGATGCCAACACATGGCTGTGGCCATCTTCATGCTGCAGACCTTCGCCGTTCAGTGTGGTGCGTCCGGCAGTACCGCCCAGCAGGAAACCGCGTGCGCGCAGATCACCTGCAGCCCAGGCCAGATCACCGATGCGCTGAAAGCCGAACATCGAATAGAAGATGTAGAACGGGATCATCATGTGATTGTTGTTGGCATACGAAGTCGCCGCCGCAATCCACGACGACATCGCGCCGGGCTCGTTGATGCCTTCCTGCAGAATCTGCCCGCCCTTGTCTTCCTTGTAGAACATCAACTGGTCGGCATCCTGCGGGGTATAGAGCTGTCCGACATGCGAATAAATGCCAAGCTGGCGGAACATGCCTTCCATGCCGAAGGTGCGCGACTCGTCGGGCACGATGGGCACCACACGCTTGCCGATTTTTTTGTCGCGGATGATGGTGTTGAGTATGCGCACGAACGCCATGGTCGTCGAAAACTCACGATCAGCGCCGCCTTTGAGCTGCGCTTCGAACGCAGACAGCGGCGGCACTTCCAGCGGCTCGACGCGGCGTTTGCGCAGCGGCAACGAACCACCCATGGCCTCAATACGACTGCGCAGGTACTGCATCTCCGGCGCATCTTCTGGCGGACGATAAAACGGTATTTCCTCCAGCTTGTCGTCGGGTATAGGCACATCAAAGCGGTCGCGGAAGGCGCGTATCGACGCTGTGCCCATTTTTTTCTGCTGGTGGGTGATGTTCTGGCCCTCGCCGGATTCACCCATGCCATAACCCTTGACGGTCTTGGCCAGAATAACCGTGGGCTGCCCCTTGTGCTTCATGGCCTCCGCGTACGCGGCAAACATCTTATGCGGATCATGGCCACCACGGTTCAGACGCCAGATGTCGTCGTCCGACATGTTGGCCACCAGCGCGGCGAGCTCCGGATATTTACCGAAAAAGTGCTTGCGTACGAACGCACCGTCCTGGGATTTGAATGCCTGATACTCGCCGTCCACGCATTCTTCCATGCGTTTGAGCAACAAGCCGGTCTTATCCTTGAGCAGCAGCGGGTCCCAGTACGAACCCCACACCACTTTGATCACATTCCAGCCCGAGCCGCGGAAGTCAGACTCCAGTTCCTGGATGATCTTGCCATTGCCGCGCACCGGCCCATCAAGGCGCTGCAGGTTGCAGTTGATGACAAAAATCAGGTTGTCGAGTTTTTCACGGCCGGCCAGCGAAATGGCACCCAGCGACTCCGGCTCGTCCATTTCGCCATCGCCCATGAATGCCCAGATCTTGCGGCCCTGGGTTTCAATCTGGCCACGATCCGTCAGATACCGCATGAAGCGCGCCTGGTAAATCGCCATCAGCGGCCCCAGGCCCATGGACACCGTCGGGAACTGCCAGAAATCCGGCATCAGCCACGGATGCGGATAGGACGACAGGCCCTTGCCATCAACTTCCTGACGGAAGTTGCTCAGTTGCTCTTCGGTAATGCGCCCTTCAAGATAGGCGCGCGCATAAACACCGGGCGCGGAATGCCCCTGGATGTAGACCAGGTCGCCGAGAAATTTTTCGTTGGCGGCACGGAAAAAATGATTGAACCCGACATCGTAGAGCGTCGCCGCCGAAGCATAGCTGGCGATATGGCCGCCCAGTTCGCCGGTTTCCTTGTTGGCGCGGATCACCGCTGCCATCGCGTTCCAGCGCACCAGTGAACGGATCTTGTGCTCGAGTTCGGCATCCCCGGGGGAGCGCTCCTCGCGCTCCGGCGGGATCGTGTTCAGGTAAGCCGTATTGGCGTTGTACGGGATATAAGCGCCGGCGCGGCGCGCTTCGTTGACCAGGCGCTCGAGCAGGAAGTTGGCGCGGTCCGGTCCCTCACGTTCGAGTACTGATTGCAACGCTTCCAGCCATTCACGCGTCTCTTCCGGGTCCAGATCGCGCTGGAGATCATTCAAATCCATGGGCAATACCTTCTTGGGGCAGTTTTTTCACGGGAATTCCTGCACTTATGGTGCCTGAATCGCCGCCATGATGGGGTGAGTAATTATAACGTCTACGCTGAAACTAAGACGCAATTGCTGGTGCGCCGCAACATCAATGTCGTCGGCAACACGGACCAGCGCGTGACTAACGACCGTTGAACTGCGCAGTGCGTTTATTGAGAAATGCCTGCATGCCTTCACGCTGATCAGCGGTGGCAAAGGCCAAAGCGAACTGGGCTGTTTCATAGGCGCAGGCCTGGCTCAGCTCCAAATTCTGGCCGCGTTGCACGGCCTGCTTGGCGAGACGGACGGCAAGCGGACCCTTGGCCGCAATCATGCGCGCCATGTCCATCCCCGCGCTGCGCAATTCCGTCGCCGGCACGACACGGGTAACCAGACCGATGGCCAGAGCCTCCTCAGCCTTGATTTGCCGCGCCGTAGTAATCAATTCCAGTGCACGGGCCCGGCCGACCAGCCGGGTCAGGCGCTGGGTGCCGCCAAAACCGGGCGGTATGCCCAGATTCACTTCCGGCTGCCCGAATACCGCACGATCCGAGGCCACGATCCAGTCGCAGGCCATCGCCAGTTCACAGCCACCACCCAGCGCATAACCGTGCACCAGTGCGATAACCGGCACCGGCAGTGCTTCCAGCGCGGCCATGACCTGCATGCCTTTTTCCGAAAACGCACGCGCCTGATCGGCAGTAAGACTCTGCATTTCGCTGATGTCGGCGCCGGCCACAAAAGCCTTGTCTCCCGCGCCCGTCACCAGCAGCACGCGAGCGGCGGCATCAGCCGCCACCTGCGCCGCTGCACGCTGCAGTTCTTCCAGCGTTGCGGCATTCAGCGCATTCAGCGCCTTGGGCCGGTTGACGCTCAGCAGGTAAATGCCGGGCTCAGCTTGTTCCAGCAACAGGTTTTGGTACGTCATGGCAGTGCTCCGCGGGGCTACAGGACCGGCCATTATCCGATGCGCTGCTGCACATAGGAACCCGGTGCATCTTCCAGAGCCTTGTGTTTGCCTTTGCCGGGTTTGCGCCCTGCGGTTTTTTTGCCACTGTGTTTAGCCACCCATTTTGCCCAGTCGGTCCACCATGATCCCGGTTTCTGGGTCGCGTTTGCCAGCCAGTCGTCCGGTTTGGGAGCCAGTTTCTCATTGACCCAGTAACCGTACTTGTTGGCAACCGGCGGATTGATGATGCCTGCAATGTGCCCTGAGCCGCCGAGCACAAAACGCACCGGCCCCTGCAGCAACTGTGCACCGGCGTAAGTCGACTTCCAGGGCGCGATGTGATCCTCCACCGTCGAGATGAAATAAGCCGGGGTTTTGACCTTGGTGATGTCGATCGGCGTACCGGCGAGGGTGATGCCGCCGGGTTTGCGCAGCATGTTCTGCAGATACAGGTTGCGCAGGTAAAAACTGTGCATGGCCGCTGGCATGCGTGTGGAATCTCCGTTCCAGTACAACAGATCAAATGGGAAAGGATCTTTGCCCAGCAAATAATTGTTAACCACAAACGACCAGATCAGATCGTTGGCGCGCAGCATGTTGAAGGTCGTGGCCATCTCCGAACCTTCGAGGTAGCCACGCTCTTCCATTTTTTTCTCGAGCACGCCGACCTGCTGCTCGTCGATGAACACTTCGAGTTCGCCCGGGCGTTCGAAATCAATCATGGTGACAAAAAATGTTGCGCTGCTGATGCGATCCTGTTTTTTGGCCGCCAGCCACGCCAGGGTGCTGGCGAGCAGCGTACCGCCCAGGCAATACCCGATCACGTTGGCCTGTTTCTCACCGGTAATGTCGCGGATCACATCCAGCGCCGTGAGCGAACCCTCGGTCAGGTAATCCTCGAAACGCTTGTGGGCGAGCTTTTCGTCCGGATTAACCCAGGACACTACAAATACGGTATGCCCCTGCTCCACCGCCCAGCGCACAAATGAATTGTTTTCGCGCATGTCGAGGATGTAAAACTTGTTGATCCACGGCGGAATGATCAGCAGCGGTGTTGCATGCACCTGGTCGGTCAGCGGTGCGTACTGGATTAACTGCATGATCTCGTTCTGGAACACCACCTTGCCTTCAGTGGTTGCCAGATTCTCACCGAGCTTGAACGCCGTGGTGTCGGTCATGCGGACGCGCAATTGCTCGCCATTGCTTTGCGTCAGGTCTTCCAGCAGGTTGTTTAATCCCTTGACCAGGTTCTGTCCGCCGGTATTCGCGGTTTCACGCAGGGCTTCCGGGTTGGTCATTAGAAAGTTCGAGGGCGACAGCGCGTCTATGTACTGGCGAGTATAAAAATCCACTTTTTTTGCGGTCTTTTCATCCAGCCCCGCCACATTGCCCAGCGACTGATGCAGATGACGGGCCGTGATCAGGTAGGACTGCTTGACGTAGTCGAACAGGAAATTGTTTTGCCAATCCTCATGACGGAAGCGGCGGTCGGATTTCTGCGGCTGCGCCACCGGCGCGGCATCCTGCCCCATCATCTTGAGGGCGGCGCCCTGCCACAGCGCCATGTAGTCCTGCCACAGTTGCATCTGCAATTCGGCGATGCGCTGGGGGTCGGCCAGCATCTGGGTCCAAGCCTCGAAAAAAGCTTTTGCGATCCCCAGTTCATCGTTCATGGCCGGAATATTGTCGGTGCCGCGCGCCATGTATTTCGTCAACAGTGCGCCGCTCTTCTCAGCAATATCGGCATACATCCGCGTCAGCTCCGCGGAATCCATGGCTGGTGCTTCGGTTTGCTGTTTTTGCTTCGTAGTCATCAAAGATCCTGAGGCCAGGTTAAGTGAGGAACATCAATTATTGACGTTTACGTAAAAGCAATGATATTGTCGGCCTCTATTTTACCTGCTGATGCTGCGTAGCACAATGAGCAAAACCTATACGATCAGTGACTTGGCGCGTGAGTTTGAGGTCACCACCCGCACGCTGCGCCACTACGAAGACCAGGGCCTGGTGACGCCTGCCCGCGACGGCGTCAATCGCATATTCAGCCCCCGCGACCGGGTGCGCCTGAAGCTCGCGTTGCGCGGCAAGCGCCTCGGGTTTTCATTGAGCGAGATCCGCGAATTGTTCGAACTCTACGATCTGGCCAATGATGACCGCAGTCAACTGGAAGCCTTTGCTGTCCGGCTGGAACGGCGCCGTACGCAACTGGAACAGCAACGCGAAGATGTAGAGGTCATGCTCAACGAAATCAATTTTTTCGCCAAGCAATGCCAGCGCTTACTGACTGAAGCCCCCGGTGAAAAACCCAACCTTACATAGCAACGCAACATTTCTTACGTTTACGTCAACGATAGTCAAATAGATCAACATAAACAACTATTTATGATTATTTGTATGGCCCTGCACCCTGATACCAACCCCGTTCCCGCCGCCCGAGCCCTGCATCTATTCAGGAGTTCTACATGCCCCAGCCCGTAGATTTTTATTTCGACTTCTCCTCGCCCTACGGTTATTTTGCTGCCGCAAAAATCGACGCCCTCGCCGCCAAATATGACCGCACTACAACCTGGCGGCCTATTTTGCTCGGCGCAGTCTTCAAGATCACCGGCCAACAGCCGCTGCCAACCATTCCGATGAAAGGCGGCTATGCGCTGCATGACCTGAATCGCTCGGCGCGCTGGTTCAAGATACCGTTCAGGATGCCCGGCAAATTCCCGATCTCCTCCACGGCGCCCTCGCGCGCCTATTACTGGCTGCAGGATCGCGATCCGGTTGCAGCAAAAACGCTCGCCCTGGCACTGTATAGCGCCTATTTTTCTGAAGATCAGGATATTTCCAGTCCGGACATCACGGCTGATATCGCGGCAAAACTCGGGCACGGCCGCGACGCTGTACTGCAGGCGATCAACGACCCTGTGATCAAGGAGCGCCTGAAGACCGAAGTCGATGCCGCCATCGAACGCGGTGTGTTCGGTTCGCCGTACATCGTCGTAGACGGCGAACCGTTCTGGGGTTCGGATCGCCTCGACCAGGTCGAGCAGTGGCTGGCCAAAGGTAAATGGTAACGACGGATAACCGCGCAATAACTGCCGCCTGCCTCACTGCCGCGGCAACCACACAGTGGACGCATGCACTTAGAACTACGCCGGCCATGCGTATAATCGCAGCGCAAACATCGCGGCAAAATCAATCAACACCGGATGTGCGGAGACCGCTGCGGCAGCCCAGAAACGCAGCAGCAATGATCAGAGTCCTGTCCCGCCGCCAGCACTGCAAGAGGAACAAACATGAGCAAGGCCACCACCAGTACCCGCGTGCTTACGACCACTGATGAGTATGGCAATGTCACACTCACGCTCAACCGCCCGGAAGTGCACAACGCATTTGATCCGGAAATGGTGCGCGCCCTGACCGCGGCCCTGAATGCCATCGCCAAAGACAAGTCGATACGCGCCGTGGTCATCAATGGCGCCGGCAAAAGTTTTTGCGCTGGCGCCGATATTGCCCACATGCGGCAAAGCGCGCGTTTCACCAAAAAGCAGAATTTCGAAGGCGCCAGCGAGTCCGCGCGCATGTTCCATGCGCTGTACTCCCTGAACAAACCGACCATCGCCGCAGTGCACGGCGCAGTCCGCGGTGGCGGCTGCGGCATCGTCGCCGCCTGCGACATTGCCATCGCCACGCGCACGGCGACCTTCCGCCTGTCCGAAGTCAAAATCGGTGTCATTCCGGCGATGATCAGCCCGTACGTGATCGGCGCCATCGGCGAACGCCAATCGCGGCGCTATATGTTGTCCGGCGAAACCTTCGACGCGGCGGAAGCCTGGCGCATCGGACTCGCCCACGACATCGTGGAAGAAGCCGACCTGCAGGCCCGCGTCGGCGCCATGCTCGGCCAGCTCTATTCCAGCGGACCGCAGGCCGTGCATGCCATCAAGCAACTGATTCCGAAAAGCGCGCATAGCCTGATCGGCCTCGGCATCGTCAACGCAACGGCGAAACTCATTGCCGGCATCCGTGCCACCCCGGAAGCGCAGGAAGGGCTGACGGCCTTTCTCGAAAAACGCAAACCGTCCTGGACGGAACCGCCGAAGTCAGGCGTCGCCAAAACGAAAAGGAAAAAGAAGTCTTAGCGTCCCTTTGGAAATCGGCAGAGCGCCGAATCAGCCAAGGGGCTGTCATTCCGGCGTGCCCCGAAGGGGACTTCCTTCGGGGCACGCCGGGGTGACGATTTGATGAGGAGTACTGATATGGCAATACCCAAAAAAGTACGCATCTTCGAAGTCGGTCCGCGCGACGGACTGCAGAATGAATCCGCGCCGGTCTCCACCGCGCAAAAGATCGAACTGATCCATCGCCTGCAGGACGCCGGCGTCGCCATCATCGAAGCCACCGCTTTCGTTTCACCCAAATGGGTACCGCAGATGGCCGACAATGCCGAAGTCATGGCCGGCATCAAGCGCAAACCGGGCGTGACCTATCCGGTGCTGGTGCCCAACATGAAAGGGCTGGAGGCCGCGATTGCCGCCGGTGCCGACGAAGCTGTGGTGTTCGGCGCCGCCACCGAAAGTTTTTCCAAACGCAATACCAACTGCACAATCGACGAGGGCCTCGCGCGCTTTGCCGAAGTCGCGCAGGCTGCGATCGCCAAAGGCCTCAAGGTGCGCGGCGACATCTCCGTGTGTTTGGGCTGCCCGTACGAGGGCGAGGTCGATCCCGCCGCCGTGGTGCATGTAGCGCAGGCGCTGGACGCGATGGGTTGTTACGAAATCACCATCTGCGACACCATAGGCACCGGCACGGCCGGCAAGACCCGCGCCGTCATCGAAGCCATCGCCAAACATATTCCGATCGAACGCCTCGCCGGGCATTTCCACGACACTTACGGCCAGGCTGTCACCAATGTCTATGCTGCGCTCGAATGCGGCATTGCCACTTTCGACAGTTCAATCGCCGGGCTCGGCGGTTGCCCCTACGCCAAGGGCGCCACCGGCAACGTCGCCACTGAAGACGTGCTGTACTTGCTCGATGGCCTCGGCATCGAAACCGGCATCGACATGAACAAGCTGATTGCCGCCGGCGAATATATCTGCGGCGTCATCGGCCGGCCCACGCTGTCACGCGCGGCACGCGCCATCCGCTCCAGGGCGGCTTGATCCACATCCGCGATGGACGATAACGATACCCCCTGCGTGAACGTCTGCTTGATGGATTACGAGCAGGGACTATGCATCGGCTGCTGGCGCACTCTGGACGAGATCACGCACTGGATCAATTTCAGTCCCGCAAAAAAGCAAACCGTACTGACGCAGATCGAGCAACGCCGCGCCGCTACACCCTCATCAAACTGAAACACCGGAGTACGCACCATGCCTTTGCCCACCCCCGCCCCCCGCACCCTAAAGCACACCCGCGCCATCGAATGCAAAGGCTACGAACGCGAAGACGGTCTGTGGGATATCGAAGGCCATCTCGTCGATACCAAAACCTATGTGCATACCCGTCGTGACGGCGGCAACGAACGTCAGCCCGGCGAGCCGGTGCATCATATGTGGCTGCGCTTGACGGTGGACCTCGACTTGAAAATTCATGAAGTCGAGGCTGTCACCGACGCCGGCCCCTACGAACCCTGCGGCAACATCACGGTGAATTTCAAAAAGCTCGCCGGCGTCACCATAGGCCCCGGCTGGCGCAAGGCCATCGCCGAACGCGTCGGCGGCGTACTCGGCTGCACGCATCTGGTCGAACTGCTGGGCCCGCTGGGCACGACAGCGTTTCAGGCCACCGGCCGCGCACGCGAAGCGCACAACGCCAAAAAACCATCGACCAAAAAACCGTATCAGATCGGGTCCTGCCACATCTACAAGGATGACGCGCCGGCAGTGCTGGAACGCTGGCCGCAGTTTTATACTGGGAAGCGATAAGCGTTCGGTGGATTCCGCAACAAGGGACATAAAATAGTAACTAGTTGATTATATTAATAATATTAATTCCTTCGGCATTAATCCAGGAAAGAATGCTTTTACATTTATGATGTAATGCGTTGAAAATATGAATAAAAAGACTACCCGACGCTCGACTAAGGTGGATTTAAATCCACCTTTTAGGGCGTCTATTTCACGTTAGGTCCGCCAAGCGAATGCGAGTCCTTGTAGTCGGCGCAGGAGCCAGTATCGAAGAGGCACGGAGATCTGGCGTAGCAGAGGAGTTTTGGCCGCCTACTGTCATCAATTTTGCAGAGAAAATGTGGGATTCTCCTCACAATCAATTCTTTAATTACTGGTTACCCGACTATCTAACTGAGAACGGGATAAATCCAGGCCCCGACCCAACTGCCGTCTTCATCAAATTGGCGCGCGATCCGCAAACTTCAATTAACGTAGAGCGGCTATTTGAGTATTGTTGGATCAACAAAGGCAAGAAATTTAAAGATGACTGGGAAAACCTGATTAACCACGGCGTACTCAACCCGCTTACTTTCCTGTTACTCATGGGCTTCTACAAGAACGGAGAAGGAATTCGGCAGTTGCAAGCCGGGAAGCTAGTCTCTCAGAAACTCGAGAATGGCGATCTGGTGATGAATTTGAACTACGACACTCTCTTCGAGATTGCGGCAGTCCAAAGTGGCCATCAAATTACATATATACCGAACCGGCCCAAAGGAAGCGGCATAGCAGTGGCAAAGCCCCACGGTTCCCTTAATTTGCTTGCGGACGAGACTAGGTTTTGGTTTGCACAACCGGATTGTATTGGTGCTTTACCATCCAGCGCAGATAACTTCCGCAACCATCGCGCGATCGTGCCACCGCGATTCAACAAGACATACGCGCAGCATCCAATCGCAAAAATAATTTGCGATCAAATTATAAGCACTCGCCCTGACGTGATTACATTGTGGGGCGTTGGGCTTGTGGATAGCGACACAGACCTACTTGATGTTTACGATAACTGGGCGGCTTCGGGCGCAGCCATAGAATCAATAAACCCGAACGCCAATGTTGCTGAGAAGGCGTCCAAGATCTTCAATAGGAGCGTACGTCATTGCACGACGCTAGAAGAGTGGGCCGCCTAACCAACATACCTAAGCACTTTGTGCGCTGCTGAGCGAGACCCCAGTCGCACAGTAAACAACGATGGAGAATGTCGTAATATGTTGTTTTAATTACTATTTTTACCGCCCCGCAGATACCACCACCGCGCCACCGGTGCCAGCACCCCAAAGATGCCGATGCTGCCAAACGCCAGCCCCCACGCCGTGATGTTCTGATTGCCGCCGGCCAAGTCGAGCGTGACGCCGAACACCAGTGGCGCCAGAAACGCGGTGCTGAAACCGATAAACGAATACACCGCCATCATCGCGCCGCGCATTTCCGGCGGTGTTGCGGCGACGGCACCCGAAGTCAGCGCCGCGGAGTCACCCAGCATCGCGCTGTAATGCACCATCATCACCAGCACCACGAAGTACCACGGCCATGCCGCGGTGTAACCGATCACGCAGGCAATCGCGCCTGACAGGGTCATGAACAGGAAGATGATGCGCTGGCGGCCGAAGCGGATCGCCAGTTCGTTGCCGCTGATGCTGAATACCGGCCCCATCACGTTGATCAGCGCCGCCAGTGTCGCCGCGCTGATGATCATCGGCGCGCTCTCCGGCTGCAGCGTCGCGGTGAACACCAGGAATGCCACCATCCACGAGCGCATGCCAAACAGTTCGTAGTTATGCGCGGCGTAGCCGATGACATAAGCCAGCGTCTGCCGGTTGCGCAGCACCGGCCGGAAATCGAGCAGCGCCGTCGTGTGCTGCTCGCGCGGACGACTGCGGCCCAGCGGTATCGCCAGCATGACGATCAGGCCCGCCAGCACCGGACCGATGGTGCCGAACCAGAATGCCCAGTGCCAGTCGTAACCGGCACCCAGCTTGCCAGCGACAAAAATAGAAATCGTCGAACCAATGCCGAAGCTGGCGGTGTAAAACGCGGTGGCGCGCGACTGTGACGCGCCTTCGAGGTGATCGGTCAGCGCTTTCAGCCCCGGCATATAGGTGCCGCCGAGCCCGGCGCCGATCAGAAACTGCGCCAGCGCGGCACTCCAGAAACCCTGTCCGAACCAGGCGAATAGCGCCGCGCCGGTGGCTCCCGTCAGGCAGGCCACCAGATAAATGCGGCGTGCATCCATGCGGTCGGTGAGGCTGGTCAGTATCGGCACCGACAGCATGTAACCGGCAAAGAGGATGCCGCTGATTGCACCGGCCTCGGAATTGGATAGGCCCCACTCGCGCTGCAATTGCGGCAGCAACGTCGTATACGCGGCGAAGCCCGTCATCGACAGCACTTCGGCCACGCACATGATGAACGTCAGCCGCCGGGCCGAGAGTTTGTTAGTGCTCATGCGTCAAACTGCGCCGGCTTTGCGCAGCAGTGCGGCAATGGCCTCGGCCATTTTGCGATAACCCGCGGCATTGGGATGTATCAGGTCGGACTTGAGGTCTGACTGGTAAAGCACGCTGGTGACAATTTCGCCTTCATACGGAATGGCGAATTCCTTCCCCAGTTTTTCGTAAAATTCTGGCGCGCTGGTAATCAAGCCCGGTGCCGGCACGCCAACCAGCACGGCATCGATGCCGCGCGCCTTGAGGGTTTTGAGGATTTCACGCAGATTGGCAGCGACCTCCGATTGCGACACTTTGCGCAGCATGTCGTTGCCGCCGAGGCAGACGATCACCAGTCGCGGTTGATGCTCATCCAGCACGCCGGACAGGCGCGCCAGTCCGCCTGCCGTTTTTTCGCCTGGCACGCCGGCGCGGATCACCGGGCGGCCGATCAAGCTTTCCAACACCACCGGGTAACTTTCTTCCGGCTTGGCGCCGGTGCCGTAGGTCAGGCTATCACCGAAAGCGAGCACGACATCCGCAGCGCCGAGTTTGCCCACTGTCGGCGTTTTGTTGCCGCAGCCTGCAACCAGCGCACAGCACAGCAACACCAGCAGCAGGCGTCGCGTCATGCCCGTTGCACTTTCATCTTGCCGCGTTTGAAATCACGGATGATTTCGCGTGCTGCGTTGCGCCCCGGCAGGCCGGTGACGCCGCCGCCCGGATGGGTGCCGGCGCCGCACAGGTACAGCCGGTTTATCGGCGAGCGGTAATCGGCGTAACCCAGCACCGGTCGCGCCGTCCACAACTGGTCCAGCGTCAGCGCACCGTGGAAAATGTCGCCGCCGATCAGGCCGAATTCACGCTCCAGGTCCAGCGGCGAAAGGATCTGGCGGGCGATCACCGCATCCCTGAAGTTTTGCGCGTAACGCGCCACCGTGTCGAGCACATGGTTGGCGACATCTTCGCGGATGTCGTCCCAGTTCAGATCGTTCGGCAGTTCCGGACTGAAGTGCTGGCAGAACAGGCTGGCCACATGCTGCCCCGGCGGCGCCAGCGTGTCATCCACCGTCGACGGGATCAGCAATTCGATGACCGGCGCACGCGCGCAGCCATGGGTGCGCGCATCAAAATAGGCCTGTTCCATATAGGCCAGCGACGGCGCAATGATGATGCCCGATTGGTGGTGGACCGCAGTGTCCTTGCCCGGCAGGCAGTTGAAATCCGGCAGTTCGCGCAATGCGACATTCATGCGGAAAGTCGCCGAACCGCATTTCCAGTTGCGGATGCGCTGCAGAAATTCAGGTTCCAGCGCCGGTGCGTCGATCAGGTTCAGATACAGCAGCTTCGGATTGACGTTGGCGACTACGCAACGCGCTTCGATGACGCGGCCGTCCTGCAGTTGCACGCCCTGCGCACCGCGCGAATCCACGCAGACGTTGACGACTGCCGCGTCGGTGTCGATATACACGCCGCGATCCAGTGCTTCGGCGGCCATGGCCTGGGTGATCGCGCCCATGCCGCCGATGGCGTGGCCCCAGACGCCGCGTTTGCCATTGACCTCGCCGAACACGTGGTGCAACAGCACGTAGGCCGTGCCCGGTGTGTACGGACTGGCAAAGTTGCCGACGATGGAATCAAAACCAAAGGCCGCCTTGATCGGCGCCGATTCGAACCACGAGTCGAGCAGATCGCCAGCGCTTTTGGTGAACAGGTCCAGCACGTCGCGACGCGTCGCCATGTCGAGTTTTTTAAATCGCCGCGTCACTTTGAGCGCCGCAAAAAAATCACCCGCACCACCACCGACATTGGGCGGCGTTTCCTGTGCCAGTTCGCGCAACACATCGGCCACGCGCTCCAGCATCGCGTAATACTCAGGCAAGCGCGCCGCATCGGCAGCAGAAAACCGCGCAACCTCCGCCTGGGTTTCTGCCAGCGAGCCGCCGATTTTCAGGTACTCGCGGTCGGACAAGGGCAGGAAATTGGCCATCGGCCGCTCGATGATCTGCAGGCCATGTTCGGCCAGATGCAGATCGCGGATGACCCGCGGATTGAGCAGGCTCACCGTATAACTTGCCGTGGAGTTGCGGAAGTCGGGATAAAACTCTTCGGTCACTGCGGCGCCGCCCACAATGGAACGGCGCTCCAGTATGCGCACCTTGAGTCCGGCCGCAGCCAGATAACAGGCGCAGGTCAGCCCATTGTGGCCACCGCCAACGATCAGGACATCGCAGTCTACGGGAGGGGACATGGCGGCAAAGGCTGGCGGCAGAAGCTAGCGACGGAGTAGCGAAATTTGGCGCGCCCGAGACGATTCGAACGTCCGACCCCTGCCTTCGGAGGGCAGTACTCTATCCAGCTGAGCTACGGGCGCCTTGCGGGGCAGATTCTAACATGCCACCCGAGCCGGGTTTTACCGGGCGTGGCAATGTCGATATAATCCGCGCTTTCTTGCGGCTCTAGGACATCGCAATGAGCGAACATAAAACGCCCGAACACACTTCCCTTATCAAAACGCCGAAACAGCTGATCATCGTTGTTCTGCTTTCCTTCATCGTGCCGGTGCTGGTCATCGTGATGTTCGTCCAGCTTGCGGTTGAAGGCCGACACAAACCAGCGGCTACTCCCGCCGCCACGGAAGCCATCGCCGAACGCATCAAGCCGGCAGGCGCAGTCGTGATCTCGGCCACCGGCGGCGCCCAGGAAGTGCGCAGCGGCAAGGCGGTTTATGAAACAGTCTGCACCGCCTGCCATACCACCGGGGTGTTGAATGCGCCCAAACTCGGCGACAAGGTCGTCTGGGCCAAACTGATCAAGGAAGGCCAGCAACAAATTACCGCCGACGGCATCAAGGGTGTGCGGCAAATGCCTGCGCGCGGCGGCAATCCGGATCTGTCGGATACCGAATTTGCGCGCGCCGTCGCCTATATGGCCAATCAATCAGGCGCCAACTGGAAAGAACCCGATGCGCCTGCGGCACCTGCCGCTGCGACCAGCGCTCCGGCTATGGTGGCAGCCGCCCCGGCGGCAATTGCACCCGCCGCCGGCACAGCCAAAGGCAAAGGCAAAAGCATTTATGACACCAGCTGCGCCGCCTGTCATGCGACCGGCGTGGCCGGCGCACCCAAGGCCGGAGACAAGGCGGCCTGGGCACCGCGCCTGAAAACCGGCAACGCTGCCTTGCTGGCCTCAGCCATCAAGGGCAAAGGTGCGATGCCACCCAAGGGCGGCACGTCATTGTCCGATGCCGATCTCAAGGCCGCCGTCGACTACCTGACGGGCCTCGCTAAATAAGCCGGACTGTTCATGCATAATCCAAGGGCGCAGCTTTGCTGCGCCCTTGTTGTTTGAGCCCTCCGCACCTCCCACAACACCATGGCCATCTACGCAATCGGCGACATCCAGGGCTGTTACGATCAGTTGCGGCGTTTGCTCGACAACGTTGCGTTTGATCCGGCGCATGACCAGTTATGGCTGGTCGGCGACCTGGTCAATCGCGGCCCACAATCGCTGGAGGTGCTGCGTTTTGTCCGCAGCCTCGGCACACAGGCGATCACGGTGCTCGGCAACCATGATCTGCATCTGCTGGTGGTCGCTGCCGGCGTGCGCAAACCGCACCGCGGCGACACACTGGATGCACTGCTCGCGGCGCCCGATCGTGATGAACTGCTGGACTGGTTGCGACAGCAACCGTTGATGCACACCGGCAACGGCTATGCCATGGTGCACGCAGGCTTGTTGCCGCAATGGAGCATTACGCAGGCGCGGGCATTGGCGCAGGAAGTCGAAACTGCGCTGCAGGGGCCCGATTGCGGTGAATTCCTGCGCCTGATGTATGGCAACGAACCGGTACAGTGGCGCGACGATCTGACGGGTTACGACCGGCTGCGGGTGATCGTCAACGCCATGACGCGGCTGCGTTTGTGCACAGCCGAAGGCATCATGGAATTCACGCACAAGACCACGCTCGAAGATGCACCAGCCGGTTATCTGCCGTGGTTCGACCTACCGACGCGCGCCAGTCGCGACACCCCCGTGCTGTTCGGCCACTGGGCGGCGCTGGGACTGATGCTGCGCACCGACGTACTCGGCCTGGATTCGGGTTGTGTATGGGGACGGCGGCTCACCGCCATGCGGCTGGAAGATCGCCGCGTGTTCCAGTGCGACTGCGCATCCGTCAGGACGACAGACGACTCGCAATAACATCGTGCGCGGCCAGCGCCAGTGCGCGCCGGTCCGCCGCACCTGCAGGCAGTGGCGGCAGAAACCAGACATGCACATGGATGGCCGGCTGCGCGATTATCAGCCGAAACGTGTCCCATAACGATTTGTCGCCATCGTAAGCCGCTTCGACGCACAGTGAACCGTCGCTGCGCACAAAACGCAGCGCCACCGGTTGCACCGTCGCTGCGGCAAGCAACGCCGGCTGCAGCAAGGAGCCATGGAAGCGCAGCACCTGCGAACCGTCGCTGGTTGAGCCTTCCGGAAACACTGCGACCACATCGCCAGCACGCATGGCGTCCGCCACCAGATCGTTGATGCGCGCAGTGTCGCGCCGCCGCGTCCGCTCGAGAAACAGCGTACCGGTCCTGGCGCTCAGCCAGCCGATGGCCGGCCATGCCCGCACTTCGGACTTGGCGACAAACCGCACCGGCATTACTGCGTTGATGGCAAAGATATCCAGCCACGACACGTGATTGGCCACCAGCATCAGCGGCTGCGCTACAGCGCGCAACGGCTCGCCATGCACCTGCAACTGCACGCCGAGTTTCTGCAGCAAGGCATGTGACCAGCGCTGGACTGCGTTGCGTCGGCGTGCCGGATCGAGAAAAGGAAATGCTGCGCCCACAGTCAGCAGGCCGCGCAGCAGATGCAGGATGATGCGTGTCAGGCGCACGCCGCGCGTTGTCAGCGATGCGCTTCGGTCGCTCATGGCGGCCATTATAAAGGCGGGCCGCCGAATGGCGGCCCGCCCCAGTTCAAACCAGACTTAATTCAATGCGTGACGCGCGAAGTGCGACCGTCGGACAGTATGCGTACGCGGTCACCGGCCCTGAAGGTCTCGTCGGCTTCCTGCACGATAGCCACCAGCGCACCGCTGTTGAGCTTGACCGTGACTTCGACGCCGTTCTTGCGCGTCGTGCCCTGCTCGAGCGCCTGGCCGGCAACGCCGCCGGCCACAGCACCGAGCACCGCAGCTACTGCCGAACCGCGTCCGCCGCCGATCGTGCTGCCGGCGACTCCGCCCACCACGGCCCCAGCCGCGGGACCGACTCCCGTGCGCGTGCCTTCGATCTGCACCGGACGCACGCTTTCGACTATGCCCATACGAACGTTCTGTTCGCGCCGCGCCTCGTCACGACTATAAGCACCACCGCCCAGGCCCTGTGCACATCCTGCCGTTACTGCCGCCAGCAACACCACTGCGACTATCTTTAACTGTGTATTCATGTCCATGTCTCCCTTCACCACATTTTCATGCCGAATGCCTGCTGGAACCGTTCCGCCACTTCATCGCGGCTGAAGCGGTGATTCTGCCCGCCGCGCTGGGCAATTTTTATCGACCCCATCAGTGATGCCAAACGCCCGGTCAACGGCCAGTCTGCGCCGGTAGCCAGGCCATAAAGCAGACCCGCCCGGAAAGCGTCACCGCAACCGGTCGGATCCAGCACCGCTTCCGGCTTAACGCACGGGATTTCAATCTGTTTACCGCCGGTATGCACTACTGATCCCCGTGCACCCAGTGTGACCACAATTGCCTCTACGAGTTTCGCTAATTCATCGAGTTTTTTGCCCGTGCGTTCCTGTAACAACTGCGCTTCATAGTCGTTAACCGTGAGATATTCCGCAAGCCGCAGGAATTCCTCCAGCTCCGGCCCGCCAAACATCGGCAAGCCCTGCCCCGGGTCAAAAATGAACGGAATTCCGGCCTCATGGAATTCCCGCGCATGCTGCAGCATGCCCTCGCGCCCGTCCGGCGCAACGATGCCCAAGGTCACTCCCTTGGCATCACTCACGTGATTCTCGTGTGAATGATTCATTGCGCCCGGGTGAAACGCCGTAATCTGGTTGTCGTCCAGATCGGTGGTGATAAAAGCCTGCGCGGTAAAACTACCGGACACCGTACGCACATGGTCCTGCGCCAGCCCCTGTCGCTGCAAACGGTCATCGTACGGCGCAAAATCGTCACCCACTGTCGCCATGATGCGAGCATCTCCGCCCAGCATCTGCAGGGTGTACGCAATATTGCCGGCGCAGCCGCCGAACTCGCGCCGCATGTCGGGCACCAGAAATGCCACGTTCAGGATATGCAACTGGTCGGGCAGGATGTGGTTCTTGAAACGATCACGAAACACCATGATGGTGTCGTACGCCATCGAACCGCAGATCAGTGTGGACATCGGTTACCGCCTCTCTAGTGGGTGGCGGATTATACCAACCGCAGTGCCGGTGTTTCAGCAGTCCATTGGCATTCCACTTTCGGCTCACGCATACTTGAACCCGCACCGTTTCTATAACTCAGTTGGGGAGACCATCATGTTGAAGGAATTTAAGGAATTTGCCATGCGCGGTAACGTGCTCGATATGGCAGTGGGCATTGTGATCGGCGCAGCGTTCGGCAAGATTGTCGAGTCGCTGGTCAGGGATGTCATCATGCCGCCTGTAGGATTGTTGATGGGCGGAGTGGATTTTTCCAACCTGTTTGCGGTACTCAAGCAAGGCGCAACGGCAGGGCCGTACGCCACGATTGAAATTGCCCAAAAAGCCGGAGCGGTAACGTGGAACTATGGTGTTTTCATCAACACCATCATTACCTTTATGATCGTGGCCTTCTCGATATTCATGCTGATCAAAGCCGTCAACGCGGCTAAAAAAGCCGAGCCTGCCGCACCTCCTACGCCTGCCGCGCCACCGGAAGACGTGCTGCTGCTGCGCGAAATCCGTGATTCGCTAAAGAAATAGTTTTGAGCTGACACCCGCAGTGCAGGGTGGAAGCGAAGAGGTAAAGTGAAGGGCGCGGTCATCCGAACCGCGCTTTTTTTTCGGGCCGGTGCCGGGCTTTGAACTCAGCCCAGCAGCACCAGCGCCCACACCACCACTACATTCAACAGCGCCAGCATGACCGCGGCGCTGCCGATGTCCTTGGCGCGCTTCGCCAGTTCATGCTGTTCCAATGAAATACGGTCGACCACGGCCTCGATCGCGGAATTCAGCAATTCGACGATCAGCACCAGCAGCACGGAACCAACCAACAACGCCTTGCCGGCCGCCGACACCGGCATTAATAACGCTGCCGGCACCAGCAAGACCGCCAGCAACACTTCCTGGCGAAAGGCGGCCTCATGCTGCATCGCCGCTCTGAGGCCTGCGATCGAATAAACACAAGCATTCAATATGCGCTTCAGCCCGGTCTTGCCCTTGTGCGGACTTTTGTCCGGCGGCACTGCGTTCATGAAAACTCCCGGCTCAGGCCAAGTTTTCCGCTCCGGCACGATACCGTCACCGATATCGTGCCCGTTCGGTCCTGCTTTACTTCATGGCTGCAAGGGCTGCAGCGTAATCGGGTTCCTGCTTGATTTCCGGCACCAGTTCCGCATGCAGCACCTTGTTATTCTCGTCCAGCACCACCACGCCGCGGGCGGTCAACCCACGCAAGGGACCGTCGGTTACATCAACGCCGTACTTGGCATGAAAATCGCGGTTGCGGAACGTCGACAGCGTAATTACGTCGTTGAGGCCTTCAGCGCCACAGAACCGTCCCATCGCAAACGGCAGATCGGCTGCGATGACCAGCACCACGGTATTGCCCAGCGTGCTGGCTTCGGCATTAAATTTACGAGTGGATGCCTGGCATACGGGGGTGTCCAGGCTGGGCACGATGTTCAGCACCTTGCGTTTGCCGGCGTAATCCTTGAGCCCGGTTTCCTTGAGGTCTTTCGCGGTCAACGTGAAGTCGGGCGCGTTGTCGCCTTTTTTGGGGAAATTGCCGGCGACGGTAATCGGGTTGCCGCCTAGAGTGACTGCTGCCATGGTGCTCTCCTTGTGTAAGTTGCTGGATTCAGAATAGTTTGATTGCACGCGGCGTTGCACAGCAACGCCGGTTTTGATGCGCGCCATTGTCCATCAAGCGTTCGTTTTTTGCCGGCGATGTCCGTTGTGAATTTCGACCACACCGGCAAGAGGGCTAGCGGTGACTACTTGTATCACGAACTCGTGAAATACCGAACCGCTGAACCACGCTGACGCGCCGGCATAACCGGCGATCCGTCGCACTGCGCGGCCATGCTAATCCTTTTCGGCGTCAGCGATTTTCTGGTACGCCGCCGCATCCAGCAATGCATCGATCTGTGCCGGGTCCTCAGGCTTCATGCGAAACAGCCATGCTGCATATGAATTCTCGTTGACCTTCTCCGGCGCATCGTCCAATTCCGCATTCGCCGCAATGATCTCGCCAGTCACCGGTGCGTAGATGTCCGAGGCTGCCTTGACCGACTCGATGACACCGCATTCCTCGCCCTGTTTAAGCTTGCGGCCGGGAGCAGGGTTATCCACAAACACCACATCGCCGAGCATTTCCTGGGCGTGATGAGTAATGCCGACAGTCACGCTGCCATCCGTTTCGCGGCGCACCCAAGTGTGGCTGCTAGTGTATTTCAGGTCTTCGGGTATGCTCATTACGACTCCACAATAAAATTCAATAAAATCAACGTGTTATATAGCTTCCTGGCAACAGCAATCAGAGCGGCGGCGCTGGCAGCACCGCGAGCCGAAACCCGGCTGCGCCCAGATTACCGATTTCCAGTGCCAGACGTACCGTCAGTTCTGCATTGGCAGCAATACCGGCGCGCGCATCGCGCTGTGCGCCGAGATACTCTGCAGGCAGGAAAATACGTCTGACCAGGGTGTGATCATTCACATTGGTCAGCACCAGATCGAGCGCAGGATAAGCCAGATCATGCCCGGCGTGGTTGCGCAATGTTGCAGTCAACTGGATACGGCTAGGCCGCTCCGGATCAATAACCTGCAGATCGGAAGCTTCTATAAGCACCGCCTTCGGACGCTGCGGCAACTGCACCCGGCAACCCATACCGGCACAGGCATCGTTAAGCCATTGCCGTGCCAACGGATTTCGTGCGGCAATTTCGCCGCGATAAAAAAATACCACCTGCGCTACCAGCGTCAGCATCAGCAGCACACTGGCTGCAATTAGCAGCGGCTGACGGGTGCGGGATGGCTCTGCGGCGGCCGGCGCTTCCTGCACAAAGGGATTGTCCCCATCCATCGCCGCCTCAGCCGGTTGTTCTGCTTCAGCGCGCGGCATTGGTCCGGGAAGCTCCGTTAACTCCGGTTCAGGTACGGCTTCACGCAAGGGATCATCGGGCGGCAGATCGGATTCAGCCGCATGAATCAGTTCGGCCGCTGGGATCGATTCAGCCGCAGGCATCTCCGCAATTTCTGCAACTACCACCGGGTCCGGATCAACAGACTGCGAAGTCGCGGTAACCGCATCCGGTGGAGACACAGGCCCGGTAGTGCCCGGTTCGAATGCGGCAAGCTCGGATGCAGCCGCGGCAGGCATTGCCGCTAGCATCGGCGGGCTATCCGGCGTTAATGCCGCCAGCCCGTTGAATACCTGCATGCAGCGCCCGCAGCGCACTTGGCCACCGTGCGCCTGCAACTGCTCCGGCGTGATGCGGAATACGCTGTGACAATGCACGCAACGAGTGATCAACGACATGGGCGCTACTTTACCAAGATGCTGGATAACCCGCTGACGGGATATTTAGGCAGGTCTACTTACCGCGCCCGCGCTAAGACGGGAGGACGCTAACGACGAATCCCTGTCAGCAAAACCCAGCCTTCGTCAGCCGCAGTTTGCTGCATGTCAAAATTCGCAGCGTAGATTTCGAGCACCGCGCTCGCCTGTTCAGCCAGTATGCCGGATAACGCGATATGGCCGCCCGTACGCGTCAGCCGCGTCAGCAATGGCGCCAGCACGGTCAGCGGGTTGGCGAGTATGTTGGAAACGACTATCTGTGCCGGAGCAACATTCGCCGTTTCAGCATCGACAAAATTCACCGCCACCTGATTCTGCGTCGCATTGCTGCGCGCAGCCACCAGGGCTTGTGGATCAATATCCACGCCGCAGGCACTGGCCGCGCCCAGTTTCATTGCCGCAATCGCCAGTATTCCGGAGCCGCAGCCATAATCAAGCACATCGGCTTGCGACGTCACTATTGAATCCAGCCAACGCAGGCACAGTCGTGTCGTCGGATGTGCGCCGGTACCGAAGGCGACACCCGGGTCCAGCGCAATGTTGACTGCGTCGGGGTCAGGCGGCTCATGCCAACTCGGCACCACCCACAGCCGCGAGGTAATTTGCATCGGATGAAACTGGCTCTGGGTCAAACGTACCCAGTCGGCATCTTCTACGCACTCGATGCTGAACGCAGCACCCGGTGCCAGCCCCGCATCGCGCAGGGCCTGGGGAATCAGCACATAAAGATCGGCATCGACTGCAAACAGCGCGCCGACCCGGTTGCGATTCCACCCGTTGGCAGGCGCCTCACCCGGTTCGGCAAAAATGGGGCTTTCCCCTGCCGTCCCGGCCGCTGCATCCTGCACGTCCACCGCCAGCGCGCCGACGCCAAGCAAGGCATCCGACAAAACCTCTACGGAGTCTTCACCGGTCAGAACAGTGACGCTGAGCCAGGGCATGCTGATTCGACCTTAAGGCCGCGCGCCGCGCTACTCGACGCGGGTCAGCTTGGCCAACCGCTCTTCGAGATAATGGATGCTGGTACCGCCGCGCTGGAACGCCGTGTCGCGCACCAGTTCCTGGTGCAGCGGCACATTGGTCTTGATGCCCTCGATGGCCGTTTCGGACAAGGCAATCTGCAATCGGGCCAGCGCCTGCCTGCGGGTATCGCCGTAAGCAATGATTTTGCCGATCAGAGAATCGTAATGGGGCGGCACAAAATAACCGGCATAGGCATGAGTATCGACGCGGATGCCGGGCCCGCCTGGCATGTGCAGCGACGTGATGCGCCCCGGCGACGGCGTGAACTTGTGCGGATCTTCGGCGTTGATGCGGCACTCTATGGCATGCCCCTGGATCCTCACGTCCTTCTGGCGCAACGTCAGTTTTTCACCGGCAGCGACACGTATCTGCAGTTGTACGATATCAAGGCCCGTCACCATTTCCGTCACCGGATGCTCGACCTGCAGGCGGGTATTCATTTCGATGAAGAAAAACTCGCCGCCCTCATACAAAAACTCGAACGTGCCCGCGCCCTCATAACCGATCTTGCGGCAGGCCTCGGCGCAGCGTTCGCCGATACGCACACGCGCCTTTTCGTTGAGCAGCGGCGCCGGCGCCTCCTCGATGACTTTCTGGTGTCGGCGCTGCATGGAGCAATCGCGGTCTCCCAGATACAGCGCATTACGATGTTTGTCGGCCATCACCTGGACCTCGATGTGCCGCGGCTTTTCCAGATACTTTTCCATGTAGACCGACGGATTGCCGAACGCCGCCTGGGCTTCAGCGCGCGTGGTGTTCACCGCGTTCATCAGTGCGGCTTCCGTATGCACGACGCGCATCCCGCGCCCGCCGCCGCCGCCCGCCGCCTTGATGATCACTGGATAACCGATCTGACGGGCCACTTTGACCGCGTCGCGGGCTTCTTCCGGCAAGGCGCCTTCCATACCCGGCACTACGGGTATGCCGGCTTTTTTCATCGCATTCTTGGCGCTGACCTTGTCGCCCATCAGGCGTATGGTTTCCGCCCTGGGGCCGATGAAGGTGAATCCGCTCTGTTCCACCCGCTCAGCAAAATCGGCGTTTTCCGAGAGAAATCCATAACCCGGGTGTATGGCCTCCGCATCCGTGACTTCGGCCGCGGAAATGATGGCCGGCACATTCAGATAACTCCCGGACGAAGCCGCCGGTCCTATGCACACCGACTCATCAGCCAGCCGCACGTATTTGGCTTCGGCATCGGCTTCGGAGTGCACGACCACGGTTTTGATACCCATTTCCCGGCAGGCACGCTGAATCCGCAATGCAATCTCGCCGCGATTGGCGATCAGAATTTTTTCAAACATGCGTTCAGCAGATCCTCTGTGCCGCACTATCCACCCGGTAAGCCCTGAACTTCGGCGCTTCCGGCGCGATCTGCGACGTGCGTTGCAAAAATTTCAGCCTATGAGAAACAGCGGCTGACCGAATTCCACTGGCTGGCCGTTCTCGCCCAGTATGGCCTTGATGACTCCGTCCGCATCGGCTTCGATCTCATTGAGCAGCTTCATGGCCTCGATGATGCACACGGTTTCACCGCTTTTTACGGCCTGGCCGACTTCGACGAAGGGTTTGGCACCCGGACCGGAGGCGCGATAAAACGTGCCGACCATGGGGGACTTGAGTGTATGTCCCTCGGGTTCGGCAGGCGCTGCGGCCGCCGCAGCTGCAGCGTCGGCTTCCGCCACCATGCCCGCATCAGGCGCGGCAGCAACGGGAATCATCATGCCCTGCGGCGACGCCGATTGCGCGCCCGGCGCACCAAAACGGCTGATGCGTACCTTTTCTTCGCCCTCGGTGATTTCGAGTTCGGCAATGCCGGACTGCTGCACGAGGTCGATCAATGTTTTCAGTTTCCGCAGATCCATGACTCAACCCTTGTTGGTGTGGCGCAAAGCGTAATCAAACGCCAGTTCATAGCCGACCGGCCCGAGTCCACTGATAACGCCGACCGCAATATCGGAAAAATAGGATTCGCGGCGAAACGATTCCCGGGCAAACACATTGGACAGGTGAATTTCCACGAACGGTATAGCCACCGCGGCCAGCGCATCACGCAACGCCACGCTGGTGTGGGTGTAGGCCGCTGGATTAATCAGGATGAAATCGACGCCGTCGCGCCCGGCCTGCTGCACCCGCTCGACCAGCGCCGCCTCGGCATTACTCTGGAACGTTGCCAGCGACACCTTGGCCACTTCGGCACGCCGTTGCAATCCGCTCTCGATTTCCGCCAGGGTCGTCGCCCCATAAATCCCCGGCTCACGGGTGCCCAACAAATTGAGGTTGGGCCCGTTCAGTAGCAGCAGATGTTTCGGACTGGCCATGGATATCCCGTTTATAATTGCGGCTGCTGTCTGCCAGCACCTGCGGCGGCGCCGTGCTCACCTCCCGGCACTGCCACCGCAACTTCCCCTGAACAAGTTGACGGATTTTGCCTTATGTTCGGCAATAATGTCTATAGTTTCGCCAGATTTAGGCGAAGTTAACGACGACCCCTTTTTTGATTTGCTGCTCCGGCGACCACCCCATCGCTCACCATCACTTTCCGTTCGCAAGCCTGTCCGCCCTCCTGCCCTCTCATCGGCTGGTCAGAGCGCAACTAACGAAAATTATCTGCTTTTAACGGATTATATGGGTATGTTAACGGCGGATTCCGGGCACAACCAGCCCGCCCGACGCCGGAAATCAGCCCTCCAGGACTGAAATTACAACAGCGGAGTCAGCGCGCTGCGCATGCGCTCTTCAGACAAGCCACCGACGAGGCGGGCGGCGATCTTGGCGTCACGGTCCAGCACCAGCGTATAGGGCAGCACCCCCGCGGTATTGCCGGCCCGGCGCGATAAATCCATAGCCTCCACACCGGCCAGCAGCAGCGGATAGTTGACCTCGAATTCCCGGCCGAAATCGCGGACTTTATCCGCCTGATCGATGGCGATACCCACGAATTGCACGTTTTTATCGGCAAGTTCGCGCTGCAACCGGACAAACATCGGGATCTCCTCACGGCAGGGCGCACACCAGGTCGCCCAATAATTGATGATCAGGACCTGGCCACGAAACCGGGCCAATGTTTGCGTAGCGCCATCCAGAGTCGTCAGCCGGCTGTCCAGTATTGCGGCCGCTGCATCAGCCTCCCCGGCCCCACCCTTGATACGCCACAGATGGGTAACAAAACCAGCTGCGGCAGCCATCCCGCCCACGCCGGCGATCAACAGCGTCCGCCGCAAGGGCGTCACTGCGTGCCCAATGCCTGGTCTAGCACCGCCGCAAATTTTCCCGCAGGCTGGAAACCAATAACCCGCAGACCCGGAATCTCCCGGCCTGCCGCATCAAAAAATACGATACCGGGCGGACCGAACAGCCTGAATCGCCGCAGCAGCGCCTGATGATCTGCATTGCCCATGGTGACATCAGCCTGGATTTTCACCATGCGCGCGAGGCGCGCCTGCACCGCGGGATCGGAAAATGTGTAGCGCTCCATTTCCTTGCAACTGACGCACCAGTCGGCATAAAAGTCGAGCATCACAATCTTGCCTGCCGCCGCGCCGATCGTGGCATCGAGCTCTGCCAGACTGGAAACCCGCTGAAACGCCACGCTGGAAACAGATGTCTCGACTGCCGAGTCGCGCAAACCGGACAGCGGCTGCAGCACATCGCGACTTCCGGATAGCGCGCCCACCAGATAGGCAATGCCGGCAATCAGCGCAATCACGCCTATGCCTTTGCCGAACCGGCCCACCCCGCCGCTGGCAGGAGACAGCGGATCAATCGCCCGCAGCTGGATGGCCGTCAGGATCAACAATGCCGACCAGGCCAGCATCTGCACCGCAATCGGGATCACCGGCGACACCAGATAAATGGCCACTGCGAGCAGCATGACGCCAAAAAACCGCTTGATTGTTTCCATCCAGGGACCGGCCTTGGGCAACAACGCCCCGGCCGAGGCCCCAACCACCAGCAACGGCACGCCCATGCCCAAAGCCATGGCAAACAATGCGCTGCCGCCCAGCGCCGCGTTTCCGCTCTGCGAAATGTAGAGCAGCGCACCGGCCAGCGGCGCGGCAACACAGGGGCCCACGATCAGCGCCGACAGCACGCCCATGGCGAAGATCCCCGTGTAATGCCCGCCGTGCAGCCGGGTGCTGGCGCCCGCCAGCCGTGACTGCAGGGCTGCGGGCAATTGCAGCTCATAAAACCCGAACATGGACAGCGCGAGCACAACAAACACAGCAGCAAAAGAACCGAGTACCCAGGGATTCTGCAAGGCCGCAGACAGCAGCGCGCCGGACAGGCCGGCGGCCATTCCGGCCAGTGCGTAGGTAATAGCCATGCCCAACACATAGATTCCGGACAGCAGCAGTCCGTGTCCGCGGGTCAGGTGTTCGCCGCGCCCGACGATGATGCCGGACAGGATCGGTACCATCGGTAGCACGCAGGGTGTAAATGACAACAACAGGCCAAAAGCAAAAAAGCTGGCAATCAGCAGCCAGGCTTCACCGTGAAACAGGCCGGCGATCAATTCGTCTTCGCCCTGGGCGGGCAGGCTGACTGGCGGCGCACCGCGTGGACCGGAAAACAATCGTGACAACGCGCCATCACCGCCGCCGGCAGCGCCGGGGGCGACGCTGCCCGACGCCAAGCGCAGCTCCGCCTTTTGTTCGACAGGCACGTAACAAACGCCGACATCCGCACAACCCTGCGATACCGCCGTCAGCATCGCACGCTCCGGCTGCCCGCTGCTCCCGATGGGCAGCATGATGCGCACTTCGTTGCGATAGACCTCGGTTTCGCCGAAAAACTCGTCCTTCTTCATTTTCCCCGGGGGCAACTGGGGCGCACCCTGCGCCAGCGTCGACGGTTCCAGCGTAAACCGGAACTTGTCGCGGTACATGTAATAACCCGGCGCGACGACATAACGCACCTCGATGGCATCAGGTGCGGCAATGCGTGCGCTGAACGCAAACGCCTTTTCCGGCTCAAGCAGCTCCGGTTCAGCCGCTTGGGCGAATCCCGAACACAAAAGCAGCAGTAGGACCAGCCGGCGTAAAGTCATATGGGGTGCGTAAAAGAGCGTGGAAAAGGGGAGATAAAAGGGCGGGAATGAATGCGGGCTTCAGGCTGTTTCGCCGGCCACCCAATCCAGGTATCCGGGAAGACCGCGCGCCACTGGGACCGCGATGATCTCGGGAAGTTCATAGGGGTGGTGGGTGCGAATCAGGGATTCGAGCTCGGCATAACGTTGTTCTGTTGTCTTGATCAGTACCGGCACCTCGGCATCCTCCGTCACCGCGCCACGCCAGCGGTATACCGAAATGCATGGCGCCAGCACATTGACGCATGCAGCCAGCCGCGACTCGACCAGCAGTTGCGCCAGCTTTTGCGCCGCCGCCTGGTCCGGCAGATTCGACAACACCAACAACACCTGCCCGCCTTCAGCGGACATGGCGCGGCCCCTGGCCCGCCGCTGCCGCGGCTATCCCATCGTGCACAGTCGGATAAAGCAGGCGCACGCGCAATTCCTGTTTGGCCCGGTGATTGACGAGACGGCGTGATTCGCTCATGAACGAATACAGGTTCTCCGGCAATAGGCTGCGCGCTTCAGCGCGCGGCAAGCGCGGCGGACGAGGCAGGCTAAACCGGTCCGCCACCAGATCAAAGTAATCGCCCATCTTCTGCGGCACATCATCGCTGGCGTTGTAGCTGCGGTTGGCCTGGCCGTGATGCAAGGCACCGATCACGATGCGCGCAAGGTCATCCGCATGCACGTGATTCACATAGGTGTCATCCTGCGCCAGCAGCGCGGGTGTGCCGCGCTCAATGCGCGCCATCGGCAACCGGTCTTCCGCATAAATTCCCGGCACCCGCAGCAGACTGACACGCACCCCCGTGCGCGCACCCCACTCCCGCAACCGCCGCTCGGCATCGGCACGACGACGGGCACGATCGGTACGCGGCCGCAACGGACGGGTTTCATCTATCAATGCGCCGCTGCAGTCGCCATACACTCCACTCGTACTAATGTAGACAAAGTGCTGTGGTACACTTCGGGCACGCCCCAAAGCTGCGATCAGATGCGCCGTACGTGTATCGGCAACGCCATGCGCGGGCGGTGGCGCGAGATGAATCACGTCGTGCGCAATGCCTGGCAATCCGGCCAGCGTGTCCGGCCGATCCAGATTGCCGACCAACGGAATCAAACCGTGCCCGCGCAACACAGCGACTCGCTCAACACTGTGAGTCAGCGCGTAAATGCGGTAACGCGATCGCAACAATAAGGCAACGCGCAATCCCACATCGCCGCAACCGATGATCAACAGGCGTTTCATTTGGGTTTCATGTAATAGTGTCGCGCTTCATTGAGTGTCATATTCTAGCCCAGCCACACCATACAATTTCCCGAATAACCAGCATGTCCCAGCAAATCACCATCCGCCCCAGCGGCCACACCTTTCACACCCATGACGGTGAGACCGTGCTTGAGGCGGCGCTGCGCGAAGGTTTCATTCTGCCCTATGGGTGTCGCAACGGCGCCTGCGGCACATGCAAGGGCAAAGTTATTGAAGGCTCCGTCAATCACGGCAAATCACAGGATGTTGCGTTGCCCGCAAGCGAACGCGCGCTGGGTATGGCCTTGTTCTGCCAGGCCATTCCCGGTTCCGACTTGGTGATCGAGTGCCGCGAAATCGGCGCAGTCAAAGACATTCCGGTGAAAATCCTGCCGTGCCGGGTGCAGACCGTGGAGTTGGTGGCACCGGACGTCATGCGCATCCGCCTGCGTTTGCCAGCGGCAGAACGCATGCAGTTTCTCGCCGGCCAGTACATCGATATTCTGCTGAAAGACGGTACGCGCCGCAGTCTGTCGATGGCCAACCCGCCGCACGACGACAACTTGCTGGAACTGCATCTGCGCAATTACGGCGGCTCATTCAGCGAGCATGTGTTCAAGCGCATGAAAGAAAAAGACATCCTGCGTTTTGAAGGCCCTCTGGGCACTTTTTTTCTGCACGAGGATAGTGACAAGCCGGTGGTGCTGATTGCCGGCGGTACGGGGTTCGCGCCGATCAAGGCCATCATCGAGCACGCCATACACAACAAGGTCAGCCGGCCGATGGTGCTGTACCGTGGCGCCCGCAGTGCAGCCGACCTATACCTGAACGAACTGCCCGAACGCTGGCAGCGCGATCACGGCATCACTTACATACCGGTGCTGTCCGATGCGCTTCCCGCAGACCTGTGGACGGGGCGTTGCGGACTGGTACATCAAGCGGTAATGGAAGATTTGCCCGACCTGTCAGGCTACGACGTTTATGCCTGCGGTGCGCCGGCGATGATAGAAGCCGCACAGCGCGACTTCAGTGCAAATTGCGGCTTGCCTGAGTCCGGCTTTCACGCAGACGCATTTACGCCCGCCGGCACCTGAAGCGACAGACAGGCCACTGCAACAGGTGTCAGCGCGCTGCGGCGCTGCGCTTGATCCGGCTGACCGCCAGATCCAGACTGGCGCGGTAGTGCGCGTGGGCTTCATCGGCCCGACCCTGCCGTTCATGCAATTGCGCCAACTCGAAATGTGCGGCGTACGTGGGTTCGACCGACAGACTGGCTTCCAGGTAACTCTGCGCCTTTCCCCACAATTGCTGCTTTGCACATAAACGTCCCAACGCGAACAGCAGCGTGCCGTCCTCGCGATGGTCCCGCAGCCAGCGTTCTGCGCGCTCGATCTGTCGCAACGCATCGGCACCGCTGCATTCTGCGTAAAGACCCGCAAGCTCGCTGTCCCATTCCTTGTCCAGACTGCGTTCAATAATTGCCTGGGCTTCCTGGCTCTGGCCCAGCGCATGAAACGTCGTCGCAGCGGCGCTGGCCACTGTGGTATCACGACGGTAACGTTCAGGCACCCGTTTCCAGGCCTCAGTCAAAGCAACCGCATCAGTCTGCCGTGCCATCAACTCCTGCCAAGCGTGACGACGCTCGGTATCGGCCTGCTCGGCACTGAACACTCCGCGTTTTTCCAGAGGGTCGATCAACCCGGGCACCAGTTCCCACTGCCCCAGACGCTGGCGCGCGCGCAGTTCGAGGCGCAGCGCCGCGGTATGTTTTTTGGGCAGCAGCGCCAGCGCTGCCAGTGCCGCTTCCGGCTCCCGCTCGTCCAGCAGCATCTGTGTCCTGCTGATGACGCTGGCGGCATCGGGTTTTTTGGGATCCATGGCAACCTGATCCAGATAACGGTCGCGCCGCTCCGAGGCCCGCAAGCCATGCGCCGCATGTGCGGCGATCACTGCACCCAGATCTGCAGGTTCGCCACGGGCAACGGCACGATTTACCGTTTTTTCTGCCCTGGCATAGCGTCCCGCAAAAAACTCGCGCAGCGCTTCAACCAGCGCACCGTGCGCGGATTCGCGACGACGTGCAGCACGGAAGCGTGCAACACGTGCCGGCAATTCAAGCATGCTCGCCAACACTCGCACCAGCAGGTAAAACAACATGAAACTCAGCACCAGCAACACCAGTGCAAAATTCAGCGACAGCTCTATGCGCTGCCCGGACAGCGCAACCAGTACATATCCGGTATTCACGCGCGCCAGCAGCGTCAGGCCGGTAGCCAGTCCACCCAACAGGAATATCCAGATCAGCCAGCGCATCGCGGTCTTTTTTCAGTATTCAATACAGTGGTGAAGTCGCAGTGAAGTCGTCGCAGCATAATCGTCGGGCATGAGCGGGGATGATTATGCCGGCCCTTTAACACTGGGCAGTCGCAGCTTGCGCAACGCCTCCAGCGTTTCTGACAAGTCCGGCATCTCGGTTTGAATCTGCCCCGCCTGCAGCTTGCTCAGAATTTCCGCAGTCGTCGTCACAGTGTTATCACGCATGTCGAAATGGCGCTCCAGAGCGGCCCGTGCTGCCCGCAACTCACCTTGGTAACTCCGGGCATCGCGCGACAACAATGCAATACGCGCGCCGAGCAGACGCAATTTCAAATTCTCACGCAGGAAAAATACCTGCTCGGGTGCCAGCAATGTCACATCCGGCACACCGGAACTCTGAATGCGGACCAGTTGCCGCAACTCTGCCCATGCTTCACGCAGCATGCGCTCCCATTGCGGCATGCCGGCAGCAACCGCCGGCACAACAGCATCGGGTCTGGGGCGTGCATCCATCGCCAGCGGCAGCTTGTCTATCGTGGCGATAGCGTCGTCAATGCGTGCGCCGGCTCCATAAACGTCTACCTGTGGCAATGCTTTCAGGCGCTCGGTATCGCGTGACAGCAGCCGACGCAGCGTGGCATAACGCGGCAGGTCTATGCGCTGCAGTCGGGCATCGGCATTTTCCAGCGCCATCAGCGCAGCCCGCACATTACCAGCCACCTGCAACTGCTGGCCGGCCAAAAGTACAGACTGCTCGATGCCGGCCATCGCCCATTCGTCCCGATTGCGGGAAAGATCCTGTTGCAGCGTCTCCAGTGCGGCCTGCTGACCTTGCGATTCCGCAAGTCTGGCCTCCAGCACCCCCAGCTTGACCTCCGTATCACGTAATGCGGCAACAGCCTGGGCTGCCCGTTCGCCGACGTCCTTGTTTCGAGTTTCCATGTCAGCGAGGCGTTTAGCCAGATCCTGGCGCAGTACATCATCCGTACCACGCTCCTGATACCACTGGTACCCGACGACCCCTGCGACACCCAGCGCCACAAGCAGTGCCAGTGCCGCCAATGCGCCGCCGCCTGACTTGGTGGACGCCTTGGCGGTCGGAGTCGCATTGCCGGGGGCCGCGCTGTTCAGCGGACTGTCCGGCGTGTTATTTGACGCGTTTCCCGGTATTGCGCCAGAGTTGTCAGTGGATTCTGCAGGTTTGTCGCTCATGATTTGAAGGATAGCATGTGTGCGACTAGGCTACGTCGAACTCAAATGTTGATGCAACGCGGCCAGCAGACCGTCGTCACCAGGCGCGGTCTCTAGCACATTGCTGCAGCCGAGCTCCCGCGCAACCTCGGCGATGCGCGGATGCGGCACCAGCACCAGGGTGCGCCTCAGCCAGGACTGCCCGAGCTTGCCCACCATTTCAAACAAATTCCGCAAGCCCTCGCTGCTGGTCACAGTGACCGCATAAACCTCGTTGCGCGCCCACGCCTTCAGCAGGGGCGCTGCATCCACACGCGGCCGGGCGCGCCGGTAACATTCCACGTATTCAACCTGCGCGCCACGCGCGGTCAACGTATCGCCCAGCAATTCGCGCCCGCCATCGCCTCTGAAAATAACCACGCGCTGGCCGGTAACCGCCTGCAGCTGCGGCAGATCCAGCAGTCTTTCGCTGTCGTAAACACGGGACGGGGCAATCACTTCACTGATCCCGAAGCGTTTCAGCTCCTTGACGCCGCCCTTGCCGATGGCCGCCGCGCGCAAGCCAGTCGGCCAGGCGCGGCGCGCGACGATCTGGCTCATGGCGCGTGTTACCGCATTGGGGCTGATAAAAATAGCCAGACTGTAGCTTTCCAACTGATCAATGACCGTAATCAGCGGCTGCATGTCAGCGGTATCGAGTATTTCCAGCACCGGAAAAATGATCGGGGTGCCACCCGCGGCGCGTATCTGTTCAGTCAGCTCCACTGCCTGCTGCGCCGGCCGCGTGACGACTATGCCGCGCCCAGCCAGGGTTCCGGCGACCGTTTTCATGCCGGTCATGGCTCCTGGGCCAGTGCCGCAAGTATGTCGGCAGCACCGCGCTGCCGGAGATCCGCTGCCAGCGCCAGTCCGAGCGTCTCGGCATCGGTTACAGCACCGGCAATTTCGCCACGCACCACCCGCGTCCCGTCCGGGGAGCCGACCAGACCGCGCAGTCGCAACTGCGTTCCACTGATTTCGGCAAAGCCGGCAATCGGCACATTGCAACTGCCGGAGAGTGCCCGCGAAAATGCGCGTTCTGCAGTGGCGCACTGCTGTGTAGGTTGGTGCACCAGGGGCTGCAGCAGTTCAAACAGGTCTTTGCGATCTTCCCTGCATTCGATGCCCAATGCCCCTTGCCCCACCGCCGGCAAGCTCTGCTCCGGCGTCAACAGCGCAGTAATACGCTGCGCAAGGCCCAGCCGCTTCAGGCCCGCTGCCGCCAATATGATCGCGCTGAACTGCCCTTCATCAAGCTTGCGCAATCGCGTCTGCACGTTGCCACGCAAGGGCTTGACGACCAGATGCGGAAAATTTATTCGTACCTGGCATTCGCGCCGCAGGCTGGACGTTCCCACCCTGGCACCGTGCGGAAGATCCGCAAGACCGGCATGGCCGTTGGCGACAAATGCGTCGCGCGGATCAGCGCGCTCCAGAACTGCCGCAAGCGCATAACCATCCGGCAGATACATGGGCACATCTTTCATCGAGTGCACCGCAATGTCCGCCCGCCCGTCAGCCAGTGCGTCTTCAAGCTCCTTGATGAACAAACCCTTGCCGCCGATTTTGGCCAGCGAACTCGCTAGATTACGGTCACCTGCCGTGGTCATGCCGAGTATGGAAACATTCAACCCCGGATATAATCGTTGCAGTTCGGCTTGTACGTGCCGTGCCTGCCACAATGCCAATGCAGACTCCCGCGTAGCGATTACCAAAGTATCTGGGCGCGACCGGGGCGATTTATCTATCATATTGATTATATTGAATATTTACAGAATTTTCGGCTGCCTGATTGTAGCATGAGCGATTCTGGCCACCGCCCCGGCCAGCGCACAGCTGCGACCTGTAGACGATCTGGCGCAACTCGCCGCCACCGCGCGCGCCAAACGCGTGCCCATGCTGATCGCATTCATGCAGGAGTCCTGTCCGTACTGCGCCATCTCCCGCCGCGATTACCTGATTCCGCTGCAAAAAAATCCCGCCTGGAAGAACCGGGTGCTGATCCGTGAAATCGATATAGACCGTAGCACCACGATGCGCGATTTCGAAAGCAACACCACTACGCATCGCGCTTTTGCGCGCAGTCACGGTGTACGCAGCGTGCCTACCCTGATCGTGTTTGATGCAGACGGAAAGCGGGTGGCGCCGCCCATCGTCGGTCTGCTCGCGGACGATTTTTATCAGTTGTATATAGAGCAGGCGCTGGAAGCAGGCCTGGTGAAAATGCGGACATGGACGCGCTGACATCCCGCAGCGCCGGCGCCTGTACTTCGGCACTGCTCTGCCACGTTACTCTGCCACTTTACCGTGACACATTACCGCGCCAGCTCCCGCACCAAATGCTGCTGGCGCCGGCTTACCGGGATGCGCTCCTCCAGACCGGCCAGCACCACCTGCCACGGCCCTTCGCCCGACTCTGCACCTGCGCGCTCGAAACCACGAATCGCCGCCCGTGCAACCAGGCAGTTGCGATGCGCGCGCACGAAACGTTCCTGAAATTCCTGCTCCAGGCTCGTCAGCGATTCCTCGATCAAATATTCGCGCTCGACCGTGCGCACGGTGACGTATTTCAGTTCGGCGCGCAGATACAACACGTCCTCGACCGGGATCAAGTGCACCTTGCCGCGCTCCGCTGCGCTGAGGCAGGCTCGCGGCTCCTGCTGTAATTCACGCAGGACATCCGCCGGCGCAATATTCTGTAGCGCACGGGACAAGGCCTCCTGCAACCGTCCGACACGGATCGGCTTCAGCAGATAATCAACTGCGTGCAGTTCAAAGGCACGGATTGCGTAAGCATCGTAGGCCGTCGCAAAAATAACCGCCGGTGGTCGCTCCAGCTTCTGCAGATGCTGCGCAAGTTCTATGCCGTCCATGCCCGGCATGCGCACATCCAGCAGCACCACGTCCACGCCTCCGGTCTGTGCCATGCGCAGAGCCTCGCGGCCGTTGGCGGCTTCACCGGCAATCGTGACCGGCAGCGCGTCGCCAAGATCCGCCAGCAAATCACGCATGCGGCTGCGTGCCGGCGCCTCGTCATCGACGATCAGCACGCGCAGCGGTGCGCTCATGTCTTTTTGTCTTTTACGTAGGGCATGGCTATGCGCACCTCGTAGGTGTCGTCACCCACCTTGGCAGTCAGTTCCGCAGCCACATCAAAATGCAGCTGCAGGCGTTCACGTATGTTGGCCAATGCCATTTTGTTCCCGGAATGGCGGTCACCGGAGGCGCGATAAGGATTGCGCAGCACGGCATAAAGTCGGTCGCGCGCCATGTAAATGTTGATGCTGATCACGCCGGGTTTCTCGCTGGGCTCTATGCCGTGATACACGGCATTTTCCAGCAGCGGCTGCAGCGATAGCGGCGGCACCAGCGCATCCGGCGGCATGTTGTCGGTATGCCACTCCACCTGCAGGCGCTCACCGAGGCGCAACTGCTCCAGATCCAGATACTGGCGGCAAAGTTCAACCTCGCGCGCAATCGGCGTCAAGTCCCGGTTGTCCGCCATCAGGGCGCGAAACAGTCCCGCCAGATCTTCAAGCGCGGCTTCGGCGCGCCGCGGCGACTGGCGCACCAGCGACAACACGGCATTGATGCTGTTGAACAGAAAGTGTGGGCGGATGCGCGCCTGCAACGCCTGCAACCGCGCCTCCGCCAATGCCGGCGACAGTGCGCGTCCGCGCAGATCGAAGTAGACCAGTAGCATCCCGGAAGTGAGCGCAACGATCAGCAGCCAGCGCGGCAAGGAATGCATTTCCACAAAGATCCATTCCCGGCTGATGTAGTGCAGGGCCGCGGTCAGCCCCAGTTCTATCGCCATGACCGCGGCAATTGCCGCGGCATAAGGCAGGCGGCGCAACACCCCGCCGGCGACGGCAAGCACCAGCATGCTCAATATCAACAGCGGTTCGACCATTGCGGCATTCTCAGGCAACTGCGCCAGCAACTGTTCGAGGGTACGCACCTGCAGCAGCGATGCCAGCAAGGCAATGCCGTTTACGATCAGTAGGATTCGCAGAAGAATTCCGAAATTGCGGAAGTCCGGCAGGGCGCCGGTGTTGGCATTATGATTTATACTCCGCGCCATGGCAGTTTCATTCTAGCAGGCCCTACGCAAGTCCATGTCGTCAAAAGACAAAACCAAAAGCAGCACGAAACAGGGCGCCACCAAACCATGGTCGGGGCGCTTCAGTGAACCCGTAGACGATCTGGTCAAACGTTTTACCGCATCGGTTACCTTTGATCAGCGGTTGGCGGAATTTGACATCCAGGGGTCCGTTGCCCATGCCCGCATGCTGCATGCGGTCGGCATACTTTCCGCAGCCGACCTTGAAGCCATCCATAAAGGGCTGGCCGACATCGGCGAGGAAATCCGCGACGGCAGTTTCCCGTGGTCGGTGGACCTGGAAGACGTGCATCTCAATATCGAGCACCGCCTCACCGCCAAGATCGGCGATGCCGGCAAACGGCTGCATACCGGGCGCTCGCGCAACGACCAGGTGGCGACCGATATCCGCCTCTACCTGCGCGCGGCTACAGATCATGTGCAGACCCTGCTCAAGGGCCTGCAGCGCGCACTGCTTGATCTCGCAGAGAAACACACCGACACAGTGATGCCCGGCTTTACCCACCTGCAGGTAGCGCAACCGGTATCGTTTGCGCACCACCTGCTCGCCTATGTCGAAATGCTGACCCGGGATGCCCAGCGTTTTGCCGACGGCCGCAAGCGTATTAACCGGCTGCCGCTGGGTGCGGCGGCATTGGCCGGCACCTCTTTTCCGATCGATCGCCAGATGGTGGCCAAGGAACTGGGTTTTGACGGCGTCTGCGAGAATTCGCTGGATGCCGTATCCGATCGTGACTTCGCCATTGAATTCGTCGCCGCCAGCGCGCTGACCATGACCCATCTCTCCCGCTTCAGTGAAGAACTGATCCTGTGGATGAGCCCGCGCTTTGGTTTCATCGACATCGCCGACCGTTATTGCACCGGATCGTCGATCATGCCGCAGAAAAAAAATCCTGATGTGGCCGAATTGGTTCGCGGCAAAACCGGCCGGGTCAATGGGCATCTGGTTGCGCTGCTGACACTGATGAAGGGCCAGCCGCTCGCCTATAACAAGGACAACCAGGAAGACAAGGAGCCGCTGCTCGACACCGTCGACACGCTGCTAATGAGCCTCGCGGTATTCACCGGCATGGTCGGCGGCATCACCGTCAATGCCAAAGCCATGCGTGCCGCCGCCAGTGAAGGTTACGCCACGGCGACTGATCTGGCAGATTACCTCGTGAAAAAAGGCCAGCCTTTCCGCGAAGCTCACGAAACCGTGGCACTGGCCGTGCGTTTTGCCGAAACGCGCGGCTGCGACCTAGCGGATCTGGCGCTCGAAGATCTGCAGAAATTCTCGCCGCTGATCGCAGCTGATGTTTATGACGCGTTGACGCTGGAGGGTTCGATGAACAGCCGCAGCCATATCGGCGGCACCGCACCGGCGCGGGTCAAAGCGGCCATCGCCAAGGTGCGTAAAGCGCTGTCCTGACGCTGCGCCGCTAGCCGCCGGTTCCCGGCGCAGCAGCACTTTCGCGCACCACCAGTTCGGTCGGCAGCTTGCAACGCAGATCCACGGCTTTGCCTTCCAGCCGCAGCAGCAAGTGATTCGCGGCATAAGCGCCAAGATCGGCCGTGGGAAAACGCACCGTGGTCAGCGCCGGCGTCATCACTGCTGCAATTTCCATGTCATCAAAACCGGTGATGGAAACCGCGCCAGGCACGGCGAGTCCCTGCACATGACATTCCGCAATCGCCCCGATCGCCAGCACATCGTTGCCGCAGATCACCGCAGTTGGCGGCTCACGCCCGGCCATCACGGCGCGCAGACCTTCGCGGCCGCCGGTATGGGTATAGGGCCGCTCTGTCAGGCGCTCCGGCGGCAACACCACACCACGCGCAGCAAGTGCCTCCCGCACTCCGGCGAGGCGTTCCTGGGCGCGTTCGTTGTGGGCGGTGACGCCGGAAATCATCGCGAAACGTCGGTGCCCGAGATCAAGCAGGTAGTTGGTGACACGGACCGCGGCAGCACGATTATCAAAACCAACGCAGGGATGATTGCCGCTCTCGTCAAATGCCCAGGTCAGCACATAAGGCAGGGCATGCGCCTCGATCATGCGATAAATATCGGGATGGTGCGTGGTGCCCAGCAACACCAAACCATCGACACCACGCTCGATCAGCGTGCGCGTCACCCGCGCCTCGATGTCCGCGTCGAACTCATGGCTGGCGAGCAGCAGCACATACCCGGCAGCATCCAGTGTGCGCTGCAGCGCATGTATGGTGTTGGCAAAAATGGCATTGTCCAGCGTAGGCACCACTGCGGCGATGGTGTGCGTGCGCCGCGACGCCAGCGCGCGGGCTGCGCCATGCGCCACATAACCCAGCGTGTGGGCCGCCTGCTGCACGCGTTCCAGCGTACGCGCCTTGACCTTATGCGGCAGAGTCAGCGCACGCGAAACGGTCGCCGTCGACACCTTGGCCAGTCGCGCGACATCGGCCAGCCGCGCCGCCTTGTTTAAACGGGTTCTCATCGGAGAAAAAAGCCGGCAGCAGCCGGCTTTTTCATGATCCGTGAACGTCGATCAGCGGTATTGCTTCGCGCTGTGTTTGCGGTACTTGGACAGCAGCCGTTTCGGCTGACGGAATGCATCGCGCCGGAAAGGGTCACCCAGTTCCTGCGTCAGCATCATGTTGATCACCGTCGGCTTGTTGGACTTCACCGCCGCACGCAAGGCATCTCCAACCTCGTCCACATGCTCGACGGTCAGACCCTGTGCGCCCATGGATTCAGCGACATCGGCAAAATTGGGATTCTGCAGATTGGTGCCGAGGAAGCGGTTCTCGAAATAATCAACCTGGTTCTTCTTCTCGGCGCCCCACTGACCGTTGTTGAACACCACGGCAATTGCCGGAATTTTCTCGCGCACGCAGGTCATGACTTCATTCAGGCTCATCCCCCAGGCACCATCACCGACATAGGCAATCGCCGGCCGGTCGGGACGGCCCACCTTGGCGCCCATCGCCGCCGGGAATGCATAACCGCAGTTGCCAAAACTCATCGCTGCCAGGAAAGACGGCGCCTGTTCGAAATGCAGATAACTGTTCGAAACCGAGCACACGTTGCCGATATCCGTGGAGACCATCGCGTTTTTCGGCATCGCCCGTGCCAACGCGGCCAGCGCCTGGCGCGGACCGATGCGGGACTTGGTATTCGGCGACGCCCATTTGTCGAGTTCTTCGGTCCAAGCCTTCTTCGCCTTCTGCACTTCGGTCAGCCGCGCCTTGTTCGGGGTCAGTTTGACGATGCCTTTGACGCGCGCCAGCAGTGCAACTGCCGCTTGCCGCGCATCACCGCAAATGCCCACCGTGGTTTTCTTGACCAGTCCGAGCATGCGCGAATCCGCATCGATCTGGATGATCTTGGCGTTCTTCGGCCAGTAATCAAGGCCGTGCTGCGGCAATGTGCCGAAAGGCCCCAGGCGGGAACCCAGCGCCAGCACCACGTCGGCCTTGGCGATGATATTCATCGCAGCCTTGGAACCCTGGTAGCCCAGCGGACCGCAGGACAAGGGATGGCTCGCCGGGAAAGAGTCATTGTGCAGATAGGAGTTGACCACCGGCGCGGTCAGGTACTCAGCCAGCGCTGCGCATTCCTTGATGCCGCCGGACATGATCACGCCGCCGCCCGACAGAATCACCGGAAACTTGGCTTTGGCCAGCATTCTGGCCGCCGCATCGAGTGATTCGGGACCACCCGCAGAACGTTCGAGTTTTTGAGGTTGTGGAATTTCGTAATCGCCCTCGCCGTAAAAATAATCACGCGGGATGTTGACTTGCACCGGGCCGCGTTCAGCCATCGCGATGTCGAACGCGCGGCCGGTCAGTTCAGCGATGCGCAGCGGCGAATTGACATGCACCTGCCATTTGGTGATTTTGGAGAATATCGGCATCTGCTCGGTTTCCTGGAAACCGCCCAGTCCCATCGACAGGCTGCCCGATTCCGGCGTTATGCAGACCACCGGTGAATGCGCCCAGTACGCTGCAGCAATACCGGTGACGAAGTTGGTAATCCCCGGGCCGTTCTGCGCAATACACACACCGTGTTTGCCGGTGACCCGCGAATAACCATCGGCCATGTGCGCCGCATTCTGCTCGTGGGCGACGGAAAGAAAACGAATGCCGGCCAGCGGGAACAGATCATGCGCATCCATGTAGGCGGAACCGACGATGCCGAAGGTATCCTTGACGCCCTGTGCGACCAACGTTTCGACGAATGCTTCGCTCGGCGTCATGCGTACTTTGCCGGTGGCTGCCGCCGCTTTGGCGATGTTCTTGGTATCTGCCATGGTATTCATGGGAAACTCTCCTCGGGAATAAGGCGTGTCACGCCGTAACAGCGCGCACTACCGCAATGAGATGGTAAATCCTGCACCGACGACGATCTGTGCTGCCGGCGGCCTTGCATGATACGCTGCCCGGGAACTACGTGCAAACGCTTGCACAAAGTTACATAACTCGTTGTTTTTATTATTAATTTCTCGTTATTTTCCTGGCTAGCGCCGTTGCGCAAACCTTTGTTTTGACAGTGATTTTATCGATGCCCGCGGCTCAAGCTACAATCGGACCGCTGCCTTTCGCAGGCTGCTGCCCATCGCTAATTCCGGAGTCAATTTGAACGCCCCCGTAGATGCTCCCAGACCCGCGATCGCGGATCCCGCCGCGCTTGTCGCCCAGTTAAAGCGCCGCATCACCGGCGAAATCCGTTTCGATCCAGGCACCCGCGCCACCTACTCCGCCGACGCTTCGAACTACCGGCAGACACCCATAGGCGTAATCATTCCGCGCAGCATAGAAGATATCGTGGAGACGCTGGACGTCTGCCGGGAGCACGGCTTGCCCATACTGCCGCGCGGCGGCGGCACTTCGCAGAACGGCCAATGCGTAAACACTGCCGTAGTCATCGACACCTCGAAATATCTGAATCGCGTACTGGAAATTGATGCGCTGGCAATGACCGCGCGGGTCGAACCCGGCGCTGTTTGCGACAGCCTGCGCGACGCGGCGGAAACCCATGGCCTGACCTTCGGCCCGGATCCGGCCACCCACAGCCGCTGCACGCTGGGTGGCATGATCGGCAACAACTCCTGCGGTGCGCACTCGGTGATGGCCGGCAAAACCGTGGACAACATCGAAACGCTGGACATCCTAACCTACGACGGCCTGCGGCTGACTGTAGGCCCGACCAGCGAGGACGAACTGGTCCGCATCATCCGTGCTGGCGGTCGCCGCGGCGAAATCTACAGCCGACTACGCGATCTGCGCAACAAATACGCCGATCTGATCCGTGCACGATTCCCGAAAATCAAGCGCCGCGTCTCGGGCTACAACCTCGACCAGTTGCTGCCTGAAAACGGTTTCAACGTGGCGCGCGCCCTGGTTGGAACCGAAGGCACCTGCGTGATCACGCTCGAAGCCAAAACCCGATTGGTACACAGCCCACAGCAACGGGTCCTGCTGGTGCTGGGGTTTCCCGATATTTATGCCGCCGGCGACGCGGTCCCCGAGATTCTGCCGTTCCAGCCCATCGCCACCGAAGGACTGGATGAACGCATCATCGGCGGCCTGCGCGAGCGCGGCCTGCGCGGCGACGACATTGCGCTGCTGCCGGCAGGTGATGCCTGGATCATGATCGAATTCGGTGCCGACACGGTCGATGCAGCAAGCAGGCAGGCCACTGCATTGATTGAACATTACGCCAGCAAAGCCGCGGGCCCCACATCATTACTGATTACCGATCCAGCGCTGTGCGAACGCATCTGGACCATCCGCGAAACCGCCGCTTCTGCCACCGCGCTGACCATCCGTCCCGGCGCCACTGACCCGATAGTCGGCTGGGAAGATGCCGCTGTCGACCCGCTGCGGCTGGGCGACTACCTGCGTGAATTCCAGGCGCTGGTGGACCGCCACGGTTATGAGACTTCGTTGTACGGCCACTTCGGCGACGGCTGCATACACGCCCGCATCACTTTCGATACCCGCACTGTCGCAGGCATCAAAATCTGGCGCAGTTTCCTCCGAGCTGCGGCCGAGCTGGTCGTCAAATACGGCGGCTCGTTGTCCGGCGAGCACGGTGACGGCCAGGCCAAGGCCGAGTTCCTGCCGATCATGTACGGCGAGGAACTGATGCAGGCCTTCCGTGAATTCAAGGCCATCTGGGATCCAGACAACCGCATGAATCCGGGCAAAGTCATCGACCCTTATCGCGCCGATGAGAATCTGAAATACGGACCGGACTACAATCCGCTGCGACCCGCCACGCGGTTTGCATACAACAGCCGCGAAGGCAACGGCTTCAATCGTGCCATCGAACGCTGCGTCGGCATGGGCAAATGCCGGGCCCACGCCGGCGGCGTGATGTGCCCCAGTTACCGCGCAACACGCGAAGAACGTTATTCCACACGCGGCCGCGCACGACTGCTCGGCGAAATGCTGCGCGGTGAAACCATCCGTGACGGCTGGCAAAGCGAGGAAGTTCGTGAAGCCCTCGATCTCTGCCTCGCCTGCAAAGGCTGCAAGACCGATTGCCCGACGCACACCGACATGGCCTCATACAAAGCCGAATTTCTACACCACCATTATCTGGGTAGGCTGCGTCCGGTACAGGCCTACACCATGGGCCTAGTCAATCGCTGGGCCCGGCTGGCGGCACTGGCGCCGCGCACGGTCAATCTGCTGATGGCGACACCGGGGCTGTCCCTGCTGCTGAAATTTGCCGGCGGTGTGGCACAGCAGCGTACTATTCCAAAATTTGCACGCCGCACTTTCCGCCAGTGGTTCCAGCGCCGGCGCGCCGTACCGGCTGCCGCACCGAGTCGCGGCAGAATCATTCTCTGGGCCGACACCTTCAACAATCATTTTCAGCCCGGATCCGCCGCTGCCGCCGTGGAAGTGCTGGAGGCTCTGGGTTACACCGTTACCCTCCCTCGGCAACACCTGTGCTGCGGCCGTCCGCTTTACGACTTTGGCATGCTCGACACTGCACGCAGCTATCTGCAGGAAATTCTCGATGCACTGGAACCCGATATCCGTGCCGGCGTGCCGATCATCGGTCTTGAGCCCGCCTGTCTGTCGGTATTCCGTGACGAGTTACTGAACCTGTTCCCGGACCATGCGCTGGCACGAAAACTGAGTACACAGGTACACCTGTTCAGCGATTTTCTGATGAACATAACCGACTGGGACGCGCCGCAACTCGGCGGAGAGGCGCTGGTACACGGCCACTGCCACCAGAAATCCGTGTTCGGTATGGCCGCCGAAATGGCCCTGCTGAAACGACTGGGCATCAACGCGCGCACGGCTGAATCCGGTTGCTGCGGCATGGCCGGCGCCTTCGGCTTCAATCCCCGGCATTACGATGTTTCGGTGAAAGCCGGAGAAGCTGCGCTGCTGCCCGCAGTACGGGCCGCCGATGAACACACGATGATCATTGCCAGCGGTTACAGCTGCCGCGAACAGATTGCCCAGCTGACTGAACGCGACGCGCTGCATATCGCCGAAGTCGTCGCCCTGGCGCTGACCCGCGCCAATCGCGTCACCGCATAAGCCTTCCCGTGTTCGGCATCGAATCCCTCCCGCTCTGGCTGATCGCGTACGTCATCGTCGTAATCATGTTCTGCGGCTGGGTGCAGGGTGCGCTGGGACTGGGTTTTCCGATGATCGCCACACCGCTGATAGCCGCAGTCACCAACATCCAGTTTGCGGTTTATACGGTGGTGCTGCCCTGCATCGCCTGTGTCATTGTCAGCATCATCAGAAGTTACGGGTTCCGTGATGTGCTGCGCAGGTTCTGGTGGATGCCATTTTGCGCCATCGTTGGCGCGACCGCAGGCGCCCGGCTGTTCGTGGTGTTTCCGGAGTTTCCGTATGCCCTGCTGTTGGCCTGCGTCATCCTGTTCTATCTGAACATGGAGCGACTGGGGCGCATGGAATGGCCGCTGTTGCGCCGGCACGAAAACCTGTCCGGCATCCTGTTTGGCACCCTCGCCGGTGTTTTTGAAAGCACGGCCAACATCGCGGCACCGCCGCTGATCATTTATTACCTGGGCATCGGGCTGCCGCCGCTGATGCTGATCCCGGCAATGAACATTTCATTCTTTGTCGGCAAATCCACGCAGTTCGCCACGCTCACAGCCAGTGGCGTCGGCACAACTACGGACTGGCTGCTGACGCTGCCCCTCGCCGCGCTGGCCACATTGGCCTGCCTGTTCGGCACCCGCATTCGTGACCGCATAGACGGCGCAACTTACCGCATCTGGATGAAGCGCATGTTGCTGGCCATGGCCCTGGTGCTGTTTGCTCAGGTGGCTTATCAGCGCTGGCTTACTTAAAAATACTGCCACAACAAAAAAGCCGGCTGACGCCGGCTTTTTTTGGACTATCGTGCAACCAAGGCTGTAGTAATTAGGGCTGCAGCAATTTTTTCAGCTCGCCGTTCTGGTGCATCTCGGACACGATGTCCGAACCGCCGACAAACTCGCCATTGACGTAAAGCTGGGGAATCGTCGGCCAGTTGGCGTACTGCTTGATGCCCTGACGGATTTCCGGATCTTCCAGCACATTGACGGTAAACATATCGTTCACACCACAGGCGCGCAGGATACTGATCGCGTTCGCCGAAAAGCCGCATTGCGGAAAATCCGGGGAGCCTTTCATATAAAGCACAACTTTGTGGCCGGTAACTTGATTCTTGATGGTTTCCTGCACTGACATGGCAATAACTCCTAAATCATGGTGCCTAAACTTGACCAAACTGATCGGGAATGAAGTGTAACGACGCGGCAGAGCAGGGTCAAGGGAGCGGCAGAAGCAGAAAAAGTCGCGTCAACTTAAAACCCCGCGCCCCCCTTAGCCCGCGTTTTCCCTGCTTTTTAGTGCCGCCAGCAACGTACCCGGCATCAGGGTCGCACCAAAGACTTCCAGTGCAGCCGATTCCATCAATTCGGCCTCCCAACTGTGCCAGCGCGCTACCTCTTCGGGTTTGCCGTGTGTCGCATCGCATAACGCCGGGTCGGTCACCACCAGCAGCTTGCGACAGGCATTGGGTCGCGATTCATAAACCGTGCATGCACCATCGTCACCAAGAAATGCACAAGCTTTGTCGGTCGCCGGTTGTTGGCGCCAGCTGTCCACGGTGTAACGACTTTGCCGTTCCAGGCGCGCCTGGTCCAGCGTCCTGCCAGTTTCGCGCATCACTTCGATCAGCAGTGCCGCCTCATGCGGCCAGATTTCGACGGCTTCATGACAACAATGGCTGCAACCCTTGCTGCAGCGGATATGTTCACTACCCGGGATTGTTATTCGGTCACGCTGCAACACTTCGTCCATGACGTCATGTGCACGGCGGGCAATCAAAAGTGCCTGCTCATCACCGGTCGCACGAAACGCTGCAACATGCCGGTCGTAAATCGCACGCAGGTGGTCTTCTTTTTTCTGGTTGCGCGCAGTCTTGTTCGCAGCGGCTTTGGCATCGTCGGTCATATCACAGCATACCCGCTGAACATTAGCCTGCCCGGCGACCGCCACTCACGCGCGGTTTGCCTGCAAGGTCGGGAGCGCTGAAAGTCTCCAGTAAGCCCGCTGCTGCGAGCAGCCGCACACAAGCCTCCGCCTGATCAAAACCATGCTCCAGCAACAGCCAGCCACCGGTGCGCAAATGCTGCGGTGCCTGCGCAATGATGTGCCGTAGATCGCGCAGGCCGTCAGCACCGGCGGCCAGCGCCGCACGCGGCTCATAACGCAGATCACCCTGCTGCAGATGTACATCACCGTCGGCAACATAAGGCGGATTCGACACCATCAGATCGTATTGTTCGTCGTCAATGGCCGAGTACCAGTCGCTGTGCCGCACGGTGGTATTGCCCGGCGCCCACTTCGCGGCATTGGCGCGGACAATGTCCAGCGCGGCTGCCGATGCATCAACCAGCGTAACCTGCGCCTGTGCGCGTTCAGCAGCAATGCTGATGCCGATGCAGCCGCTGCCTGCGCCCAAATCGAGCACCCGGCACGACGCGGCGACTGGCACCCGTTTTAATGCCAGCTCCACCAGCAATTCGGTTTCAGGACGCGGAATCAGCACTGCCGGCGTCACCTTGAATTCGCGGCCGTAAAATTCCCGCTGTCCGGTGATATAGGCCACGGGCTCCCCGGCAACACGGCGCGCAACCAGCGCCGCCATCTGCTGCTGCTGCACGGCAGTCAGTTCGTCATCGCCATGAGCCAGCAGATAGGCATCGGTTTGCCGCAACACCGTACGCAATAACACGCGCGCTTCAATCCGGCCGATGGCGGCTTGGGCAACGGCCAGACTGGAGGCCAGGGTCATCGCTGCAGCCATAGGCAGTTGATTAAAATATCAATATAATCAACATGTTACGAAACTCCCTGCTCTTCCGCCAATTGCGCCAGCAGTTCTGCCTGGTGCTCGGCGGCCAGCGCATCGACCAGGTCATCGATGTCGCCGTCAACGATCTGCGCGATCTTGTACAGCGTCAGGTTGATGCGGTGATCGGTGACGCGGCCTTGCGGGAAATTGTAGGTACGGATGCGTTCGGAACGATCGCCACTGCCAATCAGCGATTTGCGCGTCGCGGCCTCTTTGGATTGCTGCTCGCGTATCTGCTTGTTTTTAAGTCGCGCTGCCAGCACGGCGAGTGCGCGCGCCTTGTTCTTGTGCTGCGAGCGGTCGTCCTGGCATTCCACCACCAGACCCGTCGGCAGATGAGTGATGCGGATCGCCGAATCGGTCTTGTTGACGTGCTGGCCGCCGGCACCTGAGGCACGAAAGGTATCGATGCGCATTTCCGCCGGATTGAGCACGATTTCGCTGACTTCGTCAGCCTCGGGCATCACTGCCACCGTGCACGCCGAAGTATGAATGCGGCCCTGGGTTTCGGTAACCGGCACCCGCTGCACACGATGGCCGCCCGATTCGAACTTGAGTTTGGAATAGGCGCCCTGGCCGATGATCTTGACGATGATTTCGCGGTAACCGCCAAGGTCCGACGGGCTTTCCGACATCAATTCAACCTGCCAGCGCTTGCGCTCGGCATACCGCGCATACATGCGAAAAATATCGCCGGCAAACAACGCCGACTCTTCACCACCGGTACCGGCGCGCACTTCGAGGAATATATTGCGCTCGTCGTTGGGGTCGCGCGGCAGCAGCAGTTTCTGCAGATCCACTTCCAGCTCTTCCAGCCGCGTCCGCGTTTCAGCTACCTCGTCTTCAGCAAAGTCGCGCATCGCCGGATCCGCACTTGGGTCACGCACCATCTCCTGCGCCGTCTTCAGATCGGCCACGCTACCCTGATAACGCCGGTACAGTTCGACCACCGGTCCCAGCTCGGCATGTTCACGCGTCAGCTTGCGGTAATTGCCCATGTCCGCCGTGACGTTTTCGGCAGAGAGCAGGCGGTTGATCTCCTCCAGGCGCATGGACAGCTGGTTGAGTTTTGCGGCAATGCTGGGCTTCATGTATGCAGGCTCTGGCCGCGGCGAGCCGCAGCGGTTGTGCGCGCCGGTCCGGGTATTACTCGGGGCGCTGTATCTGGTAGAGGCGCGCGATCAGCGCTGCCAGCTCGTCGCGTTCGTCCTGCGCTGCATGGTTGAGCGCATGCGACGGCGGGTGCATGAACTTGTTGGTCAATGCACGCGACAGTTCTTCCATGACCTGCTGCGGATCAGCGCCGTGGCCAAGGCGACGCTGCGCCCGTTCGAGCTCGTGGCGGCGTGCGCGCTCCGCGGTGTCACGCAATGCGCGTATGGTCGGCACCAGCTGACGGTTGTCCAGCCAGTGCATGAAATCGGAATATTGGTTCTCGATGATGACTTCGGCCTGGGCCACCGCATTGCTGCGCTGATCCATGCCCTCGCGGGCCACCTGACCAAGGTCGTCCACGGTATACAGAAAGGCATCATCCAGTTCACCGACTTCGGCCTCGATATCGCGTGGCACGGCGAGATCGAACATCAGCATTGGCCGGTGTTTGCGCGCTTTCAGCGCGCTCTCGATCAAACCCTTGCCGACGATGGGCAGCGGGCTTGCCGTGCAGCAGATCACGATGTCGTACAGCGCCAGTTGCGCGGCAAGGTCGTTCAGCGATATCACGTGCCCGAAAAAACGGTCGGCCAGCTGCTGGGCGCGCGCAATCGTGCGATTGGCAAAAGTGATCCGTCGCGGGTGGTGTGCAGCAAAATGGGTGGCCGCCAGCTCGATCATTTCGCCGGCGCCGACGAACAGTATGCTTTGTTCGGCAATGCTGGGATAAATACGCTCGGCCAGACGCACTGCGGCGGAAGCCATGGATACCGTGCTGGCACCAATGTCGGTTTCACTGCGCACTGATTTCGCCACCGAGAACGTGCGCTGGAACAACTTGTTCAGCAACCAACCCAGAGTGCCGGCAGCTTCGGCCGAACGTACTGCGCTTTTGAACTGCCCGAGTATCTGCGGCTCACCGAGCACCATGGAATCGAGGCCGCTCGCCACCCGGAACGCGTGTTTTACGGCCCGGTCCTGCGGCAGCGCATACAGATAAGGCTCGATCTGCGCCGGCTTGAGCTGGTGATACCCCGCCAGCCAGTCCACGGCAAGCTGCGGCTCGGAAGTCGAGCAATAGACTTCCGTGCGATTGCAGGTGGAAATAATCGCGGCTTCGCTGACCGGCCGGCGGTCGACCAGGTCACGCAGTGCCTGGGTCAGTTGTTCGGCGCCGAATACCACCCGCTCGCGCACATCCAGCGGCGCGGTCTGATGATTCAGTCCAAAGGCAAAAAGCGGCATGGGCACAGCGGTGCGCGTCGAAAAAGACCTTGCATTTTAACCGCTTACCGCCACCCCTGCCACTTGCGGCCGCCCTGGCCAACGGCCATTCAGTCGCTCAGGTAGCGATGGCAATCATGTCAAAGTCGGACTTGGTCGCCGAACAGTGCGGGCAAGTCCAGTCGGCAGGAACATCTTCCCAACGCGTTCCGGGTGCGATGCCCTCGTCGGGCAGGCCCGCCGCTTCGTCATAGATAAATCCGCAGAGTATGCATTGCCATTTTTTCATGCCGTGATGCCGATTCGACCTTGTTAACTCTGCTGCTGTTCGTTGAGCATCGCTTTACCGCCCGCGTACGGCTGCAAATTGCCCATAAACACCTGGGCTGCACGTGCGTCGTTGCCGCTGGAAGCCGAAGCATTGTGCGGCGATACGATGACGTTGGGGATGTCCCACAGCGGCGAGTCCGCAGGCAAAGGTTCTTTTTCGAACACGTCGAGATAAGCCCCGGCTATTTGTTTGCTGGTGAGCGCGGCAATCAGCGCCGCTTCGTCGGCGACGGCACCCCGCGCAACATTGATCAGATGCGCATGTTTCGGCATCAGCGCCAGCGTTTTTGCATTAACCAGCTGATGTGTTTCCTTGGTATACGGGCAGGCCAGCACCAGCCAGTCGCAGCGCGGCAGCAGTGCCGGCAGCTGGTCCAGCGTATGCATCTCGTCCACCGGGTCGCCATCGCGTTTGGAACTGCGGCGCAGACCGATTACTTTCATCTCCAGTGCCTGGCACAAGCGCGCAACCGTGGCGCCGATGGTGCCGAGGCCGACCACAATGACCGTCTGACCGCGCAGGTCGGGCGGTGCATCCTTGCCCCGGGCCGGATCCCAGCGGTGTTCTCGCTGCGCTGCAATCCAGCGCGGGAAACCGCGTGCCAGCATCAACAGACCACAGACTGCCGTTTGCCCGACCGGCTCGCCGTTGGTTCCCGCCGAAGTGGTCAACCGCACCTTGCGCTCTTTCAGCGCCGGCAGGAACGGGTGCTGGTCGATGCCGGTGCTGACGAAATGCACCCATTTCAGGTGCTGCGCGGCTTTTACCGTATCACCGAAGCTTTGATAGTGATCGGAAAAACGGATGTCGCGGGTCAGGTATGCAATTTCAATTTTCTCAACTTCGGCTGCCGGCAAACGCTGCTTGGCGTCATCCGGCAGGTGAATGATCTGCAGTGCCATCCCTGCCGCCTTGGCTGCAGCCTCCAGTGCAGGACCAAACTGCGCAACAAAACCCTTCGACAGCAATATGCCGCTCATCGTCCCGCCCTCTTTTGCAAAAATTATTCGTGAAAGTGCCGCTTAGTTTTTATCGCGCTTGAACAACGCGTCGAGCTTTTTCTCGTAATCGTGGTAATCCAGATAATCGTAAAGATCATCGCGCGATTGCATCAGGTCGACCACGTTTTTCTGGTGACCATCCTTGCGAATTCCCTGGTACACGCTCAGCGCAGCCGCATTGGCCGCGCGCCATGCCGACAGCGGATACAGCACCATCGCCACATTGGCGCTGGCCAGCTCCTTGACGCTGAACAGCGGCGTCTGGCCGAATTCCGTGATGTTGGCGAGTATCGGCACCTTCACCGCATCGGCAAACTTCTTGTACATGGACAGTTCGGTGATGGCTTCCGGGAAAATCATGTCGGCACCGGCTTCGACACAGGCCACTGCACGTTCCACCGCGGCGTCCAGACCTTCCACCGCCAGTGAATCGGTGCGCGCGATGATGACAAAATTGGCGTCGGTTTTGGCATCAGCCGAGGCCTTGATGCGATCGACCATCTCGTCCTTGCTGACGATCTCCTTGTTCGGACGGTGGCCGCAGCGTTTCTGCATCACCTGGTCCTCGATATGCATGGCGCCGGCGCCAAACTTGATCAGTGACTTCACGGTGCGCGCAATATTGAAGGCGCCACCAAAACCTGTATCCACATCCACCAGCAGCGGCAGATCGCAGGCGTCGGTAATCCGGCGCACATCGGTCAGCACATCGTCCAGCGTGCTGATAGCCAGATCGGGCACGCCCAGAGATCCTGCTGCCACGCCGCCGCCCGACAGATAAATTGCCTTGAATCCACTGCGCGCGGCCAGCCGTGCGTGGTAGGCATTGATGGCGCCGACGATCTGCAGCGGTTTTTCGGCGGCCAGCGCAGCACGGAAGCGGGCGCCCGCTGATTGCTGTGCTGCACCTGCGGTGGAGAGGACGGTCATGAGAATTGCTCCTGTTTCGGGTTCTGCAGCAGCCGCGTTACGGGCAGCTGCAACGGACTGAAATTATGGGTAGGTAGTGGGTAGATATTGGGTAGGTAATGGGTAGGTAGGGACAACGGCCAGAGGGCAGAGCCGGCTCCGGGTCAGTTGTCCGATATCTGGACGAAACCGTTTTTTTCACAAAAAATAGCCTCCAAAAAGATAGCACAGGACGGGCTATTCCGCTAGGACGGACACAGTGGCATAATCCCTGTTCCCAAGTCTCACGATTCGGACTAAGTTATGGCCATGGCAAAAAACACAGATGACGACCCCGCCGGTCGGCTGACCGGTACCCAGAGCATTGAACGCGCGCTCCTGCTGCTACGCGAAATCGCGGCCCACAACCGCTCCGGCTCGCGCCTGCTGGACCTCGCAACCCGCACCAACCTGCAGCGACCCACCGTGCACCGCATGCTGAAATGTCTGGCATACGAAGGCATGGTGCAACAGGATTCCGAAACCCACCGCTATTTCCTCGGCCCCATGGCCTACGAACTCGGTCTGACCGCCGCGCCACGCTTCAATCTGCGTGAAATCTGCCATCCGGCGATGACGCGAATTGCTGACGCGACCGGCGACACGGTGTTCCTGACCCAGCGCAGTGGCCTGGACGCCGTGTGCATAGACCGCCATGAAGGCACTTTCCCGATCAAAACCTTCACCCTGGAAGTCGGCATGCGCCGCCCGCTGGGCGTGGGCACCGGCAGCCTGGCCATACTGGCTGCGCTGCCCGAAGAAGAGTTTCGCGGCATCATTACCAGCAACGAACCACGGCTGCAGGAACATGGCCTCTCGGGTACTGCGCTGCTGTCGCAGGCGCGCAAGGCCCAGAAACTGGGATTTGCCGTGCGCGAAACCCCGTCGCTGGCAGGCGTGCGCTCCATCGGCCAGGTATTGCGCAACCAAAGCGGCATGCCCTTCGCCGCACTGTCGATTTCAGCCATTTCCAGCCGCATGGCCGATCGCCGGGTGCAGGAACTGTCCACCATGCTGCGCAACGAGTCGCGGTTGATTGAGCGCCAGATCGCCAACGGCATGGAAATCCGCTGAACACAGCCTCTGCGGGCATCACAGGTCCGCGTTTACACTAAAGCAGCACGAGGAAAATCCTGATGAAATTGATGCAAAGCGTGCTCAGCGCCCTGTTACTTGCGGCCACAGCGGTCGGTGGCGCACACGCACAAACCTGGCCTGCAAAACCGATTCGTTTTGTCGTGCCCTATCCGCCCGGCGGCAGTAATGATGTGCTGACCCGCATCACCGCGCAGGCCATGAGCCCGGGGCTGGGCCAGCAGATTGTCATCGACAATCGCGGTGGTGCCGGCGGCATGATCGGCGCCGACAACGTCGCGAAATCCGCGCCCGACGGCTATTCCATAGTCAACGTACAAGCCTCGTTCACCGCCAACGCCGCGGTGCGTACAAAAATGGCCTACGACCCGCTACGCGATTTCGCCTACCTCGGCATGATGGCGCGCGGTCCGCTGTTGATGGTGGTTCACCCTTCGATGCCAGTGAAAAATGTGCAGGGATTTATCGCGCTGGCCAAAGCCAAACCCGGGCAAATCAATTACGGTTCCACCGGCACCGGCGGTCACAATCATCTGGCAACGGAGCTGTTTCGCCACATGGCCGGTATCAATATCGTGCACATTCCGTACAAAGGCGTGGCGCCGGCACTGACCGATCTGATGGGCGGCCAGACACAATTGGTCATGACCAGCCTGCCCTCTGCCATGACTCAGGTCCAGGCAGGACGGCTGAAGGCGCTGGCAGTAGGCAGCGAAAAACGTTCGTCATTCATGCCTGAATTGCCGACCATCGGCGAGTCTGGCGTACGCGGTTACGTGGCGGAATTCTGGTGGGGACTTGCCGCACCGGCAAAAACACCGGTAGACATACTCAATCGCCTGTCGTCCGAGTTGAGCAAGGCCCTGCAGTCACCGGACCTTAAAAAGCAGTTCGCCGGACAAGGCGCGGAACCCAGCTCGATGACGCGTGATGAATTCACGAAATTCGTCACCAACGAAATCACCCGCTGGCGCAAGGTCGTGCAGGATACCGGCATCAAGCCGGACTGACCTGTCGTATGGCAGTAACAAAGCGCGCCTTTGATCCCTCCGCCCGGGGCGCGCTCGACGGTGTCCGTATCGTCGATCTCTCACGCCTGGTCGCCGGCAACACGCTGACGCAGGTACTCGGCGATTTTGGCGCCGAAGTCATCAAGATCGAACCGCCAGCCGGCGACACGCTGCGTGCGTGGAAAGTCGAACAGGTCGATACCAACTGGAAACTCTACGCACGCAACAAGAAAAGCCTGGGCCTCGAATTGCGCAAGCCCGAGGCCCGGGAACTGCTGCTGAAACTGTTGGAATCAGCCGCAGTATTCGTCGAAAGTTTTCGCCCCGGCACGCTGGAAACCATGGGCCTGGGTCCCGACGTGCTGCTCGCGCGCAATCCCAAACTGGTCATCGTGCGCATTTCCGGCTGGGGGCAGGAAGGACCTTATAAACGCCGCCCCGGTTTCGGCACGCTGGTTGAAGGCATGTCGGGTTTTGCGGCGCTGAATGGATTCGAGGATCGCGAACCGGTCTTGCCGCCCATGTACCTCGCTGACACCATCGCCGGACTTTATGGCTCGAGCGGTGTGATGATTGCGTTGCGTGAAGTCGAACAGAATGGCGGCAAAGGTCAGGTCATCGATCTGCCGCTGCTGGATCCGCTGTTCGCAGTGCTGGGACCCCAGGCCGCCTATTACCGGTTGACCGGAAAAATCAAACCGCGCACCGGCAGCCGTTCCACCAACGCCGCGCCGCGCAATGCCTACCAATGCAAGGACGGCAAGTATGTCGGACTATCGGCGTCGATCCAGAAAATGGCCGAGCGCGTATTTGTATCCATAGGCCGCGCCGATCTGATCAGCAATCCGCGCTACAAAACCAATGCCGACCGGGTGAAACACGCCGCGGAGCTCGACGCCATCATCGGCGAATTTATTGCACAGCGTACACAGGCCGAGAACGTGATTTTTTTCGAAAAAGCCGACGTCACCATCGGCCCGATCTACGATATTTCACAGATTGTTGAAGACCCGCATGTGCTGGAACGTGAATTGATCGCCGACTATCCCGATCCGGACATGGGTGAATTTCCGATGCATCATGTGGTGCCGCGCCTGTCGGGAACACCGGCATCAATCCGCACGCCGGCACCGAAAATCGGCGAACACAATGCAGCATTACTCGCCGAACTCGGCATAGATGCAGCGACCTATCAAAAGCTGCTGGCCGCTGGCATCGTCAGCACCGGAAACAAAACCGGTGCCAGCGAAGACTAATTTTATCAATTAAATCAACAGGTTAAATCATGTATCGTGAACTACCCGTGTGGCGCTCGCTGATGTATGTCCCGGTCAACGTCGAAAAATACGTCGACAAGGCCCACACCCGCGGCGCCGACGTGATCCAGCTCGATGTCGAAGACAGCGTGCCGCCTTCTGAAAAGGCCAATGCGCGCAAGCTGATCGAAAAAAATGCCGCGCGCGTCAAACGTGGCGGCGCCGATGTCGTGGTTCGCATCAACCAGCCGCTGTCGCTGGCGGTGCGTGACATTGAAGCAGCCATCTCTCCCGACGTCGACGGTATTGCGGTAACCAAGGCATCGGGCGTGTCGCACCTGCAACTGCTAGACGAACTGATCAGTGAACTCGAGCAGAAACGCGGCATGACGGTCGGTCACACCAAGTTCATCGCCATGATCGAAACCCCGGAGGCGTTCTTCAAAATCCGCGAGATCACCACCGCTACCAGCCGCATCATTGCCTGCAACATCGGCGGTGAAGACTATGCGCTGAACTGCAACATGCAGCCCACGGGCGAAGCGCTGTTTTATCCGAAACAGCACATGGTTTTCGCCGCCTGCGCTGCCGGCATCATGCCGCTGGGTTTTGTCGACAGCGTAGCCACCTTCGGCGACTGGGACAATTTCCGCAAAATGGTCCGCCGTTCGCGCGATTTCGGTTTCATGGGCGCCGGCTGCATACACCCGGGCCAGGTCACCATCGTCAACGAAGAATACAAACCCAGCGCTGCCGAAGTCGAATACGCACGCAAAGTCATCGCGCTGGACAAGGAAGCCTCTGCCGCAGGACGTGGCTCGTTTGCGCTCGACGGCAAGATGATCGATATTCCAATCATCGTGCGCGCCGAACGCCTGCTCAAACGCTTTGAAGCCATCGCCGCGCGTGAAAAACTGACGCTGGCCGCGATGAAAGGCTGATGTCGCAGCTCGTCGCAGCGTTTCCAAATCTGCAAACCGAATTTCCGGAGATCCCATGAGCACCGCCGCCGCACCCGATCTTGAATCCCTCAAACAATGGATAGGCCGTACTGAAACGGCCATCGATTACGTCACCGTGCCTATGGTCGATCGCCTTGCGGCGACGCTGGACCGCGATGACCAATTCCCCAAAATGGGCGATCCGCTGCCGATCGGCTGGCATGCCATCCTGTTCCCGCGCATCGTGCGTCATTCGCAAATCGGGCCCGACGGTCATCCGCAGCGCGGCGATTTCCTGCCGCCGGTACCCCTGCCGCGGCGCATGTTCGCCGGCAAACGCACGACTTTTGTCGCACCGTTGCTGATCGGCGATGAAGTGCATCGCGAATCGATGATCCAGAACATTACCATCAAGGACGGACGCAGCGGACGCATGGTGTTCGTCACCGTAAAAACCACCCTCAAGAGCCCGCGCGGCGTGGCCATTACCGAAGAGCAGGACATTGTTTACCGCGGTGAGCCCGACAAAAACGCGCCGCCCCCGACGGCGCAGCCCGCGCCCGGCAAAGTCGTGTGGAAAAATGAAGTCACGCCCGATCCGGTCATGCTGTTCCGTTATTCCGCGCTGACTTTCAACGGCCACCGCATCCATTACGACAAACCCTATGTCACCGGCACTGAAGGTTATCCCGACCTCATTATGAACGGCGGATTAACGACGCTGCTGACCTTTGAACTGGCACGCACCCACGGCACGACGCCGGTCAAATTCATGTCTTCACGCAATGTGCGTGCGCTATTCGTCAACCGCACCATCACTTTTTGCGGCGAGCCTTCGGCTGACAACAAAACGGCAAAACTGTGGGCGCAAGACGACACCGGCGCAGTGGCCCTGACGGCAGAAGCGGAGTTTGCATAATGGCCGGCGGACCTCTTGAAGGTATCAAGATCATCGACATGACCTCAGTGGTCGTCGGCCCGCTGGCAACTCAGACGTTCGCCGACCACGGCGCGGACGTCATCAAAATCGAAGCGCCGGCCGGTGACATCGTTCGTTTTCTTGCCGGCAAAGGTCGCACCGCAGGCATGTCCGGCAAATATCTGCACCTGAACCGCAACAAGCGTTCGCTGGTGCTGGATATGAAAAAACCCGGTGCCTATGACGCACTGTCGAAACTGCTCAAAACCGCCGATGTATTGATCTGGAATATGCGGCCGCCGGCAATGGCACGTCTCAAGCTTTCTTACGAAAACGTGTGCAAGATCAATCCGAAAATCATTTATTGCGGCATGTTCGGTTTTGGCCAGGGTGGCCGTTATCGCGACAAACCCGCCTACGATTCGATCATCCAGGGTTCCTCGGGCATTGCCGCGCTTTATCATATGGCTACCGGTGAGCCACGTTACCTGCCCATGGTGGTGGCCGATCGCACTGTCGGGCTGATCGCCGTGCAGATGATCCTGATGGCGCTGCTGCACCGTGAACGCACGGGAGAAGGCCAGTCGATCGAATTGCCGATGTTCGAGAACATGGTGAAATCGGTACTCGAGGAGCACATGTACCTGAAAACCTTTGATCCGCCGCTGGGCCCCGTCGGTGACCCGCGGTTGATTGATCCGCAATCGCGACCGCTGCCGACCAAGGACGGCTGGGTCTGCGTGTCAGCAAACACCGATGGCCAGGCTTTTGCCGTATTTGATGCCATCGGCAAACCGGAATTAAAAACCGATCCGCGATTCAACACTGTTGCAGCGCGTTTCAAGAATACTCCGGAATATTTCAGCATCCGCGCCGAAGGTCTCAAAGAGAAAACCACCACGGAATGGATGGAAATTTTTGATCGCACCGACGTACCAGCGATGCCGTTCCAGACGCTCGACCAGATCATGGAAGACCCGCATCTGAAAGACGTCGGCTTCTTCGAAAAGATTGAACACCCGACCGAAGGCAAGATCTGGAACATGAAGCTGCCGAACAAACTGTCGCGCGGTGCGCGCAAGGATTTTCGTCATGCGCCGAAAATCGGTGAACAGAGCCTTGAAATACTGCGCGAGGCCGGGCTGTCGGAAGCCGAAGTTGCCGCATTACTTACCAATGGCGCAACAATGGACGGCAGGCCCAAGCCTTGATTTCCGCACCCCAAGGATTAAAATAATGAATAAAATCAATTATTTACTATCAATTTTTTTGATCATCCCTGGCTTTTTCAGCGCCCCTGTCTGGGCGCAAAGCGCAGCCGGCTACCCATCCAAGCCGGTGCGTTTCATCGCGCCTTTCCCGCCCGGCGGCAGCACCGACCTGCTGGCCCGGTTGGTAGCACAGAAACTCACTGAAGCCTGGGGCCAGCAGGTCGTTGTCGAGAATCGCGGAGGGGCCGGCGGCACCATCGGCGTCGAAGCCGCAGCGCGCGCAGCACCTGACGGCTACACCATCGTCATGGGTCATGTCGGTACTTTCGGTTTTAATCCGACGCTGTATCCAAAACTACCGTATGACGCGATCAAGGATTTTGCACCAATCACCGTACTGGCCACGGTACCCAACGGCATGGCGGTACATCCATCACTGCCGGTGAAAACCGCCGGCGAATTCGTTGCTTTGGCAAAAACAAAACCGGGTGAACTGCTCTATGCATCCGGCGGCAGCGGCAGCGCCTCGCATCTCGCCGGCGAATATTTCCGGCTGCTCACCAAAATCAACATGGTTCATGTTCCTTACAAAGGCACCGGTCCGGCGATGATCAGCCTGATCTCCGGGGAGACCACGATGACCATTACCGGCATGACTGCGCTGATGCCTCACGTCAAATCAGGCCGCCTTAAACTGCTGGGCGTAGCAACCCTGAAACGGCTGACGATCCTGCCCAAAGTGCCGACCATCAGCGAAAGCGGCGTGCCCGGTTATGACGCGAATCAGTGGTACGGTGTACTCACGCAGGCTGCAGTCCCTCGTGACATCGTGATGAAACTGCACGCCGACATTGTCAAGGTGCTGGCGCGGCCTGATATTAAAGAACGCCTGGCTGCAGACGGCGCAGAACCCGTCGCTAACACACCCGAACAGTTTGCAGCTCACATCAAATCCGAAATTGCACGCTGGGCACCGGTAGTCAAAGCATCGGGCGCAAAACCCGGCTGACAGGATCTGCTGCACACCATGTCGGTTCAGGCATAATCGTCTGCCCCCTACATGGAGATCACCATGCGCTCGGTTTTTCGTCACTCTATTTTGACGACATCTTTGTCGATTATGTTTGTTGCAGCGACACTGGCCGGTCCCGCGCACGCACAAACCGCCACCGAATTCACGCCGCATGTCGGCCAGTCCGGCAAGGATGTGATCTGGGTGCCAACCCCCAAAGCCCTGGTCGAAAAAATGCTCAAAATGGCGGAGGTCAAACCGAGCGATTACGTCATTGACCTCGGCGCCGGAGACGGCATTACGGTCATCACCGCGGCCAAACAGTTCGGCGTCCGTGCGCTCGGCATTGAATACAATCCGGACATGGTCGAACTGGCCAAACAAAACGCCCAGAAAGCAGGCGTTGCCGGTCGCGCTGAGTTCATCCGCGGCGATATATTTGCAACCGACTTCAGCAAAGCCACCGTGCTGACCATGTATCTGTTGCCCCAACTGAACCTGAAACTGCGGCCGACCATACTCAACATGAAGCCCGGCACACGGATCGTGTCACATGCTTTTACGATGGATGACTGGAGTCCGGACCAGACCGAATCCATCGAGAGCCGCACCGCCTACCTGTGGATAGTGCCGGCCAAGGTTGAAGGCCGCTGGCAATTTGGTTCAAATGAAATCGAGCTGAAGCAGAAATTCCAGGATATTGACGGTACTTTTCGCGCTGCTGATACGACTTGGCGACTGACGCACACCAGCCTCAACGGCGACCGGATCAGCTTCACCGTAGGCACCGCAACTTACACCGGGCGTGTTACCGGCACCATCATGCAAGGCACGATGCGGCCCGGCCCCGACGCGGGGTCCGTCGCATGGAGCGCCACGCTCGCGAAATAAATCCGTCGTCAATGCGGCAGCTTGACCGCTTGCATATCCAGGTTTACGGGATGCAGTACCCGGTACACCGGAATTTCACTGCTTGCCGAGGCTGTCACCGGCGAGCCTTTTTTATCTACCGGGATCATGCCGAAGGACACGAAGCTGCTGGGTGATTCCGGCTCCAGCGCTACGGCAATTACGCTGGCATTGGCTTGCGCCATTGGAAATACGTAGCTGCCGGCCGGGAAAAGCACTTTTTTCGACACCACTTCCGTCGTCACCCGACTGGTGATGCGGCCCTCGATATAGGTGCTGCTCGCCCGGCGGTCGGTGACCTGATAACTTTCCACTTCCAGTTCCACCGGTTTATTCAGCCGCTGAACTTCGATGCCTGATCGCATCAGGCGGCCGGCCACTTCATGAAATACCGGCAGCATCACGTAAGCATACGGTCGCGCACGCTTGATCTGAGCTGCCGCGTGCAATGAGTCCGACCAGTTGACTTCCACTTCCTTCAGCGCACCACTCTGCGGATCCAGCATCATCAGTTTCTGCTTGATGAGCGGGTTCTTCAGTGTCACCGCAATCATGTCCCCCGGCTGCGGATCCTGCCCGCGGCGGATGCTGTCGGCACGCGCCGCGTCCACCGTCGCCATCAGTTCCCGGGCATGGGCTGCTGCGGTTTTGAGCAGACTGGTAATGGCCACCACATGGGTATGCACCCGCCGCGCGAAACCTTCGCGCCCTATGCCCACGCCGCGGCTTTCCACCAGGAATGACACTGCATTCTGCAATCCGGCAAAGTTGCGGCCGATATCCGGTGTGGTGCCGCCCATCGACACCTGCAGGTTCTTCAGGTTGTAGCTGGTTGTGTAATACCAGAAGTGCGTATATCCAGTGCGCTCAACGTCGCCGCGCAACGTGCTCAGAAATTTCTGGTCGGCCAGCGCGGTCAATGCAGGGTATACATTGGGATTCGTCGCGTACTGCACCAGCAGGTCGTAGGATTGCAGAGTGCCAAATTTTTCGATCCAGCGGTTGGCGACGCTGAACTCATGCGCATCGATGAACATGTGCGGTCCGTATTCTTCAACAACACGATGCAGCGCGCGTGTTTCCGGCAGATCAACCTTGACATGGTCGCGATTGATATCGACCGTGCTGTAAGGTGAGCGTCGGAAATAATAAGCGCCATCGGGATTCGCGTGCGGGACGATAACCACCGTCAACTCGTCCAGCAGCGGGCGCAGGCTGCCGGTCGCCAGTTCCTGGGCCAGCACCAGCATGGCTTCGCCGCCCGCAGGCTCATTGCCATGCTGCAGGCCGGCCATCACCACAACGGGCCGTCCCAGCCGGCGTAGTTCAGCCGGCGTTTTGGCATCAGACGCTGACAGCACCAGCGCGGGAATCGTGCGGCCTTCCTGCGATGCGCCTATGGTCCGCACCTGCACCACACCCGTACGGCGCTTCAGATCTTCGACAAAGGCCAGCATTTCCTGGTGTGAAGTAAAATCCTGCCGCCCCGGCGCCAGCCCAGGCGTGTCGTAAACAACATGCGGATCGGGATAACGCTGCCGCACCTCGGCGCTCTGCTTGTAAATGCGGTCCGGATGGAACTGGGCCTGCAACGGCGGCGCCTGCAAGGCAACAAACACCAGTAACGCTATGGGGGGGATCGGAAACCGTTGAAGTCGTTTCAGCATGTCTGCTCCGCCGTTTGCTCAAGTTGAAGTACCCACATTAAAGCATTGCTATCGACTGTACGCACCATCCGCCACACCTGCGGACGATATAATTGGAGCGCGACTCCGTAATCACCAAAGATCATCTGAGGAAATCAATATGTCCGATACAACCCAGCATGCAGTAGTCATCGGCGGCGGCATCATGGGCGGCGACATTGCCACCCTCTTTGCTGCACGCGGCTGGACCGTACATGTCATGAGCCCTTCCGCCAAAACCCGTGAGGCATTGCCGACGCGCATCAGCGCCGGAATCGCCAAATTGGGCTCCCCTGCCGGCCATGCCGCGGCGGTGCAATGTTATGCGGAACTCAAAACCATACCGTGGGCAAACGTCAGCATCGTGATCGAAGCCGTGACTGAAGACTTGCCATTAAAACAAAAACTGTTCGCAGCCGTGGAAGCACTGGCCAAGCCGGATATTCCTCTGGTCAGCAATACCTCCAATTTTCCGATCGGGGATATTGCCAAAGGCCTCAAACATCCGGCACGAGTGGCCGGCCTGCACTTTTTCATGCCGGCACACCTGGTACCGTTAGTAGAGGTGGTCAGCTCACCTCAGACCGCGCCCAAAGTCGCCGAGGGCCTGGTGCAACTGCTGAAGGATCTGCAGAAGGCGCCGATCTGGGTCAAGAAAGACGTTCCCGGTTTCGTCGGCAATCGCCTCCAGCACGCGATGATGCGCGAAGCGCTGTATCTGATAGCCGATGGTGTCACCGACGCCAAGGGCATAGACACCGCAGTACGTTACGGCTTCGGTTTTCGTTTCATTGCCTGCGGTCCGATGATGCAAAAGGAAATGTCAGGCTGGGATACGCATGACCTGGTCGCCAGCGCGCTGTATCCGCATCTGCATGCGGAGAAAAACCCGCCGCAGTGGCTCAAGGACATGGTCGCCAAAGGCCGCACCGGCATGAAGGCCAAAGCCGGCATGTGGGACTGGGACGATGAGAAGGTCAAAAAGGAAAAAGCGCGCATCGAACGCGCGCTGCAGGCCGCGTTCAAGATCCTGCAAGCAGACGGCGACTAAGCGCCCCACTCTTGAACAACGCCCCCGTAAAATCTGGTCAGCTGCGCAGGATGGTCACCTCTAAACCGGCGATCGTCGGCCTGGTCCTGCTCGTCATCTATACGCTGTTCGGATTTCTGCTCGCCCCCTGGCTGATCCGGCAGCAGCTGCCAGAGCTGGCCGCACAGCATCTGAATGCGCAGGCATCGGTTGCCGCAGTCAGCATCAATCCGTTCTTCCTTACCTTGGAAGCCACCGATCTGGCCATTGCAGAAAAGAACGGTGCACCGGCACTGAACATAGCGCGCCTGTTCGTCGATTTTGAAGCCGGCAGCCTGCTGCGCCGGGCGTGGACCTTTCGCGAAATCGCCCTCGACCGACCGGTCATCACTGCCGATCTGAACGCGCAGAAAAGCCTGAATCTGGCGCGATTGCTGGCGCCCAAGCCGGCAAATCTGGGCGCTTCCGCTTCGATGCAAACACAGCCACCGCGATTCCTGTTGCAGCACATTGCGGTTACCGGTGGCAGTATCAGCTACACCGACCATACGGTGCAGCCGGCCGCCCGAGCGCAATTCAATCCGGTCAATTTCGAAATACACGACGTCTCCACATTACCCGACCAGCGCAGCGAGCACACCCTGACTGCACACCTGCCCGGCGGCGGTCGCCTGCAGTGGCAGGGAAAGTTCACGCTGGCCCCGCTCGAATCCAGCGGATCGATCACGCTTAAAGATGCGAAGCTGACGACACTATGGCGGTTCATGCAGGACCATCTGACCATCGCCGAGCCTGCGGGGTCATACGACCTGGGGTTGCGCTACCGCCTCCGCAGTGACCGCGGAACCCTCGCACTGCAAGCGGATGACCTGTCGTTGCACCTGCGAGACATCAATCTGGCGCAGAGAAAAGGTGGCGCGAAGCTGGCTCGCCTCTCCACTGTGCTTCTGACCGACGGCAGCTTCGATCTGCAGAAACACACCGTGGCATTCAAGGGCGTGCGCCTGGGCGAAGGCGAGCTCAGCGTCACGCTCGATCAGAATGGCACACCCGACTGGGCGACGTTGGTCACGCCTGGACCGGACCGGACCCCGGCATCCCCAGCGACCCCGGCAACGGCCTGGCAAATCAACTTGCCCAAAATCAGCATCGGTCCGCTGGCGCTGTCGGTAACCGACCGCAGTCGCGTCCATCCACTGCAGGTGACTCTCGCCAAAGCGCAAGCAGGATTTGGCGCCGCAGTAACAACCGGCAACGCGCCGCAAGTCAGTATCGACAACGGCACGCTCAGCCTCGGCGATGTGCTGTTGCGCTCTGACAGCAGTAACGCGCCGTTGATTACGCTGACAACCGCAGAACTCACCGGCGCCACCTTCGACCTGCAACAGAAATCGATGCGCGCCAGCTTGCTGCAACTATCGGGCGGGACAACATTGGTCGAGCGCGGCGCTGACGGAAAACTCAATATCAATCAGGCATTTGCCGCACCTAACCCCAAGCGTACTCCAGATACAGGCTACAAGTTCACAATCGACCGCGCGGAGATTTCAGGTTACGCGGTGGCGCTGACCGATCGTACGTTCGAGCCCGCGCTGAGATACGACCTGACCGATATTCAGGTGAAGGCAGAAACACTGGCTTACCCGATGCAGGGCAAGATTCCGGTGGAACTCACAACGCAGGTCAAACAAGGCGGCAAACTACAAGCCAAAGGCATCGTCGACTTACTCAATCAGACGGCGGATGTGCGAGTCAATGCCAGCACGATTGCACTGGCACCGATTGCAGGTCTGGTGGGGCGCCACTCGACGCTCACACTGGCCTCCGGGAACGCGGGCACGGAGGGGCGTCTGCGCTGGAATGGGAAGAGCAAACCGTCCGCGTTGAGCTATGCCGGCACCGCCGCGATCGCTGATATCGAACTCAAAACTGCTGGCCCAGGCGACCGCCTCGTCAGCTGGCAGCGTCTCGCGGCAGCGGGGCTGGCATTCAGTCTGGCGGATAACCAGCTGTCAATTGCCGAGTTGCGACTCTCGCGACCGTACGCGAAGCTGATCATCAACAAGGACCGCAGCACCAATTTTTCCGGGGTCATGCGCCCGGACAAAACAGCAACGGCTCCAGCAGCACCCAAGCCCGCCGCGTCCTCACCGCTGGCAATCACCATGGAGCGTGTGCGACTCGAGCGCGGCGAAATGGATTTCAGCGATCTGAGTCTGGTGATGCCCTTTGCCACCCACATCAAGGCGCTGAATGGTTCTGCCAACGGACTCTCGTTTATGCCCGATTCGCGCGCCAGCCTGAAGCTGGAAGGACGCGTCGGGGATTTCGGTCTGGCGCGCGCCGAGGGCGCGTTCCAGATATTCGCGCCCAAGAAGTTCACTGACATCACCGTCAGCTTCCGCAATGTTGCACTCCCGCTGCTCAATCCATATACCGTAACCTTCGCCGGCCGCGAGATCGATTCGGGCAAGTTGTCGCTGGATCTGCAATACAAGATTAACAACAGCAATCTTGCCGGCGAAAACAAGATGGTGCTGGAAAAGGTGGTGCTGGGTAAGCGCGTGACAAGCCCAACGGCGCTGGATTTGCCGTTGGATCTGGCAATCGCACTGCTCACCGACAGTGACGGCAGGATCAATCTCACCGTGCCGGTCACCGGTGATCTCGACAATCCCCAATTCAATTACGGAGACATCATTGGCAAGGCCATCGGTTCGACGCTCGCCAGCATTATTACCGCGCCTTTTCGCGCGCTGGGCGCGATTTTCGGCAGCAACGCCGAAACACTGGGCGACATCGTTTTCGATCCAGGCAGCGCGCGCATTCTGCCGACCGAGTATGAAAAATTGCGTCGCGTTGCCGAGGGCCTGCAGAAACGTCCGCAACTCAAGCTGATGGTACAGGGCACCTACCATTCACAAAGTGACGCTACCGCGCTGCGCGCCAAGCTCGTGCGCAGCGAACTCGCCGTGCGGGAAGGATCCAAGCTTGCGACTAACGAGGATCCCGGCTCCGTCGGCTTTTCCAGCGCCAAGACACAGCGCGCAATCGAAGACCTGCTCAACGAAGCGGGCGGCAACGCCGATACGGTTACGCAATTTGTCGCGTCGTTCCGCGCAACAGCGGGACGCGAAGTCAGCCGCGTCAATCCCGTGCTGGCCGCAACGGGCAGCGGCGCCGGGGATCCGGCGCTCTACGATGCGATGTACGACAGGCTGATAGAACAGAAAACGCTGCCATCTTCCGCTCTGGCGGATCTGGCACTAGCCCGAGCTAATGCAATCATCACCGCATTCATCAAGCGCCTGAAGTTCAACACGGCAAGACTGGGCAGCAACCCGCCCGCGGCGACGACGGACGCAACCAACAACGGCGTGCCGGTGAAGCTGTCATTTGCGCCGATTCCATAAACGGCGCAATCGTGACCGCAGCCCCTGACTGCCGGCAGAGAGGCGCCTCCAGCAACAACATAACTCGTTGATTATAAATAATAATTTATCTTGTTTTGCAGCCCGCATCACGCGGTAACTGACGAATGGGTGTCCGTAGCGCGAGCAACAACGCCTGGGTCATGCGCACTCGGTCAAAGCGCTGCAGTGCAGGCATCACCGGCGCAATGTGATCGACCCCTGAGACCAGCACAACATCCATGCCCGGCAGCACGGCTGCATCCAGCGGCACCAGTCCGTCATTGCGGATGCCCTCACGCCACATCAGCCCGTACGGAATCTCCAGCGTCGTCTTCACCTGCTTGCCTGCCACGTCGTCGAGCGCGCTGCCAAATGCAACCGCGGGCACTTCGCGCACCACCGCCTCGATCGCGGCCTGGTGGTTGCGATAGTAGGCGCGCGCGGCAACCGTGGTCAGGCCCTGCGCCGACTCTCTGGATCCGCCCAGAATGCCCAGGATCATGGTCGCGAACAACGGATTGATCCGCGCGTCATCGAGCAACATGTCGGCCACCGGCGAGCCGAAGAAACTGCCCTGCAGCGAAATCCAGCCTGAAACTTTCTTGCGTACCAACGGATTCGCGCGCAATGCGTCGAGCACATCGACCGAACCCTTGCTGTGCGAAATCAGAATGACCGGCTTGGTCGATGCGCGGATGGCGTCGGCAATGATCGGCGCATTGACTGCCATGCTCTGCCTGGACTTGACGGCCACCCGCTGGTGATCCACGCCTATCGAAGAAAGCCAGCGCAACTGATCGGCGAAATACGCGGGATCGACATCGCTGAAATAACCCGGCACCAGCAAGACCTTGTAGTGACGCAGCGCTGCAACCTGCGCCGCACCAAATGCGCAGTCGTTGCTGAAGGCATCGAGGTAGGCGCGCGTCGCGTCGGCACCACCCGCTGCGCGCGCGCCGCCTGAGATCAGGACCGCAAACACAACAAGCAATAACGTTCGCATGCGCGACATGGGCATTTATAGCACGCGCGAGTGGTGAGTCCTGCGCAATTCAGCAGGGGGGTGTGCGGGATTTTGTGTAAACGGGTTTCTGTTTAAAACGGCGGCATGCGATCTTCGAATTGAATCGTGAAGCGGTTCAGTGCGGCTTTCCAGTCATGAATTGGCATGGTCCATTTGCG